>Ga0307372_10008993_pt1 | contig 13890 bp, 17 predicted proteins | sample OX1MG_FD_202533 | JGI IMG/M metagenome (GOLD analysis project Ga0307372, IMG submission 202533) | Soil microbial communities from Risofladan, Vaasa, Finland - OX-1 | ecosystem: Environmental > Terrestrial > Soil > Coastal area > Acid sulfate soil | place: Finland: Risofladan, Vaasa | collected...
TGCCCTGGACAGCCCTGGCGCCGATCAGGACGCCTTCGGAAGGGGCGAGTCCCCCGGCCAGGGACGACACCGCGAAGAGGACGAGCCCGACCCCGAAGAGTCTGCGGCGCCCGTAGATGTCCGAGGCGCGGCCGCTAAGTAGGAGAAAGCCCGAGAAGGTGAGGCCGTAGGCGCTCACTATCCACTGGCTGTCGGCGAGGGATATCCCGAGCTCGGTGCGCATGGTCGGCAGGGCTATCTGGACGATCGAGAAGTCGAGGACGATGACGAATTGAGCGAGTACGAGCAGCGTGAGGATTAGGGTAAGCCGTGGTGGAGAGGCAGGTTTCGTCATAGAGAATAGGACGGGCACGGGCTCTGAGAGGTCGACTAATAAATCAGGTAGTATTCTCCAACTAAGTAGGTATCACAAACCCACCTGCATCTCCTCTTGGAGAAGGGAAGACCCGCATCCGGGAGGGCTCTCCTCTAGGACAAAAGTCCTCGGTGGAGAGGATGAGGGTCTCGGACAGCAGGAGCCAGCCGGACCAGTCAGCCTCCAGAAGCATGCTACCGTCGGCTCGACGACCGCCACGCCCGTCTTGGACTTTAAGACCGTCGCCCTCTCCCTTCCGGCTCCGGCCCTCGACTCGTCTCTGCCCTTGTCGGTTGTCCGCTCTCGCTCTATCTCCCTTTCAGTGTCTGTTGACATGTCTGATTCAATGGTGATAACCTCCCGCGCGCCATCTGGACCGGATATATTTTCCCCAATTGGTTGCGGGAGAAGGTGACGAGCCGCGTCCGTCCCCGCACATGCATACAAACACGCTAAATAGAGCGCTCTGCCCGAAGAAGCACGACCTGGCATGAATGAAGAAAAGCGCGGCGAGTGGTTTGGCGCCATCCTCTCCCTCCTCTACGAGTTCAACTGGCCCATGACCGAGACCGAGATATTCGAGCGCTCGAAGAAGTCCTCGAACATCGAGGACCTCCGTTCGCTCTTAGCTGACCTCAAGAAGTCAGACCTAATCTCGGATTCTTCTCCCGGAAATTGGAAGCTTACCAAGAAGGGAAAGGCGATGGTTAGGGAGTCGCTCGCATAGGGTTCGACGCTGGGCTGGTCCTCACGACCACGATGGTGCACTTCGTCGCGAGTGCGGCGATGGCTCCCGCCGCGGCCAGCCAAGGCGCGAGGAGGACCCCGACGACGCCGGCGGTGACCGGTATCTCCAGGAGGGACTTCCCGCTCTCGTCCTTTACGATTATCCTCGACACGTTTCCCTCGTGGAGAAGCTCCCTCACCTTCTTCGCCACTTCGTCTGCCGAGATGGTGAACTCCTGGGTCGTCGTGTTCTTCCCTACTGGGGCCCCGCACGCGTGGCAGAACCTCGCGTCCTCGACGAGCTTGGCACCGCAGCTTTGACAGGTTTCCATTCGAATCCTCGCTTTCAAGAGAGGGACGCTGCTACTTAAGAGAGACGCGCAATCTCAAGTCTGGAATTGCAGGGATCTGACCGCGGAAGAAGTTCGAGAGGCTCCGTCCAGCCCTACAAACCGCGAGCCTACGTGCGGCGATCCTTCTAGGAGACTGAGGTCGGCTCTGCCTTTGTCGCGTGGACCAGGTCTAGATAGTGGCGGGCGACCTCGAATCCTTTGTCGGTGGCTGCGTACTCCGTCCTCGATCGTTCGAAGTGCTGCCGCAAGAGCCCCGACGCGGTCAACGACTCTAGGATGTTCTGTAGCATCATCCAAGAAGTGTTGCTCCGGTACATGATTTGGGTAGGTTTGGTGCACCCTCCTGTCACGACGGTCAAGACGTCCATCCGGATCTCAAACGAGGACCTCCTCGCTACTGGAGGTCTCTTCTCCGAGTTTTTCTCGGAAGTTAGAACTTGCGCCATCTTCCTCGCAATCGCTTGGAGAGCCTTTCTTTCTATAAGAGTGGGCCGAATTTCTTATTCGAGATCGGCATGGGGCTGCGAGACCGAGTCTCCGAATTCGGTTTCTTGTCCTTCGCTTACTTCTTCTGGACGCCCCATGCCTTCCAGCGCGGGCTGTCCGTGAACGGAGCAATCACGTGGGTCGGCTCGATCTTGATGAGGACGCGCCTCACACCGGGCTGGCGCGTCCGGTACTTGTCCTGCAGGAGATACTTCTTTGCCACCTTGTCTATGTGCGCCTCGACCCCGTCGAAGGTCACTCCGCTGACGCGCCCCCGGGTGACGGCCATGTTGTACGGGGTGGTAGGGTCGCAGACGTCGAGCGCGATCATCGGATTCCTGACCGCGTTCTTGCGCTTCTGGCTTCCCTCGTTGGTGTTGATCAGGACGGTGTCTCCGTCCTCGGTCCACCCACGTATGCGTGACGCGAGGCGAGCCGTATTTCATCAGGGCGGCGACGTTCGCGTAGACCTTCGCCTCGATGAGCTTCTTGACAGAGTATGAAAGGGGGTTAGTGCTGCCTAAGGCGACATGCCGCGCTTCGCTATATCAACGATGAAGAAGCGGTGAGTCGTTGAAGATGTAGGCGGCGGCGTCCTGGAGGTCAGGACATTAGGGGGACGGGCTGCCCGGCTGAGAGGTGGACTGGCTTCTTCCTCCGCTGCTGCCCTGTCCGCTTCCCTGCTGGCCGGCTGAGCCGCCTTGCCCGCTGCCAGTGCCGTCCCCGGATTTTCCCGAGCCCGAGCCGCTTCCGCCACCTAGCCCTCCGTTGTTGCCGCCCGCGCCCGGGTTGCCTCCGATGCTACCTCCGGTGCCGTCGCTGCCGGCTCCTCCTTGCGCTCCTCCGCCGGACATGAATAGCGTTCCTCGCTGCCCGACCTAATTAGCTTCGAGCACAGCGCTACCGTCGGCCGCCCGCCATCTCTATGGTGGACGGGGACATCACGCCGAGAAGCTTCGCCCCGTCGGGGCTCCCCCATCCCGTGCACGCGTCCCAGCCAGGGCCCGCGTCGTACGCCCCGTTGGTGCCGGAGAGCACGTCGCGGAAGGCCGGGGCGGACGCCTTTCCGTAGAGAAGCGGGTTGATGTAGCCGAGCGGCTTTCCGATTCCCTGGTTGAACAGGGTCAGCAGGCCGGTCCAGAGGGGCGCGACGGCGCTCGTCCCGCCGACGGTGATCTGTTGTCCGTCCACCAGGACGCTGTAGCCCGTCTGTGGGTCGGCGTCCCCCGAGACGTCGGGGACCCCCCGCCCGACTCTCCCTCCTGGATTTGCCGAAGGAGGCACGCCTGCGGCCGCCTGCCAGGACGGCAGGGGGAAGACGTCGCTCACTCCCCCTCCGGTAGCCCCGCCGTTCGGAAGGTCATCCCACACGACCTGGCTCGTGATCTTGCCCCCGGCGGCGTTCAGGCGCGTCCCGCCGCAGCCGATGACGTACGGCGAGGACGCAGGAAAGTCGACGTGCGCGAGGCCGTCGGTCACACCGTCGGACGATCCTCCGTCGCCGGACGCAGCGCAGACCGTGACCCCCAGCGCCGACGCGTCCTGGAAGGCCTGGTCGAGTGCGCGGATGCCCTGGGAGGTCCACTCGGATTCTGCGCTGCCCCAGCTGATAGAGATGACCGCGGGCATCCCCTGGGCGTCGTGCAGGGCGCCGTTGACCGCGTCCACGAAGCCCGAGTCGGTGTTTGGGGCGAAGTAGACGAGGACCTTCGCCTTGGGTGCGTTGGCCCCCGCGACCTCGATGTCGAGGAGGACCTCGGCGTCAGGGCCGTTTGGGTCCCCGGTGGGAGAGTTGGAGGCGCCGTCCACCGAGACCGAGGTCACCGAAGGAGGTGCGACCCCGAGGCCCGAGAAGTAGGCCTGGATGTCCTTGGGGAAGTACCCGCCGCCGAGCTCGAGTATTCCCAGCGTCTGCCCCGACCCGTTCAGCGCCGAGGGGAAGTCGTAGAGGGCGCCGACCTGGGGAGGAGTGTAAGAGATTCCGGCCGTGGCCGCCGGCCTGATGCGGAAGTGGGTTCGCCCCTGAGGCCTGTTGTCCAGCCCCAGCACCGCGCTCAGGCTCGGGGCGAGCTCCGGGGGGAGATAGACAGGCCCCACGCGGCCGCGAAAGGCCCCCCTTTCGGGGTGCTCATAGCGGGAGAGGCTCACGTTGAACGCCCCGCTTACCTGCTCGATCGTCCCAGAGAGGACGACTGAGCGCTTCGAGAGGCTCGACTCCACGACCTTCAGGGAGTTGTCCCGTGCGATGTCCTGTACCTTCGCCAGTTCATCCCGGGTCGACCCGAAGGCCTTCTCGAACTCCGACCTCGTGGGGTAGGACCGGTCCTGCGGCAGCTGGGAGCCGAGCCGCCTCACCAGGGAGAGCTCCCGGTCGGGGGCGCGCGGTCGCAGCACCAGCGTGACCCGGGCGGTCTCCTCCGGGTCCAGCTTTCCTGATTTGCGGGCCCTCTCCAACGGCCTTCGCTCGCTCCCCGCCAGCGGGATGAGCGCGCGCCCTGACGCCATGGATGCAAACGACGCGCCGGGGTCTTATGAAGGTGACCCGCGTCAAGGCTTCGTCCTTCAGGCCTATGGCGCCCGTCGCCTTCGCAGACTACCTTTCAAACAAGGTGACGGTCGGGACTTCCAGGAAGTCGTCATACCGTTTCGCGGCCTCCCCCGCATCATCCACGTTAGGGATATCTTGCTCTTGACTATGGCCTCCTCGACGTCGGCCTTGGTCGAGCCCTTGCAACGCAGGCCGATGGCCCAAAGCGCCGCTGGGTAGACCTGGCCGCATCGATTGCCCGTTCAAGCCGAGGCCCGCCCGTGGGCGGGCGGCTGCTGGCTGGTCCGCGAGCGGAGAGAGCCGTGTGTGAGAATGTGTGAAATGAGCCCAATCTGTTAAAAGCCGGCGAAAGATTCAAAGGCCTAGTCCAATTAACTTCGTGGTGAATTCGCCTTTGGACGCGGACTACCTCGCCTTCGCCGTGCTCATGGGAGTCTTCGGGATAGTGGGCATCACCGCGACCGCGAGCGTCAGTCCAAACATCTTGGCCTCGCCCACCTGCAACTGCATCCCCAGCCCATCGGCGAGGCTCCAGGAGCTCTCCGTGATACTGCTCGCCTTCAGCTTGGTCTTAGCCCCTGTTGGCTTGAAGCGAATGCCCACCGGTGTGGGCGCCTCGGGGGTGCCCAATGCCCGAGGCACGATGCCTCCAGGAGGAGCCTTCTCAGGTCCTTCGATGAGGAGCGGAGGTCTGTTCTTCCTGGGCGTCTCCCTGGTGGTCTTCGGGGTGGCCCTGGTCGCCGTCCCGTCGTTCCTGGTCCTGGGGAACCCCGTCCTGATCGCCGAAGGGGCAGACATGGTCGTTTTCGGGGTGCTTCTAGCCTATCTTGGAGGGAGGTCGAGCTAGACGCCCGATGCTCTCACACGCCTTGCTCATCTGAGAAATTCGTACTTTTTCGACAAACCTTTAATGCCGTTTCGGCCCGAGCGGGCCATTCGGAGCTGAAGGGCCATTCCGGGTGACAACGAGGATGGGCCTGAAGAGGGCCGAAGGGAATTCATCAAGTACGCGGCGACGGCGTCGGCGGCCCTCGCCGTGGTGGGCGTAGCCGCAATCACAAAATCGGTGACGAACGCCGCCGAGGCTCCCATCACCACCGCGGCCTCGACCTTCCCGAAGGTCATGATAGCGACCGTCGAGAGCCTGCAGGTCAACACGCCTGTGACCTTCAACTATCCGCTCGACGACGAGCCGAGCCTTCTGGTCAAGGTCGGGCAGAAGGCCGAAGGGGGCGTCGGCCCCGACGGGGACATTGTCGCGTTCAGCAACGTCTGCCAGCACCTAGGGTGCATCTATGGCTTCCAGGCGCCGGGCACTTCGCCGCCGTGCGAGCCCGCCTTTGTCGCGAAGGGGCCGATGGGCTACTGCTGCTGCCACGGCAGCCAGTACGACTTCCTCACCGGCGCCGCAGTGATAGGAGGGCCCGCGCCCCGACCGGTGCCCGCGGTCATGCTCGAGGTCGACTCCTCCGGGAACATCTACGCCACGGGGATGAGCCCGCCCACGATATTCGGGCACGACACGGGGTCCAGCGACGTCAGCGCGGACCTTTCGGGCGGAGCCCTCGTCGGAGGCTCGGCGTAGCATGGGTCACGAACAGGCGGAGCAACACCCGCAAGAGGAGACCAAAGCCGAGAGACGCAGGCTCGTCCGCTTCGCGAAATGGTTCTCGGCGCAGACGGGGGCTACCTATCCCTTGTTCCGCCCCGTCCCCGAGTACTCGCTCAACCCCTTCTACTGGCTCGGGGCCCTCTCGGTGGTCGCCTTCATCATCCAGGGGATCACGGGCGTGATAATGATGCTATACTACGTTCCCACTACTGGCTCGGCCTACACCACGACCCAGTACATCTTCAAGAGCGTCTACTTCGGCCAGTTCTTGGAGACCATCCATCTCTACACCGCTTACGCTATGATAATGCTCGCGTTCATGCACATGATGAGGGGCTACTTCGTCTCGGTTCAGAAGAGCCCTCGGCAGGTGATGTGGATGGTCGGGATGCTCATGGGCTTCGTCACGCTGGGATTCGGGTTCACGGGGTACCTGCTCCCCTGGACGGTCGTCTCCACGTCGGCGTCGAACGTGGGGATCGGGATGATGGCTGCGCTCCCCGCTCCCATAGCCAACCTGGCGAACTTCCTGGTGGTGGGAACCGGAGGCGATGCCACCGAGCTTTTGCGCTTCTATGACCTCCATGTCATCGTGCTCCCTGCGGTGCTGCTGGGCCTCCTGGCGGCCAAGATGTACATGCTCGAGACCCATGGCGTCGCCGAGCCCGTCACAGGGAAGCTGACGGAGCGGCTGAGGAGGACGCTGCCGATCTTCCCTGATGTCACCGTCTATCTCCTCGAGCTCGCCGTCATCTTCGGGGTCGGGATGCTGCTCGTCTCGGCGCTCTTCCCCATTCAGCTCGGACCCGAGTACTCGCCTCAAGCCGCGGCGGCTATCGCAGCCCAGCCGGACTGGTACTTCCTTTGGATCTACCAGATCCTCAAGATAAACGTCTTCGAGACGGCCGGCCTTCCCGTGGCCCTCACGTTCGTCGCGGCGGTGATGGGCGCGCTCGTGGTGCTTCCGTTCATCGATAGGGGACAGGACCGTCGGATCATCGACCGCCCGAAGTACGTCATACTGGGAGTGGTATTCATCGCGGAGCTGATCGTGCTCGCCGCGTGGGGCCTCATCACCCCGGGCCAGATCATCTCGAACCTGGCTGCGGTGGAGGTGCTGGGAGGGACTGCCCTAGTCGCCACGCTCGCGACGCTGGGAGTGTACGCGGCGGTCCGCCCCGCGGGTACGAGCGCCGGACCCGGCTCCTCGGAGTCCCCGTCTCTTCCCGTGGGCGGTCCCGCCCGCCGGGCCTACGAAGGCAAGTGGATGGGCCTTGGGATGACCGGGCTGATGGCGTTCGGGGCGCTCGCCATAGGAATCTTGATCGACTCGGCGGCGCAACTCGTGGAGTACGGGATGACCACCCCGATGCTCTCCCGGCTCAGCGCCTCTCTTTGCCTTCTGATCGCCGTAGTCACGCTCACGCTTCTGGGGCTCCGTCGGGTCGGCAGGAAGCTGGGCAGCGGCGAACGCCAAGTGTCGCGCAAGGTGTGGAGCAGGCTTGGACTCAGCTGAGAGGGTCGCCGTCCCGCTGCTGATGGTGCAGACCATCTCGGTGGTCTTTCTGTGGAGCCTGGACACCCTGGGGCACGTCAGCCAGACGATATTCACACTCTTCCTGGCGGCCGACCTCCTGGCCTTCGGCCTGATGGCGCACTTCTACCTGGCGATGAAGACGGGCTCCACCGTTCGAGGCACGACTCTCATGGTGTGGGGGCTCGCGATCATGGTCTTCTTCGTGGCCGGCTTTATCGTCTCCTAAGCCCGAGAGGCTTAGACGGCGGGTTGTCCTGGCGACGACAAACTAGGGGCATCCTACATCCGCCAAGGGGGAGCCGGCAGGGCGACCTGCCAGTCGGCAAGCTCCTTGAACATCTTGCCGATCTCAGGGTTACCGCTCTGGACGAGGAAGACGTACGACGCGAGGACCTCGTCGCTCAGCTTCTCCGTGAGCTTGGGCCGCCCGAAGTCATACCCCTCGACTATCTCGATTCCCTTGTCGAAGGCCGGGGCTGAGATGTATTTAGTGAAGGCGCTCGCGTTTTTCGGCCATTGCTCGGCGACCTCCTCCCTGATTCCCGAGAACGCCTGGCCAATCTGGGTCCGGACCTCCGGGGCCATCTCCTTCTGGACCTTCCTCTCCGCGCCAGAGGTCCCCGAGCTCCCGGCGAGCGCGTCCGCGATGGCGCCGGCCCCCACCGGCATCGCCTCTGTCATCTTCTCCGCGAGGCTGGAGAACGCCTCCTCGAACAGCCCCATGAATATCATCGAGTGGTTCAGCATCAGGTTCTCCAGCTTCTCGTCCCTGGTCGGACCGTGGCCTCGCTTGGTCACGGCGGAGGCGCTCCCGCCGGAGCGTAAATGGGTGCTGGTCAGGCCGGCGGCTTGGCCGGGGCCTTGGCCATGCCCCTGAACGTGTAGTTCTTGCTCATCGAGCTCAGGATGACCACAACGACGGTCAGGACTAGCCCTACGCCGAAGACGATGTCGAAGGCGGTCGAGTTCGGAAGCGGGCCTACGACCACCGAGTGGCCGTTGACGACAGCCGTCATAGGCGAGGTGTAGCTCACCATAATCGCGGTCGCGACGACCGGCCCTATGGCCCCTCCGAGGTTTCGAAGCATCGTGTTGAACCCCAGGCCCGTGCCAACCGCTTCTCGCGGCAGCGAGAGGGAGATCATGTTCACGATGGGGATGATGATGCAAACTATCCCCACGAGCGAGAAGACAAGGTCGATGGAAAGGTCGATGGAGGTCGCCCTGTTGAGGATGAAGAGAGTCAGGCCTGTGCCCATCGAGAGGCAGGCGAGGAAGAGCATCGGGCGCGGCCCGAATCTGGCCACCGCCCTTCCGGCGAAGGGTCCGACAACGAGCATCGCGAGCGTGGCGGGCGCGAGGGTGAGGCCGGTAGCGACTATCCCCAGGGTGAGCCCGAAGGGCACGGGCAGCTCAGCGTAGTAGATTATCGCGAAGAAGAGCAGGAACATCACCATGCCCGAGAACAGCCCCACCAGGTTTGCGACCAGGACGTTCCTGATCCGGAGCAGGTCCAGCCCGATGAGGGGCTCCGCCACCTTGGTCTCGAAGTAGAAGAAGAGAAGGGAGAGGAATATCCCTGGCAAGAGGAGGGCGAGCTCCTCTCCGTTGAGCCACCCGAGGGAGGGGCCCTCGGTGGCGTAGACGAGGAGCAGCGTCACGCCCGTCATGAGTATGAGCGCGCCGACGTAGTCTACCTTGCGCTTCGGGCCGGGGGAGTCCCTCCTGATGACCTTCCAGACCAGCACGAAGAGGACGATGCTTAGCACGAAGGCGCTGTGGAAGGCGTACTGCCAGCCCAGGTCCTGGACGACCTCGGAGCCCAAGATCAGCCCCGCCGCCGCGCCTATGGCGAAAGTCCCGCTGATGATGCCCTGGGCGCCGGCTATCTTCTCCCTCGGGAAGGTGTCGGTGATTATCGCGAGCCCGAGCGGCACGATGGCGAAGCCGACGCCTTGCACTGCGCGCGAGAAGAGAAGGAAATAGATGGAGGGCGAAAAGCCGGCGATCCCTACGCCGAAGGTGTAGAACGTGAGCGAGATGAGGACCATCCTCTTCTTGCCGTAGTTGTCCCCGAGCCTCCCGAAGAGCGGTGCGACGGCGCTCCCCACGATCAGGAAGGCGGACGTGATCCAGGAGGCGATGGTGGCTGTCGTGGAGAAGTCCTTCTGGATGACGGGGACGCCGGGTATGACCATCGTCTCGACGTAGTTCACTAGGAGGGCCACCGCAGTGACGCACAGGAGGACCCTGGTCGGATACTTGGCGTCCTTCGCCGCGGCGGCTCCAGGAGGAGCGGCGCCCCCGTTCTCGCTTCGCGAAGAGGAAGAGCCCGGTCCCGTGTGCATGCCCGAGGCGCCCGCGGGAACCCCCATTTAACTTGAGACGGCTCTTCCGCCCCTCGGCACATAGATCTCGGCTCGCCGCGCCGCGGCCGAATCCCCTAATGCGAATCCTCCTTCTCGTCTTCTCCTGTGAAGATCGGAGTCCTAGGGACAGGCGATGTGGGGGCAGGCCCGGCTCGAAGCTGGTCGCGCCGGGCCATGGGAGGCCGAGGAACGCGGCGGAAGGAAATGATCAGCCCTCAGCCCAGGCCTGTATAGGCAGCCCCCACGAACCCTGCCATATCGCCCTCCGCGGAGGCAAGCGAGGAGGTCGAGGCCAGATGGACCTGGATGTAGACGTTCCCCTTGGTGCAGACCCCGTTGGCGACGAATTGGCCCCCCTCGGGGTCGGTCTCGGCGTATCCGTAGCAGACGCCGTAGTGTTGGTAGCCCGTCAGCGTGGAGGTGGCGTCCGAGTAGCCCGAAAGGCCCTTGGCGTTGGAAATGACGCTGGCGATGTAGGTTTGAGCAGAGGCGGGCGAACCAAACACCAGTATCGTCACGTTGGCGAGCGCTCCCCCCTGGTCCGAGTAGAGGGCGTAGCCCCCGCTCACAAGGCCCGACTCGTTCGGGCTCAGCGGCCTTGCGGACCCCTGCGTGTATCCGGCGGGCGCGTAGCTGGCCGCGGAGGAGATAACCGAGGAGGCGAGGGCGTCATAGGACGTGGCGGCCGTCGTCTCGACGGAGCTGGAGCCGGGCGCCGGATTGAAGGCACCGAGCCCGTAGAGGAAGAGCGCGAGGAGAACGGCGGAAGCGATGCCGAGCGCGGCCAGGTACGTCTTTCCCCTCGGCAGGATCCTCTCGCCTTCGCCCGCGCCCCCACCGCCACGTGGGGCGGCCCGCGCGATCCGCGAGGAAGTGAAATGTCTAGTCGGAAGCATATGCGCCGCCCTTCGATCGAGAGGAGGTTCGACCTCCTATAATCCTATCGACGCGAGGGCGTTCGGCTGCGAATTGGCACCTCCGACATGATATTCGGCGATGTATCTGGACGCATCAGGGTTCGATGTGGGCGGTGGAGACAACGGCCTGCAGTGATTCGCCGGCTCCTCCGGTATGACCCGACGTCGAGCTGCGGAGATACGCCATGGAGGAGAACGTAAGCAGCGAGACGAGAACGGCTGCGATGACGGCCTTCTGTCTCTTCCGGAGCGTGACCATTCAGTTCGACGAGGCGCCCGAGCGTCTTATGATTCTGTCCCGGGCTCTGGGCGGCGACCACCGGCGTGAGCCCTGGATTTCCCTGAGGGAGGACTAACCTCCCCCGGCCTCTCCACCCAACTCGTGCGGCCAAATCTCCTCCATCTGTTTCTGGTTGTAATACTTGTGGCCCTTGTGGGTCTCCATCTCGTTCTCGAAGAAGTTGATCCGGCAGGTCATGCAATAGTAGTCGGTGGGCGGAGGCTCGAGCCGCTCCTCGAGGTTGTGAACCCTCTCGGAGAAGGAGGAGACTGGGAATATCTCGACGCTTCCTATCAGGTAGAGGGGCTCCAGGTAGTCGCGGAGTGCCTCGAAGCTGTCCGTTTGGAGGACGATGAAGCGTGCGTGCTCTATCGGTGCTGTGTACAAGGCCACGATCTTGATCCCGAGCCTGCTGGCCACGTCGGTCTGCAGGCTCCTGTAGTGCTTGTCCACCGCTTCCTTCCCCTCGTTCCCAGGGCACTTCTCCACGCTGTGCCGATGTGATATCAGGAAGAGCAACGGCGATTGACCCTCAAGCTTGGATTAATGCGTTTCTAGGAGCGCCGATGAGGGGATGGACCGAGGACCTGGCCGATGTCCTGCGTTAGAAGGGCGTCACAATTAGTTGGCCGCTCTGCTCGTAATGTTGGAGGGTGTCGAAGAGCCGTTTTCAATTGAGAATACTCCCGCTTGACTCGCAACAAACGATATCTCAAGAGCACCGCCCCGCTGCACATTTGAAGTCGCGTTGACGTATCGCATTATGAATAGACTGTGAGCTTGGACGTCGTTGTTGCAGAAGTCTATGTTGACAACTTGTCCAAGTTTTACTGTGACTACGGGCCAGTGTACTGCAGGGGCGCCGTGGCCGACACTATCGTTATATCCTGAGCTGTTAACAAATAAGCAGAAAGCCGTTTGAGGACTTGACACATCCAGACGACGAAACGTTTGGGCTTCTGTATGAAACCGAGGCGTAGGCAATCGAAAGAACGGCGGCTATCGAGTTCGCTAGAATAACGGATCCCACAATAAACCATCGATTTGAATTAATCATGGTCCGGCTTCAATAGAATTCGGCCACTCCGCTGAACTAACACTTGTGCCCTGTCACCAATTTTCAGCCGCAGCCAAGCTGGAGATCGAAAAAAGGCCTTAATGAGGCCGAGGGTGGCAACCGTCGTGGTCACATGGCTGGGATAATGTCAGAGGAGCAGCTTCTTCGCGAGCTGCGCGTCCTCTACGCTAACAGGCCGATGCAGTTCACGAAGCTGATAACGAAGTACTACAAGGGAGAGAGGGCCAGGCAGATTCTGGAGACGCTGAAGACCTGGCCGCCGAGCTAGCGTTACATCCGTATTGTGGCGCTATAGCCCCTATTGTGTCCTATAGATTATTTCGGAAAGTGCTATACTCCCGTACCCCGTGAAAGGACTCGCTGGCCTTGAAGAAAAGGTGGGCTGAAGGATGAGCGAGACGAAACATGCCCAGTTCAACAGCGAGACCTCCTGCCAATACTGCGGAGGGAAGCTCCAACTGGGGTATCATTTCACTTGCCACATCTGCGGCGACGCCTACTGCTACATCCACTTGACGAGGCACGCGCGCGCGCACGCGCCCCAGCCCGAGTCTGAGCAGATCTACGCCAGGTGAGCAGGGTTGGGCTCGCCGTCAGGACGGTGAGGAACCCGTTCTCTGCCCTCGAGCGAGACCAAGCATCCGCTCGGGTTCGGACGTGAGATGCACGGCCAGAGAGCTCTGTCGCCCGCTTAGCGCGACGAGTCCAGGACGAGCGGCCCTTGGAGGCTCATCAGCGACTCGATGGGCGGGAAGCTGCCGCCTGCCCACCCGTGCAGGAACGAGCCTCCGCTGATGCATATCCTGCCGCCCGAGTCCTCGATGTGCCCCAGGAGCCCGGCTGCGTTGAGCTCTTGGGAGGTGTCCCCGCCCAGGAATATCAGGCCGTCCCCGCTGATGCGCTTTGTCAGCTCGAGCCCGTTCTGGTAGCCTTTCTCGTAGACCCCCAGAGGCCCTGCCCTGATCCTCAGCGGCTTTTCCTGAAGTGCTGAAGCGTAGGTGTCCAAGGTCTCGGGACCGATGTCCCTGATCTCACCCTTGGTCTTCGGGAGGTCCTCGAGCTTGACGTTCTTCCTCACCCCGTCGTCGTCGACGACGAAGTCTATCGGGTGCCTGAGCCCGTGGCTGCTGTGGCCCTCGAGGAGCGAGTCGAGCTTCTTCGCCTCCCCAAAGTCCTCCGCGCTGAACTTCTTTGCGAGGAACTTGTTGTTGGCCTCGCCGAGGTCGTAGCCCCTCGACTTTGCGATGACCTGCCCTGGGAGACCGCCCGTGAATATGTCCACCCCCGTCTTCGCTATCTTGACGAGGTCGGCGACCTTCTGGATCTTCGCCCCTCCCATTATCAGCGCCTTCGGCTCCTTGCTGTTGATGACCTCTTGCAGGATCCTGAGCTCGTAGGACGAGCGGAGCCCGATCCAGGTCGGCGCGATGTAGGGGAGGCACATCAGTGACGAGTCTTCCCTGTGCCAGGTCGGGATGGAGTCGTTCACGCAGCTCTGAATCATTCCCTTGAAGAACGGGACGTAGGTGTTGTGCTCGGCGTTCCACTTCTTCTCTTCCTCGAAGTACCTCATGTTGTCGAGGAGGATCATCTGCCTCCGCTTGAGGCTCTTGATCTTCTTCTTGGTCT
>Ga0307372_10008995_pt1 | contig 13884 bp, 15 predicted proteins | sample OX1MG_FD_202533 | JGI IMG/M metagenome (GOLD analysis project Ga0307372, IMG submission 202533) | Soil microbial communities from Risofladan, Vaasa, Finland - OX-1 | ecosystem: Environmental > Terrestrial > Soil > Coastal area > Acid sulfate soil | place: Finland: Risofladan, Vaasa | collected...
CTAGAGCGCAAAGAAAAAACCGGCTGGGCCACATGGGGACCAGCCGGCTGGAGTTCATCAAACGAAGGCAGCGCCTACTGCGACTGTCCCGATGAGCTGGGCGGAGCCGTCATCTGCTTCTGGTTGATTTCCTTCACCTTTTCCAGGAGATCGTCGGCTTGCTTCTCGTCGGCGTTGCGCGCTTCGAGAGTGGTTTCCATGTCCGCCTTCTCGCGGAGCAGCAGATTCAAATAGGCCATGGCGTTGGCGTAGTCCGGCTTCAACTGGATGGCGTGCTGCAAGCTCTGGATGCCATCGTCAACCGTGGCGCCTTCCTTCTGGATGAACTGATCGCGGACGGCTGGGGGCAGCGGGTCGAGCTCCTTAATGGGCTTTCTGGCCTTTTCATTGTAATCGGCGCGCAACTCCGCGTTCGTGCGGAACGCAATCCAGTAATCGATCACGCCGACCCAATAATAGGGCGTCGGATCGTTGGGATTGATTTGCATCACCTTTTGTTGATAGGTCTTGGCCTGCTCCATCATGTCGCGGTCGAAGGGCGTGCCGGCCATGTTGTAATACATCGAGCCGATGCCGCCGAGAGCCGTGGTGTTGTTGGGATCGTTTTGAAGAACTTCTTTCCACTCGGTGATGGCCTGTTCGCCATTGCGTTTGTTTTCGTCCGAGGGGGCGCCTGGAATGTACTGGCTCGCATAGGCCTGGGCCAAATAAAGACGCGCGTTGAGCAGCGTGGGATCGAGTTGTTTGGCCTGTTTGAAGTATTCAATCGCCGTATCGAACTGCGCGTTCTCATAAGCCTGCACGCCCTTGTTGAGATCGTTGCGGGCCCTGAGCTTCGCGCAACCGGCCACGGCAAAGGCGACACCCACTGCCAGCAGCACAAACACTACACGTGCGGGGGATTTCCGTTCCATCCCGGTCTCCTCAAATGATCTGGTCAAACGCTATGAAACCATGAATCTAATTCGCGCCCTAATCGCGGCTCCCGGGCATTCCCGCGGCGCAAACAAACAGCCGCGCATGCGCTGTCCCTGGAAGAATTGGGCAAAAAAACGATCCGCGTTGTTGCGACGCTAATGGCCCGCTTCCATATTTGCCGTTATCAAACCCACGTTGGTGATGCCCGCTCCGTGCATGATATCGATGGCCCGCGCGACGTAAGCAAATTCCGCATTGTCGTCGCCCTTGACGAAGGCCGTCTTGTCCGCGCGGATCTTGAAAATGTCCGTGAGCTGCGAGCCGAGATCATTCCAAGCGGTCGGCGTTTGATTGATCATCACCTTGCCATCCGCGCTGACGACCACGACCACCGTCTTGTTGTTCAGTTGCTGCTGTTGCTTTTTCGGCGGGGGCTGAGGCACCAGCGTATCCATGCCCGTCGGCGTGGTGGGCGTAATCGCCATAAAAATAATGATGAGCACGAGGAGCACGTCGATGAGCGGAACGATGTTCGGCTCCGACATGGAGGTGCCTTTTGTTCCTACTGCCATTCCCATTGCAATACCCTCCCTACGGGGTCCCTGGATTTACGCCGCCGGGCGGAGGAGGCGGAGGCTGGTTATTTGTTCCACCGCTCTCGTCCTTGAGCGTCAACAGGCCCAGATTGTCGACGCCTGCGTCGCGCACCTGATCGACTACTTTCTTGACATCGCCGTACTTGGCGCGCTCGTCACTGCGGATGTAAACGGTTTTGTCCAAACGATTGGCGATCAGATCCTTCACCGTGGTTGAAATCTGGTCCAGTGCGATATCCTTGTTGCCCAAATAAAAATGGCCGTCGTGAGAAATGGCGATGATCACCGCATCGTCCTTGTCGGCATTGGGCATATTCTCCCAGTTTTTCGCCCGGGCCATGTCCACCTGAACGCCCTTCTGCAGCATGGGCGTCACAACCATCATAATAATCAGCAGGACGAGCATGATGTCGGCCATGGGAATCACGTTCGGGGCCGCCATGATGATGCCTACCTTGGGTTTATATGCCATGGCTTACTTCTTCCCGCCCCGGCGCGTGATGAAGTAGTTGACGAGCTCCATCGAGGAGTTGTCCATCTCGACGTCGAAGGCTTCCACTTTGTTCGTGAAATAATTGTACGTCCATACGGCTGGGACGGCCACGAGCAGGCCGAGCGCCGTGGTGACCAAGGCTTCGGCAATACCGCCGGCCACCGCGGAAAGTCCGCTGGCGTGCGCCGCCGAAATCCCCTTGAACGCGTTGATGATGCCCATGACGGTTCCGAATAGCCCGACGAATGGGGCCGTGGAACCGATGGTCGCCAGGCCCGAAAGCCCGCGCTTCATCTCGGCGTGAACAATGGCGACGGAGCGCTCGAGCCCGCGCTTCGCGGCTTCGATCACCTCTTCGTCGGCCACTTGCGCCGAGGCAGCCTGAAATTCGGAGAGCCCGGTGGCAACTACCTTGGCGATGTGGCTCTTCTTGTTGCGCTCGGCGATCGAGATGGCTTCGTCGAGCTTGTTGTCCTTGAGCGCGCCAGCCACTTGCTGGACGAACACGCGGGACTGTTTGCGGGCCGCGCTGTACATCAGGGCCCGGTCAATCATGATGCCCACCGACCAGGCGGACATGATGAACAGAATGCCCACCACTATTTTTGCCGGCACGCCCATCGAGTGCCACATGCTGACGATATCCCAGCCCACTGCGCCGCCGCTGGCGTTCTGCAAGAGCAGGAGACCAGCCAACATTGAATTCGCAAACATAACGTTCGTTCCTCCTTGATGATCGAACCGCGATTTTCGGCAGCGTGTGAGACTGCCTTTCCTGCCCCCAAAATTGCTTCGATGCCTCCCAGCCGGCTTCTCAGCAGGCCGTGAATACATTCGAAATTTAGTCGCCCAGACTGAAAATAACCGTAACGGTCGTATCGACTTTGACCGCCTGCCCGTTGAGCAGCGTGGGCCGGTAACGCCATTGTTTCACGGCGTCCATCGCGGCGCGCATGAGCAGCGGCGGCCCAGAGATGAATTGCAGCTCCTGCACGGTGCCGTCCTTAGCGATGATAGCATGCAGCACCACTGTGCCGGAGATGTGCGCCGTCCTGGCGATTTGCGGATACTCGGGCGTGACCTTGTGGATCAGGTTGGCCTCTTCTACTTGTCCGCCAACGCGCGTGATCTCGACCGGCTTCGGCGGTGGAGGCAAGCCTCCCGGCGCTCCTCCTATGATGCCGCCGAGGACTCCGCCGGCCGACCCGCCGGGCACGCCGCCCAGCACTCCACCCGTCATTCCAACATCGGGCTGCGGCTGCTCCTTGATCATTTGAATCTTCTTTGGGATCACCGTGGGCGCCAGCAGTTTGCCCTGCTGAATGAACTTTGGCTCGGGCTTCACGATTTCCTTGACAGCCGGAGGAGGAGGAGGGGGCGGCGGAGGCGGAGCGACCAGGAAGGTCGTCAGCAGAGCCTTGGGCAGGGCGCTCGTGTAGATCAGAGGAATCAGGATCAAGACGCCCAGGATGGCTCCCTGAATGAGCGCGGACAGCCAAACGCTCCAGACCTTGTGGGTCTTTTTCTTATCCGTCGATTCAACCAGTTGGTCAAACATTGCTACCTCCTTGCTGCTGCTAGACGCTTCTCGGCCCGCTTATCCGCCGAAGAAGGCGCTGGGGCTGTGGCCGCGCGGCCACCACGCCATTTATTCCAAACCACCACAATCGGTGCCGCAATACCAAAACTGGAATAGGTACCTATCACAACTCCTATAACCATGGCAAAGGAGAAACTGCGGAGAACCTGGCCTCCGAAAACGAACAGGAGAAATACCGTCAGGAACGTGAGGCCACTGGTAAGGATAGTACGCGAAAGCGTCTGATTAATCGAGCGATTGATGATTTCGGCCAATGGTTCGCGGCGCATCAGGCGCAAATTCTCACGAACGCGGTCGAAAATCACGATGGTATCGTTCATCGAATAGCCCACCAGCGTCAGAAGCGCGGCGATCACGGTCAGCGAGATCTCGAATTGATGGTAGAACAAACAGAAAAAGCCCAGGGTAATGAGAACGTCGTGAAAGACCGCGATCACCGCCGCCAAGCCGAAAATCGTGTAATCCATCCATCGCAATAGAAAGAAGCCGCCGGAACTCGTCCCCGAAAGGTGCAACAGATCGCCGCCCGAGAACCGGATGGCGACATAGATTAGCATGCCCGCCAGGGCATACAGAGTTGCGAGGATGGCTTGGCGGCGCAATTGCGCGCCCACCGTCGGCCCCACCACCTGCGCGTTGAGAATGCTAAAAGTATTGAGCGAGTAGCCGGCCTTCAGATCGTTGATCACCAGCGCATTCGCGCCCGGAACATTGCTCAACTGATCGAAATTCGTCACGATTCCGCCGTGGTCCTTATCGCGCGCGCCAATCAGAGCCTGCGCCAATTGCGTATAGCGGTCGCCGGCGGCGGTTTGCAATGCCAGGGGGTCGCGCTGGGTCAGAAACACAGCCAGGTCGGAAGCAGCGATGGAGTTGAAATCGGGCTTCGTGCTACTGGGAGCGCCGAAGTTTTTCTGCAGCGCGGCCAAGATGGCTCCCTTTGCCGCCGTAAGCGCGCCTTCACCCTCGCCGCCCTGCCCGACGCGAATCATCACGTCGTTCTTCGAATTAGGGTTGGAAATGTCGCTACTGCTGGTGACTTCGCTGTTTTTCAGCCCTGCGGCATTCAAAGCGCTGCGAATGCGTCCGATGGGCGGCGCGGAGGCAAAGCGCACAATCACCATCGTGCCACCCTTGAAGTCGATGCCGTAATGCGGGCCGCCATGCCGGACCCAGGAGATCGCTCCGATGGTCAGCAGGCACAGGGAAAGAGCGACGAAATACTTCGACTTGCCCATCCAGTTGATATTCGGTTGGTGAAACAATTCCATAGTCGACTCTTATCCTTACTGAATTGGACACCAAGCGCGAAAAAAAAGTTCCCGAAACGGAACTGCGGCTCGGTAATTGCTTAATCCCAACTGCAACTCCTTAAAAATTAATTAGATACTTAGCTGCGCCTCGCGCTCCATGCGCGACAAATGCCAGTCGAAAATCACACGTGAGACATAGACCGACGTGAACAGGTTCGCGAGCAAACCAATAATCAGCGTTACCGCGAAGCCGCGCACCGGTCCCGTGCCGAACAGGAAAAGAAAGGCGGCCGAGACGAGCGTCGTGACGTGCGTATCGATGATCGTCACGAACGCGCGATCGAAGCCAATCGCCACGGCGGACGCGTTTGCCTTGCCTGCGCGCAGTTCCTCTCGAATGCGTTCAAAGATCAGCACGTTGGAATCGACGCCCATGCCGATGGTCAGGACCACACCGGCGATGCCGGGGAGCGTGAGAGTCGCGCCGGACATGGCCATGAACGCCACCAAGATCAGCAAGTTCATCAGCAGCGCCACCACCGCGTTGATGCCACTCAGCCGGTAATAAATAACTAGAAAAATCAGGACGGCGATCAGGCTCGCGATGGAAGCCTGCACGCCTTCGCGAATCGAATCGTGGCCGAGCGACGGCCCAATGGTGCGCTCTTCCAGATATTTAATCGATGCGGGAAGGGCCCCGGCGCGCAAAATCAGCGCGAGGTCCTTGGCGGACTGCTGCGTGAAGTTGCCTGTAATCTCGCCCTGGTCGTCAATTCGACCCTGAATCACGGGCGCGCTCTGCACCTGATTGTCGAGCACGATGGCCATGTTCCGGCCAATATTCGCCGCCGTAAACGGGCCAAAGCGCTTCGCGGCAGCGGTCGAAAGGTTGAACTGAACCTGATAGAAGCCCGGCTGGTTCGGGTCTGGGCCCGGATCGGCGCTGCGCAGGTCCGCGCCCGTCACGATCGGCGTGCGATTGAGCAAGTACCACACTTGACCGCCCGCTTGGCCGTTTGCGGAACTCCCCTTCCCGGGGACCAGTTGACTCCCCGGCGGCAAAACTCCGCTGTGCGCCGCCAGAGCAGCCGCTTCCGATGGATATGGGTTGTTGTCGAGCACCAATTGCAGGCGCAACTGCCCACCCGCTTGAATCACCTGCTTGGCCCGCGTCGGGTCACCTTCACCCGGCAGTTCGACCAGAATTTGGTTCTGGCCGCGGCCCGTGGGGGCAACATTGGGTTCCGTCAAGCCGAGCGCGCTGATGCGGCGGCGAATCGTCTCGAGGGACTGCTCCATGGTTTGCTGCTGGATGTCGGATACCACGCTGGGCTTCATGGTCAGCAGGAAGCCGCTTGGCTCGCCCGCCGCGGGAGCCACAGTCCAGTCGGGATACTGGTTCTGGACCAGGCCCTGGAAGGTGCCTGTCGAGGCCGGGGCGACGTTGCGGACCAGAATTTGCGTGTCGCTGACGCGCCGGATTTCACCGACGGGGATGTTTTGCTTGTGCAGCTCATCGGTGAGCGAGTCGATCGTCTGATCGCAATGATTGCCAACCGCTTCCTGCACCTGCACCTGCAAGACCAAGTGGCTGCCGCCGCGCAGGTCCAGGCCAAGCTGCATGCGGTTGGTAAAATTCGTGGCCGCCTGCGCCCAAGAGGTGGGAAACGACGGAACGCCAAACAGTCCGTACAGACAAATCAAAACAACAGCCAGAATAAAAATTGCTTTCCATCTAAGGTTCGGATTCATCGCGGGCTGCTACGTCTCCTTAGGCTCGGGCTGGAGCCCGGCAATCGCGCTGCGTGAGACGCGAATCTTCACTTGTTCAGCAATGCGCAGCTGCACGGATTCGTTGTCGAGGGCCACCACCGTGCCATAGATTCCGCCATTGGTGATCACTTTATCGCCATTTTTCAAAGCGGCGATCATGGCGGCGAGCTTCTTCTGCCGCCGCTGCGCCGGAAGAATCATCAGGACGTAAAGAATGATCAGGATCAGGATAAATGGAAGAATGGCTACCAGGCCGCCTGGGGCCTGTTGCGCCGCCAGAGATGGATCGAGCCAGAGGCCGTGCAACATCGTTTGCTCCGTCCTTTACTCCGGGCGCTGCGAATTCGCTCGAAGCATCCTCGCCAGAACGTCTAGCTTCGTTTCCGTTCCGCCGAGGGATAATCCAGGGAACTTTCTCCAAAGAAACCGCTCATCCTACCTGCGGGTCATCTGTTCGATTCCGTGCCCGATGCCGCGCCCGATTCGGACACACTGTTTTCGAGACGAGCCTGAAGGTCAGAACGGAACCCAAGAAGATTCCCAAAACGGATAGACTTGCGGATTTCAGCCATGATGTCAAGGTAAAAGTAGACATTATGGAGGGTCGTCAAAGTTGCGGCCAGCAGTTCCTTCGACAAAAAAAGGTGGCGCAGATACGCGCGTGAGTAGCGGCGGCATGTTGGGCATGGGCACGCGGGATCGATGGGGCGCGGATCCTTTGCGTAGCAAGCATTCTTGATCAGGATGCGGCCTTGCCAGGTGAACAGGCAGCCGTGGCGAGCGCTGCGCGTCGGGAGAACACAATCCATCATATCCACGCCGCGCGCCACGTAGTCCACGATTTGCTCGGGCCGGCCGACACCCATCAGGTAGCGCGGCCGATCGGCCGGAAGGCGCGCGGTCACCTGCGCGGTCATCTCGCAGGTGACTTCATGTGGCTCCCCCACGGCCAAACCGCCAATGGCGTAACCGGGGAAATCCAGCTGGACCGTTTCGTCTGCGGATTTTCGTCGAAGTTCCGCGTGCGCCCCGCCCTGCACGATGCCAAACATGATTTGGCGCTGCGCGTCGTCATGCTCACTGAAATAGTCGCGCGAGCGCCGGGCCCACGCTAGCGTCCGCGCCGCGGCGGCGGCTGCGCGCTCTTCGCTCGAAGAAGCCTCGATGCATTCGTCGAGCACCATCATGATGTCGGAGCCAAGCGCGAGTTGAATCTCAATGGCGCGTTCGGGCGAGAGGGAATGCTCCGAGCCGTCGATGTGCGACCGGAACGTGACACCCTCGTCAGTAACTTTGCGAAGGTCGGAGAGGCTGAAGACCTGGTAGCCACCGGAATCGGTGAGGATCGGGTGCGGCCAGGACATGAATTTGTGCAGGCCGCCCATTTCCCGAATCAGCTCCGCGCCGGGCCGGAGATACAAATGGTAGGTATTGGCGAGGATGACTTGCGTGCCGAGCGCTTCGAGGGACTCCTGCGTCAGGCCCTTGACCGTGCCGAGCGTCCCCACCGGCATGAACGCCGGCGTCTCGATAACGCCGTGCGGAGTCTCCAGCCGCCCGAGACGCGCGCCGCTCGGGTCCGTCTTCAAAACTTCAAAGCGAAAATCCATTCGCCGAGTGTATCAGGAGAACATCGCCGTGAAGCCGACCTTGACCAGGACGTAGACCAACCAGACGGCCACGATCCACGTGAGCCCTGTGCCAAACCTGATTTTTTTCGGCCGCACAACGGAATAGGCAAAAGCCATCAGCGCCAACACCCAGAACGTGAACAGGTCGAGCGACGCCCCTAGCACCTGAAGCCATTTTGGCGCATCGCTCGAGAAAAATGCGCCCACGTTCGAGGCCACCAGATTTTGTATGTCAATTTGATCGGGCGGTTTCAAATATAAGATCAGAATTCCCAGCAGGGCGGCGATCGCGAGAGGCATGTAAGAATGCGTGATCACGCCGAACGAGGTTTTGAAATCCAGCCCGGCGCTCGAAGCCGCGTTGAATATGCCCATGAAAATGGCCGCAACGATCAGCGTAATCACGGGGAAACTGATGGCGCCACCGATATAGCCAAGCAACGGAGCGAATTTCGTCTGCTGCTCGATCAGTTTTTCCCGCTGCGCGGGCGTCATTTGCTGCACGCGCGAATTTTGCGAGAGCTGCTTCTCCATGAACGACCGCCAGCCGATTCTCTGGCCAATCGCCGCGGTGGTCGCAATGCTCAGAATCACCATCACCAGCAGCGGCGCCAGCCAGCTTGGTTTCCTCGCAATGTCTTCAAACGTGGGCCGCGGATTCACGATCGCGCCAATCACCCTGCCAAACGCGCCGATGTGTTGCGGGGTCTCGGGCACAGCCGCCGTCGTTGTAGCCATTTTAAATTCCTCCCAAAGGAATTCGCGGTTTTCGCGCCCCGGTGTCGTTAACCGGGAAGCCGCTGACGTTCGTCTTCACCTTCTACGAATGGCCGGTCGAAAAGTATCGCGTGGCGGGAGTCTAGCGCAATTCGGACTGCTCGAATAGCGCTTTTGAAAGGGCGGCTCCGCGCCGGCCGCCGACGCTTTGTGCGCCGCACCGTCAGACGGGAAGCCTAGGAACGGCCGCGAGCAAACTCTGCGTGTACGGATGTTCGGGCGACGAAAGCACGCGCGCCGCCGCGCCTGTCTCCACAAATTTTCCCGCTTGCATCACCGCGACGCGCGACGCGAGCTGCGCCACCACCGGAATGCTGTGCGAAATCAAGAGCAGCGTCAGCGAGAATTCTCTCTGTAGCTTCTCGAGCAGCTCCAATATTTGCGCGCCAATCGACACGTCCAGCGCCGACACCGGCTCGTCGGCAACGATCAGCTCCGGACGCAGGATCAGCGCGCGCGCGATTCCGATGCGCTGCCGCTGGCCGCCGGAAAATTCGTGCGGGAAGCGGCGGAGAATGTCCGCTTCGAGGCCGACGGCTTCGAGCGTTTCCGCAATCCGCTCTCGCCGCGCGGCACGCGAAAGCTGCGGCTCGTGAATTTCCAGCGGCTCGCCCACAATCGCCTCGACGCGCATCCGCGGATCGAGCGACGCCATCGGGTCCTGAAACACGATCTGCATCCGCCGGCGAAACGCGCGCATTTTCGCGCTGCGCGCGGCCAGCCAGTCTTCTCCCGCGAACCGAATCTCGCCCGCGTCCGGCTCGATCAAGCGCAGCAGCATCCGCGCGAGCGTCGTCTTGCCGCAGCCCGATTCGCCGACGATTCCGAACGTTTCACCGTGCTGAATTTCAAGGCTCACGCCGTCAACGGCCTGCGTGCGGCCCGTGCTTTTTTCCCAGGCCGCGCCGGAAACGGTGAACGCCTTGCGCAGATTTCGCGCTTCAAGAAGTGGCGCGTCAGCCATTATTCCTTCTGCGCCGCGATGAATGCGCCCGTGTGGCGAATTTCTATATCCGGACGCGCATCGGCCACGCCCTTCGCGGGCTCCGCCAGAATTTTCGGCTCGAGCCCGGCTGTGTCCCCGGGAATGGACTCTTCGACGAGCCGTCGGCATGTTTCGTATACCGCGTCGCCGCGTTTCCATCCCGCGACATGCATCCATTGGTCGAACGAGCGCGGATGCTCTTCGATTTCGCTCGCGAGAATGCGGAAGCCCAAGGAGGCCAGCAGCCGCTCGAATTCCGTAACAGACAAAGCGCGAGTGTGAGAGCCGTCGCGCGCAATCTCGATGGCGTTGCAAGCCGCCGCGCGCGCCGGATTTTCCGGCACGATCATATCCAGCAGCCCGAATTTCCCTCCGCGCTTCACAATTCGCGCAATTTCGCGCACCGCGGCGACAGCATCAGGCAGATGGTGAATGCTGTAGCTCGTCACCACAATATCGAACGTCGCATCAGCGAACGGCATTCCCAAAGCGTTGCCGCGCAGCGCGTAAAAATTCTCAATGTGATTTTCCGCGGCGTCTTTGCGCGCGCGTTCCAGCATCGCCGGCGTCAGATCAAGCCCGGCAATGCAGCGCACGCGCGGCGCGAAGATGCGCGCCAGCGTTCCCGGGCCGCACGCAACATCGAGCGCGCGCTCGTTGCCGGTTGGCGCGACCAGCCGCAGCAGCCGCTCCGCCTCCGCCGCACGCTGCCCCAACGCATAATCGGCAAAAACGGCCGCCGTGCGCGTGAAGCGGTCGCGCACCATGTCCATTTGCTTTTGCTGGCCGATATTTTCGTCGCGTGTCGTCATGCCACGAGGATACAACGGGCGCGATGTTCCGGCGAACTCTCGCGCAATTCCGGAACGGCCGCGTCGCATTCCGCGCGGTGATACGGGCAGCGCGGCGCGAAAGCGCATCCCGGCGGCAGCTCGCCGAGGCGTGGCACGGCGCCCGGAATCGGCACAAGTTTTCCGCGCTCGAGCCGCGGCGCGGCGCGCAGCAAGCCCTCCGTATACGGGTGGCGTGGCTTCGTGAGCACTTCGTGCGTCGGCCCAGTCTCGACGATCCTTCCGGCATACATCACGGCGATGCGATTCGCGATCTGCCCCACGACGCCCAGATCGTGCGTGATGAAAAGCAGCGTCAGGTGCAATTCCTCGCGCAGCCGCATCAGCAGTTCGAGGATTTGCTTTTGCACTGTGACGTCCAGCGCCGTCGTCGGCTCATCGGCAATCAACAGGCGCGGCCGCATCGCCAGCGCCATCGCAATCATGGCGCGCTGGCGCAGCCCACCGGAAAGCTGGTGTGGGAACTGCCGCGCGCGCTGCGCCGGCTCGGGGACGGAAGCGCGTTCGAGCGACTCGATTGCGCGGCGGCGAATTTCGGACGAAGTGAGCGACGGCTCATGCGCGCGAATCGCTTCCTCGATTTGCGCGCCGATGCGCATCACGGGATCGAGCGCCGTCATCGGCTCCTGAAAAATCATGGCGATTTCGCGCCCGCGCAGTTTGCGCATTTCTTCCGGCATCAGGCCGGCAAGATTCACGCGCCCGCTGATTCCATTTTTCGAAATCTCCAGCCATGCGCGTCCGCTGCGCCGCGCGCCGTACGGCTCGAGCGCCATCAGCCCGAGCGACAGCATCGTCTTGCCGCAGCCCGATTCGCCGACCAGGCCCAGGGCCTCGCCTTCGTCGAGCCGCAGCGACACTTCGTTCACCGGCCGCACCCAGCCGCCCGCCGTCGGCAGCTCCACCGTGAAATTTTCCAGCTCCAGCAGCGTGCCCATGGAAGAATGATAAAACCGAACCAGAATCAGCGGAATGATTAAGGGATATACTGGCGCGTAGAACGCACAGGCGAGAGTTGATCGAGGAAAAGGGACAACTTGATGAGAATCTCCAAAACGACAGCCTGCTGGAATTTGCTGCTCCTCCTTGCGATCCCTTGTTCGGTCGGCGCGCAAGCGAAAAGCGCCCAGGACACGCACAAATCGGCCGGGGAGTTCGTGCAGCAATTTTATGACTGGTATGTCCCGAGGGCGCTAAAACACAATGCAGGGCCTGCTTCGGATCTTGCCCTGAAATACAAAGACCGCGTTTTTAGTCCTAAACTTTTTCGTGCATTGAAAGAAGATTCCGACGCACAGGCGAACGTTAACGGACCGATCGTGGCGCTGGATTTCGACCCTTTCCTCGCCAGCCAGGATCCCGCTGAACGCTATGAAGTAGGGAAGGCCACGCGCAAGGGAGACAGCTACTGGGTCGACGTCTACGGCATATGGTCCGGCAAAAAGAGCGAAAAAGCCGACGTGGTGGCCGAGGTAGCGCGTAATGACGGACGCTGGCTCTTTGTGAATTTTTATTACCCAAGCGCCGCAAGCCCGCGAAGCGGCGATTTGCTGAGCGTTTTGGCGTTACTTCAAGAGGATCGCCAAAAATACGCGAAATGAGCCGCCGCGCAAGGGCGATTCCGTATGGCGCGAGTCACATGTCCGAAGTGCGGGGCCGCGGCGGAGTCCGCGATGGGCCGGCCATACTGCGCGAACTGCGGATGGAATCGCGACGCAGCGGCGCGCCGGCTCCGGCGCGTCACTTGGCTTTTGCCCGCGTTGATCGCCTTTTTCGATCTCGCTGGAATCATCGGCATCGGTTTCGTGATGAAAAATTGGCCGGGCGCAATTCTGTTTGCGACGCTGCCCACGCTCCTGCTCGGATTCGTCTACGCGGGCGCATGGCAGGGGCTGACGAAATTGCGCTCTCCTGTCGCGAGTGCGTTGGCAAGCGACTCGAGTGCTGCGTCTTCCGCTGCGGCAAGCGCGCAAGTGTTATCGGCGAACGATAAGGCCGAGCAATACAGCTTTCTTGTCTCATTGCCACCGCCGCGCCCCGTGCGCCTCGGCCGCCGCGGACAAATATCCATGACGGCAATTCTCTTGTCCTCGTTTGCCTTCGAAGCGTTTTTGATCTGGAATTTGTACGCGACGTGGTACCGCATGCATTCGTTCGCGGATTTCCGCGGTCCGGAAATTTTCCTGGCATGTCTGGCCGTGCTGATTGCCAGTATTCCCTTTTTTGTGCGGCGCGGAATGGTTCGCGATCAGAACCTCGTCGAAAACGGAGCGGTGGCCATCGCGCGCGTCACGCGCCAGCGGAACTTCAAAAACAATGCAACAATCGCCTACGAATTCCAGGACGCGGCAGGAAAAACAATCTCAGGCTCCGGAAATGATTTGACGCGCTCGTTCCGTGAGGGAATGACCGTACCCGTCTTTTACGATCCGCAAAATTCGACGCGCCACGTCGCCGCCTGCGCCTCATTCTTTGAAATTGTTCCGCCGAGTGCGGAGTGACTTTTCTGCGGCGCAGCAAGCGGGCGGATGCCGCACGAACCTGGGAACGGTCAGGAAAACCAAGCGCAGTTCGACGCCTTTACAGTGGCTTCTACCCACTTGCCGTCTCGCTTTTCGAGAAACACATAGCCACCTGCACCACAGAGCATGCCGCAATGATGAGCGATGTAAACGAATGCTTTGGTCTTGTCGGCGTTAAAGCCTACGGCGGAAAACTCCATGAATCCGTTGGAGTCTGGATAGCGGCTGTAAAAACTCTTCCATCGCTTGGCCGCATCCTCCAGACTTCTCGGCGGGGTGAATAAATCGGAAATCTCCGTCCGCGAAATCAGCTTGTACGGCATTTCGATGGGAAAGCTACGCAAGAGGAGTTTTGGTGTTTGGTTTTGCTTTTTGTAGTCTTCAAGGACCGCTGCCCACGTTTCGTTGACTTCTTTGTCCTGGGGAAAACATCCCTGAGCATTCGGGCCCGTTTCCCGCTCGATCACCAAGGATTTTGCTCTTAG
>Ga0307372_10008998_pt1 | contig 13880 bp, 11 predicted proteins | sample OX1MG_FD_202533 | JGI IMG/M metagenome (GOLD analysis project Ga0307372, IMG submission 202533) | Soil microbial communities from Risofladan, Vaasa, Finland - OX-1 | ecosystem: Environmental > Terrestrial > Soil > Coastal area > Acid sulfate soil | place: Finland: Risofladan, Vaasa | collected...
CGGCGTGCGATCACCCCAGCAAGCCAACACCGGGCTTGCCGGGGACCCCGACTTGTGAACCGGACAAAACCGGCGCGGCGGTGGAGTATGTGGCGGCGTACCCGGGGATCGCGGATTTGATTGTGAAGGGCGAGAACAAGGTGAGCTTCCACCTGGAGAGCGGGATGCAGGTGGATGTGCGGCTGCTGCCGTCAGCCAGTTATGGAGCGGCGTTGCAGTATTTCACGGGGTCAAAGGCGCATAACGTGACCCTGCGGCAGCGGGCGCTGAAGATGGGCTACACGCTGAGTGAGTGGTCGCTGGCAAAGTTGGAGGACGAAACGCAGGTTGTGGCCGCTGCCACCGAAGAGGAGATTTATGCGGCGCTGGGGATGGAGTGGATTCCGCCGGAGCTGCGGGAAAACCTGGGCGAGATGGATATGGCGGCGGAACACAAGCTGCCGCGGCTGATCGAGGAGCGCGACCTGAAGGGCGATGTTCACATGCACACGACCGCGACGGACGGGCGGAACACGATCCGGGAGATGGCGGAGGCGGGAATCGCGCGCGGGTTCGAGTACATCGCGATCACCGACCACTCCAAGGCGCTGGCGATGACCAATGGGCTGGATGAGAAGCGGGCGCTGGAGCATCTGAAGCGGATCAGGGAGGTGGAACGGGAGCTGGAGGGACGCATACGCATCTTCACCGGGATCGAAGTGGATATCCTGGCCGACGGCGCGCTGGACATGGACGACGAGGTGCTGGCGCAGATGGACGTGGTGATCGCGAGCATCCACTCGCGCTTCGACCAGAGCAGGGAGGAGACAACGGAGCGGACGCTACGGGCGATCGAGAACCCGCATGTGAAGATCCTGGGGCATCCAACGGGCAGGCTGATTTTGCGGCGGGAGCCGTTTGCGATCGACATGGGCGCGGTGATGCGGCGGGCGGCGGAGCTGGGCGTGGCCATGGAACATAATGCGGCGCCGGAACGGCTGGACCTTTGCGACCGCGACCTGCGGCTGGCAAAAGAACTGGGATGCAAAATTGCAATCAATACTGATGCTCACGATACCCGGACGCTGGGCAAGATGAGCTACGGCGTGCGGCAGTTGCGGCGGGCATGGCTGGGGCCGCAGGATGTGCTGAATACGCTGGGGGCGGAGGAGTTTTTGGCGGGGCTGAAGAGGCGGGCTTCTGATTCTTAGCTATTAGCTTCTAGCCTCTAGCTCTCATTATCGAAGGGCGATGACAGGGAACGGACCAATTCGAACGCAGGCGGCCGTAGCGATTCTCACTGGTTTCATTCTGTCGGTGTGGCCGGTGGCGGCGCAGGATGGGGCTGCAATTCTGCAGAAGATCGACGCTGCGACGCAGGCGCGCTACGAACACGTGCTGGGATTCAGCGATACGGAGCACTATGCGGTGTATCGCGGGGCGGAGCAGACGCATCCGGCGGCAGAAATGACGGTGCGGGTCACGTACCGCAAGGGTGTGGGCAAGAGTTACAAGGTGCTGTCGCAATCGGGGTCGGCGCTGATCCAGCATTTTGGGCTCAAGCCGCTGATTGAGAACGAGCAGGAGATCAACGATCCCGCGAAGGTGGCGGATTCGTGGTTTACGACGGCCAACTACGTCATGCGCGTGGAAGCGGGGCAGACGCGGATGCTGGAGGGGCGGACCTGCGTGGGCGTCTCCATCAAGCCGAAGCGCTCGGCGCCGAACATGATTGACGGGACAGTGTGGGTGGATCCGGAGAACGGCGCGATTCTGGAGGTGGAGGGGATCGCTTCCAAGGCGCCATCGATATTTGCCGGGACAACGCACATGATGCGGCAATACGCGATGATGGATGGCTATGCGCAGGCAACGCATGCGCTGGCGGAGTCGAGCGGGATGTTCGGGCGGACGGTGGTGAAGATTGAGTACTCGGATTACAAAATTGAAGTGAAGTAGCGGGGCAGCAAGTCAGCGAGTCAGCAAGTCAGCGCAGCACCGAAAACTGCGGGCAACCTGGGCCAGTGGGGCTATGATTTCGTCATGCTTCCCCGCGGGGCCGGCCAGGCGCGGCCTTCTTTATGGATCTGGATGGTCTGCATGGGCGTGCTCCTTTGCGCGGGGGCGGTGGTGTGCTTTGCGCAGAGCGCGAGGGCGGCGGACGGCACAAACCAGGCGGATACCTCTCAAACGGCCCAGTGGCGTTCGGGACTGAGCGAGATTGACGAGGGATGGGCGGAGCACGCGGGCGACAACATGCGATGGGCGCAGCCGGGGTTTGACTCGAGCGGCTGGACGCAGGTGGATCTCGATGACCTGGGCGCGGCGACGGTGGGCTGGCGGTGGTACCGGAAGCGGGTGGAGCTGGAACCCGGCCACCCGCATGTTCATTTACTGATCGCTGGCGGCGACGGAACCTACGAACTCTACGTGAACGGGGTGCGCGCCGAGGGATCTCAGCTGCACTCGGACTTCGACGTGAAGCGGCCCACGGAGCGGGTGTTTCCACTGGACGACGATGCGAGCGTCTATGTGCTGGCGCTGCGGACGCGAACGCCGCCGAACTATGCCGGATACCATCTGCCGCTGTTCCTGAGCGTGACCCTGGGACAGCCGACGGCGATCGATTACGAACGGCAGGCTCTTGAGAGCCAGCGGTTATACGACGCCGTTCCGACGATTGCGATCAACCTGCTGGTGTTCCTGGGTGGATTGTTTGCGCTGGCGCTATATGCGAATCAGCGCGGGCAACGGGATTACCTGTTTCTGGGGTTGTACCTGTTGCTCGTAGGTTTATCGAATGGAATGTGGACCGCGCAGCAGAACGGAATTCTGCCTACGTGGGCCAACTCGCTGTTCGCCGATCCGCTCACCTATTTGTTCAGCATCGCGCAGATCGAGTTCACGTTCAGTTTTGCCAGGCAGCGGATGTACCGCTGGGTGCGCGCGTACGAATTCTTGCTGCTGGCGCCACTGTTGCTGGTGATTCCGAACTGGATGGGGCATTTTTCTCCCGACACGTACCTGCTGGTGGAGGCGGCGGTGCAGGCTCCGGTGGCGCTGCTGATGCCGGTGTTTTTGCTGGTGTGGTACCGGAGGGGCAATCGGGAGGCGGGTTTACTGATACTTCCCAGCCTTTTCCCTTCTGCAGTGGGCACGCTTTACGACCTTGGAGCGGCTTCCATCAACATGGGCTGGGGGAAGTTCGATTTTCTGGACAACCCGATCAACCTGGGGCCCATTCCGGTGCACACAACGGATCTTGCGAACCTATTTTTCCTGTTTGCGATTGGCATGGTCATGTTCTTCCGCTTCACGCGGGTGAGCCGGGAGCAGGCGCGGTCGGCGGCGGAGCTGGAAGCGGCGCGAGAGATTCAGCAGCGGCTGGTGCCGGCGGTGCTGCCCGCGCTCGAGGGGTGGTGCGTGGAGGCGGCTTACCTGCCGGCGCAGGAAGTCGGTGGGGACTTCTACCAGGTGCTGGAGCAGGGGGACGGGTCGACGCTGATTGCGCTGGGCGACGTGAGCGGCAAGGGGCTTAAGGCGGCCATGACCGGCGCGCTGGCCATCGGCGCGCTGCGCACGCTGGCCGCCGAGGGCCTGGGCCCGGCGGAGCTGCTGGCGCGTTTGAACCGGCAGATGCTGGAGGCGCAGGATGGCGGATTCGTGACCTGCGTGGCCGCGCGGGTCGCACCCGGCGGCGAACTGACGCTGGCCAACGCCGGGCACCTGGAGCCGTATCGCAATGGGCAGGAGATTCGCTGCGAGCCCGGGTTGCCGCTGGGAATTGTTCCCGGCGCAGCGTATGCCGAGGCCACCATCCTGGTGGAGAGTATGGACCGGTTGACCTTCCTGTCCGACGGAGTGGTGGAGGCTCGCAGCGCCAGCGGCGAATTGCTGGGGTTTGAGCGCACGCGGGAGCTGAGCATGGGCACGGCCGCGGACATCGCCATGGCGGCGCAGGCCTTCGGGCAGGAAGACGACATCACCGTGCTGACACTGGAATTTGCGCCGGTGGCCGCTCCCGTTTCCGCTGCTGCATGTTAGCCGGCAACCGCTTGGCGCAGGTTTGGGCTTGGAAAAACCTCCAAAAACAACCTCTTTTGCGCGGGTGGGCATCGCAACGAGACAGAGGCGTCCCGATGCCGAATCAACCGGAATCACCTGAAAACAGGAATAGCGAAAGAGAACGCGGTAATGCGTGGAGCGGCAGCGGCACGCAAATGAGAGGCGGATGGTCGCAACGCGGACGCGGCGGCATCCCATCGGCCCGGCCGGACGGCGTGCGGGATCAGTCGCGCGGTTCGGGAACGCTGGGCCAGAGCCAGCACACCAATGCCGGAAGCACAGGCACCAGCGGCGGGCAGATTTCGCCGCAGCCGGGGATGGCGAAGCGTACCGGAGGAGCCGACTCCGGGCGGAATGGTTAGAACCGGCAGCGAGCCTTTTCGCTCTTCAGAGTTAATTAAATATAGCTAGAAAGGAACGAGCCCACGCCGCGGCAATGGCGTGGGTCTCGTGCTTCCGCGCAGGGAACCGGCGCGGGAGGAGAGCAGCCCCGGAGGCTAGCTCTCTGAGGCTATAATTTCGTACCATCCTACCCATTCCGCGATGAAGCTGTGGAATGGATGGGGCATGGAAGGTCCACGGCAAAAGAGAAGATTCCCCAAGCCAAGTTGGAGCCGGAGTCGCCGATCCTACTCGAATCCGGCTATCATGGTTTCGTTATGAGTTTGTTGCAGCCCGATGCCTCCGGATTGGATGATGTGGCCCGCGGCGAAGACCTGGCCAAGGGAACCAGCCACATCATTTGGGCCACGGTGATTGCGGTCATCGTGGTGAGCGCGGCCTGTGCCTGGTACGTGATTTCCGGCCAGAAACCGGCGCCAGCTACCGGGGAGATCGGCCGGGTGGTGGCGCACTCGATGCACCGGGAGACCTCCGGATTCGACGCCAGCGGCGCGGTGATGCCCAAGGAGGAATTCGACCAGGTGCTGGTGTTCACGCACCTGAAGCTGCACAACCAGAGCAAGAGCCCGCTCTTCCTGCGCCAGATTCTGACGGATGTAACGCTGGACGATGGGGTCCATTCCAGTTATGCGGCCACGCCAACGGATTATCAGCGCCTGTTCAAGGCGTACCCGGACCTGGCGGTGCTGCAAGGCAAACCGATAGCGCTGGACGCAACCATTGCACCGGGACAAGACCTGGAAGGCGACATCGTCTCCTCATTCCGCATGACCAAGGCACAGTTCGATGCGCGCAAATCACTGGATCTGGACGTGGGCTTTCGCTATCTCCCGGATTTGAAGGTGACGCCCGCCGGAAGTGTGGCAGAACAGTAGGGGTGAAACTGTCCTCAACGATGCTGCGGGCGCCAAAGACTTCTTCACATTCCGAAGAAGCCCTTGGCGCCTGGACGCGAGCGTGCGATGGGCTTACTGTCCGACCGGCGGGGCCGGGACGGTTTTGGGCGTGGAGAGATAGCCGCTGATGTGATTCTTGCCATTGATCGAGTTCACCACGATCTCGAAAAGGGCCGGCTGCTTCCCGCTGTAGAACTGGAGCGGCTCATCGATGTTGCGGTCCTTCTTCTCTACGGTCCGGTCGTCGGAGATCACCAGGAGCGTGAACCGGTTGTGCTTGGGATCGGCCTTCTTGAGCTCGAGGCTGATGGTGCCCACGGGCTTTCTGCGGTTCTTATCCAGCGTGAACTCGTAATAATTGCGATCGCCCTTGTGCTCGAGCAGCACCAACTCGTCGTGGGTTTTGGCGATGAGACCGCTCTGCTGGCCCATGTCCCCCTTCATTGAGGTCAACTGCGCCATCGCATTCTGCACATCGGTCTGGGTCTTGCCCAGATCGGTGCGGACGCCGCCCACGTCGGACTTGACCGAAGTGACGTCACTGGCAACGGCGTTCACCTGCTGCGCCGTCTGCTGCTGGGCAGAAGCCAGGCGCTTGTTGTCAGCCTCTTCCTTGGCCTCGCGGGCCAGGAGCTGCTGGGCGCGGGTGTCCAACTGCTTCTGGGTAAGGCCAAGGGACTTGCCCAATTCGTCGGCGGTGACGCGGAGGCGCGCGTCAGTTTCGCGCAAATCTGCGGCAAGCTGTACGTTGCGCTGGCGGGCGTCGGCCAGCTCCGCCTGCTGGGCGGAAAGGCGGCTGCTCAAATTCCAGGCCCAGACGAGAGAGACAATGGCGCACAACAACGCGATCGCAATGGCGCCCAGAAGCGCGCCGGAAAAGGACCTGGGAGTGTCGTCGATTTCAGTCATGAATTGTTTTCATCTCCACCGGTGCGCAGGCGCACCCAAGTTCCAGGGGCATCCGTATTTTCCATCAGACGCTCGTCCCGAGGGAATGTTTCACCACAGAATCCCCTTTTCCTCGGCACAACCGTTTTCCCTTGGTAACCGTCGGGGCTGCTGAACCGGGAATCTACAGATTATAGAACGCAGCCCAATTCCGCCATCGGTTCGGTTTGCCGAGGGTGGTCCTGCCGTGGTTTGTCCTGGGACGCGCCGGAAGCCGTCGCACCGTCGGGCATCGGGCTGGAACAACGGGGGAGGCGGCTCCGTGACAAGCGTGGAACCGTTCCGTTATAAAGAGATTTGCTCGATTTCCGGATTTTCGGATCGATTTGATCCTCCGGAGGAGCGACCACGGCGAGTGCCACAACGTCCATAGAAGAGGGAGAAAGATCGTCATGTCCACAGTAGTTGCGGGGAAGGGCCTGGAAGGCGTCGTAGCGGCAAATTCAGGTATTTGTTACATCGACGGCGAGGCCGGAGTGCTGGCCTATCGCGGCATCGACATCCACGAGCTGGCCGAAAACTCCACTTTCGAAGAAACCACCTACCTTCTTTGGAACGGGATTCTGCCCACCGATCTGGCGCTGCGGGAATTCGAGCAGCAACTGGCACTGGCGCGGGAACTGGACCAGCGCATCGTGGATATGCTGAAGAGCTTCCCCCGGTCGGTATCGCCGATGGAAGTGCTGCGCACCGGGGTTTCGGCCTTGAGCTTTTACGATGCCGACGAGAAGGACAACTCGCACGACGCCAACGTGCGCAAAGCCTATAACCTGACCGCCCAGATCGCGATGATCGTGGCCATCTACGACCGCATCCGCAAGGGCAAAGAAATCATTCCGCCGGACCGGCAGCTCTCGCACGCGGGCAATTTCCTGTGGATGCTGAATGGGGAGAAGCCGTCCGAGACGGCCACAAAGACGCTCGATATTGCACTCATCCTTCATGCCGATCACGAGCTGAATGCCTCCACCTTCGCCGCCCGCGTCATCGCCGCCACGCTCTCTGACATTCACTCCGCCATCACCGGCGCCCTGGGCGCGCTTAAGGGGCCGCTGCACGGCGGCGCCAACGAGGGCGTGATGCGGCTCCTGCTCACCATCGACAAGGCCGGCGCCGACCCGGTGGAGTACGTCAAGAATATGCTTCAGGCCAAGCAGAAGATCATGGGCTTCGGCCATCGCGTGTACCATACCGAGGACCCCCGGGCCACCCACCTGCGCCGGATGAGCGAGCAGCTCGGCAAGGATGCGGGACAGCCCAGGTGGTTCGAGATGTCGCGCGCCATCGAGCTCTATATCAACAAGGACAAGAAGCTGAACGCGAATGTGGATTTCTACTCGGCTTCGACGTACGCGACGCTCGGCATCGATATCGACCTGTACACGCCCATCTTCGCCATCAGTCGCATTGCCGGGTGGGCCGCGCACGTGATCGAGCAGCTTGACGACAACCGGCTGATCCGCCCGCGGGCGGAGTACATCGGACCGGAATATCCGTCGCCCTACATTCCCATCGAGGAGCGCGGATAAAGGCAGGGAATAGGGATCAGGGAACACGGTTTAGGGCCGCAAGAGAGTGGGGGCGTACTGTCGACTCCCGGCATCACCCAGTGGCGCATGCGGGTGTCTATAACGATGGGAGGGGTGACATGAAATCCCTCGTAGCGCTTGCGATTCTCGTGATCGGGGTTTCCGGATCCTGGACTGCAAATAGTCAGACTTCCGGCTCATCGGGATCAATTTCCGAATTCGCAGCGCAGCAGCCGGTGCATCTGCTTGTTCTCTTCCCGGCCGGCCTCGCGCGACCGAGCGATGCAGTTCTGCTAAATTGCCTGAAAAAGCTGCCGCGCAATGGGTGGCTGGTGAACATCGAGCGCAAAGACGGCAGCCTGACCGGCTTTGTGAGCCGCGATGCTCTCCCCGGCGCGTTGGCGCAAACGGCCCCGGGCCAGGATTCCCACGCTCAGCTCGATGCGGCCGTTGACGAACTTCTGCGCGATCCGCGGAACAGCCTGCTGCTGTTTGCGTCGAAGGTCCAGACCGAATTCAAAACGCCTTCATATGCCGAAGATCTTGTCCGGAAACGCATTCCTGTTTACGTGGTGGATGGGGGGCGGTGGGGTAGGATCGAGCGCGGCGACAACGGGAGAGAACCGGGGACCATGCCGGACGACTACCTCACGACAAGGAAAATACGCAAGATCACTGGCGGGATTCTCCACGAAGTAAGCCTCACTGGGGCGGTCAAGGACCTCATCAAGGACCGCAAGAACGGGTACCCGTTCCTTTATTCGCAGCCGAATTAGCTACGCGCTGTGCCGCGCTTTCCACAGCAAATACAGCCCCCACGCGGCAAGGGTGCAGCCATCGCGAACAACGCCATCCAGCATCATCCGCTCGAATTCGGCGATCGGAATCGATCGCACCACGATGTCGTGTTCTTCCTCGTCGGGATCCTTCTCTACGTGCGAGAGGCCGCTGGCCAGAAAAACGTGCTGCTTCTGGCGGGTGAAGCCGTAGGCGATCCAGAGCTGGCCGAGATAAGTCATGGAATCCGCGTGAAGGCCGGTCTCCTCCTTCAACTCGCCGCGGGCCAGCTCCTCGGGATTGTCCACCGCCATCTCCCAGCCGCCCTGGGGCAGCTCGATGGCCTGCTGCTGGATGGTGTAGCGGTACTGCTCCACCACCCAGATGTGGTCGCCTTCGATGGGCAGGATGATGGCGGCCTCATCCTTTTCCACTACGCCGTAGAGGCCGCGCTTGCCGTTGGAGCGCAGAATTTCGTCCTCTCGGAGGCGCATCCAGGGATTGCGGTAGATTTCGCGGCTGGAAAGGGTAGTAATGGAGGGTGTGCCGGCGGGCGCAGACGGGTCCGATGGCTTGCGGCTGGTCACAGCAATAGTGTGCCACGGACGAGCTCGCGGGTTTTATGAATGGAGATGCCCTGCCGCCGGCTGCTGTGGGCCGTTCCGGATTGGTCCGGGGCCCCTCATCCTGTGATCTGCATCACCGAGCCGCCCCCAAGGCTTGTGACACGGTGTCTCTTAGCTCAAAATGCGAGGGATCGCACGATGGATACGTGTGCGGTGGAAATGGCGAAGATGCTCAAGCCGGGAGAGAAGCCTGTCCGGACATTTGCGGAACTCCGCGAGCGGGCACGGCAGGCGGGCCCGCGCCGGGTGGGCGTGGTGCAGGCGGAGGACGACGTGGCGCTCACCGCGGCCTCCTACGCGCTGTTGGCCGGCCTGGCCAGTCCGGTGCTGATCGGCAATGAGGGGCGAATCCGATCCCGGTTAAAGCAGCTCGGGCTGGGAGAGCTGCAGTCGAAAGCCGAGGTGGTGGCAACCGAGGATGCGGCCAGAACCGCGGTGCGCATGGCCCGGGAAGGCCGGATTGACGTGCTGCTGAAGGGGCATCTGCGCACCGACGAGTTGCTGCACCCTGTGATGGACAAGCAAAGCGGCCTGCGCACCGGCCGCCAACTTTGCGATGTGGCCTTCTTCGAGCACCACGCGCCGGAAGGGACACGCCTGGTAGGGATCTCCGATGGCGGCCTGACGGTAGCGCCCACGCTGGAGCAGAAGAAGCAGATCATTCAGGGCGCCATCGACGTGCTGCGCTGCCTGGGAGTCGTGCGTCCGCGCATCGCCGTGATGAGCGCCATCGAGGTGGTGTCCGACGCGATTCCGTCCACCGTGGATGCACGCGAGCTGACGCGGATGGGCGAGGAGGGCGTGTTCGGGGATGCGGAGGTCTATGGGCCCCTGGCGCTGGACAATGCACTGCTGGAGTGGGCGGCGCGGGAGAAGGGAATTCAGCACCCGGTGGCGGGGCATGCCGACTGCTTGATTGTGCCCAACATCGAGTCGGGCAACCTGCTGGCCAAGGCCGTCGTGTTTCTCGCGGGATGGCAGTTTGCACACGTGGTTACCGGAGCGAGAGTCCCGATTCTGGTTCCATCGCGGGTGGAAGCGGCGCAGGACAAGGTGAACGCCATCGCTCTCGGAGTTCTCTATGCCGCACGATGAGTTGCGGGTGCTGGCAGTAAACCCGGGCTCGACATCGACTAAGTTGGGAGTCTTCAGGGGCGAACAGTCCGAATGGGTACGCAACCTGGAGCACTCGGAAAAGGACCTTGCGCCCTTCCGCGGAAAGCCGGTGCTGGAGCAAACTACGTTCCGGCTGGCGGCCATTGAGCAGGAGTTGTTCGGCGCCGGGTACCCGCTGGACGGTTTCGACGCCGTGGCCGGGCGCGGAGGGCTCATGCGCCCGGTGATGAGCGGGACCTGGCGGGTGAACCCGGCGATGCTCGATGACCTGAAGAAGGCTCCGTTCGGAGAGCAGCATGCCTCCAACATGGGCGCGTTCCTTGCGCTCGCGATTGCGCAACATGGCCTCGCGCAGGCTTTCGTGGTGGATCCGGTAAGCGTGGATGAGCTCACGGAGAAGGCGCGCATCTCCGGATCGGCGCTGGTGAAGCGGCGTTCGCTCTCCCATGCTCTGAATACCAAGGCTGTGGCCCGCCGTTACGCGCGCGAATGCGGCCGCGCGTACGCAGACCTGCGGCTGATCGTCGCTCACCTGGCCAGCGGCATCTCGGTTTCCGCCCATCGGGGCGGCCGCATGGTCGACGTGAATCTCGCCGGACAGGAGGGCGCGCTCTCCACCGAGCGCTGCGGCAGCCTGCAATTACTGGGGGTGTTGGAGCTGTGCTTCAGTGGGCGCTACACCGAAGGCACTCTCTGGGACGCGCTCATCCGCGAAGGCGGCATGTACTCCTATCTGGGCACCAAGGATCTGCGCGAAGTGGAACGGCGGATTGCCGCCGGAGACGCCAAAGCCGCGCTCATCTTCGAGGCGATGGCGTACCAGATTGCCAAGGACATTGGCGCCATGGCGACGGTGCTGAATGGGCGGGTGAGCGCGATTTTGCTTACCGGCGGAATGGCGCACTCCGAAAAGCTGGTGGTCGCCATTCGTGAGTCGGTGGAGTGGATCGCGCCGGTGGCAGTGTACCCGGGCGAAGACGAGCTGCATTCGCTGGCCCAAGGCGCACTGCGCGTACTGCGTGGCGAAGAGACTGCGGGCGAGCTCTGAAAGCAAGCGGACTTCAGAGTCGCCGAAGCGGCCGGGGACAGTGGCGTACCACCTTAGTGACTTGCATGGACCCATTCCAGGGCATTAGCTATGGCTTATGACAGAAGCTCCAAAGGAGTTTGCCCGCGGACTGGAATCGGGCCAGTTTGTTCCGTGTTTCCAGCCCGTAGTATGGCTGCGCAGCGGCGAGGTGGCCGATTTTGAAGTGCTGGCGCGCTGGCAACATCCCCAGGTGGGAACGATTCCGCCCGATACGTTCGTGCCCATGGCGGAGGCGGGGGGATGGATCGGAGAATTGATGGCGGTCCTGGCCAGGCAGGCGTTCCAGGCCGCAACCGCGCTTCCCTATTCCATCCGGCTTTCGCTCAACATTTCGCCGGTGCAACTGCGGGACGATTCGCTTCCGGGGCAGTTGGAGCGGTTGGCGAGCCAGGCGGGGTTTCCCCTGGAGCAAGTTTCCGTTGAAATTGCCGAGAAGACGCTGTGCTCGAACGTGGCGCAGGCACAGGCCATTGCGACCCGGCTGAAGGCGCTGGGCTGCGGCATCGGGCTGGATGATTTTGTGGGAGAGTCCAGCCTTCGGAACATCGAGTCGGTACCCCTGGACGCGCTGAAGCTGGACCGGACCTTTGTGCAATCGATGACGGTGCAGCGGGAGAGCCGGAGGATCGTGGAGGCGGCGCTGGCACTGGGGCAGAGCCTGCGCATCCGCACCGTGGCCAAAGGCGTGCAGACCCAGGAACAGGCCGAGATGCTGTTTTCAATGGGCTGCGACCTGGGGCAGGGATGGCTCTACGGAGAACCGGTAGCGCTGGAGAGGCTTGCCGAATTCGCACAGCAGAGGACGCCGCCTCAGGCAGGCGGCGACCGTTCGTGGATGACGAGTCTCCTGCCCGCCAGCATGTCTCCCGGGAAGCGGCTGGGGCAGCTTCAGGCGATCTACGATGGTGCGCCAGTAGGGTTGGGATTCGTGGACCGGCAAATGCGTCTGGTGCGGGTGAACCGCCGGTTTGCTGAGATGAATGGCATCACGGTAGAGGAAGCCATTGGACACACGATTCCGGAGGTGCTGCCCGAGTTGTATTCGCTGATCGACCCGTACCTGAAGCGGGCGCTGGCGGGAGAATCGAGCAGCGATGCGGAGATTGCGGAGTCGCCGGAAGCGGAAGGCGGCGGCAGGTTGTTCCGAGTCTTTCTAGAGCCGGCGCGGGATGAGGCCGGCGGAGTTGCCGCGGTGTCGCTCGCCCTTATCGACGTTACGGCGCGGAAGAAAGCGGAGTAGTGGCTGACTCCCACAGTCGACAGGTACGTTCGTCCGGCGCTTAACAGGATGCGGAAGAACTAGCCTAATGTGCTTTGCCTTCCTTCGCTCAAAAGCCCCCTCAGGGGCTGTTGGTTCCTGCATGAGAAATGTCCTTACGCCGTCCCTGCGGGACTCGGCGCTCAAATCTGGGTATACGTTTCCCCACGCTCTTCCACCCCACGGACAAGGACCCGTCCGCGGGGAGCCCGGGAAAGCGCGGGGCTAACGAACCGTGCGCCTACGGCGCGGCATGGAGGAAATTGCTTATGCAGCTCTGAATAAAGCCGGCCCAATTCATTGGCTTTAGCGGCACGACTGAAGTGAGTGGGCGGGGGACTGAGGACGTACCATGGGGTGGGAGCACGATGACATTGGCTTACGACGATTTGCGCGAATGGATCAAGGCACTCGAAAAGGCGGGCGAGCTGAAGCGCGTTACGGCGGAGGTGTCGCCGGAGCTGGAGATGACGGAGATCGCGGACCGGATGGCGAAGACAGGTGTCAGGGGCCAGGGGTCAGGGATCAGAAAGCCCGCGATGGATGGAAAGTATGGGCCGGGAGGGCCGGCGCTGCTGTTTGAGAACGTGAAGGGGCATCCGGGGCACAATGTGCTGATGAACCAGTTCGGGAGCGAACGGCGCATGGCCATGGCGCTGGGGGTGGAGCGGCTGGACGAGATTGCGGAACGCATCAGCGGGTTGATGAATGTGAAGGCGCCCGAGGGCTTCATGGACAAGTTGAAAATGCTACCGCAACTTGGGGTATTGGCGAGCATGTTCCCCAAGACGGTGAGCGCGAAAGATGCGCCGTGCAAAGAGGTGGTGAGGCGCGAAGGATTCGATCTGAATTACTTTCCGATCCTGAAGTGCTGGCCGCTGGATGGAGGACGGTTCATCACGCTGCCGTGCGTGTGCACGCGGAATCCGGTAACCGGCAAGCGGAACATTGGCATGTACCGGATGCAGGTGTACGACGGGCAGACTACGGGGATGCACTGGCAGCGGCAGAAGGTGGCGGCGGAGCATTATCGCGAGGCGCTGCGGGCGGCGGCTGCGGCGGGCGCAGGCGGTGGGATGACGGAGGGCGCGGCGCGCGTGGCCATGATGGCGGAGAGTGCCGGCGGGGCGGTGACGGTGCCGGACGGGCCGATCGGCGGCCTGCCGCAGGTGACGCTGGGGAAGATGAAGGGAT
>Ga0307372_10008999_pt1 | contig 13878 bp, 20 predicted proteins | sample OX1MG_FD_202533 | JGI IMG/M metagenome (GOLD analysis project Ga0307372, IMG submission 202533) | Soil microbial communities from Risofladan, Vaasa, Finland - OX-1 | ecosystem: Environmental > Terrestrial > Soil > Coastal area > Acid sulfate soil | place: Finland: Risofladan, Vaasa | collected...
GGTCCCTACTACAACGCATCAGCGACAAAAAGTATTTCCCAGCGACGGGCTAACCTCGGCCTGATCGTCGTATTCAGAAATTGGAGGCGACGCCCAGAATCGAACTGGGGATGGAGGTTTTGCAGCTCCCGGCGCGGTAGTAAACCTAGTGCAACAGGGGCCAACCTGAATACGAATCGCCTTCCCTAAAGCCAACCCCGTACAACCAAATACAACCCATTAGGCAGCAGAAGTGGCAGCCACGCGGACTAAAACGCGACTGTCCAGAAGCCTCCCGGGCCATTCCACGTCATTGTCCAGGCGGAAAGTAAGTCTCTACCCAGAAGCGCCACGATTGGCTGCGGAGGCACGATGTTTGCCACCTGGCCAGCCAGGTTGACCCCCACAGTGTTTGGAACGTCGAGCATCCAGCCGGTGGCTGGAAATACAAGGCGCGCCGGGTACAGGTTCTGCTTAACAGCTCCTGCGGCGGTGAGGCCCTGAACAACCCCTACGGGGTTAATGCTCAGCTGTTGAAGGATTGGCTCGTGGACGCACGTTCCAGACGCTCCAGTGTCTATCAGGGCAAGCCCGGGAATGCCCGCTGGTATGGGTTGGTTCTGCTGCGCGAGTGCTTGTGCCATGGCGGGGTGCAGTTGAATTTCAATCGCGAATACGGCCCCTAGGGCGGCAAGGCCACCGGGGCCTTCGTTGCCCGCGGCATCCCTTACAAAGCTGTTATAGACCGGCACTCAGCCTGCCGACAACGAGTGCCGGGTACTGAATCTGGTCCGGCTTGTCGGAGATGTGCTGTACGAGGAAGGGTTCGGTACCGAAACGCTTAGCGCCTTCCTGGAATGCCTCCGCGAACGTCGAGAACGTGCCGACAAGCTCCTGGCCGTGAATCAGCGCGTACTGACCCCCGTGGTGCTGTAGAAGGTCGGCCTTATTTGCCTGGAAGTACTTGAGTTCCTGCTCTAGCGGCAATTTGGTGTCTCCAATTTCAATGCTAGTACGCTGCCTAGCCCAGCGCCCGCCCCATCCGGGCCGCTGCGTCGTCATAGGCAGCTTGCTCTACGTGCCCATAAATGTCTACCGTCGTAGCGATATTCGAGTGCCCGAGAATGCCCGAGACGGTCACCATCGGTACTCCATTCTTGAGCATGATCGAGCCGGAAGCGTGGCGAAGGTCGTGGAACCTGACGCGCGGCAGGCCCTTCCGCTCAAGGAAGGCCCGGAACTCCCGCGATACGTCCGAGGGGTCGAGCGGTGATCCGATCAGGGACGTGAAGATGAGGTCCGTTTCCTTCCATAGGGGAAGGTGGCGGAGCTTCTCCTTCCGTTGACGCGCCTGGTGGTCTAGGAGGGCTTGCACGGCGGCGGGGGGCAGTCCGACCGTGCGGCGTGACTTCTCCGTCTTGGGTTCGACTAGGACGAGCTTGCCCTTGACCCGCTGAAGGTTGTAAACGATCGAGACGTGAGCGCCGTCCAGGTCGAGGTCATGCCAGCGAAGCGCCAGTGCCTCCCCGATCCGAGGGCCGACATTCAGGCCAAGCACGTACAGGGCCTCTAGGCGCTCTCCCTGAGCGGCCTTGAGGACCGCTTGGGCCTCAGCGGTGGTCAGGAACCGTCGCGGCTTCTCTGGAACCTCTACGGGGTCGGTCAGGGCTGCCGCGTTCCGCAAGACCAGCCCATCCTTAAGCGCCCGGTTGAGCGCCGTGCGAAGGACGGCCCGCAAGTGGTGGACGGTCCGAGGCTCAAGCTCCTTGAGTTTCGCGGCCAAGAGGTCATCGACGTGGACGCGGCTGAGCTTGTCCAGCTTGTGGTGCCCAAGGCCGGGGATTAGATGGACGCGCGTAAGGCTGCCGTAGCGCCGTAGGGTGGCAGGCCGGCGCTTCTGCCCGGCTTCGAGCTGATCGAGCCACTTAGTCAGCCACGTGCCGACCGTCTGGGAAGCCAGGCCGACCGCTAGGCCAGCGTCAGCGTTGCGCTGCAACTCCTTGAGCTTGGCGCGAACCTCCGCCCTCGTCGCGCCGCTTACGGTCTTACGGACCCGCTTGCCGTCTAGCCGACCGAAGCTGAGCATCCCCGCGAACTGGCGTCTCCCGCCGCTCCTGCGCTCATAGATGGTGCCGTCACCCTGTCCGCGTCTCGTCGCCATGCTGCCCTCTTTCCCTCTTGGGGAGTGGTTCAGGGTGGCGCAGCTTCGTTATCTCGTCCACGTCAACGAATCGCCGCTTGTCGCCCGCGATCCGAAACGGGGTAAGGACGCCTTCGCCAAGCCACCGCTGGATGGTCCGCCGTCCTACTCCTGACAGCTTCGCCGCCTCATCAAGGGGCTTGATGCGTGGCATCGGCGCCAATAGTAGGGTTGACATGCGCCTATCTTAGCAGTTCATGCGCCTAAGTGCGCCAACGTGTGCTACCGTACTAGGCGTCGGCGGGCCCTTCGGCCGGCCATTTTCGGAGGTTCAAACATGAGCGTTGAGGTCAGGCGTTACGGAAGGACTGCGGGCGGGCTAAGCCTCGACCCGACCATCAACCCGCTTACTGCCCGCTGGATGCGGGCGGAGAACGAACTTGAAGATCTGGCGAGATCGATCGCCGCCGCGCTCACGCCCGACGAGACCGCGCGCCTCAGGGCGATGTCCTTCGAGGAATTGACCGCCCGAATACGGGCGGCTGCGCGCGAGATCAGCGGTCCTCCGTTGATGGAGCTTTTGTTAGACGACGATCTCCGAGTGCCGTGCGCCGTCTGTGGTTCGACCGAGCCTTGTTATGGGGTCGGGCCCGACCATAAGGCACGTTAGAAATGGAAAGCAAACCCACACGGGACCAGATCCGCGAAATGCTCCGCGAACGCTGGCCCTCCCTGCCATTCCCCCAGCAGCTCCCGCTTGCGAAGGCGGGGGACGTAATAGAGGTTCACGTTCCTCCTATCGGCGTCTGGCGCGTCGATGGAGTTGTCCGCGACATTCGCGGCCACCACTACTACAAGATTTCGCGTCGAACTGGCGGCTCCATCGAGTACCGCACGATCGCCACGGCCGGGATCGAAATCTTGTCCGGGGTCGACGGGGACAAGCCATGACCGCCAGCTACGACCCGGCCCCCGCATATCCTCGATGCGGCTGGGTTCAGGAAATCCACGGTCCCGGGTCACGCTGCCTCATGGTCGGGCTAGTCGACGTGGACCTGCTCGGCGGTGGCGTGGCGACGCTATGCAGTTATCACGCCGAGAAGTTCGCGAAGCGCCCAGACCTGGGCATCGCAAGGTCACCGATCGGACAGGCCATCCCGCGCCAGATCGAGGCCGGGTAAATGCTTTTCCTGAGGGGGTGGCTCCGCTGTGGAGTTGCCCCCTTCCAGTTAAAGTGACTTACAGGCTACCCATCCGGGGTGGGGCTGGTCTTGTTGCGCTCCTGACAGCGGAAGCGTTCGGTAGTCACCCGCTCTGGTAGCGATTAGGCGCCAAGGGGGCGGCAACCTAGACCTGTGTGATAAGTCGCGTGGTCGAGTTCGGTGCCACGGTGAGATTGATGTTCAGTGTCGTCTTCTTGCTCGTGTTGGGGTTCTTGTGGCCCCGGGTATCGCCCGCAGATCCCGCAGTCGTATTAAGGTTGGTACTCCCAGAGACGGCACCCGGAAGGGCAAAGCCAAGCGGCCCGGTGAGCCACGGGTTCTTTTGGATCAGGCCAATCAGCTTCTCGCCTGCGTCTACGGCCTTGAGAATCCCAGTGGCGAGATCCGTAAACGCAATCGCGAGGTTGACGATAACCGGGAGCCAGATGGGCGCCTGTTTCATGATGTCCTCGAACGACTGCTTGAGCTGGGGAAGATCGGTGTTCGCCGTGTCCTGGAGGTTCTGCCCGAGCGATTTGCCGTTCGAGCCCTTCTTGTTCCAGGCATCGGAGATCTCTTTCGTCCAGGTGGGCCAGTTCTTGACCACGTAGTCAGCGAACTTGCCGAAGGCATCGACAAGGTCGAGGACGACTTTGCCGGCGCCACCGAGTATCGACTTCACAACCGGGCCATAGGTCGGCAGGCGCTGGATGAACCAGTTGCTCAGATCCTCTAGTTGAGTTAGCAACCATTCGACACCCTGAACGCCGAACTGGATGAACTCCCCCAACAGCGGGGCGATCTTGCCCTTGTTGCGGTCGAACATCGCCCCGAGGAATTGGCCGAACTGATCGATGGTTGGCAGTAGGGAACGGAACAGGCCGCCGAGATCCTTAAGGATTCCGGGGAGCTCGTGGCCGAACCACGTCATCATGCTGGAGCCAAGCTTCGCGACCGCCGGAACGCCCTGCACGGCCCATGCAAGGATCTCTCGCGTGAGTGGGCGAGCTTGATTCTCAAGGTCAACCAGCGCCTCCTTCATGGGCGCGATCGCCTTATCGAAGTTGCCAGTGCCGAGCCCTACCGCGCCGAGTGCGAGCGTTCCCGCACCAAGCCCCCCGATTGCCACGGCGATGCCACCAAGTAGGGCCAACATGCCTGCGCCTGCCACGGCGAATGAGGTCAGAACTGCGAGGGCGCTCACAACCAGCAGGAGCGGTGGAAGTAGAAGCTGCACGCCGACGATCACCAGACCGATCGTGCCGGCCATGGTGAGAAAACCGCCAGCCGCGCCGAGGGCCCCGAGCCCACTACTCGCGGACGATGCGCCCGCCGCGTCCTCCGCGCCGGCCGCCTCATCCGCCGTGTCTGCAACCTCTTGGTACTGAATGGCGAGATCGGCAAGGACCGCCGCTTGCGCAGCATCCTCGGACATTCCCGCCGCCACGGCTTCGCTGTAGTGCGTGAGCGCCTGTCTCGCGTCAGTGACCTCGTTCGAGAGTTCTTTGAATCCGACTCCCGCAAGTACGGCACTGTCCATGAGGTTGCCAATGGCCTCATGGGTCGCGCGGTCCACGCCGAGACCGGCGGCCTCAGCCTCTCGATACTTGTTGAGGGCTTCGCGCAGCCGCCCCATTTCGGCATTGACTTCGGTAATCGCGCCCATGCCCTGTTCTTTGATCTCAAGCATGAGTCGGACTGTCGCGTCGTCCATCTAGCTATCGGCTCCTTGTTGGGGTTGCGGCCCGGAATGCAGCGGCCACGCGCCCACTGAAATCAGCCATCCGCTTAGCGGATTCGTTGAGTCGGACGAGTTCTTCCGCGTTGAGGTGTTTGAAAAGGTTCTTTGGGTCTGCGAGAGCGAGCCCGAGTTTCGCTGGCTTGATGTCTGCGTACTCAGCCCACAACTGGACCTCTCGCGATTCCGGCGTCTTAGAGCCGAACATCAAGCGCCCAGCTTCGGCAGGAACGCCATGAGTTCAGCGCGCTTCGCGTCTCTCTGAGCTTGGGTTCCCACGGACGCCTGTGTGATCCGCCAACGCGCATCTTTGTCGATGTCTGCCAGTACGAATGCCATGCGTGGCGGCTGAGGTAGTCCGTGCTTTTGTGAAAGCGTGGCGATGTTGTCACTCAGCCAGTTAAGGCGCCATGTCAGGGCCTCATTCGCTAGGTAGCGAGCGCGCAGATCGGCGGAACGAGTCTCGAACTCCGCGACAAACGCGGCGTGCGCGGCGGTTTCTCGCTCGGCGGTCTGTCGCTTTGTCTCCTGGTCGACGAGTGTGCGGTGTTCAGTCTCCAGCCCGTCGAGCTGATTCACGGCCCGGTATGCCTTAGCACGTCCCCTCAGTAATTCGGCGCCGTCGCGGAACTTCGCGGCGGTGTTCTTTAGAGCTTGAACGTCCTGCGCCAAGCCCTCGGCGGGACGGTCGAAGTCGGCAAGCATGGCGGCGGCTCGCTCTTCGGCGCTCTGCGCCTGCGCGTCGAGACTGGTCGCCTCTGACTCAATCCCGGTGACGTTTGCATGATGCTCGGCGAGAGTCTCCGCAAGGTATTCGATACGTGTCGGCTCTGGCCTCGTCTTGGTTGTCATACCTAGCGCACCCCCGCAAGGAATTCGCCGGCAGACTTTAGGGCTGCGACGCGCTGGTTCTTCTTCACGAAGCCGCGAACCCAGTCGGCAGCCTCCATTCGGTCGCGCGGAAGCGCCTGCGGGTCAGTGGCAACCCTCGCGATTCGAGCGGCCTTCTCATCGAGCGCCACGTCGCCGCTGTAGCCATCAAAACCGCCATTGTTATTCCCGCGAAGTCGTGGCTTGTTCAGCGTGGCGATGTTGACTTCACGCCGCGAGCCAACGAACTGCATCAAATCGGGCATGTTGCCGCGAACGCGGGCGTCAGTGTTACCACGCTGTCCTGCGGTCCTGATTCGGCGAGCGGTCTCGTCCTGCACTTCTTGTGCAGTGGGTGCCGGCGCGGCCTTCCGTGCCTTTAAGAGTTGCTGTAGTTTGGTCGTCATCGAACGGGCCTCCTTGAGGTAGTGGTTTTATTGAGAACCGCGAGCGCACTGGCGCGCAGTTCGGGGCTAGCATCCTTCGCGAGTTCGACGATGCGGGCTCGCCGTGCGGCTTCCTCTGCGGCAAACAGCGCAGCCCCGGAGGGGGCCGGCACCGTGTCGCGCTTGGTTAGGGTTGCGGTCGCAGTCTTGGCACCCGAGCCGTTAAAGGAGTGCCAAACCTCATCCGCCCATCGGTCCCTGTCTCGATCGCGCTCGCGCGCTTCTGCGGCCTTCTTGATGTTGGGATCTTCGACGGACACGTTCAACCGAATGAGCGCCCGTCGCGCCTCGTCCCGCATTGCTGGGTCGTCGTTGGATGCTGCCGTCTCGCGCAGCATTCGTATTGCCTCGGCCTCGATGCGGGCTGTCGTTGCGGGCGTGTCCTTCGTTGCGGGGTCCAACAGTTCGGCCTGAATCTCGCTGTGAGCCTGCTGAACTGGGTCGTTTGCGGTGTGGTGATAAGCCGCAAGCTCGCTATCGTGCAAGAGCCGACTACGTGCGGCCTCGCGGACACGTTCAATAAGCTGGTCGAGTTCTGCGCTAGTTGCCATGGTCATTCCTCTGGTATGTGTCGCTTGCGCAGCCATGCGCGAGCTGTACTTCGGGTCTCTGGATCGCCTGACTTCGCAAGCTCCCGCATTCGCGCGGCCTTGCTCCCGGGGATCACTCCACGCGGCGCGGCGGAACCGGGGGATGTTGCCACTGGCGTTACGGGAATGCCGCTAATCGCGCTGACGGCAGCCGCCGAGTCGTTGGCGTCGTCCTGCGCGGTTGGCGTCGGGATCGGTGCCGGCTCGGGCTCATAGGGGTAGCGGCGGACTCCAACCACCTGACCTTCCTCGTCCCGCATGATTACTGCATCACCCGGAGGCGATGGGTTAACTGTGACTTCGACCTTGATCGGCGTCTCGCGAATGGCGCGAACAATCGGCGCCATGTCCATTGCTGGTGGGGTCCCGTAGGCGCGGTCTTCGAGTGCTTTCAGCCGTGCGATCTCTGGTGCCAGCTCTTCGAGAGTGAGTAGGACCAGTTGCTCGACCGCCCGGGGCAGTCCAACCTCATCTACGTGATCATTGAGAGCGTTTGTCGGGGCGAGATCCTTATCCACGGGGGCGGGAATGGCGCCCATTAAGGAGTCGATCACTCCCGGCATGCTCTCGGTTACGATGCCCGGGATCGCGCCAAAGCTGAGTCGAGCCCCATCTGCATCGAGGTACTTGAGCGCACCCAATACGTAGACGCTGGTTGCTTTCGCCATCAGTTTCGACAACGCGTCCGGCATTACTGGCGGTATTGATCTGGGCTCCCATCCGGCGGCTAGGTATGCCCGGATCAGTTTCCGGGCGGTGGGTTCCCAGTGCGCCATGACGGCCTGGGTCATCGCCTCCTGGATTAGAGCGGTGGGCTCGGCGGTCGGAATGCTAAGCGCGGTCGTCATGGTCGGAACCGTGCGGTCATGTTGAATAGCTCCTCAATGGAAGTGGAGCGCCCGTCAGGGCTGAGCCAGCCGAGCGCATCGAATTCGCGGCGATGTAGCGAGCACAGGGCCGTCTTGCGTCCTTGCACGATTGCGGGGCTTGCGTTCCAACTCCCGCAGGTAAAGGCGCCGCAATGAACTCCGGTCGTTACCGGCTCGGGCGCGGGTGCCGGCGTCTCGACTACGGCGGGCGGGGTTGCTGGCGCGGCAAGGTCGCGAGTGAGGGCAAGCGTTCGCTCCGCCTTGTCGCCGCTCGTGAGCATGTCTGCGGCGCCGCCTAGAGCGATTACGTGGTCTTGGTGGATCGAGGTGGACTCAACGACCTTCAGCCGACCGGCGACAGTCTTGGTTACGAGGTTCAGCGCCTCGCGCCTCAGTTGCTCGTGCGGGAAGATCGCCAGGCGATGCGTGCTGAAGAGCTGATACAAGCCACCGAACAGGCGGGCCTGAGTCTCGGCGGTTGGATAGCGTGCCTCCACGTGAGCCTTAGCGAGACGAGTCTGCAAGCGTTGAACCGATGCCACGGCCTGCGGCGCCTCGAAGATCCAATGGCGAACGCTGAAGCGTTCTGTCAGCTCAGCGACTAGATTCTCGACCGCCTCCAACTCAACCGGCGCCGTCCGTGAGCCCTGAAGGGTTCGCAGCGTGTCGAGCACGACTAGTTCGCCCTCGCGGTGGCAAACGGCGATCGCGGTCGGGTCGTGAACGAGTCCGATGTCTACGAAGCCAACGCAGCGCCAGTCAGGAGCGGCGGCGATCGCCTCTTGCCGGGTCTCCGTCGCGTCGTACATCTCGCGCGTGATCCATGAGCCTTTCGGCTCCATCCAGCGGCATTCCCAGAACCGCGCGAAGTCGGCAGGGTGCAGCGTGGCGCGCTGCTCGTCCATGTCGGCCTGCGTCAGCCAAGGCGCCAATTCCGAACCCTCACGAGTCGCGAAGTAGTAGGCGTCATTCTTGGCCGCGAGTTCGCGGATGCGCCAGCCAAGGCTTGAGAAGTCCCAGCCGGCCATCGAGACGGCCACCATTTGCGAGAGCGGGTTCTTACCGATCGCGCTCCACATGGCCGTCCATAGCCGCTCGTCAGCCTGTAAAGACAGCTCGTCAAAGAACACGCGGCGAGGTCGGACACCGTAGGCGGTCGGCGCGTCGCTGCTGAGTACGCGCAGTTCCGAGCCGGTGGCCTCGTTCTTAACCACGTTCTTTTGAATGCGAACGTCAGCCAGCATCGGCGAGCGATCTTTGAAGCCGCGAATGGAGTCGAGAATCAGTCCCGCCTGATCTTCGTCCCCGGCTACCGCGTAGCTGCGATGCTGACCCGGCCCAACGAGTAGGTCAGCTAGGCCGGCGGCTGCCGAGTCTTCCGTCTTGCTCTCACCTCTGCGGCGCTCGTCATAGACAAGGCGATGGACCGGGCGACCGTTGGCAGCGTTTACCGCGAACACAGCGCGAAAGAACGCCCCCTGAAAGCCACCCATACCCTCACCGAACGGCTGATCGTTGGGCAGGATGAACTGCTCGCGGATGAGGAGAACCGGATCGGCTACGTATGCCTCGAGTTGGGCTGCAGTGAGGTTCACTGCTCGGCCCTGGCCGACGTAAGCGCAGGCTGCGTGGCGCGGTAGTCGGCGAGCTGCGCGGCCAGGCTGCGACCGTTGTTGCTAGGGCCAGTGCTGCCGAAGATGGCTGCTCGTGCCTTCGGGCCTACGCCAAGACGATCGAGGAGGCTGATGGCGTCGTGGGTGCGCTCGCGGTACATCTGCGTTGGCTTGCGGAGCTGGCCGCGCGGAGAGATCGGCCCGCCCATATCGTTGATATAGGTGCGGATCTGCACCACGTCAGCCAGCGCGTCGGCCAGGAGGTCGACTAGGAACGCGTCTGAGGCGGTCAGGTCGGGCAGCCGGCCCCTGATGAGGTCGTGCTGTTCCTGTAGTAGTGCTTGCCGGTTCTCTGCCCGTATCCGTTGCGAACGGAGTCCGTGCTTAACGGCGGCAGTGTTTCCAGGCTTGAAACTGGTGGAACTGGCAGCCATTAGCGCCCGCCTTCGGGCTGCGATGTGCCGGCGCGCTCGGTCGGTTTTGCGAGAGGGGGCCAAAACAGGGGTAGTTGCTCCTTTTGGAGTGGGTTGAGTGTTTCTGTGCTCGGGCGGGGTTCCGTGGCCTCGCAGTGAGGCAACGGGGTATCAGGCGGGGCTGCGTGGTTGCGGTCGCTCCCTACCGCGTTCAGGGCACCTGGGCTGCCTTGGCGGATCGGGTGGTTACTGGCTTGCGTTTGCGGCTAGAGCGTCCCTGCGTCGATTTAGGTGGCTCGAACGCGGTAGGGGAGGGCGTCCTCCGGTCATGCTCCGCGCAGCAGTAGACGAGCAAACGCTTGTCGCCTGTCGTGGTCGGTACGAACCGATAGCCGATCGGCGCCGCGTCCGCTGGCAGCACGCAGCCGCAGCTCCCGACGCGGACTAGGGGTAGCTCGTCTTCCATTTGGCCTCCCATGGGGGTTGAGCGTCTGGCTAGGAATGACGGGAGCGGCCCAGCGCCCATGATCGCCGGGACACGCCCCCAGCACGCCTACCGCGAGGGGGGGGGTGGAGGTTTCGGTAACCGCCGTTCGAGGCGGGCAACTGAGATCGAATCGGCCCCGTAGTCGGCCTACGCTGCCACCTGCGCTGCCAGTCAGACCCGAAAACGCTTGCGGCGGGCGCGTCTCTGGGCGACCCGAGACTTGATGCGGCGTTGCTCAGCCGGCCCCACGTGGAACCTCTTACGAGCCAGGGCGGTCCTGTTCTCGATGGCGACGAGCTGCCAAGCCTTCAGAGCCGCTTGGAGGTCCCCGTCTTTTACTGGGATGCGCACGCGGGACCCGTTTGGATGTAAAGGACACTTGACACCGACAGAGACAAGAGCAAGCCTGTCCTGACATAGGAGATCGTTCGATTATTCGCCTGCGTTTCTATGTGTATGGCTGAAACGCCTGATACGCCTGAAACGCTTTTGTTTCTCACGTTTCTACCGTTTCCGGTGTTTCTACTATCTCTCTCGTTTCTCTCGTTACTGGTGTTTCTACATAGATAGGGTTAGTGGTGTAGACGCCAGGTCGGACGGTGGCGATCTGACCAGCGGTCGCCATGCGCCAGCAGAGAAGACGCACAGGGTCGGCGGGTTTGCCGAGTCCGAGTCCGATGTCTTTGAGGGAGAGCGGCTTACCGGCGTGGCGCAGCAGAGTGATAACGGCTAGGCGTTCTTCGCTGAGAGCGTCACCAAGCAAGGCCCAGCTCGTGCCGATGGGGTTCCAGCGCAGGGTGATTAAATCCTCTTCAACGTCGCGGCCGGTGACGAAGAGCGTCGCGTCGCGCTGCGTGCGTTCGCGCTTGAGGACGAGCACTGAGTCGGCGGCTCCGCCTAGTCCCTGCGTGCCGCTCACGGTTTCGAGGGGATCGTCGGACGCCATCTTGCGGGTGTGGTGAAGGACGAGGATGGTCAGCCCACGTCGGCCAGCCATGCCCTGGAGTCCCGAGAGTGCTGCGTAATCGTCGCCATAGATCGAACCATTGCGAGTCGCGGCGGGTCGCACGCGCTGCAGCGTGTCGATGATGATGAGTCGGCCCTGCGGATGCTTCTCTGCCCAAGCCTCGAGCCATTGCAGGCCGCGCTCATCGAGCTTCGGCCAAGACGTTGAAAGGGTCAGGCGGTCGGGGCAGGGTTCATCGCCAAGGATCGAGATGAGGCGCGCCTTCAGCCGGCGCTCGTTGTCCTCCAGGCTCAAATAGAGAACGTCACCCGCATCAACCCTTATCTTTCCGAGGGCAACGCCTCCGCTTGCGATTGCGAGAGCTAGGTTCAGTGCCAGCCAGCTCTTACCGATCTTCGGTCGACCGACTAGCAGGCCCAAGCCTTCGGCCAGGACGCCGCGAACCGCCCAGCGGTGTTCGGGTAGAACCTTCTTCAACAGCTCGGAAGCTTTGATAAAGATCGGGCCGTCGCCCTTAATGACTTGCGGCTTCGGCTCGCTGCGCGGTCGCACTGGTGGAACGGCTAGAGCTTCGTCGACGGCGGATTGCTGGCTCATGCGGCTTCCAGGCGGGCGATGCGCTCCAACACATAGGCGGGCACAACTTCGGCGTCGATCTGACTGACAACGACCCGCCAGCGGAATGCTTCAGCGTGACGTGCGGCGGTGGTCATCTCTGCGATGTCGCCGTGAGTGAACCGCTGAAGATCCTCCAGGCTGCGCAGCGGATCGGGTAGCAATTTGCGGAGCGGCAGCGGGAGTTTCCGGGTCGGGTGCGTCGGGTGTCGCAACGAGTGCAGTTCGTAGAGTTCGACGATCACCGCTGGGCCTCAAGCCAGGTGCGGAAGTCCTCACCGAAACACCGTTGAAGCCGCCCCACGGTGAAGGGATGGCACTGGTGGAGTACGTCATAGGCGGTCGGCTTAGACACGCCAAGGATTCGGCCAATGGTTGCGGCATCCAAGACGGCGGGGAGTTGTTCGATAACGGTGTCGGGACGCGCGGCGATATTTGGATCGGCGATAGGCATCAAGGTCCCCCAAAGGGCTTGGGCTCGCTGGCTTTCCAGCGGCAAGACGAATGCGGCTAGTGCGTTTCTCCCACTACTACGCGGGGTTTCAACACTTAGGCGCCTGCTCCAGTAATAACGCTCAGTTTTGGGCGCCCGCGCTTGCTGATTTCACGTAGAGCCTCGCGGCGTCCGCGTTCCAGGTGGCGCACGGCAAGGTCGGGATCTTTGGTCGAGCTGTCTGCCAACATCCGCCGCGCAACCTCCTCGACGAGGTCGGGATCGTCGGATGTGGCAATTAGTCGCGGGCTCACTGAGCCGCTATAAATGCCGATGTATGTCATTGACATCCCCTTAAGGTTATTGAGCGATTGGCTCATCCGCCGGCAATCCCCCGCATAGCTTCAACACTTATGGTTTCCGGCATGATCTCGGCCACTAACTCAGCGGTTCCTACATCGTCGTAGCCCCCATCGCTTCGCCGTTGCGCTTGGCGCCCCAGAATTCGGCCAAGGCGGGTCATGGTCTGGGTCGTGTTTGCGCGCCAAGGCATCGCATTCGGGCGGAGCATGAACAACTGGTCGTCATCATTGATATGTAGGTACCCGCTCTTCGCCAGCCGTCGAAGGGTGCGCGATAACGGGGCGCTGGCCAGTTCTTGGAGGCGGTCTATGGTTGGCCCCGCCTCCGAACTTGGGAGCCGACCGAGGATCACGATGATGGCTAGTGCAACCGCGCGGAGTTTCTCCCCTACCAAGCCAGGGGGCAGCAGGGGTTCCCATATCCCGCGTGCATAGGGCTTTTCATCCGGTACGACAGCCGGATAGTCTGCACCTGTAGCTTGGCCGAGAAGTCTGCGAGATTCACGGTCCCAGTAAGCGTTCTCCCGCTCCGAAGCTATCCCGCCCAAGCCGACGAGATGCTCTAACAATGTGATGTCCGCCTCGCGAACTAGAACCTTTCGGCCGTACCACTTTTCTCCGTCTTGAGCGTCGCCAGTGTGTCCATCCGAACCGGTCATAGTTTGTCGAACCCAAGTGCTGCCATCCGGGTTTGGAGTGGGGTCGTGGTGCCACTCGAGGGCGCCGCTCCTGTCGAACGAAATGACCGTGACCCACTGCCTAGTGGTACTTCGCTGTCTATGCCACCGTCTTACTGTTAAACCCGGTTGCGCGATGAAGAGAATAGGTTGGTCAGTCTTGCTGCGGCGCCTGCGCCCATCCTCTAGATCATCCGCCCGTATCAACTGGCATTGACCCCTCTTCGCAAGGGAATGCACCGCCCGACACAGGGCCGAATATTCTGATCGAGTCCATGATCCGCGCTCTGGCGCAACTAAGCGCCAGCACTCTCGCAAGGGAAAGCTCTGCTCCCTCGCGAGCATCTGAACAACAAGTCTTTGCCAAAGGCCGGGGCCCTTGCTCATGAAACAACCTCCTGCATGGTTGTCGATCCGAGGGTGTCGGCGTGCAGGCACCGACGCCCTCGGATCTGTGGCTTGGAGTGTGTTTCTCCC
>Ga0307372_10009000_pt1 | contig 13878 bp, 12 predicted proteins | sample OX1MG_FD_202533 | JGI IMG/M metagenome (GOLD analysis project Ga0307372, IMG submission 202533) | Soil microbial communities from Risofladan, Vaasa, Finland - OX-1 | ecosystem: Environmental > Terrestrial > Soil > Coastal area > Acid sulfate soil | place: Finland: Risofladan, Vaasa | collected...
CTCCCATCGGGATTTGAACCCGAGTTTCAGGGTTGAAAGCCCCGCGTCCTTGGCCGAGCTAGACGATGGGAGCACGGTAATAATATGCACAAGATGGTATAAAAATACTCTGGGATGACGAGGCTGCTCCCGTTATGAACGCTTATTAATCTTTTCGTGGAAACCTATTTGTTGCGTGATTAGATGATACTCTCAGACTTTGACTTAATGAACGTTATACAGAGCAAGAGGCTCGCCATAGAGCCGTTCTCGGAGGACATCGTGAGGGAGAACGGGGTGGACTTCAGGCTTGCTGACGAGGTGGGCAGGCACAAACAGATGGGCTCGGACTTCGTGATGGACCCGTACGACGAGGAGACGATCAAGGCGGGCTACGAGGTGGAGAAAGGGGTCAAGGAGATACTTATAGGCGCCAAGGAGCAGGTTTTGCTCACAACTAACGAGCACATATCAGTGCCGGACGACCTTGTGGGCTTCGTCGAGCTTAGGAGCACATGGGCGAGGCACGGCCTCTCAATGCCGCCCACCATCATTGACGCGGGATTCAACGGAACCATTACACTGGAGGTGGTGAACAATGCGCCTTACAAGATAAGGATAAAGCCATTGCAGAGGTTCGCGCACATAGTCTTCCTGAAGGCGAGCAGCAGGGTAACTAAGGTCTACGCAGGCACATACAACGACCAGAAGGGAGTGAAGCTGCCTAAGGTAATAAAGGAGCTGTAGTACTACTTCAGAAGAGCAGCTATCTCATCCGCAGATGAGGCGAACTTCATGTTGGCTGCCTTCTTTATACGGTTCATCAGCGCGAGTCCTATGCCGCGCTCAGGGAACTGCTCTATCACGGCGATATCGGCATCGCTCTTGTCTATCCTCCTTATCGAGTCGAAGAGATTCTGGGCTATCCTGTAAAGATCGGCCCTGCTTCCGAGATCCACCACCATGGCGCCATCTGGCATCGCGTGTGCGGTCTCCGAGCTGCATAGGAAAAGTATCCTCTTGCCGCTGAGCTCCTTTGCTGCATCCAGTATTACACGCTCATCCTTTGCCACCACCAGCGTCTTGTCCGGCGCGTAGTGCCTGTACTTTAGCCCAGGGGATGGCGGTGTCTCGCCTTCCGATATGATTATCTCTGAGGTGTCCATGTCGGGGAAGTACCTCTTCAACTCCTCTACGGTGTATGCGCCGGGCCTGAGCAGCCTCGGCCTCTCTCCGGTGAGGTCCATTATTGTTGACTCCAATCCGAAGATGGTGTTGCCCCCGTCAAGTATCACGTCAGCCTTGCCGTCCAGATCCTCTATCACGTGCTCCGCGGATGTGGCGCTCGGCCTTCCGGATATGTTGGCGCTCGGCGCCGCAATCGGTATCTTTGCAGCGTCTATCAGCCTCAGCGCGACAGTGTGCGCGGGCATCCTGACCGTCACCGTGTCAAGCCCCGCAGTGACCTCTGCGGGCAGCTCGCCGTTTCCCTTTAGGACAAATGTGATTGGCCCTGGCCAAAGAACCTTGAACTTGGCCATCAGCTCCTCGCTTACCGGCGCTGCCACGTCCTTCAGCTGCTCCAGCTTCGATATGTGGACTATGACCGGATTGTCCGATGGCCTTCCCTTTATCTTGAATACACGCTTCACGGCCTCCGCGTCGAAGGCGTTGGCGCCAAGGCCGTAGACAGTCTCGGTGGGGAACGCGACCGTGCCCCCGCCGGTGATTGCTTCCGCTGCCTCCCTTATGGCCTCCGGCGACGGGTTGAGGGGGTTAACCCTCAGTACCTTGGTCATCAGATCTTTCCGAGCTCCTTCGTGAAGAGCAGCATGTTGTCGAACTTCTTGGATATCTGGCCGGCCCTTATTCCGTAGACCGCCCCGATGCCCTGCTTGCTCGCCAGCTCGATCAGCCTCTGGGTTATTATCCCGTCGAAGACTATCGCGCTTATGCCGTTCCCGTCCTGTATGGTCTGGATGAGCTCCCTTATCGGGACCTCCGCCATCACGCTGCCCTTGGAATCGTATATCCTGCCCCTGAGCGAGTTGTGCAGCTCTGAGAGCGCGTCTATGTACTTCTGCTCCGGCTCAACGCCTGAGGATGCGCCCTGAGACTGGGATGGTGCGGCAGGCTTGCTGCTGCTGAGCGTGGGTATGTCGAGCTCGTGGTCGTCCCTCTGCTCGTTCATGTCCTTTATGCCCAGGCTCGCCCTCCTCTCCGAAGGCCTCTCGATCGGTTCCATCTGGAGCTGGTGCTCCTCCGGCCTACCGTGCATCCTCCTTGAGATGTCGGTCGGGCTCAGAAGGGGCCTGTCGTCCTGCTGCGGCTGTTGCTGCTGAGGCTGCTGGTGCGGCTGGTCCATCGGCTGCTGCATCGGCGGCGACCTCCTCTGGTTGAAAGCCTCCTGCTGCCTCTGCCTGTAGTCGTCCCTTCCCCTGCCGTCGCGGTCCCTGTCCCCTCCGCCGCTCCTCGGCCTGGACTGGTCTATCGGCACCCTCGACCTGAGCGCCTTGATTATGTCCTTCCTGGTCAGCTCCTCTACCTCCTTTCCGTCGGGAGCCCTGGCTATGAAGTCTATCTCGGCCGCGTTCGAGAGGGCGCGAATTATCATGTCGCCTCCCCTGTCCCCGTCGACGAACAGAACCGTGTCCTTCGACTTGCTCAGCTCTATTATCGTCTTCGGTATGACGCCAATGGCGCCGCCGACAGCTATGCAGTTGGTTATGTCGTTCTTCAGGAGGTTGATCACGTCAGCCCTTCCCTCGACGAGGATGAGCTCGTCGTTGTCCTTGATTCCCGGCCCAGCTGGCAGGGCGTCGGGCCCGTATGTGGTCACGACGCTTGACTTGACCTCTCCCTCAACCTGCTCGCTTATCTCCTTGCTGTCAGGTATCTCGGTCGTAAGCAGGGTCTTGAGAAGGTCCTTTGCCCTTGCCACTATCTTCTGCCTCTTCGAGCTTCTAGTGTCCTCTATCTTGTTAATCTTGAACGATGTGTCGAATGGGCCCACTCGGTCCACGGACTCTATTGCCGCTCCCAGGATGCAGGTCTCTACCCGTCCCAATGAGGAGGGGAGAAGTAGGCGCCCGAACGTCTTGTTTCCGCTCGTGCTCGTCTCTATCTCTATCCTTCCAATCTTGCCGTTCTTCTGCAGCTCCCTCAGGTCGAGGTCGCCGCCCAGAAGCCCCTCGGTCTGTCCGAACACCGCTCCGATTATGTCGGGCTTCTCAACAAGGCCAAGTATCTCGAACTTGGCTTCTACCATATACTTGACTATGTCAATGTATGTCTTTGCCATTTTATCAACTTTTTTGTTTTAAGTCAACAAAGGGCGTAAAGGAATAAGCGGTGGTGTGCTTTCAGCTTCTGCTATGGCCGTCCACATTGTCTGGGGAGTGCCCCGTACTTGAATTAGAAGCGTGAAATACTATCGAATACACCATCTGCTTAGTTAATTACGTCTTTGATTAACCCTAATAATGTTTAAGAAATCAATGTTTATATAGGTTGTGTCTGGGTTGGCCCGACCCCACCTGAGCGCAAAATGCGCTAGCAATGAGTCCAAAAGGCAGAGCGACGAAAAGCCCTAAATTATGCGGCCCAGGGACATTAAACAAGCTCATTAAGCATGTCAGAAAATTGCTTCCTGAGTTCCTTTACCTTGCTTAGTACGTCCGTTAGACCAGAACTCGTGGCTTTTGACTCTATCTCTTTAAGCCTGTCAGAGATCTCCAGATCCCCAAGCCTGAGAGAGCTACCCAATGAGGCCATCTCGAAGTTAAGTTTGGCCTCTGCGAGAAGAGGTTTGTGCTCTTCTGGTATTCTCAGTTTATCTTGATAGAATGGCGAAGTATCAGAAGTCAAATCAAATCCCCTTTCTATACCGTACACATAAGCAGTTTTTGACAATGAAAGGAGTTTTAGCACTGCCTTGTTTAGGTTTTCGAAGTCCACTCTTGGCATAGGATCTGATTCCAAGCTGATATCTACGAAGAAATACTTGCCTTTACCAATTAGAAGTAGCTTTCCTGATGCCACTTCTATTGCCCCCTCCAGCGCGAAGTGCGCTGCCGTCAGGTGGCTGGCCACATCTACTTCAGTTATGCCCCGCTTGAGCGCTGATGCGATATGTGATTTACCCTCTTTAAAGTAGAAGTCGAAGGTCTCCCTCGAAAGTGTGACTATGTCTTTAGTCAGCTTGGACTGAATTCCGCCATATTTATTGTCCCACGCCTCTTCTAGCTGAACGTCTATGCCCTTCTTTTCAATGGCCTTTTTACCAACGGTTTTTTCCTTGCCAGTCAATTAAACACTATTTTGTTACGCCGGGGGAAATATATATGGCTTGGCGGAAAGGCTTAAATACTCCTGGATGTCGACGATACGATTAGGCTTGATTACTCCCTGTTGTGCTCCAGGAACCTGACATTTATGTCCGTGAACTCCAGCACCTGGTTGAACGGCCTCCTCACGTCCCCCCTCATGTTCGCCTTGTTGCCAAAGAAGCGCTCTATCTCCTTCCTTGTGGCCGCATCGTCTATGGTGAACAGGTTATCCATGAACCGCCCCAGCATGTGAGTGGCGGGCTCGTACCTCTTCATGAAGCCCTTCCAGTTCGCCTTTGTGAATGCCCATATCATCCCCTTGCCAACCGGGTTTGACGCCACGCCCGCGGGTATGTTGAAGGAGTCCTGCAGCCTTACTTCCCTAGTCATCGAGAAGGCTAACGCCTTCCTTATCATCGCGGGGTCGCTGAACGCGCCAATGCTGGAGAGCAGCCTCATCTTCTCCTCAGGCAGCTTCTCCGCCTTGTACAGCCCGACAAGGCTGTTGAAGGTCGCGAGGTTTCCCCGGTACGCTACAGTGCCGTAGATTGCGCCCTTTATGTCGGGCTCGATTGAGCCTGGACCCCCCTTGAGCCTCTTTGCGAACATAGCCATGACCGTCTTCACGGTCTCGGGGTCTCCTGCCACTCCAAGGCTCCTTATCGTGATTGGCCTCAGCATGGTGGTAGTGCTCTTCTCCCCGTTCACCTTCTTCCACCCTATTCTGTTGAGTATCTTCCTGTGGTAATGTATCGTGATCCGGTTCAGCATGCCGTAAAGCCTCTTGTTGTCCCTAAGGTAGACTGAGAGTCCTCCAAGATGGCCTGATACGCTGAAATTGAGCGGATATCCGGCGTCCATGCAGTACCTCTGCACAAACTCGAGGTACTTCTCGGCCTTTATCCTTGACGACCTTGCAAGCGTATAGAGGTCGTTCTCTATTCCCCACGCGTCCAGTGGGCTGAGCTGCCCGCCCTTTATCATCAGGCCCAGGCGATTGAGCATAGGTTCAGGGTACTTGACACGATAGATGCCCCTCTGTCCGTAGTTGAGCTTCACATAGTCGCTGCCCTTTAGCGCTATCTTTGTCTTCTTGGTGTCGAACATCTTGAAGCCAGACTCCTTGGAGCCGTGCCTGTAGTGCATCGGTATGGGCCAGACCTGCTTGCTTCCGTTCGGCCACTTGACTGTGAACCTCTGCTGTTCCAGCAATACCTCATCCTCCTTACCACTGTAGCTGACGTCTATTACAGGGTAACCAGGATTGTCTATCCAGTACTCCACCACGCTTGAGAGGTCCATCTTCTTCCCCCTCCTCTTCACAGCGGCGTCGATTGCGTTCCACAGGTCCTCCTTCTCCGCGTTGGAGTACTTGTTCTTGTCGAGATAATTATGAAGACCTTCCCTGAAGGCATCCTTGCCGACATAGTCTTCAATCATACCGAGGACGCTTCCCCCCTTCTCGTAGCTTATCTCATCGAATATCTGGTCTATCTCGCTGGGGTCCTTCACCTCCACGCTGATCGGGTGTGTCGACTTCAGCTGGTCCGCAGCAAGGGCGGTGCCCATTGTGTCGAGCACGTACTGCTTGTCGGCCTCCCACTCCGGGAACACCGCCTCGATGGCCTTGGTGCTCATGTATGTGGCGAAGCTCTCGTTCAGCCAGAGGTCGTTCCACCATCGCATGGTCACAAGGTCCCCGAACCACTGGTGGGCAAGCTCGTGGGCGATCACCTCGGCTATCCGCTGCCTTATCGCAACCGATGAGACCTTCTCGTCCCCCAGTATCACTATCTCCCTGAATGTGATTGCTCCCCAGTTCTCCATTGCCCCGGCAGCGAAGTCGGGAATCGCAAGCAGATCCATCTTGGGCAGCGGGAACGTTATGCCGAAATATTCGTTGAAGAACTTTATGAACCTCTTTGCGAAATCCAGCGCCATCGATGCGTATTGGACCTTTCCTGGCACAGTGAGCACGCGAATCGGCATGCTGCCCAGCTTTGTCGTGACGAACTCGAACTTGCCTACGGCTATGTAGAGCAGGTATGTCGACATCCTTGGCGTCTTCTGGAACCTGACGGCCTTTTTCTTGTTGAGTGTGGAGCTCTGGTCCCTTATGGGCATGTTGGAGACCGCCATCAGCTCCTTGTCGATCACCAGCTCGAGCTCGAATGTCGCCTTGAATTCGGGCTCGTCTATGCACGGGAACGCGGTCCTCGCGCTCGGAGCCTCGAACTGGCTGGTGAGTATGTAGTCCTCCTTGCCGTTGTGGACGTACTTGCTCCTGTAGAACCCGTACATGCCGTCGTTGTTCGTCCCCTCGTACTCTACCTTTATCTCAATCGCCCCAGATACCGGCTTTGCGAATGTGAGCGCGATTGAGGTGTCCTTCTTGTCCTCCTTCACCGCGGCCTCCTGGCTGAGCTGCGATGTGGACACTGTCGCCCTGATGATCCTGAGCTCGCTGCTGTTGAGGGTTATCAGCTTCGTGGACTTCGCAACGCTGGCGGATATCGTCTCCTTGCCGTGGTATCTGAATGTCTTGAAGTCGGGTGTGATTATCAGCTTGTAATTGGAAGGTATGACGTTTTTGCCAAGAGTCCTGTGGGTAGCCTTTGCCATCTCATCATCGTAATTGAATAAAAATACAGGTATTTAAAATATAGCTATCAATATCGTAAATATCGCGCTGGTTTTCCATGAGGATTGCATTCGTATCGGACGCCGCGTACCCGTGGCACGTTGGAGGATTGGAGTTAGTGGAGAGCATAGAGGCCAGGGAGCTCGCAAAGGAGCACGAGGTCCACTTCTTCTCGTTCAGGTGGCCGGGGATGCGGGAGGAGTTCAAGAACAAGGGGATAAACTACCACACCTTCCACCCCATAACAAAGGAGAAGTTCTACAGGCACGGTAGGAGGTCGATAAGGGAGGCCGTCACCTTCGGCTTCGGGATGTTCATGCTTTTCAGCTACAAGTTCGACGTGGTGTACGCGAACGAGTTCCCTGTTCTGCACCTCCCGGTGATAAAGCTCTACTGCATGCTCACAGGGGCGAAGCTGGTGCTCGACGTGGTCGAGGTCTGGAACGAGAACTACTGGGTCAGCTACCTTGGGCCGATTGTGGGCAGCCTCGCGAGCCTCTACGCCTCAATCTTCATAACTGCAGGGGACTCTTACGTGGCCAACTCCAGCATGACGGCGAGGGGCCTTGAGGAGATGGGAATACCGAAGGAAAGGATACACGTCTTCTCCCCTATAATAGACGACAGGTACATGAGGCAGGTCAAGGCCAAGCAGACGGATACGATAATATTCTCGGGCAGGCTGATAAAGGAGAAGAGGCTCGACAAGTTCATAGACGTGGTGAAGTCGGTCTCGAGGACAGTGAAGAACCTCAAGGTGGTGATAATAGGGGAGGGGCCGGAGAGCGGAAGGATAATGAGGCAGATATCCCACCTCAAGCTCGAGAGGGTAATAGAGATGAGGAGGTTCTACAGCGAGAGGGAGAAGGTAAACATGTACAGGAGGCTCAAGTCCGCCAAGATGCTCCTCCACATGTCAGAGAGGGAGGGGCTAGGTATAATAGCTCTGGAGAGCCTGGCGCTCGGGACCCCGGTGGTGCTGCCATCCTACTCGCCCATACCTGAGGAGGTGAGGAGCATGTGCGTGGTCGATGACGAGGTTGTCCTGCCTGAGAAGGTGATAGAGATTCTGAGGGCCAAGAACAAGGGGGCTTACATAAGAAACAGTGAAACGCTTAAGAACTTCTACGTCTCAAATGTTAATAAGTTCTACTCGAAGCTGTTCAAGGAACTTGGATTGATCTGATGAAGCTGCTAAACGCACTGCCGCCTTACAACATGTTCGGACTGGAGGACCAGGACTACAAGAAGGCACGGGTGGTGATAGTTCCAGTGCCGTACGACTCCACATCCACTTACAAGGCTGGGTCAAGGGAGGGGCCGCACGCGATGATAGAGGCGAGCAGGACGGTTGAGCTTTACAGCGAGGAGCTTGGGAAGGACATAAGCGGCAAGGTGGGCATCTACACCACCGATGAGCTCGCGCCCGATTACAGCTCGCCCGACAACATGGTGAAGAGGATAGAGGGCGAGGTCAAGGTAATACTCAACGACAAGAAGATACCCGTGCTCATCGGCGGCGAGCACACGATTTCGGTGGGCTCGATAAGCGCGCTTTCGAAGGTCAGCAAGAGCTTCAGCGTGCTGCAGTTTGACGCACACTCGGACTCAAGGGAGAGCTACCAGGGATCGAGATACTGCCACGCATGCGTGATGGCAAGGGCGAGGGAGCTTTGCAGGAGCACCTACAGCGTCGGCATAAGGAGCATGGAGGAGGGAGCGGACAAGAGGAAGGACGTTCTAACCATGATGAAGATGCACGGAATGACGAGGGAGAAAATTATAAAGACGATACTGGACAACACTGAGGACAACATATACCTCACCATCGACCTTGACGTTTTGGACTCGAGCGAGATGCCGAGCACCGGCACACCGGAGCCCGATGGGATGAGGTTCCACGAGCTGAAGGAGATACTGAGGGCAGTATTGAAGAAGAAAAAGGTGATTGGAATGGACATAGTTGAGCTAAATCCGATACCCGGATTTGTCGCACCCAACTACCTTGCGGCAAAGCTGCTCTACCTGACACTTGGGTTCGCGTTCGCTTAAGGAAAGATTATCTGCCCTCCTTGAAGACCTTCGCGTAATCTATGGTTATCCCACCCATGGCCTTGGATATCAGCCACGCGGCGATGAACGACAGAAGGAACACAACGGGCATCACCACCACTATCCCAAGTATCTGCACGCCGAGCTGATGCACCGCAGCCATGCCGCCGCCGAAGAGTATGCCGCTGGGCAGGTTCGGGTATCCTGACTGCGCCGCGAATGCGCTCTGCGCGAAGACCGCAACCATCAGCACCCCGAACAGGCCGCCGGTCATGTGCCCGGCGAACAGCCCTGCGGGATCAGAGAACCACTTGACCTTAGCGAAGAACTTCTCTCCGAGAACGAAGAGCGGGCCGCCCAGAAGGCCGAGGACAACGGCGCTGCCCACACTGACGAATCCGGCAAGCGGCGTTATCACTATCAGACCCATGAGCACCCCGTTGGCGCCGTCCACAAGCTGCGGTCTTGTCTTCAGTATCAGCTTGGTCGATGCCATCACGGAGAGGAAGGATGCGGCTGCTGCCACGAACGTGGTTATCACGACAACCATAGCTTCGCTGTTGAACGCCAGCACACTGCCGGGGTTGAAGCCAAACCAGCCAAGCCAGAGAAGCAAAAGGCCGAGAGTGAGCCAACCCTTGTTGACGTTAATCTTCACCTGCGGGCTCTGCTTGTATCCCTTCTTTCTCTCCTCTCTCCAGATCTGGAGCAGTATGCCTAGGCCTGCTGCCGCGGCGGCGCCGTGCACGACAAGTCCGCCTGCGAAGTCGCTCATGCCGAGCGAAGCGAGCCAGCCGGTGGGGTTCCATATCCATGCGGCGGGTATGGCCCAGATGATTATGAAGTAAGGTATCGTGTAGATGAAGAACGCGGTCATGCGGACCTTATGCAGGATTATCAGGCCGACAAGCGCGAGCGTGACAGCGGCGAAGGCGGTCTCGAACAGGAAGTATGTGGATGTGGTCAGCCCTGTGTTGAAGTAGCTGGCTCCCATCGACCACCATGTGCCGGTGAGCATCCCCGCGACGTTTACGTTGAAGCCGCCGAGGAATATCCCATTGTACAACGGGTTGCCGATCACCCCGGCGATCGTAGGGGCGAACGCGGTGTTGAAACCAAGGAACGCCATGAAGAACAGTGCTGAGCAGGTGATTATCATCGTCTTGATGAGGCTCCTGTCATATTTCTCGCCGAACTCCCCGACCTCGAGGAAGCCCACGGCGATTGTCATCAGGAAGACGAAAAGGGCCGCAAGCAGGACCCACAGGTTGTTGACAGTAGCGTCGAGAATCAACACGTATCCACCGCTAAGTTGAGGGGAGAAAAGGTATAAAAAGTGTTGCTGACCACGGCAGAAACCTAGATTGCGGGCAGCTTATCACTCCCTATTGCAATTATTCTCTTGGCTTGAAGGTCAAGTATAGTCATAGAAGCGGTAGGTATTTTGAGATCTTGGGCGGATAGCATATCGTCATCATACCGCTTCTCAAAGCCCGCCAATGATGCCGCTATTGGATCGCGATGGGACACGGCGATGGAGATGCCATCTGGCAGCCCGCCCATGAACGCCTTTGTTCGGCTCTTGAGCGATGTCCAGCTCTCAAGCCCCAAGGGATAGTTAGAGCTGATCTCGTCCTTCATGTACTTGCCCATTGCCTCGGTTGACTCGAATTTTTTGTTGTTGAAGCTCCCGAAGCCGCGCTCCATTAGCCTTTCATCCACTTTTGGGAGCAAATCAAAATCCTTGGCGATTATATTGGCTGTCTGCACCGCCCTCAAGACCGGACTGGTGAAGAAACTGCTCAGCTTTGATAGACGCTTGAGTTCCGCTGCCGCAGACTCAGCCTGGGATACCCCGAGAGGAGTGAGCGGATTCCTGTTAACGTCATTGCTCAGAGTCCTGCCTACGTTCGCCTCGCTCTGCCCGTGCCTTACGAATATTACAAGCTTCATGCAGTGTGCCTCTGCGTATTAATCAGAAGTGGGCCCGCGGAGAATCGAACTCCGTGTCTTCACGTTGTCAACGTGACGTCTTACCAATCGACTACGAGCCCAGGTTATAACTCGATTACCTTTCCGTCCGTCGCGACCTCAGTGTTCTTGAAGATCTTCCTAGCGTCGCTGAGGAGCACCTTCGTGTCCTTGTACCTTGCGCTTATGTGGGTGAGCAGCAGCCTCTTCGCCCCCGCCTTCTTCGCCACAGTCGCCGCCTCTTCCGAGGTGGAGTGCTTTCTCTCCTTGGCGAGCGAGATCCACTCAGATGCGTATGTAGCCTCGTGTATCAGCAGGTCCGCGCCAGCCGCGGCAGTCACAGCGCTCCTTGTGGGCCTGGTGTCGGTTGCGTACACGACCTTCCTGCCTGCCTCCCTAGTTGTTATGTCCTTGAGTTTTATAATCCTTCCACTCACCGACAGGGAGCCCTTCTTCTGTATCTCGGAGAACATGGCGCCCTTCAGCCCAGCCTTTGTGGCCTTTGCCTTGATGAAGCGGAGCTTGTCGTCCTCCTTGAACGCGAATCCGTATGTCTCGAGCTCGTGCTCCAGCTTGAACGCCGAGATGGTGAAGCCTTTGCCCTTGTATATTATGCCGCTCTTTATCCCGGTTATGGTAACGGGGTAGGGCATCTTTGCACCGTCGAAGCCCATGAGCGCCTTTATCCCAGCGATATGTGGCTTGGGTATGAATATCTGCAGCGGCGCGGTCCTCCTGTTGAGGCCCAAGGTCCTCATCAGACCTGCGAGACCGAGTGTATGGTCGCCATGTATGTGGGAGAGGAAGATGGCGCGCACCTTTGATATGCTCAAGGAGTTTATCATCATCTGCCTCTGCGTCCCCTCGCCGCAGTCGAAGAGGAATATCTCGCCCTCGTGCTCCAATGCCACGCTGGAGAGGCTCCTCTCCTTGGTTGGGCTCGAGCCCGATGTGCCTAGAAACACAATCTTCATATGCTCACTTCTTTTTCTCAAGCCGCATCGTCTTGTCCTTCAGGTTTACCTCGACAACCTCGAACTCTGAGGTGACCCTTTGCAGCTCCTCCTTGGTTATTCTCTTATTCGCCATTGCTGAATTTATAAGTATGTTGATTGCGGTCATGTTGTGGAGTATGGCGTCCGCCACCTCCCTGCCCTTCCTCGCCCCCTCCTCTATCTCATCGAGCGACCTCTTCTGCTTCTCTATGCTCTTCAGTATCTTCTGGGCCTCTGCGCTTGGCCCCTCCTCCTTCGGCTTTGAGTCGAGGTAGAAGAACGAGAGCGCGGACTGGAGCGAATCAAACTCCCTTGCCTCAAGCTCCTGCTGCTTTCCCAGCTTGCAGAGGGAGAAATCCGCTGCGGCACCCCCCTTGAGGTAAACCTGCGCCTTTCCGCTTAATGATTCCTTGATGACAGAGTTGATTGCATCAGAAAGCTGAGATGCTGAATCCTGTTCGAGCTTTCCCTTGAGTCCCGACCTGGCGACCGCCTCCTCAGCGTACTGGCCGCCCATGCCTACCGACCTCGCGATTGCAGCCACATCCTTGCCGACCATTCCCACGACCAGCTGTGCCACGCCATCGGGGTCTATGACTGCACTGGTCTGGTTTGCCGGGGGCACGTACTTTTCCCTGGCCCTTATCTGCCTGTCCTTGAAGGTGTGCTGCTCGTATGCGAGCAGTATGTTAGACTCCCTGTCTGTCACGACCATGTTGCCGAAGCCGAACATCTCGAATATGACGTTTACCTCGTCGTCTCCCTTCCTTGCTGCGAGCGATATTATCCTGTCGTTGTTCAGCTGCGCCACACCGCTTACCACGAAATTGGATATCCTCTTCCTGACCGCTATGGCGAAGTTGGATGCCTCCTCCGTGACCTCTATGTAATCAGTCAGGTTGATGGTGTAGGGGAGCGTGCACTGGAGGTTGATCTTCTCGCCCGACTTGGTGAGCCTTATCCTGAACCTGCCCTTGCCCAGCTCGTAGAACTTGTCGATGTAGAAGCCCTTGACCGCGGCATCGAGCTCGCCCACCAGGGCGATGAGCTCGAGCTGGTAGAGTTCTCGCATGTGGGCGTCACTTCTTTACCTTCTTCGCCCCCTCTTCCTTGACAACCGCGGCGAAGCTCCTTATGTTCTTGTAAGCGGTGTTCGAGTCCTCGAAAGCGGTGCCTATCTGGACTATGTCGGCCCCGTTTGAGTAGGCGTCCTTCAGCTCCTTGGGCGTCCTTATCCCTCCCGCAACTATGTATGGGACTGTTGTGGCAGACCTGACCGCCCTTATCATCTCATTCGGCACCGGCCCGGCGTTCTGCAGCCTCGGGTTGGATCCGGTGTCAGTGATTATGAACCTGTTGCCAAGGTACTCCCCGGCCATAGCGAGCGATGCCGCTATCATCGGCTTCTCTCTTGGCACGAAGTTTGCGTCGCCCACCCAGCCGACGGTCCCTCCTGGGTGCACGACCACGTATCCCACAGGCAGGGGCTCGATGCCGAACTTCCGCACCGTAGGCGCGGAAAGCATCTGAGCCTGGATTATCCAGTACGGATTCCTCGCGTTGAGCAGCGACATGAAGTAGATGGCGTCGGCGTTCCTCGTTATCGAGCTTATGTTTCCCGGGAAAAGTATGAGCGGTATGTCCACCACGTCCTTTATTCCCTGCGAGACATTGTCCATCAGCTCTCCCTGAGCTTCCGTGCTGCCCCCTAGCAGAAGCACGTCAGTGCCTCCCTCCGACAGCATCTTTGCCGTCTTGACAGCGTCCTTCTCGCTCTTGTAGTCAACCGGGTCTATGAGGCTGAACAGCATCGCTCCCTTGGTCTCCAGGACCTCGTGTATGTATAGCTCGACCTTTCCCTTCTTCATCTAATCACAATCTAATCGTAAATCAGTCCCTGTGGCCCTTGAGG
>Ga0307372_10009002_pt1 | contig 13876 bp, 14 predicted proteins | sample OX1MG_FD_202533 | JGI IMG/M metagenome (GOLD analysis project Ga0307372, IMG submission 202533) | Soil microbial communities from Risofladan, Vaasa, Finland - OX-1 | ecosystem: Environmental > Terrestrial > Soil > Coastal area > Acid sulfate soil | place: Finland: Risofladan, Vaasa | collected...
GCGGCCCCATTCGAGCGCTGCGTCAAGATCGGCGGCCTTGATGATGGTGAATCCGCCGATGTGCTCCTTGCCCTCGGTGTACGGGCCGTCGGTGCAGACGACGTCACCGCCGCGCAGAGTCACGGGTCGGTGGACTATGCCTCCGGGGTCAGGACTACCAGCGGGATCGGCCGGTCAGTCTTGGTCTGATAACGGTTGTACCGGCCGTGGTTACCGTCGTTGACGAGTCGCCAGAGCCTGGGGTAACTGGCGTCGTCATTGCGCACGATCCGTGCGGCCGCTCGCATTTGCCGGCGAGCTACCTGGATCTCGACGCTCGGCTTGGCTTCGACGTTGTACAGCCAGCCCGGTGGCCGGTCCGATCCTCCGTTGGAGGCCACGAGCACGTAATCCGCGCCGTCGCAGGCGTAGGTCAGTGCCGACGAGCGGATGGCACCGGTCTTCCGGCCGGTCGTGCGCAGCAGCAGGCAGGGGACCCCGACCAGCCGGTGGCCGATCCGGCCGTCGGTGCGTTCGTAGATCCGCTGATGCAGGGAGAGCAGGTTCATCCCGACAGTCTGGCCTATCGCCGCTTCTTCGGGCGATCGCGGCCGGATCGCGGGCGCCGGCGAAGGTGGCGCCGTCGCCGTCGACATAGGTTGACGTAAAGGGCCAGCCGGATAGCTCGCTATGCTGGCGCGGTGCCAGAGCGACCTGTCAGGTACCGGTCAAACGACGAGGACAGCGGCCGGTGGGATGGTTTTCCGTTCCGGCCAGGCGACATAGTCATCAGCACCCGCTCCAAGAGCGGTACGACCTGGATGCAGATGATCTGCGCTCTGCTGATCTTCCAGACCCCCGAATTGCCGGCCCCGCTCGCGCAGCTCTCGCCCTGGCTGGCTGCTTGACTGGATCGATTCAGGCGACTTGACTGGATCGATTCAGGCGACGAGCCCGCCGATCAGCTCGACTCGCTCCCCGGCGTGCTGTGGCACCTGTCCGACGCCTGGCGCCGGCAGCGCGGTCGCCAGGCGGGCGGGCCCGCCATCGTGTTCGTCCACTACGACGACCTGCTGGCCGACCTTGGCGGGCAGATGCGCAGGCTGGCCGGCCTGCTCGGCATCTCGGTACCGGAGGAGCGCTGGCCCAATCTTGTACAGGCCGCCACATTCGGCGAGATGCGGGCGCGTGCCGCCCAGCAGGCCCCAGACCCGGCCGGAGTGCTGAAGAGTCCCGCTGCCTTCTTCCGGCGCGGGAGTTCAGGAGCGGGCCGTGAAACGCTGACGGCGCAGGAGCTGGCGCACTATTATTCCCGGGCAGCTCAGCTTGGCTCACCGGACATGCTTGCCTGGCTGCACCGCAATGACCTGGCCGGACCTGGCCGGACACAGCGGGCCGTGGCACTCTAGGGGGCAGGTAGACTAACCGCGCACCGGGACGCCATGACCCGATATGACATAGTCTGGCTGGCCCCCGTCCAGCGGTTCGGGTTGCTGGGTTTCTCGCACCAGCACAACGTAACGGGAGTTGGAATGCGCGTTCTGGTTCTTGGCGGCGACGGATTCTGTGGCTGGCCGACATCGCTCTACTTGTCGGATCGAGGCCACGACGTCACGATCATGGACAACCTAAGCCGACGCAACATCGACAACGAGCTCGAGGTCCAGTCGCTGACGCCGATCAGGCCGGTCGGTGAGCGGCTGCGGGTCTGGCAGGAAGTGTCTGGCCGGAAGATCGGGTTCGTGAACCTGGACCTGGCGAACGAGTACGACCGGCTGATGCGGGTGCTCGAGGAGCTCCAACCCGAAGCAATCGTGCATTTCGCCGAACAGCGGGCGGCTCCGTACTCGATGCGGTCGGTGCGGACCAAGCGCTACACCGTGGACAACAACGTGCGGGCGACGCACAACCTGCTGGTAGCGATGGTCGCGTCGGGTAGTGACGCGGCGCTGGCGCACCTGGGCACCATGGGCGTGTACGGGTACGGCTGGTCCGGCAGCGCACCGATTCCTGAGGGCTACCTGATGGTCAAGGTTCCGACGCCCGACGGTGACCTGGAGCGGGAGATCCTGCACCCGGCGAACCCGGGGTCGGTCTACCACATGACCAAGACGCTCGACCAGCTCATGTTCGCGTTCTACGCCAAGAACGACGGGCTGCGGATCACCGACCTGCACCAGGGCATCGTCTGGGGCACGCAGACCGACCAGACCGCCAAGGACGAGCGGCTGATCAACCGGTTCGACTACGACGGCGACTACGGTACGGTCCTGAACAGATTCCTGATGCAGGCCGCGGTCGGGCACCCGCTGACGGTGCACGGCAGCGGTGGTCAGACCAGGGCGTTCATCCATATCCGTGACACGGTCCGGTGTATCGAGATCGCGATCACTAACCCGCCGCAGGCGGGTTCCCAGCCGATGGTGCTGAACCAGATCACCGAGACGCACCGGGTCGCGGACCTGGCCAAGATGGTCAGCGAGATCACCGGCGTTCCGGTGGCCAACCTGCCGAACCCGCGGATGGAAGCCGACGAGAACGACCTGGTCGTCCGGAACGACCAGTTCCTCGCGCTCGGCCTCAACCCGACGACCCTGTCGAACGGACTGCTTGACGAGGTCACTGAGATCGCGGGCAAGTACAAGGACCGCGTGGACCCGACGAAGATCATCGCCCGGTCGGTCTGGCGCGAGGGCATGGCGACCTCTGCCGACCTGCTGACCGAGATTACCGGTGCCGACGGCTAACCCGATCGGCGCCGGACCCTGATCAGGCAGGCCGGCTAACAGCAGACTGGCTAACATGCGTGGCATGCGATGTTGATCCGTCGTTGCTGCCGTCCAGCGGCGCAGGCGTCATTTCTCGGCCGGAGCTGTCCCGGCGGTAGTTGTCGGTGTCGCGCTCGGAGTCGAGTTCGCCGATGAGCTAGCCGACGGCGCCAATGGTGCGGCGCTGCCGCTGATCCGTGGCGATCCGCACCTGAGTTATGCCCAGGTGGGGCCGCTGATTCTGCTCGTCATGCCTCGTGCGGCAGGGCAGGCTGATCGTAAGGTGTTTCAATGACGGAACCTGCGACTCCTTCCCCGGCCAGCCTGAGCACTGCGCGGGCGCTGCTCGCCAGCACGCCTGTCCTTGACGGGCATAACGATCTGCCGTGGGCACTGCGCGAGTCGGGCGACGGCGATCCGGCGCTGGCCGAGATCGCCGGGCACGTTCCGTTCGCCCAGACCGATCTGCCGCGGCTGGCGGCCGGCGGCGTGGGAGCGCAGTTCTGGTCGGTCTTCGTGCCAGCTCAATTGCAGGGCGACACGGCGGTCGCCACGACTCTGGAGCAGATCGACCTGGTACGCCGCATGATCGCTTGCCACCCCGACTCGCTCGAACTCGCACTGACCGCGGCGGACGTCCGGCGGATCATGGCTTCGGGGAAGGTCGCTTCGCTGATCGGTGCCGAGGGTGGCCACAGCATCGCATCCTCGCTCGGCGTGCTCAGGGCCATGTACGCACTCGGTGTTCGCTATATGACACTCACCCACAATTTCAACGTGCCGTGGGCGGATTCGGCCACCGACGAGCCGGCCTGCGGCGGCCTCACCGACTTTGGCCGCGACGTGGTCGCCGAGATGCAGCGGATCGGCATGCTGGTGGACCTGTCCCACGTCTCGCCCGGCACGATGAACGACGCGCTCGACGTCGCCGCCCGGCCGGTGATCTTCTCGCACTCGTCGGCGCGGGCGGTGACCGATCATCCGCGGAACGTGCCCGACGCCGTGCTCGAACGGCTGCCGGGGAACGGCGGCGTCGCGATGGTGACCTTCGTGCCGATGTTCGTGTCTGCCGCCTGCCGTGAGTGGGAGTTCGCCGCCGCGCAGGAGGCGGAGCGGCGCGGGATCGACTTCCGTAATTTGTCGAGCCGGGCTGAGCTAGACGACTGGGCCAGCGAGCACCCGATGCCGGCAGCGACCATTTCCGATGTCGCCGACCATGTCGAGCACGTCAGGGACGTCGCCGGTATCGAGCACGTCGGAATCGGCGGTGACTTCGACGGCACCCCCGAGCTGCCGGTCGGCCTGCACGACGTGTCGTGCTACCCGGCACTGTTCGCCGAACTGCTGCACCGCGGCTGGAACGAGGCCGACTGCGGCAAGCTCGCCAGCGGAAACATCCTCCGTGTCCTGACCGACACTCAGACCGATCGGACACCCGCAGGCTAAGGCGCGCCTGCGCTCCGAGCCCGGCGCTGGTGGCTGTAGCGTCTTGGTATGCGGCTCGGTGTGCTGGACGTGGGGTCTAATACGGTGCATCTGCTCGTCGTCGACGCGCATCAGGGTGCCCGTCCGCTGCCGGCGTTCTCGCACAAGGAAGAGTTGCATCTTGCCGACCACCTTGACAGCGGGAACCGGCTGAGCGGTAAATGCGCGTCCAGGCTGCTGGAGTTCGTGACCGAAGCCCTGCGGCTCGCCGAGGACAAGGGCGTACAGGAACTGCTGGCGTTCGCGACCTCAGCAGTCCGCGATGCGGCCAACGGCGACGAGGTGCTCGCCTGGATCGAGGCGCAGGCTAAGGTCCCGGTCAAGGTGCTGCCCGGCACCGAGGAGTCCAGGCTGACCTTCCTCGCCGCGCGCCGCTGGTTCGGCTGGTCGTCCGGCCGGCTGCTGCTGCTCGACATCGGCGGCGGCTCACTGGAAATCGCGTCAGGGCAGGACGAAGATCCGCAGGTCGCCGTCTCGCTGCAGCTCGGCGCTAACCGGCTGACGAGAGACTGGCTGACCGGTGACCCGCCGAGCAAGGAAGAGATACGGCAGCTGCGCAAGCACGTCAGGGCCGAGATCGCCAACGCGGCGAGTGCGGTGCGGTCGGCTGGCGAGCCCGATCACCGCGTCGCGACCTCGAAGACGTTCCGCCAGCTCGCGCGGATCGCCGGAGCCGCACCGTCCAGCGAGGGCATCTACGTCAAGCGGACGCTGCGGCACGCGGATGTCACCGATCTGGCCGCGCGGCTCGGCCGGATGACTATCGAGGAAAGAGCGTCGCTGCCGGGCGTCTCGAGACTGCGAGCGCCGCAACTGGCGGCTGGGGCGATCGTCGCCGATGCCGCGATGGACCTGTTCGGGGTTCCTGAGCTTGAGATCTGTCCGTGGGCCCTGCGCGAAGGAGTGATCCTGCGCCGGATGGATGGCCTGGGCTCCTGACAAGCCCAGGCCATCCATCCGGTTAGTTGTCGATGCCGGTTAGTTGTCGATGCTCCGGCTGCCGGCCGGCGTGTCGTCGAGCGCGCGATCCGTCCGGCGGGTGGGCAGGGCGCTGCTGGAAGGCCGGAGGCTGTCCGCCGGGCCGCTGAGGTCCTCGGCGGGGTGGCGGACAGCCTCGGCCGGGTGGCTGCCGCCCTCGACCGCGACCGTGCCGGTCTCACCGGGCTGGCCGGCATACCGCGCGGTGTCGCGGCGATCGGCGGTCAGCGGATCGGGCTGGTCACGGTCCCTTGGACCCTGCTGCGGCCTGGCGGAGGCGGCCACGCGGGCGGGCTGAGCCGCCTGCTGCTCAGCGGTGTTGTCGAGTGGCCCGGCAGCAGGCTGCGCGGGCCGTCTGCTGTCCGACGCCGCGTGCGCGCCCTGGCCCACGGCGCCGACCTGTCCGGCTGGCCGGTGTCCGCGGTGCCCGCCACCTTGTGCGGGCTCGTGCTGGCTCAGCTGCCTGCCCTCGCCGTTGGCCGCTGCCTGGGCGCCGAGCGCCCGGTTGACCTCGTCTTCGAGCGAGCCACGTGCGGTTTCGCCGGACACCAGGCTGGTGACGACGTCGCGGATCTCGGTAAGCCGCCTGACTGTCTCGGTGTGCCGTGAGATCAGCAGGTTCAGGCGACGCTCGGCACCGTCGTGGATGGCGGTGGCGCGTGCCGTCGCGTCGTCAAGCTGCTGCTTGGCCTGCGCGATTGCCGCGGATACGGTGCTGTCGGCATGCTTGGTGGCTTCGGCGACCGCCTGGTCCGCGGCGGCCTGCGCTGTCGACACTAGCTCCTCGGCTTCGGCCTTTGCCGCGGAAAGAGTCCGCTCCGACTGCTCCTGAGCGGCGGCGAGCATGCGCTCCGCCCGGTCCTGCGCTTCGGCGCGCAGCCGGTCGGTCTCATCCTTGACTTCGGTCCTGAGCTTGTCGGTTTCAGCCGTGGCGATCTCGCGCAGCTTCGCGACCTCCGCGATGCCGCGTTCCTTCTCGTCCTTCGCCTCCTCGGCGGCCAGCTTCAGGATCTGGGCGACTCGCTCACTGACTTCCTCGTAGGGCGGCCGGCCACCTGCCTCGCGCGCTTCGGCCAGCTCTGAGCGCAGCCGGTCAATCTCACCGTGAGTCTGCCCGAGCTTGCTCTCCAGCTCACGGATCTGGCCGTTACGCCAGGCGAGGTACTCATCGACCTGGCGGCGGCTATAACCGCGTCGCTCGCTTTCGAACGGGTCATCTCGGCCATCGGCAACAACTTCGGTGTACTCGCTCATGCGTCACCCGTCAGGATTTCTGGCAGGCCCTGACGTGAGCTGGCCCGGCGGGAGAACTGAGCCGGCCCGCATGCCATGCCTGCGCGGTGGACTACGGAACAGTGGGACAAGAAAGGGGGTACTACGGCTGATTGGGTCTGCAGGCCGGTGCCGACGCAGGCCGCCGCGGCCGATGGTTGTGTCGACTCTTGTCCTGACCGGCGCCCCACCGCAACCGAAACGGCAAATTATCCTCGTTTCAGTAACGTCATCAAGCTTCAGCATCCCATGAGGCCCGCGGGCGGCGATGACCGGATCAGCGTGCCGCGACAGCGGGTGATGGTATCTGCCGTGGTCTGAGATGATCGTGAGGTAGCGACTCTGCCTGCGGCGAGGAGGCTCCTGCGATGGGCGGTCCGAGCCTGATCGGTTCGCTGGGCGACGCCGCGCCCCTGATCCATCCGCGGGCCTGGATCGCCCCGAGCGCTGTGGTAGTCGGTTCGGTGTCGATCGGACGTGCTTCGAGCGTCTGGTACGGATCGGTGCTGCGAGCTGACGATGCCGAGATAGCCGTGGCCGAAGAGTGCAACATCCAGGACCTGTGCTGCATCCACGTCGACGCCGGGCAGCCTGCCGTGCTCGAGGCACGGGTCACCGTCGGCCACCACGCGACCGTGCACGGTGCCCGCCTGGAGGCGGGCTCGCTGGTCGGCATGGGCGCGATCGTGCTTGGCGGTGCCCGGGTCGGCGCCGCGTCGATCGTCGCGGCCGGCACCGTGGTGCTTGGCGGTGTATCCGTCCCTGCCGGGGTTCTCTACGGGGGTGTCCCCGGCCGGGTGATCCGTGCGCTCACCGATGCGGACCTGGAACGGTTCGCCCCGGTCGCTGGCCGGTACGTGGCACGGGCGGACCGGCACAGGAGCGTGATCTGGCAGGAGTGATGCGTGCGGCCGGTGCCGGTCGCGGCCGGGATCGGTGCGCTTAGCTGCCCGGCCGCCAAGAAATGATCCTGATGGGCCATGCCGGATCAGGCGGTAGGCCCGTAGCCTGGCTAGATCACTACCGCAATCAGGCACGGTGACGGAGGTGTGGCGATGCGGGAAGACCTCGATGATCGCGTCCAGGACGTCGTCGCACTCAACGAGATCGAGCTATACGCGGACGTGCTGAGCGCGGTCGCGGCGGCTGACGGCCCGCTCACGGCCGAGGAGATAGACGCGGTACTAGGCGTCGGGACGATGACCACGCGCCGGGCGGCCATGCCGGTCCCGCGCGAGTCGGACTGAGTCCCGTCGTACCGGCAGCACTCAGGTTTTCGAGCTCGCCGGCAGTCGACGCGCTAGGTGCCCGTGGCCTGCCGGGCGAACATCACGTCGGTACGCACCCTCTCTGAGGTATACCTGCAGGTCAGCAGCCCGGTGCCGCCTTGTGGCGCACCATGGTGCCCGAAGATTGGGGGCGGCCGGCCGCTTGCGGTCGCACGGAGCTGAGGTGGATGGTGGTGGTGTTCGCTGCGGCAGACCTCGGAAGCTCTGTGGTGCCCGTGAGCCCGCAGGTCAGCATGGCGGCGGAGGGCTTCCACGGGAACCGTGGACTGGTGCCTTGAGCCCGTGCGTCAGACTTCGATTTTCTCCCTGCCCTCCCCGCGGCGAACGGGGTTGCCTCTGGTGGCAGGAAGGAGCAGGGGATGGAAGTGGTGCATGCTAGGTGCGCGGGGATCGACATCTCGAAGAAGGACGCCAAGGTCTGCGTCCGGATCGCCGGTACCGGCCGGCGCAAGGCAGCCGAGACAGTAAGCACCTGGGGGTCGATGACCCGTCAGATCCTCGCGCTGCGTGAGCACCTGACCGACCAAGGGGTGACTTGCGCGGTGATGGAGGCGACCGGTGATTACTGGAAGCCGTTTTACTACCTGCTCGAGGGCATGCCCGGCGTAGAAGTGATGCTGGTCAACGCCCGGCACGTGAAGAACCTGCCCGGGCGCAAGACCGATGTGGCCGACGCCACCTGGCTGGCCCAGCTCGGCGCCCACGGCCTGGTCAGAGCCTCGTTCGTGCCGCCCGAGCCGATCCGGCAGCTGCGCGATCTGACCCGCGCCCGCACCGCGATCACCCGGGAGCGCTCGCGGGAGGTCCAGCGGCTGGAAAAGCTGCTGGAGGATGCCGGCATCAAGCTGTCCGCCGTCGCCTCGGACATCTGCGGGGTGTCAGGCCGCGCCATGCTGGAGGCGCTGATCGCCGGTGACCGTGATCCCGCCCGGATGGCCGGCCTGGCCCGGCGCCGGCTGCGCTCGAAGATCCCCGAGCTGACCGAGGCGCTCGCCGGCCGGTTCAGCAGCCACCATGCCTTCCTGGCCCGGGTGCACCTGGACCTGATCGACCAGCACACTGCCGCGATCAGCCAGATCACCGGGCGGATAGAAGAGGCGATGGAGCCCTTTCGCGGCTTCCGCACGCTCATCTGCTCTATCCCCGGCATCAGCACCCTGACCGCTGATGTCGTCGTCGCCGAAACCGGAGCTGACATGACCCGGTTCCCCACCGCCGGGCACCTCGCCTCGTGGGCCGGGACCACGCCGGGCAGCAACGAGTCCGCCGGGAAGGTCAAATCCAGCCGCACCCGGCCCGGCAATCGCTACCTGCAAGGAGCCCTCGGCGCCGCCATGGCCTGCGCCCGGAACCCCCGCACCTACCTCGGCGCGAAGTACCGCCGGATCGCCACCCGACGAGGCCCGCAAAAGGCCAACGTCGCCGTCCAGCACGCCATGCTCACCGCCATCTGGCACATGGGCACCGCCGGCACCTTCTACGACGACCCCGGCGCCGGCTACTTCACGCAGCTCAACCCCGAAAGAGCACGCACGCGCGCGATCCGCCAGCTCCAGGCCATGGGCTACCACGTCACCCTCGAAAAGGCCTCCTGACACCCCCGCCCCGACGCCAACCAGCACCGGGGAATCTTCGCGTCAGAAGCTTGCGGATGCCCTAGGAGCTGTTTTTGCAGGTCAGGAGCTTGTGCCGCCTCGGTCCAGCCTGTGCCGCAAGATGCGTCCCTGTGCCTGAGATGAGGCCTGAATCGCCCCAGCCATGAGCCTGCCATGAGTTCCCTGAGTTGCTCTGACCGATGAGTCTTATAGGCCCATCCCGGCAACTGGCGGTACTGTTTGTCAAGGGACATTAGGTTCTGCTCGGTGGCGGCCGTGCGGGTCGGCCAGCAGCACCACGGTTCCGATGCTCGCGCTCGCAGGGAAGAAATCAGCACCCTGATCAAGTGAGGGCAGCGGTCCGCATGGAGCTAGCCCGCGTCGCATACGGGCGATGAGCAGCCATTGATTCATAGAATGGTCGTGTGGCCACGACGCGTCACATAAATCCCGCAGCTCTGTATCTCGTGTTTCCGAGTTATGCGGCGAGGGTGTCGCAGGTCCAGGTGTAGTCGGGGATTTGTCCGGGTGGGGTCTGACCCGGCCGTATGGCCGGAAATCGTGCGGTGAGGAACTCGCGGCGGAGCCTGGCGAGCATGTCGGCGGTGCTGGGCTCGGTCTTGGTGGTGTACCACGGGCATAGCATGCGGCGCCTGGCGACATCGGCGGGATCGTAGGCGTAGCGGGCGTACCAGCAGATCAGCAGGGACTGCATCAGGAATCCGAACGGGACGGTCCGCCCGGCCGCGGCGGTAACCCGGTTGCAGGCATCGCCGACGCCCATGATCTGCTTTCCGGCCGCATTCGACGGCTCGATGGGCCACCGCCAGGCGTATCGTTCGATGACCGCCTTGGGGGAAGCTGCCATGCCGGGGGTGAAGATCGCCAGGTCATAGGGCCTGGCTGAACCCCGGCTCTAGATGCTAACAGAATCCTGTGGCGCTATGACCGATTGAATTCGCCGTCCCGTCGCGGTCGTGATCGAGCAACGGCCTCATTGATCCTGTTCCTTGTAGAACCGTGTGCAGGGCCACGCTTGCTGCCATCGAGGGTGGACGGGATGCAGTACGCGGCGAACATCACCGGTGAATATGAGGGGCCGCCCGCGCAGCGGGCCATTCCTCCTATGCCCGATGGTGGGCTAGCGACACGAACGGGGTGACGGTGAGCATCTCCGCGAGGTTGCTCACAGAGAAGACGCGGCCGTCGCAATCCCGGACTACCGGCCCGAGCGTGTCGTTCACACGCATCCAGCCCAGGCCACCGAGCACGGCAATGAGCGGGACTCCGCCGAGCCGCACGGATTCGTCGTGCAGGCGCTCAAACCGGAGAGCCTTGTCGCGTGCGGTCCCACCATCGTTAGCGCCCTTGCACTCCAGCATCGCCCGGAGGTTGCCGGGCGCGTCATAGACCACGAAGTCAGGGACCGGCTGCACAGTCACTTCGAACCGCGCCATGATCTCTGCCTGGTTGTGCGAACCGGTTCGGACGTGGGGGATGTTGTGGTTCTTGAACAGGGCTTCCACCGCGTCCTCGATGAGATCGCCGCGCAGTTCGGATGTGGCGTCGAGCACCTGGCGGAACGCGCCGCCATAGTGGCGCTGGTGCAGGAACACGCTGTAGGGCACTCCCCGCGCCGCGAACTCTTGGACGCTCTCCCATCCGCCCGCAGTGTCGGGTTTTTGCTGCTTTGACTTGAGGTTTCCAGCCGGCGGCCTGCCAAACAGCGTCCCGCGCATGATCTGCTCAATGGTCTCGCTGGCCACCCGCGCCTGGTCGGCAGTGGCCGGTGTTCCCGAGCGCTCCATTGAGTCCACCTTGGACGGCGACAGGGCGCGGAGCCCGAGCGCCTCCGCCACGATCCTGGTTGCCCCGGCGAACTCGTTTCTCAGCAGTCCGGTGATGACCCGCAGGGGCAAGAGCACGGTCGGTTCCGCGTGGATCGCAGCTGCCAAATCCGCGACCGTGACCTTGGTGAAGTCGGCGGTTGCCTGCGCTGCCTTCGCGTAGGCGCTGGCGAAATGAGGCAGTTCGTAGAAGTCCTGAATCGGGACATAGGCGTAGTCGGGCGCGAGGTGCGTGACGTATAGGCGTCGTGCGATATCAGCATAAATCGCCGGATGCTCGTTAGTGCCGTGGCGGGCCGGAATCTGCCGGACGCGAGCTACTCGCTGGTCCCAGTTCGGCGCGTTCACGATGTGATTGATCGTTTCTTCGATGGTTGGCATGGGGGGTGCCTGATTTCAGTGAGCGAGCTGGATCAAGACAGGCTGTCCATCCGGCTCATCGAGCCGACTGAGACGCTCTTGCGCTGCGGTGACGAACGACTTGTGGACTTCCAGGCCGCCGGCACGCCGTCCGAGTCGGCGTGCAACCACCGCTGTGGTGCCCGATCCGGCGAACGGGTCCAAGACGATGCCGCCGGCTGGCGAGCACGACTTGATGAAGAACTCAGCCAGGCCCTCGGGCATCGCCGCTGTGTGCCCACCGGCTCCACGGTGCTGGTTGTAGGTCTGCGGGACGGACACGACATTGCCGGGATCAGCCCCGCCGAGGAGGTAGGTCTTGGTGCGGTCGCGTCCGAACCCGGCGTCCGTGTTCCGCCGTCCCAGCCGGTCTAGCTTGCGGCGCTCAATCTCATCCTGCGTCGTCCGGTATGGCACGCGGATGGCGTCCAGATCGAAGTGCGGCTTGGGGCTTTTGGCGAAGGCGTACACATACTCAAAGGCGTCTTTGGTGCGCGGGCCGAACCGCCCCGGCACGGCGTTGGGCTTGGACCAGATGTAGGTCTCAAGCCAGCGCCAGCCCTGCTGTTGGAGCGCGATCACGAGCTTGTACACGTACGGGTGCCGCTGGCCCCGTAGCGGCCCGCTATTTGCCACGCGGTTCTTGATGTTGAGCACCAGCCACCCGGTGTCTTTGGTAGCCGCCAGCACGTCCTTGCCGTAGGGCAAGAACCACTCGACGTAGCGGTCAGGGTGAATCCGGCTGTAGGCGCGCGCATCTGCATAGGGCGGGCTCGTAAACCACAGATCGACCGACGCCTCCGGGAGCACCGGAAGCCACTCACAGCTGTCCCCCCAAGTGACTCCCTGGTCGAGCAGCATCTCCAGCGCCGCATGCCCCATGGCGTCGGGGCCGGGTGGTGGCGGCACGATCGCGTCCGTGTCCATGGCTCGGCATCGTAGCGGCCGGGGAAGACAGTCCGGCTCGTTGACCACGCGGTTGCCGCATCTGGTCTGGACAACGTGTCGGCGGGGGTGTGCGTCAGATTTGTAGGTGGTCAGGATCATCTTCGAGTTCTAGCAGGTCAGACGGCGGCGGTCTGGTTGTACGGGTAACGACCAGACGGGCTGCGGTGGCTGTGAGGTCTGCGTCGTCAGCCTTTGCTCTTGGCGCGGTGGATGGCGGCCTTGACCCGGCTCTGGCAGCGCGTGGAGCAGAACCGCTTTCCGAGGTTGGGCGAGGTGTCGATGTACACCCGGTCGCAGGGGTCAGCCTGGCAGATGCCAAGGCGGCCCGCGAGGTCGGAACCGATGGCCATTCCGAGACCGGCCGCGATGCCTGCGCCCCAGCCGACCACCATGCTTGTGTCGCGGCCATGGAAGTGAAGGGTCCAGCCGCCTCCCCGCGCGGGGTCTAGGCGGGGAGCCGCACCGAATTCTTCGAGCAGGTCATTGACCATGCGGGCGGCGCTTGCCACATCGCCGGACGAGTTTGCCGTGAAGACCTCGCGGACTCGTTCCGCGAGCGCTGTCAGCGCGTTTGCCTGGTCCTCGGTGAGGGCCGGCCGGTAGTCGTCACGCTCGAGCACCGCACGAACGGTGTCAGCCCGGTGGCCAGTCGGCGGCGGCTCTACTGGCCGGGTGCCGTCATACCCCGCTGTCAGCGCGTTGACCAGACGGCACGCGACGTCGGTAACCACCCATACATGACTGTCGAAATGCATTTGACCGGTCATGCGCACTTCCAATACCGTCTCGCTCATGACTGCTAGTATCCCATCTGCCAGTCACGAAGATGGCCGCTGGCCGCGCCCTGTACTGGCGCTCGTGCTGGCCCGTGCCGTCAATCAGCTCGGTGCCTTCGCGATGTCGTTCCTGGCCGTCGCGCTCGTAGACGTCTATGGCGCCTCGCTCGTCACCGCCGGGTGGGTGGTCGCGCTCTTTGGCCTTGCAACGGTGCCATCGCGGCTGGCCGGCGGGCGGATGGCCGACCGCCTCGGGCGACGCCCGACGATCGTGCTCGGGCTCCTCGGCTGTGCTGTCTCGCTGCTCGTCATTGCCGTCTCGCCCGGTGTTGGCGGAGCGGCGGCGGGAGCCGCGCTGCTCGGCCTCGCCTTCGAGATCTACGAGCCGCCCAGCCAGGCGCTACTCGCCAAGATGGTGGCGCCTGAGCGGCGTCCGCAGGCCTTCGGGCTTCTCGGTGCCGCGCTGGCCGCCGCTGGCGTTGGCGCGGGGATCCTCGCGGTGCTGCTCGGCGGCGTCAGCCTGCGGCTACTCTTCGTCGC
>Ga0307372_10009005_pt1 | contig 13874 bp, 14 predicted proteins | sample OX1MG_FD_202533 | JGI IMG/M metagenome (GOLD analysis project Ga0307372, IMG submission 202533) | Soil microbial communities from Risofladan, Vaasa, Finland - OX-1 | ecosystem: Environmental > Terrestrial > Soil > Coastal area > Acid sulfate soil | place: Finland: Risofladan, Vaasa | collected...
GCCGGCGAGGCAGAGCGTCGGCATCTTGTGCTGGATCACGTAGTCGGAGATCGCGAACATCTCGAACGCCGCCAGCGGGCCGACGATAAAGTTGACGCTGTCGCGCTCGACCAACTCCTGCGCCTTGTTCTTGGTCTGCGCCGGGCTGCTGCCGGTGTCGGCGACGATGAAGTCGATCTTGTGGCCGGCGAGCGTGAATTTCCTGTCTTTGAGGAATGCCGTGATCCCCTGCTCCATCTGGATGCCGCCCTCGGCGAGCGGCCCGGATTTATCGGCGAGGAGGCCGATCTTGATCGACTTGGTCTGGGCGATCGACGGCATGGGAAACGCGGCGGCACCGGCGATCGCGGCCGTGCCGGCGAGAAATTTGCGGCGATTGACACGCATGGCTTCTGGACTCCTCCCTGGCTTTCGGCGCCGCGTTGCGTGCGCGGTGCGCATTGTGTTTACGGGCTGATTTCGCGGGCTTTTTTACGGTTTTTGGCCCCGCCGGCCTTATCCCTACGAAGAATAGTGATGTTTCGCTGGCCGGCGCAACCTCTCATTCCGCGGCTTCGCCGCACATCGCCGCGTCGACGCGGGGAGCGACCTCAATCGCCATCAGCTCCATCGAGGGCTGGCCAATATCGTTGTCGATCCAGTCGCAGCCGACATAGAGCCGTGCGCCGAAATCGCCGAGGCCCGCGTGGAACGCCGGGTGCGCGTGGGCGACCCAGTTCGCCAAACGGTCGATGTCGCATACGGCGCCGACTGTCACCGCGCACTCCCGCACGCCACGGTGGCGCGCGACCGTTGCCGTCGGTCGCATCGAATTCGGGTGCGCAGGATCGAGCGGCATCAGGAAAGAGCTGAGGTTCATGCGCCCTGCCTAGCCATCTGGCGCTATTGTTCAGATGATCAATAGGATCGTCAACCGGATTCGCGAGTCTTTGTTCTGAGCCTTATCCGTTTTGGCTTTGGTCAGGCTTTGCCGAGGGCCTCGAGCACGCGCCGAGGCGAGATCGGCTGACTGGTGACGCGCACCTTGAACGGCGCCAATGCATCGTTCACCGCGTTCATCACCGCCGCCGGCGCGCCGCCGGTGCCCGCCTCGCCCGCGCCCTTGGCGCCGAGCACGGATTCGGCGGTCGGCGTCTCGATATGCTCGACCACGATGTCGGGCATCTCGCCGGCCATCGGCACGAGATAGTCGGCGAGCGTGCCGTTCAACAGCTGACCGCGCTCGTCGTAGATGCATTCCTCGAACAGCGCGCCGCCGATGCCTTGGACAACGCCGCCGCGGATCTGCTCCTCGACCAGCAGCGGATTGACCACGCGGCCGCAATCTTCGACCACCCAGTGCTTCAAGAGTTTGACGAAGCCGGTTTCGATATCGAGTTCGAGATATGAGGCCTGCGCGCCATTGGTGAACGCGAAGGGATATTGCCGCGGCATGTAGTGGCGCGTCGCCACCAGTTCCGGCTGGACCCCGGGCGGCAGCGTGTCGCCGCGGAAATAGGCGGCGCGGCCAACCTCGTCGAGGCCGATGCGGCGATTGCCGGCGCGATCAACCACCCAGCCGCCGGCGAGATCGAGCGCGGCGGGCTCGGCCTGGAGCATCGCGCCGGCGAGCGCCAGGATATTCGCCTTCAAAGCACGCGCGCCCTGTAGCGCCGCTTCGCCGCCAATGCCGCAGCCGCGCGACGCCCAGGTTCCGCCACCGTACGGCGTCCGCTCGGTGTCGCCGGTGACGACGCGGACCTTGTCCAGGGTCAAACCGAGCGTCCCAGCGACGATCTGCGCCACCATGGTCTCGGTGCCCTGGCCCTGCTCGGTGACACCGGTTGCGCAGGTGACGCTGCCGCCGGGATCGAGCCGCACCGTGCAGCCGTCCTGCGCCGAGATCGGCGCGCCGCCGACGCCGTAAAACGCTGGACCGGGATTGGTGAGCTCGACGAAGCAGGCGAGACCGATGCCGCGATAGATTCCGCGGGAGCGCAACGCGACCTGCTCGCGGCGCAGCCCGTCGTAATCCATCAACGCCAACAGCTTCGCCAGCGCTGCCTGCTGCGACAGTTTCTCGAATTTGAGGCCCGACGCCGTCGTCCACGGATAGGCGTCATCGGGAATGAGATTGCGGCGACGCAGCTCGGCGGGATCGAGGCCGAGCGCGGCAGCGGCGCGGTCGACCAGCGCCTCGGTCACTGCAGTGGCGATCGGATGACCGACGGCACGGTATTGCGTCGTCGGCGGCTTGGTCTGGAAAGCGACGCGAAGCTGGGCGCGATAATTGCGGCAGCGGTACCAGGCGCCGGCCAGACCGACGACTTGGTTGCCTTCGACCGCGCTGGTGCGCGGATAGGTCGAATAGGGCCCGATGCCCGTGACGTCGTCGATCGTCAGCGCGGCGATGGTGCCGTCCTTGGCAAGCGCCATGCGCGCGGCAATGCGGTGCTCACGCGCGTGGATGTCCGAGACGAAGGATTCGAGGCGATCGGCGATGAATTTAACTGGCCGGCCAAGCAGCAGCGCGATCGCCACCGTCGTCATGTCATCGGGATAGACGTGGATCTTGATGCCGTAGGAGCCGCCGACGTCGGTGCAGATCACGCGCACCGCGCTTTCCGGCAGGTTGAAATGCCGCGCGAAGATCTCCTTCATCATGTGCGGCGCCTGGCTCGAATAGTGCACAGTGAGGGTGCCGTCGGCCGGATCGAAATTGGCCAGGATCGAGCGCGGCTCGAGGCAGACGCCGGTGTGGCGGGCGAAGGAATAGGACTCCTCGACCACGCAATCGGCCTTGGCGAAGGCCTCGTCGACGGCACCGGCGTCGATGGTGCGACCAAAGCACAAATTATCGCCGAGCTCGGCGTGCAGCGGTGCCGCGCCGGGCGCGAGTGCGGCGTCCATATCGGTGAGCGGCGGAAGCTCCTCCCAGGCGATTTCGATCAGCGCAACGGCGTCCTCGGCCAACGCCCGGCTTTCGGCCACCACGGCGGCGATCGGCTCGCCCTGCCAGGTCGCCCGCGCGCTCACCAGCGGGTGCTGCGGCGCCGATTTCATGCCCTTGAAATGCGTCAGCGTGCCGACCCACGGCATGCAGCGGCCAACGAGGTCCTTCGCCGTCACCACGCGCACCACGCCCGGCGCGCGCAACGCCGCGGCGACGTCGAGCGACTTGAGCCGGGCATGGGCGTGCGGCGAGCGCAGGAAGGCGACATGCACCAGCCGCGGCAGGCGCAAATCGTCGACATACTGGCCGCGGCCGGCGAGCAGCCGGCGCGCGTTCGGCCGCGGCACGCTCTTGCCGATATAGCTCACCGGCAGGTCGGCGGACGACAGCGGCGCGGTCATCGACGCTGCGCGCGCTGATGCGCCGCTTCGGTGACGGCGTCGACGATGGCGTGATAGCCCGTGCAGCGACAGTAATTACCCGACAGCGCGGTGCGGATCTCGTCGCGGCTCGGCGCCGGATTGCGCCGCAACAGGGCGTCGGCCGTCAGCAGCATGCCGGCCGAGCAGAAGCCGCATTGGACGGCGTTGCGGGCATGGAAAGCCGCCTGCAGGTCGGCGAGCGCGCCCGACTCGCTCATGCCCTCGATCGTCTCGACGGTCGCGCCGTCCAGCTGGACCGCGAAGATCAGGCAGCCGCGAACGATCGCGCCGTCGACGCGGACCGTGCAGGCGCCGCACGCGCCGTGCTCGCACGACCAATGCGTGCCGGTGAGGCCGAGCTCGTCGCGCAGGAAATCGACCAGGTTAAGGCGTGGCGCGATCGTGCGCTCGACCGGCGCACCGTTGACGGTGAGGCGAATGGTGACGGTTTCGCTCATGCCGCCCGCGTCAGCGCCGCGGCGCAGGCGCGGCGCAGCAGCGCGCCGGCCAGATGCCGTTTCATTGCCGCGCTGGCGTTCAGATCGGCGACCGGCGTCAAGTCGCTATCGAGCGCCGCAACCGCCGCATCGAGTGACGTGGCGAGCGCGACCGACGCGGCCTTGGCCTCGACGGCGCGGATGTCCGTGCCAAAGAACACCAGGCGCGCCTCGGCGATGCGGTCTTGCTGGACCGCGGCCCAGCCAGCGAGGCCAGCGATGGCGTAATCGCCCTGGCGCCGCGCCAGTTCGAGAAACAGCGTCGCGCCGCGCTGCGCCGGAATCTCGGCGGCGACCAGGATCTCGTCGTGTGCCAAAGCTGTTTCATAGACGCCTTTGAAGAAATCGCGCGCCGCCACACGGCGCCGGCCACGCGGCCCGGCGATCTCGAGTTGCGCATCGAGCGCCACGACGCAAGCCGGCAGCTCGGCCGCGGGATCGGCCTGCGCCAGACTGCCGCCGAAGGTGCCGCGATTGCGGATCGCCTCGTGCGCGATGAACGGCACCGCCGCGGTCAGCAGCGGCGCGCGGCGCGCAACGATGGCCGAGGCGCCGAGCGCGGCATGGCGCGTCAGCGCACCGACGCAGATGCCGCCGGCGATCTCGGCAATGCCGCTCAGCTCGCTCAGGCCGTTGATGTCGATGAGCAGTGCCGGCTCGAGCAGCCGCATGTTGAGTGCCGGCACCAGGCTTTGCCCGCCGGCGAGCAGCCGCGCGCCGTCGCCCTCGTCGGCCAGCAATTTGAGCGCCGCATCGAGCGTGCGCGGCCGGGCATAGCGGAACGGCGGCGCCTTCACGACCTCTCCCCGCGCCGGTTGCTTGATCGTCCGGCTTGCTTCAAGAATGGGCGCGGCAAAAGACGCCGTCAACCAAGCCCTGACCTTCCGCGGGCGGGCGGCGTCGCAACGGGGGAGGCATGACGCGCAAACCGGCGCGACGCACGAAGGCTCGCTCGCAGAGCGGCACGCGGCGGCGGCTTGCGCCCGACGAGCGCGAGCGGCTGATCGCCCAGGCGGCGGTGCACTTCTTCGCCGAGCAGGGATTCGAGGGCCAGACACGGGAACTTGCGCGCCGGCTCGGCATCGCCCAGCCGCTGCTCTACCGCTATTTCCCGAGCAAGCACGCGCTGATTGAGCGCGTCTATCGCGAGGTCTTCGTCGATTCGTGGCAGGATGATTGGTTCACGGCGCTCGGCAACCGCACCCGGCCGCTGAAGGAACGGCTCACCTATTTCTATCGCGAATACACCCGCACAGCGATCGGCTACGAGCGTGTGCGGATCTTCATCCTGGCAGGCCTCAAAGGCGGCGGCCTCGACCTCAATGCGCGCTTCTTCAAGATGCTGCGCGAGCGCGTCTTTTCCGCGGTGGTGCGCGAGGTGCGGCACGCCAACGGACTGCCGCCACTCGAGGCCGTGCCGATGAGCGAGACCGAAGCCGAGCTGGTCTGGATGCTGCACGCGGCGATCTTCTATATCGGCATTCGCCGGTGGATTTACGGTCTGCCGGTGCCGGAGAATATCGACATGGTGATCGAAGCCATGATCGCAACCTTCCTCGAAGGCATTCCCAGGGAGATGTCGGCGCTGACCGGAGCGCAGCCGGCGTGAACCAGGCCGCGCCCGATCTCGCCGAGTTGAAGCGCCGAGCGCTCGCGCTCGTGCCGCGGCTGCGCGAGCGCGCGGCGGAGACGGAAAAGCTGCGCCGCGTGCCGGATGCGACGATCGCCGACCTGCACGCCGCCGGACTCTTCCGCATGCTGCAGCCGAAGCGCGTAGGCGGCAGCGAGGCGCCCTATCGCGCGCTGGTCGAGCTTGGCGCGATCGTCGCGCGCGGCTGCGGCTCGACCGCCTGGGTGCTGAACAACCTCGCCTGCCACCATTGGATACTCGCGATGTGGCCGAAGGACGCGCAGGACGAGATTTGGGGCGGCGGCGACGGGCCCAATGTGCTGATCGGCTCGGCCTTCGCCTATCCCTCGGGCCGCGCGCAGAAGGCGCCCGGCGGCTGGCGGCTCAAGGGCCGCTGGCCGTTCTCGAGCGGCGTCGATCCGTCGCGCTGGAACCTCATCGGCGCGCTGGTCGAGGAGAACGGCAAGGTGACCGAGGCGCGTGTCTTTATCGTACCGGCCAAGGATTACACGATCATCGACACCTGGCACGCCGCCGGCCTCGCCGGCACGGGCAGCAAGGACGTGGCGATTGCCGACTCCTTCGTGCCGGATCACATGAGCCTCGCCGTCGGCGAGATCGCCGGCGGACCCAATCCGGGCAGCGCAGCCAATCCGGGCGCGCTCTATCGCCTGCCGACGTTCAGTGTCTTCCCGTTCATCCTGTCGGGCGTGGTGCTGGGCATCGCGCAAGGCGCGATCGAGGGCTTCACGGAATCGATGCGGGCGCGCGCCGGAACCTATACGGGCAAGCGCGTCGCCGAACTCGCGACGTTGCAGCTGCGTCTGGCCGAAGCCGCGGCGCTGGCCGACGCCGCCGAGACTCTCATGCTGGCCGATTGCGACGAGGCGACGCGGCTGACCGAAGGCGGCGGCGAAATTCCGGCCGAGACGCGGGCGCGCTGGCGGCGTGACGGCGCCTATACCACGCAGATGTGCGTCAAGGCGGTCGACCTGCTGTTCGCCGGCGCCGGCGGTAACGCGATCTATCTGACGCATCCGCTGCAGCGCGCCTGGCGCGACGCCCACGCCGGCAGCGCGCATTTCGTCGTCAACTGGGACGTGGCCGGCACGCTCTACGGCCGCGTCGCGCTCGGCCTGCCGGCCGACGTGCCGGCGCTCTGACCAGCCGAACGGCGGGTATTTCGTGTATTTTCGCACAAGCTTAACGGCGCAAGAATCGTGCGCCAAAGCGCCACGGAAGTCCTAGTATAATTAGAGTAAACAACCATTCATTATTAGTAATACATACAATTTTCGGCGATCTTTCTTGTAGATTGAGACGTATCCGCTACGCTTCTTCTCGCCGCGGCCATCGCGGTTCAACAAGAAGGAACGCCTCGATGTCCGTCCGCCTTTCCGCCGCCGCGCGCGTCGCCGTCTCGACCGCCGCCTTCGCGCTGGTCGCTGCACCGGCTTTTGCCGGTTTCAGCGGCACCGCGCCCTGCCCGGTTCCCGAGCCGTCGACGCTCGCACTGCTCGGCATCGCGATTCCGGGCGCCGCCGCCTGGATCAAGCGCCAGTTGTCCTAAGCCGGATCGTCCGGCTGGTTTCTTCGGTTCTTCTTCGGGTTCTCGGGACAGACGGCCTCCGCGTTGGAGGCCGTCATTTTTTGCCGGTTCAGCTCAGCCCGTCCGAAACCTTGACGTTCTCCGGCTTGATATCGAGGCCGGAATTCTTCGCCTGCTGCAGCAGCAGCGTCGCAAAGTCCTGATCCTTGAAGCCCAGGCCGATCAGGTTCTGCACCAGCTCGCGCGTCGCCGCGGTCAGCGGCATCGGCACGTCGGCCTTGCGCGCCGCCGCCAATCCCAGATCGAGATCCTTGCGCAGCAGCGCCGGGGTGAAGGTCGGCGTCATGTCGAGGTTCACGAGCGCCGGCGTCTTGTAGGCGGTGAACAGCGAGCCCATCACGCTCTTGTTGATGAAATCGAGAAAGGCATGGCGCTGCACGCCGCATTTTTCGGCGAGCACGGTAATCTCGACCAGATTCTGGATCACGACGCCGAGGAGCACGTTGTGGCAGATCTTGACCACGCGCGAGAGCTCGCCCTCGCCGACATAGGAGGCGCCGCGGCCCATCATCTCGAGATAAGGCGCGACGACGTCGTAGGCCGCCTTGGGACCCGAGGCGACGATCGTGAGCTTGCCGGCCTTCACCACCTTGCCGTTGCCCGAGACCGGCGCCGCCAGCATCTGCGTGCCGCGCTTCAAAGCTTCGGCGCGCACCTCGGCCGAGGCCTCTTCCGACACGGTCGAGCAGTCGACCAGGATTTTCGGCGCCTTGCCACCATTGGCGAGCACGCCGTCCTTGCCGAGTGTGACCATCTTCAGATCGTCGGAGGCCGACACCATGGTGAAGACGATGTCGCAGGCGGCGAGATCGGCCGGCCGGTCGGCGAGCTTGGCGCCCGATTTGGTCAGCGGCTCGGCCTTGGCACGCGTGCGATTGAAGGCGGTGACGTCGCAGCCGTTCTTGGCGAGACGCTCGGCCATCGGAAAGCCCATGCGGCCGGTGCCGATCCAGCCGATCGTGTGCACGTTGGAAGCCGTCGCCATGCTCTGCCTCGTCTGCCCGATGTGATGGAAGAAGCGCAGACCTCTAAGGCATTTGCAGGGGTGAGGCAATCGACGGACCGACACGGCAGGCGTGCCGATGCCGCACGCCGGCGGTGCCCGGCAGCGTCGCGCGGACCGACATGCACGATCACGGTGCAATCCGAACGGCCCGACCGACCATGGTACGAAACGGCACGAAGATGTCGCGGGCACGGGGATATCCGCCGCTTTCCGCATGCGGCACAATGACCGGTTGATAGTTCTTGCAACTGCAAATCATTCGCATTAGCGTCGCCCTCATGTTCGGCCGACACACGACGATCGCCTTGGCGCTACTCGCGATGCTGGTGGCGCCCGCCGCGCGCGCCGACGACGCCAATTTCGTCCTCACGATGAAGGGCCGGAAATTCGACGTGGCCGAGCTTCAGGTTCCGGCCAACGCCAAGTTCACCGTGACGGTGAAGAACCTCGACCCGATGCCGGCCGAATTCGAGAGCACCGATCTCAACCGCGAGAAGGTCGTAGTCGGCAGCGGCACGATCACGATCTATCTCGGCCCCCTGGCGCCCGGCCGCTACGCGTTCTTCGACGATTTCAACCCGCAGGCGCGCGGCACCATCGTCGCGAAATAGGCAGCGGGCGTCGCGGGGGACATCGTGCAACGCATCGGCTTCGCGCTCGTTCTCGCCGCCACGCTCGTCGCGGGCATTGTCGCGGCGCGGGCCGACTTCGAAATCCGCTATCCGACCGTCGACTATCGCGAGTTCGAGTTCGAGCACAACGGCTCGACCAGCGTCGACAGCCGGTCGGCCAAGAACAACAACCAGAGCTACACGTTCGAGCTCGGCTACGGCGTGTTCCCGTGGTGGGAACCCGAGATCGAGGCGCCCTACAACGCGCCGCCGGGATCGAACAGTGCCTTCGGCGGTTGGACCTGGGAGAACACCTTCCAACTCGCTGACCCGGGCGAGTACTGGCTGACGCCGGGGTTTTTCGCCGAGTACCAGCACGCCGCCTCGCGCGCGAACGCCGACCAGGTCACCTTCGGCCCGACGGTGCAGCGCGAATGGAACAACGCCTTGGGCTCGGGCGTCGACACGCTGCACACGCTCAACCTATTCGTCGCGAAGCAGGTCGGACGCAACCGCAACGATGCGACGCCGATCGCCATCGCCTGGCAATCGCGCCTGCGGCTCGATTCCTATTTCCAGCCGGGCATCGAGTACTACGGCAATCTCGACACTATCGTGAACCGCACGACCATGAGCGATCCGACGCACCGGGTCGGACCGGTGCTGGTGGGCCTGGTCAACTTCTACCGGTACGGCGCGCTCAAATACGAGGCGGGCTATCTCTTCGGCCTCAACAACGCGACCGAGCACGGCACGGTGCGCTGGCGCCTCGAATACGAGAAGGCGTTCTAGCGCGACAGCACGCGATCAACGTCATGGCCGGGCTTGACCCGGCCATCCACGTTTTGCCTACACCTGAAGGCGTGGATGCCCGGAACAAGTCCGGGCATGACGCCCGTTCCGCCGTTCAATACGGATTGGCGATCGGCAGGGTCTCGGCCGGATAAAGCGTGATGACCTTGGCGCCGGTCGGCGTGCAGACCACTTCCTCCTCGATGCGCGCGGCGGAATAGCCGTCGCTGGCCGGACAATAGGTCTCGAGCGCGAAGACCATGCCGGCCTTGATCTCCTGCGGATCGTCGAAGGAATTGAGCCGCGAGATGATCGGCCGCTCGTGCAATCCCAGGCCGAGGCCGTGGCCGAAGAGCAGGCCGAAGGCCTCCATCTCGCTGGAGAAGCCAATATCGGTCGCCTTGGGCCAGCATTTAGCGATTTTGTCGGTGGTGACGCCAGGCTTCACCAGGCTGATCGCCTTGTCGATCCACTCGCGCGCCTTCTTGTAGGCGTCGCGCTGCGCCGGCGTAGCACGGCCGACGTTGAAGGTGCGGTAGTAGCAGGTGCGGTAGCCGTTCACCGACTGGATGATGTCGAAGAACGCCTGGTCGCCTGGGCGGATCAGGCGGTCGGTGAAGTTGTGCGGATGGGGCGAGCAGCGCTCGCCCGAGATCGCGTTGATCGCCTCGACGTCGTCGGAGCCCAATTCGTAGAGCCGCTTGTTGGCCAATCCGACGATCTCGTTCTCGCGGATGCCGGGCTTCAAGTGCTCGGCGATGGTCTGGTAGCAGCCGTCGACGATCGCCGCCGACATGTTCAAGAGCGCGATCTCGTCGTTGCTCTTGATCTCGCGCGCATCGAGCATGACCTGCTGGCCGTCGACGGTCTTCAATCCGACGGCCTGGAGCTCGAACAGCATCGCCGGCTCGACTAGATCGACGCCGACCGGTTGGTCGGCGACACCATGCTCCTGGAGAATCGACTTGAGCTCCTCGGCGGCTGAGCGCATCAGGCCGATCTTGGGTGCGACCGCGCCGCGCATGCCGAGCATGCCGGCGTGGCAGTTGTGCGGCTTGAGCCACGGCGCGTACATGCGGTGGTGCTTTGCCGCTGAGCCGAAATCCCAGATGTGCGGCTCGCCCGCGCCGGGCAGCAGCGCGTAGCGCGTGAACTTGTCGCGCGCCCAATTGCCGATCACCGTCGAGGTGATGTAGCGGATGTTGTACTGGTCGAAGCAAAGCAGCGAGCCGAGGCCCGAAGCCTTCAAGGCGTTGCGCGTGCGGCCGAGGCGATAGCGATGGAGCCGCCGGAAGTCGATGCGCTCCTCGAAATCGACCGCGTTCGGCCCCAGGGCCATGATCGGCCGCTTCCAGTCGTAGCGCGGGTCGACGTCCTCGGGATTGACGATGATGGGTTCGCGGTTCTTCTTGGCCATGGTTGTCCTCGGAAAAGTTCGGTATTAGGTAGCAAACGCACCTAGACTGGATTTCGCCGGATCAGGTCGGATAAATCTCGGATCGCTATTTCGTTTTCCGCATCGGCTTGGCTGGCCCGTTCGCTGCGGCAAACGCGCTAAGCTCCTCCACGTTGTCGATGCGATCCATGTAATCCCACGCCGTTGGCTGACCAACGAGATCGGTGAACGTTGCGCGTTGCCAAACTTTACCTGTGACCGTATCGAGCATGAACACGTCACGCGCATTGAGCGTACTCATGTACAGGACATAGCGGCCAGTAGGAGGCTGGGGCGGTGCTGCTGGGGCGGCTGATGCGGTCGGCGCTGGCCTATCGGTTGTAAATAACGTCCAAGCGTGAGCACCAACGGCGGAAACGACAACGGCGACCAAAATGGTCGCCGCGTAAAGCAATCGGTTCATGGCTTCCCCCTATCGCATTGGTAGCCACAGCACGATGACACACTTTTGTTTTGCAAAGGTGGGCTAGAGACTCCGGCCATGTTTGACCATCAAAGGTGGCCTAAGCCCTCCTTCCCTCCCGGTAGAAAAATTTTAGTGCGTCTTAACGCTCTGGGTGTTACATATACCGTCGAGTCGGGCACGGGACTCGTTGAAATTATTGGCCTTTTTGGCCTCAACCGGTCGGCTCGGCAGTATTCCAAGGGCCCCTGGATTATGACCGCCGAAGTTTCAGACCTGACTTCTGTGATCACTGTCTTTCACGAGGCAGATCGTGGCCGCCATAAATTCACGTCCCCTCAAATCGTCGGCCTTTTCATCGTGGTTGATGAAAAGGATTTAGAGACTGCTTACAACGAACTTCCATCCACTCTCGAAGAACTAATCCGAATGGAAACGGGAAGGCCCGTAAGAGTTGAGGCCGAAGAAGCTTATTCAGAATATGCCGCGCATCGGCAGTTGAGGTTGTATTCCGTCCATCAAACTGCGTCTGCCGCGTAGCTAAACGCGGCGATGGTCGGGGACGCCCCTGAACCACAAATTGCGACCACAGAGGTTGAGGCGCGGCTGGTAACAGAACAGCGCTGCGAGCGCACCGGCCACAGTAACCGAATTTCGAATTTTTGGTACACGCCCGGACGACATGCGTTTGCGACACCGCGTCCAGATGTAACGCCGTCTATGTCCATTACCGAATATTATGAGTTAATCGAGAAGATTAGGCGTCTTGATCGCGGTGGCCCTAACCCGCATGGTATGGACGTTACTTAACTCAAAATCTCCCACAAGAAATAAGCACCCGGCCGTTTCGTCGCCCGTAGCACACCCTTGTGCTTGTAGTGTTTGAGGCTCGCTCCGACGCGCTTGGTCAGCAACCGCACGAGCCGCTTGTCATGCACGCTGAGGTCGCGTTCCGCCATGACCTGAAAGACAAGCTCCTTGCTGATCATAGCGCGCTAGAAACGCTCCAAGGTGCGTTTGCTACCTACCTAATACCGGAAAAGTTCAGCGTGCCGCCACACCCAGCCGTTCCGCCATCCAGTCGGCGGTTTGCGGACGGTAGCGGTACGGCCGGTTGTTGGCGACATGATTGCCGTCGGGAATGATCAAGAGCTCGCACGGGCCTTTGACCTCGGCGGCGAGGCGCTCGGCCTCTTCGGGCGGCACGATCCGATCGAGCCGGCCCGAGACGATGAAAATCGGGCACTCGATCTTGTGGGCCACACCCTCGAGCGACAGAGCCGCGGCGTTCCGCTTCGCCGTCGCCTCGTCGGCGGCGTGCGAGCGCACTCGGAAGGCGGCGCGGGTGATTTCCGGCAGCCGGTCCCAGATGCCGAGCCAGTCAAAGGGCCCGGCCAGCGCGATGCAGGCAGCGATGCGCTTCTCGAAGGCGCAAGCGCGCGGCGCATAGTAGCCGCCGAGGCTGACGCCCCACAGGCCGATGCGGCCGGCATCGACATCGCGCTGGGTTTCCAGCCAGTCGATCACCGCCTTGACCACGACCTCGTAATCGCCGCGGATGGAAAAGTCGTACTCGGCCTCGCCCTGGCCCGGCCCATCGAAGGTCAGCGTCGCCATGCCGCGCGCCAGGAAGGTGTCCTGGTAGGCGATCATCTCCTCCTTCGCGGAGTCGAGGCCCATCACCATGACCACGACCGGCGGTCGCGTGACGCCGTCGGGCTTGCGCAGCACGGCGGCGAGCTGCTTGCCCTGATAGGGAATGCGCAGATATTCGCCCGGCGGATCGAGATGCGGCAAAGCGAGCTTGTGGCATTCGACCGCCTTCAGATGCGCCGCCTTCATCTGCGGCACGTCGTCGACGAACAGGAACTTGGCGAAGTGATAGGTCACGGCGGCATGCGACAGGTGCTCGGCGGCGCTGACGAAATGCCGCTTGGCAAGCGCATCGCGGCCGAGCGCGGCATGGATGTCGGCGTGCTCTGACCATTTGGCGCACCATTCGCTCCATGCGCCGATCGCGCCGGTGACTTCCTGAAAGTCGGTCAGGGTGACGCCGTTGGCGACGAAGCGCGGCGCCCAATGCGAGACGGCGGCCGCGACGCGGAGATCAGCCATCGCGCGAGCCGTCCGCGCGCCCGGAAGGCGCGCTCACTCGACGGCCTCGTCGCGCCGGTACCACGGCAGATAGCGCCGCGTCACCCAGCTGATGAGCAGATCGACGCCGACGCCGAACCCGGCGAGAAACAGCACGGCGACGAACGCCTCGTTGTCGTGATAGGTGCGCGAATTGTAGAGGATGTAATAGCCGAGGCCGCCGATGGCGGTGAAGAACTCCGCCACTACGGCGCCGATCAGCGCGCGGCCGGCGGCGAGGCGCAGGCCGGCGAGAAAATACGGCAGCGACGCCGGCAACACGACCTCGAACAAGGTGCGGAAGCGGCCGGCGCGGCAGGAATGCGCGACCTCGAGATACTCCTTGGGAACCGAATGGGCGCCGTCGCTGACGCTGACGATGA
>Ga0307372_10009006_pt1 | contig 13870 bp, 18 predicted proteins | sample OX1MG_FD_202533 | JGI IMG/M metagenome (GOLD analysis project Ga0307372, IMG submission 202533) | Soil microbial communities from Risofladan, Vaasa, Finland - OX-1 | ecosystem: Environmental > Terrestrial > Soil > Coastal area > Acid sulfate soil | place: Finland: Risofladan, Vaasa | collected...
GTGGCGGCATCGGTTAGGAAAGGCGGTCGTCTCCTCGAGCCCGGCCTCGACGTGGATGCGGGTTCGTGGAACAGGGGATTCGAGAAACGCCGAGAACGGGTCCCTCGTCGTTGAGTGCTCGATGGCACAGGCGATCTCGCACTGTCGGCAACCGATGCAACGTTCGGGGTTGACGAATACGCTCTGCACGTCGACCTCCTTCCCCACCGTGGCGGACCTGCCCACACCCTCATTGTCCAGCGCCAACCTCGTCCCGAACAGGGCCATTGGTCCTCTGACGTGGGCACGAATCTCGGCTCCAAACGCATCGGGACGAAAACGACGTGGCTCCGGGGACGACATGGTTCCGGGGACGACATGGTTCCGGGGAGACGGCCGAGGGCCGGACCTCCCGAGGTGTCGCACTTGATGCTTGGAAATGACCATTGGCCCCCGGTAGCTGAGGGATGCGGAGCCAAACATGGTGCTCTGACCCTCTGCCCAGGAGATTGACATGACCCTCGCCGACTGCGCGGCGCTCGGACGTCAACGTACCCAGCACCCCGACGGTCTACCGGGTCAACGCGGGAGCGGGTCCGGCTTGATCGGCACCGCCGTCCCGGTTGTCGGCCGATCCGCGGCCCGGAGACGGAGAGATCCCCTGGGTCTCGCCACGGCCAGACGGCCATCGCACGTCGTGCGACGGCGGCAATGGCGGGATCATCGACGACCGAACCTTCACCCGGTCCTTCTGGAAGTGCCGGGAGTAGACGGCCGGAACACGGCGACCGTGACTCGGCAAAGGGTGCGACACGCTCCGAACAGGGCAGAAGTCGTTCCAAGCGAACTGTTGGGATAAGGCGTTGGATCGTCTTGTCCGTGCTGTATGAGTCTCCTACCATCAGCCTGGATACCACGAGGCTCAACGTGGTGATGCCGACCATTGTGCACAGCGTGAAGGCCACATCGAGCCAGTTGCGGTAGATGGTCGACGCCTACGCCATCGTGTTCGCCGGACTCCTGCTCACTCTGGGCAGCCTGGGCGACGAGGTGGGTCGCAAGGGGATCTTCATGATCGGATTGGTTGTTCTTGCCGCGGGCAGCGGGATCGACCATGGCGGAGACTCCTGACCGGTTGATGGTCGCCCGAGCCTTCATGGGTATCGGGGCAGCCGGGATCATGCCGTCCACGCTCTCCATGCTGTCCAATGTGTTCACCGAAGAGCGTGAGAGAGCACGGGCCGATGCTCTGCATCCCGGGCGCCGGAGGGCCATCTCGAGAATCCCTCGTGTCCCCCCACCCGGCTCCCCGGACCTGATGAGAACCCTTACGGGCCGGAATACCGCGGCGTGCGGTGATGGGGACCTTCGCACTACGCAGTCCACGTCGTGCGCCGAGGGATAGGCTCGTTATCACGAGCGCTTCCTCACCGATGCGGTCGACGCCGCGCGTCAAGATGCACCTCAACGAGCTGATGGTGAAGTCAAGAACAGGGAAGTCCGGCGAACGAAGAGTTCATCAGGCGGTGGGGAGGTTGCCATGTCACTGCCTCCGGTTCTCGTCCGGCGGTCGCGCAACATCGATGAGAAGTGCCGTGAGCGGTTGGTGGAACCGGATCGAGCTGTCAGCGTCGTCGTCGATTGGGTGCAAGGGAGGATTCCAGGTGAATCGGGCGTCCAGGTGCAGATGAGGAGCTCCATCGGGCCCGACAAAGGGGGTCTGCGCTTCCATCGTGTCGTCGACGTCGGCCTCCTCATGTGTCTCGGATTCGAGCAGACCGGCAAGGGCTCTTTGACGACTCGGCCAACGGGAGGCGGTCGTGATCATCTGGCTTCTTTTCGGTCGGGAATGCTCTATCGGGGTACGCTGAATCGATACGCGCCGACTCTTGTTCCTGATGTCGATGAATGACATGCGCCTCACCGCTCGTCGGATATGCCTGGCGAGTTCGGCTGGAGCCGATGATGGCAGCGGGAGACGGGCTCGATGAAGTTCGTCACCGAGCGCGAACTGGAGAAGAGGCTCGGTGCGCTGCTCGTGACGGAACCCCGGGTCGTAGCCAGTGGGAATTTCGCCACGCCGTGGCGGCTCGTGGCCCTGTTCGACGCAGCGGTCGAGAGGTACCGGCTCTTTGTCCTGAATGCCCAGATCGGCATTCCCAGGAGGGCTGGCGTCCTGGCGGAGACACCGTTTGTCGGACCAGGGATGCGGGACACCCCGGGCCTCGATTATCTGCCTATGCGGCTCTCATTGGTTCCCCGGCTCTTTGCATCCTCGCGTCCACCGGATGTCGTTCTTGTTCACACGTCGATTGAGCGCAATGGCAAGGTCTCCCTGGGCACCGAGGTCAATATTCTCCCTGCTGCAATCGAAAGGGCTCGAGGGCGAAATGGCTTGGTGATCGCGCAGGTCAATCGGCAGATGCCGTACACGTTCGGCGACGGGGAACTGGACGTCGACGCCATCGATCTCGCCATCGCAGTGGACGAGGAATTGGCGTGCCCCGTCCAAAGTGCACCCAGCGACATCTCGGCGGCCATCGGAAGCAACGTGGCGACTCTGGTCGAAGAGAAAGCCACGATCCAGGTGGGCATCGGCGGGGTGCCCGACGCGATATTAGGTGCATTGACAGGAGTTCGAAGACTCGGGATCTGGTCGGAAGTGATCAGCGACGGTGTCTTCGAACTCGAACAGGCAGGAGCGCTTGACGATGCCCGCCCGATCGTAACGACATTTCTCTTCGGATCGAATGAGCTCTATGCCTGGGCGGATCTGAACCCGCGGGTTCAGGTATTGCGAACGGAGACGGTCAACGATCCGAGCAGAATCGCCGCTCAGCCGATGATGTGTTCGCTCAACACTGCGTTGCAGGTCGATTTGTTCGCTCAGGCGAATGCCGCCTATGTGCGCGGTGACATCTACTCAGGCTTCGGTGGTCAGCCCGACTTCGTTGTCGGGGCACTGCATTCTCCGGGCGGCCACGCCGTGATCGCGTTGGCATCATGGCATGCGAAGAGCAACACCTCGACGATTGTGTCGCGACTTACCGAGCCGGTGACGTCCTTTCAGCACTCGGCTGTGATCACCGAGCAGGGTCAGGCCCTGTTGTTCGGGCGGAGCCGGCGATCGCAGGTGCGCCTCCTGATCGAGGAAGCGGCCCATCCGAGGGCCCGCAGCGAGCTGTGGAATTCGGTCGGTGACCGCTCGGCGGCTGGCTGAGTACGGTGGCAAGCCCGTTCCCGGGCCCGGGCCCGGGCCGGGGCCGCCGCCCAAGGGGAGAGCCTAAGAGCTTCGTCGCCGACTCAGGCGCCCAGTGCGGGCCCCGTGGGTGGGCGGAGCGTCCCCATCGGTGCGGCAAGTCGCTGGGCGACTGGGGGAGGGCGTTGTGACCGTGTGAGGCGAGCGAGCAGGTTTCCTCGGGCGAAAGACCATTCACCGGTCCGTGATCATCCCGATGCTCTCCGCAGAGAGTCTCATCATTGCGGCAGTGTCTCGCCGACCACCGTCCCGTCTCGCATCTCGACGATCCGGTGAGCGTGGGCGGCGACGTCGAGGGCATGCGTCACCATGACGATGGTCATGCCCCCAGTCTCGAGCCGGCGCAGCAGATCCAGGAAGCGGCCTGTCGACGCCGAATCGAGACTACCGGTGGGTTCGTCGGCGAGAAGGATCTTTGGCTCGTTGGCCAAGGCGCGTGCGATCGCCACTCTCTGACGTTCGCCGCCGGAAAGTTCGGTGGGAAGACGATGTTCGTAACCGGTGAGTTCAACAGCGGCCAAGAGCTCTTGGGCCCGGGCCTTTCTTTGATGGGAGGACCATCGCCTGCCGAACATCGGTAGCTCCACGTTGGCAAGGGTGGAGAGCTGGGGAAGGAGGTTGTGAAGCTGAAAGACGAGGCCCACCTCCAGGCGCCGGTATTCACTCAGATCGTGTGTGTGATCCAGGTCGTGCCCGGCGACGATCACCGATCCTGAGGTAGGGGAGTCGATGGCCGCCAGGATGTTCAACAATGTCGACTTGCCGCATCCCGAAGGTCCGGTGATGGCCACCATTTCCCCGTATTGCACCTGGAGATCGACACCGGCCAGTGCGGTTACATGGTTGGGGAAAACCCTGGTCAGGCCCCTCACTTCGATAGCGAGCTGTGGGACCGTGCGTTCACTCATAACTCAGGGCTTTGAGAGGTGAGAGCAGGGCTGCCCGGGTGGTCGGATAGAGGGCGCCCACAAGGGTCATGCCGAGAGCGGTGTAGAGAGCTCTCCAGAAGACACCCTCTGTGAAGTTGGGATGCAGGATGCCTTTCAGGGCGGGCAGGTGCGACAAGATGGCGGCGACAGCGAACGACAACACCACACCGACGGCTGCACCGATGAAGGCGAGAAGCAGACTCTCTCCGAGGAGCAGGGTAACCATTCGACGACGTGTCCATCCCACCGCACGCATCAGACCGAACTCGTGCATTCGTTCGAATAGGGACAGAAGCATGGTGTTGCCCACGATGACCGCACCGATCAGGATAGCGAGGACGGTGCTGCCGTTGACAGCAGCCTGTAGGTACACCAAGTCGCGGTCCGCTCTCCCGAATTGGGCAGCAGTGCGAATGGTGGTGAGCTCGGGCTGGGCGTAATCAATATGACGGGCCGTGGCCGCCGCAGACGTGCCGGAAGACACCTTCACAAATGCCAACGTCACAATTCCCGCTACCCGGTTGTACCCCTGGATGGCGGGGAGCGGAAACATGGCTCCGGCGTCGCCAAATGAGTTTCCGGTCGAGTAGATGCCCGTGACGGTGTTCCATGTGCCGTTGGCGTGAAAGCGGTCTCCCACGTGCAACCCGAGGTTGGCAGCAGCCCGCCAACCGAGCATGACCTCGTGGGCCGCCGTGGGCGCGAATGCCTGCCCGGATACGATCCTTACTCCAAAGCCTGGGAAGTCACTGGGTTTTATGCCGATCTCGATGAAGACGGGATTATTCGCGTTGATGTGCTCTATTTCGACGAGGACTCCGGTGACGCTGGACACGCCCGGCGTCTGTCGCAGCAGCGCGAGTTCCTGGGTGTCGATCGTGCTCGACAAGGTGTCGGCCACCCCTTTCTGGACGACGGTGAAGTCAGCTTTGCCCACGGAGATAATGGCTGCTGCCGACTGCTCGAGCCCGCTGCTCGTGACGCCTAGCGTGACGACGGTCATCACGGCGAAGGCGACGGCAAGTGTCAGGCCGATGGACCGTGCCTTCTTCGACCACACGTTGCGGATGACCAGATAGAAGAAGCTCATGGTTCCTCGATAGGGTGCCGATGCGTTGCCGTCACCGTGACACCGCACGTGGAGGGTCGATCGAGGTGACAGCGAGCCCGTCGCAGTGACCGCTGATCTCCTGACCAAGGTCTGCAATGAGGCGACGGGTGAACTTGTCGTGGCACTTGCCGTGGCCGTGGCCTTGGCGGAGGTACGGCACTCTCGGCGTGCACCGCATGTCGATCAGGCACGCCGCCGGCCTTGCTTCCTTGTCGATCCACATGTCCTCCGGACTCCCGCCGTGCCACCCGGACGCACCCGACCCCGACGTAGGCCCCCCCTCGTCAAGCATGATTCGGGGATCCGAGCCCTGCGGTCGCCAAGGTTTCCACATGAGATGCATCCTGTACGGATCCGATGGATACGGCCAGGGACGTTGGTCACTTCCTCGGCGTACGAACGGGTGAATGCCGTGATCGCCCGCCTTCTCCGGCCTCCTCCGGCCAGAGGGCGATGCGAGGCACATCGCAGGAGAACGAGAAGACGTGGGACGGGCGATTCAGGTCGAATTGTTCCGGTCGCTGGATGTTGCTATGCAAGTCCACGAGCTTCTTCGAGCTTGTGTTTCCCGAGTATGAAGATCCCGAGTACGACGGCGTAGGCCGTCAATACCAATATGTCTTGCACTCCGAAACCTCGGCCGTCGAGGAGGGCCAGACCCATCGATGTCTGGTGGAAGCTCGGCAGTAGCCGGGCCGCTGTCTGCAATGCGTGAGGCATATGACTTACGGGGCTGAAGAGCCCCCCGAAGTAGCCGAGAATGAACATGAGTGCCGTCACCACGGGATAGGCCGTCTCGGCGTGCACCATGAATCCCACGAAGATTCCGAGCAGTGCGAATGGGATGGTCGCCACCCACAACAGCAAGGTGAGCTCCAACCAGGTAAGGAGGTCGTAGTGTACGCCGCCGAATGTCATGCCCACCAGTTCGACCAGAACCACGACGGGGAGCACGATCAGCATGGTGGCGACCACCTTGGTCGCCACGTAGGACCAAGCTGGGATCGGGGTAACTCTCAGCTGGCGGGCCCATCCGGAGGCTCTTTCCGTTGACAAGCGGCTTCCTCCGGCGTTGAGGGTGGCGACCAATGCGCCAAACGAGCACATCGACACCATCAGGTAGACGCGCCAGGTGACGGTGCCGTCAACTATCGTTCCCGCGTTGTGATCACGCAGAAAGAGCATGTAGAAGATCACCGGGAAGCCCACCGTGATAGCCAGGAACTTCCAATTGCGTGCCAAGCGGGAGAGCTCGAACTGAGTGAACGCAACCATGCTGTTCATCGTGTTCCGCTCCGTTCTCGCCGGCTGCCGCTTTCGGTGAGTGCGACAAACGCTTCCTCGAGGCCCGCCCCGGTAACTTCAATATCGGTGAACGCCAAGCCCCCGTGGACGAGCGCCCTGATGGTGGCGTCGGCGTCGAGGGAATTGAGGATCACGCCTGCTCCTCGAACTTGGACGTCCGTCACCCCCTCCAATGTGTTCAGCACGTTCTCGTCCGGTCGCCCCGTCACGAAGCGAACCTGCCTCATCGCCACAGCAGCCTTGAGTGTCGCTCCCGGGCCGTTCGCCACCACACGGCCATGGTTGATGACCACCACGCGGTCGGCAGTTTCGTCTGCCTCTTGGAGATGGTGGGTGGCAAAGACGACGGTTCGTCCTTCTTGGCCGAACTGCCGCATCATGCGCCAAAAGGCACGACGACTTTCGACGTCCATGGCCGCGGTGGGCTCGTCCAGGAACAGAAGCTCCGGATCGCCGGCGATGGCTACTGCGAACCGGACTCGCTGGGCTTGGCCTCCGGAAAGACGCTGTGTCTGACGACCCAGGAGTGTGCCGATACCGGCGCGTTCTACCGTGAGCTCGAAGGGAGCGGGTGTGCGATAGAGCCGACGTACGAGTTGCAGGACGCCCGCCACCCTGACGCCCGGTGGCAGGCCGCTTCCGGATCCCGTCTGGAGCATTGCTCCGACCCGTCCCTGGGCCACCGCCGTTCGGGGACTCGTTCCCAGGACCTCGATGGCCCCGGCATCGGGACGGAGGAGACCGAGAAACAGCGAGATCGTGGTGGACTTGCCCGCCCCGTTCGGACCAAGGAGGGCAACGGTCTCGCCTTGGGCCACCTCGAAACTGAGACCGTCTACCGCCACATGGCTGCCATAACAGCGCACGACATCGTTGAACCGCAACGCGGGAGGCCCGTTCGGATCGCTCTGCGAGATTGTGATGCTCTCACCCACACTGTGAATCTGCCAGGATTCAGACGCTCTCGATAGGGTCGTTCGGCCCCTCCTGGTCGGATGTCTCTTCCTGGTCAGGACCAGGCTCAGGCACGGCCGCAGGCACCAGGCAACCCGGCACCCGAGACCGGCACAGAAGTACGGTCGGGCCGATTGTGTTTCAGCAGGGGATGGAGCCTGAGCACCCAACGATCGAGGCCGGTATGGTGCGAAACCGGTCTGCACGGTGCTGAGGTCGCTCCCTTCGGGACAGAGCGACGGTCATTGAGGTCCCTCGGACGCATGCAACTCATCAGGAGTGAAGATCCGGGAGGTGATGACAAAGTGCTTGTCGTCACCGGCGGGGAGGGAGAAGCCTTCCGGTGATCCGTCGCCCACTCCGACAATCAGTTGCGTGTGCTTCCACACCTCGAATTGTCGACCGTCGATGTAGAAGGGGCAGCCACCCAGACGCCCCAAGAGGACGTCGTGGTCACCGATGACAAGTTCTCCATCGTCAAAGCACAGAGGAAGACTGCCGTCGCAGCAGCCGCCGGACTGGAAGAACATGACTGGCCCTCGTTGTTCCACGAGGCGGGTGATCGCTTCGAGGGCTTCCGGGGTGGCGATCACTCCGGCAGTGGGTGTCGACCTGCTCACGAACGTTACCCGTTCTCAAAAGAACCCGAGGGGCTTGGTGCCGTAGCTGACCAGCAGGTTCTTGGTCTGGGAGTAGTGCTCCAGCATCATCTGGTGGTTCTCTCGGCCGACACCAGAAATCTTGTATCCACCGAAGGCGGCACCGGCCGGGTACAAGTGATAGCAGTTGGTCCAGACTCGACCGGCCTTGATGGCCCGGCCCATCCTGTAGGCAAGATTGCCGTTGCGAGTCCATACGCCCGCACCCAGACCGTAGAGGGTGTCATTGGCGATGGCGATGGCGTCCGCCTCATCGGTGAACGTGGTGACGGCGAGCACGGGTCCGAAGATCTCCTCCTGGAAGATCCGCATGTTGTTGGTGCCCTTCAGAACCGTGGGCTGGTAATAGTACCCGCCTTCGAGTTCTCCACCCAGGTGGGCGTGGTGCCCGCCGATCAAGCATTCGGCACCCTCCTGGCGGCCAATGTCGACGTAGGAGGCGATCTTCTCGATCTGCTGGGCCGACACTTGTGGGCCGATCATTGTTGACGGGTCCAAGGGATTCCCCTGACGAATCAGGCGAATCCGTTCCAGGCAACGGTCCATGAATCGGTCGTAGATCGATTCATGGATGAGCGCTCGAGATGGGCAGGTGCAGACCTCGCCCTTGTTGAAGGCGTAGAGGACCAGTCCTTCGATCGCCTTGTCCAGAAAATCGTCGTCCTCATCCATCACATCGGCGAAGAAGATGTTGGGTGACTTGCCGCCAAGCTCGACGGTCGAGGGGATGAGGTTCTGCGCCGCGTATTGCATGATCAGTCGTCCGGTTGTCGTTTCGCCGGTAAATCCGATCTTGGCGATCCGAGGGCTCGATGCCAGGGCCTTGCCTATCTCGGCCCCGGGCCCGGTAACGATATTGAGGACGCCGGGGGGCAGCAGGTGCCCGATGATCTCAGCCAGCTTCAAGATGGACCAAGGGGTGGGCGACGCAGGCTTGACCACGGTGCAGTTGCCGGCGGCCAGGGCCGGGGCAATCTTCCATGCCGCCATCAGGAGCGGGAAGTTGAATGGGATGATCTGTCCCACGACACCGAGAGGCTCGTGGAAGTGATACGCGACGGTGTCTTTGTCGATTTCCGTGGAGCGTCCCTCGAGGGAGCGGGTTGCACCGGCGAAGTACCGGAAGTGGTCGACGGCCAAGGGGATATCGGCCGCCAAGGTCTCTCGGACCGGCTTGCCGTTTTCCCAGGACTCGGCCACGGCCAACATCTGAAGATTGGCCTCGATGGCGTCGGCGATGCGATTCAAGACAGCGGCCCGCTCGGTCAGCGAAGTCTCGCCCCAGGCCTCCTTGGCTTGGTGGGCGGCATCCAGAGCCAAGTCCACGTCCTCGGCGGTGGACTTGGCTACTTCACAAAAGGGCTGCCCGTCGACCGGGCTGACGTTCGACATGTACTCGCCCTTGGTGGGGGGGACCCAGCGCCCTCCGATGAAGTTCCCGTAGCGAGGCTTCACCTCGACCAAGCTTCCAGGACGGCCTGGCGCCACGAAGAAGTCGTTGGCAGGCGCGGTGTCAGTTTGCACAATTTCTGTCGTCAACGTCATCTTTGCCTCCACCTGAATCGGCCATTCCGCTGAATTCCAGAGAATGCGAGAACTGCAGGGCTCTCTGCATGCAACGTTACGGTGAGCGCAGAGGGACGAGTAGGGCCGAAAGGCCATACTCGGGAACTCTACGGTGCCGGCCAACGACCCACTCCTGCAGCCCCGGAGTGGCATGCGATAGACCGATCACCGCCGGGTGGCCAATGTGCCGTTCGACCCTGTTCTCCTTCCCGGTCGGGCGCGGAGAATGGCGCATGGTGATTGGATCCGCTCATGACGACGCGCAGTTCTCGGCCGTGGAGCTGGGTCGGGCGCAGTGTCTGGAGCTCCTTCGGGGTGTCCAGGTCGGCCGGGTGGTCCTGAGTCTCGACTGCCTCCCCGTCGCCCTCCCGGTGAACATCTCCGTACTCGATGAGGACGTGGTGTTTCGCACCGATAGAGGATCGAAGCTCGACGCGGCCATGGAGGGGCAGGTCGTAAGTATCGAAGCGGACGAGGTCGATGCCCTGTACCGAACGGGCTGGAGCGTGCTGGTGACCGGTGTTGCTGAGCTGGTCACCGACCCTCGGCAGGTTGAGAGCGCGAATTCACACCTCCTGCCGTGGGCGCCTGGCCCCCACGAGTTCGTGGTCCGAGTGCCTTCCACGAGGACATCGGGTCGGGAACTGGTGTGGGGTAGGCCATCAGGACAGTGAAGCGACCGATGAGTGATCCTGTCGAGGGTGGCGAGCGGGTCCGGCGAATCCCGGCGCGGGTGCCAGCCCATGTTGGTGGGCTCGATAGTCTGCGCCGGGTAGCGCAGTGGAGTCGGGTATGAGTGCGGTCGTGGTCGAGAGTGATACCGGGACAGTCGGCCTGGTGACAGCCAAGGACATCATCGAGGCGCTCGCCTGGGGAGCCGATCCCGATATCGTGTGGGCGGGCGAGATCGTGCGGCCGGCGCCCCGGATGGTGAGCTGCGAGCAGCTGCCGACCAAGATCGGCGAAGAAATGGCCGCATATGATCTGGAGATCGTGGCCGTGATGGATGAGGACAACCCGCTTGGAGTGGCATCGGCTCTCGATGTGCTTGGAGCTGTGGTGCGATCGGTGAGGGAGGAGCGGGCCCGCGGCTGAGGGAGACGGTCCACGGACGTCTCAACCGAGGCCGGGTATGTGGGTGGCGATGGGCGCAGTAGGCCGCTAACTGAACCTGATACGACGTCCAGTTACCTCGTCTGTCTTGATGCGGATGTAAATGTCGCGATCTCCCCCGGTCCACGGAGTGACGGCGGTCGCCCTCGCCCGCTCGAGTTCCGACGCGTCGACGATCGCGTGACCTTGACCGGAAATCAGGACACTCCATCCCTCCATCAGTGGATCGTCGATGTGGTCGACTTCGAAGGAGACCGGCCCCAGTGCGAGGATCGACGGCAAGTCGCCGAGAGTGCCGAGCGTTGCGGTACGGAAGACGACGTCGCCGTCGAGGACCCGGAAGTTGACGGGGAGGGCGACCGGTCCTCGGGGCTGGGAGAACACGATCCGCCCCACGCCTCCGGCGCTGATCAGGTCCAGACAGTCGGCGCGGTCAAGACTATCGAGAATCGGTTGCTCCGGTTGACCGTTCGGGCCCGGCGGCGCCTGTGTTCCACTTCCCGTGATGCGGCCCAGCGTCATGTTGAGCGCAGCCGCCAGGCGCCACAGGGTCGTTTGAGAGAGCTGTGGTGAGGGCCGTGTCTCCAGAGTACGCAGATAGACCGGATCCATTCCCGCCTTGTCGGCGAGATCCTCGATGCTCATTGCCAACTCGGTACGACGTTCGCGTACGCGTCGCCCCAGGTCACCTACGTCGGAACTCACAATCCCTCCTCTCCACACTCCATATCGTTCACCTACGAGGGATGGTGCGCCAGGGTCCTTCGACTCTCTCTGAAGGGTATTGGGCTCGCAACGATGGCGGATCACCACCCGCCGTGGAGTGGGGGCCGGGACGCGTGGAATCGCATAACGATGGGACGATCGGCCCTAGCCCCTGGTGGTTCGATCCGGGCACAGTGATGAGGCACACCAATAGATCAGCAACAGCAACAAATCAGGAACATCAGGCAACATCAGAGGATCAGCAACACCAGAGGATCAGCAACACCAAAGGAGGAGCGATGGCCGATGTCGACGGTGCCGATCGATCGGAAGTGAAATCAGAGGACGGGGTTGTGGAAGGACTGAGCCGTTCTCTGGAGGAGTGGCGGACTCGGATTGACGAGTTGCTCGTCCACATTGATCTCGCTGGGCACGAGGTGCGCGACGGACTAAGCAAGCAGGTGGAGCTCATTGAAAATATCTATCTTGCTGCTCGCTCTCAGCTCCCCGACGTCCGGCGCGACGCGACCGCGAATGTCAAGTCACTATGTGAGGGGACCGAGAAGCTCGTTCAGGACCTTGCCGAGGTCTATCAAGCGGCAGAGGCTGCGCTCAGTCGCAGCCACGCGAAGTAGGGCCCACGGTCCGGGGCTGATCGGTGGGGATGGGTGCCACCAAGGAAATGGGGGCCAGGAGAACGTATGCTGTCCCTGGCCCCAAGCTTGTCCGGCAGTAGTGAGGCGCGCCGACATGTCGATGTATAGCCAGCTTCTGACAGTGGCGCTCGAGGGCCAGACAGACCTCAAAGAGGAAGTGGCTGCGGGGGCTGCCATGATCCGCCTCATCCGATGCCGACAGCAGCTTCGATCCGCCACGCAGGTTGGAGATGAAGACGAGGAGGCGGTGACACAGGCCCGGAATTACTTTGCCTACGACGTGGCCCTTATCGAGTTGTGCAGGGTCGTGAATGTGGCGTGCGACGTCGACGAGTTTGAACATCCGGAGAAGGCGCGAGTTCGTTTGGAGGGCGTTCTGGCCGCGCGAGGTGTGTTGCTCGTTGGGGTCGACCCACCCGAGCCAGGGCAGCAAACCGAGATGACGCGACCATCCATCGCGCCCCGCTGATGAGGGCGATCGTGTTCGGACTCGAGACGAGTACTTCGACGGAGAGGACAACACGATCCGGACAAGCCTCGGCTGGGCGCCGAATGTGGCTGAGGATTGGCAAGAACGGAAGTTCCGATCATGTTGGCATTCGATGTGGGCCACCAGTGGTGGTGTCGACCCGGTGGACCAATGACGATACCGCGGGCAACCGGGGGATCCCCCTCCCCGCTATCCATCGAGTGACCAGCTCATGACGGGAAAGCCGCCGAACGGAGATGGTGGTGTACGGGAGACACACATCTCCGTCCTGCTCTTCCTCGAGGAGAGGGTGGTCAAGATCCGGAAACCGCTGCGCTTGGACTTCGTCGATTTCTCCTCTTTCGACGCTCGCGCCAAGGATTGTCGGCGCGAAGTCGATCTCAATCGTCGTCTCTCGCCTGATGTCTATCTAGGAGTAGGGGAGATCACGATGGATGGTGAGGTTCTCGAACATTGTGTCGTGATGCGGCGCCTCCCGGCCGAACGTTCATTGGCGCGCCGGGTCAGAGAGAAACAAGTGAAGGTGTGGCAGGACGATCTTCGGGCGGTGGCGCAGACCCTTGGTGACTTTCATTCCCAGGCTGATCGGTCGGCCGAGATCTCGAGGGCGGCGACGGTCGAAGCCATAGGTCGTCAGTTCGATGCGAACGTCGAAGCGATGGAGAGGTTCGGCAGAGAGTCGCTCGATCCTGTACGTCACCAGGCGGTGGTCGAAGGTGTCCGGCACTTCCTTCAGGTGCGTGCCCCGATATTCTCGGGCCGCATTGACGGTGGGTATATCTGCGATGGCCACGGTGATCTCCAAGCGGGCGATATCTATTGCATGGATGACGGACCCCGGATTCTTGATTGTCTCGAGTTCAACGATGAGCTGCGCTACGGAGATATTGCCGCCGACGTGGCGTTTTTGATCATGGACTTGGAGCGGCTCGGCTTTCGCCCGGCGGCGGTCGAGTTCCTCCGCTGCTACGAGGAGGTGGCCCGGGCACATGTACCTCGGTCACTCCTGCACTTCTATATCGCTCTACGGGCGTACGTGCGATGCAAGGTGGCGTGTCTCCGCCATGAGCAGGGTGACCCCGAAGCCGGAGGAGAAGCGGCACGACTCGTTGCCCTCGCCCAATCGCACCTCGAAAGCGCTCGG
>Ga0307372_10009008_pt1 | contig 13868 bp, 11 predicted proteins | sample OX1MG_FD_202533 | JGI IMG/M metagenome (GOLD analysis project Ga0307372, IMG submission 202533) | Soil microbial communities from Risofladan, Vaasa, Finland - OX-1 | ecosystem: Environmental > Terrestrial > Soil > Coastal area > Acid sulfate soil | place: Finland: Risofladan, Vaasa | collected...
CCGGGTCACGGTCAGCGAGCTGATGGCAGGGGCGAACTGTGCGGGCTGCAAGGTCCGCAAGGACACCAAGACCCATCAGGGCAGGTACCTGGCTATCGACGAGATCACGGTCACCGTGCTCGGCGAACGCTGGCATTACGTCCGGCAGGAACTAGTGCGTATCGGCGTCGAGCTGCCGGCTAGCGCGTACATCTTCTCCCACGACCTCGCCGGCGCGGCGCCATGGGATCCGAACTGGGTCACCAAGAAAGTAGCTGAGGTCGCCGTAGCCGCCGGGGTGAGCATGAACATCAAGTCGCTGCGCCGCTACTCCGCTAGCCAGCTCCTGACGGGCGGCATCGACCTGCGCGACACCGCTGCCCGGCTCGGGCATGGCGCCCGGCCCGGCTCTCGCCCTCTGCCGGTGGGCGCTGTCCAATCCAGCCGACAATCACGGAACACCTGAACCTGAGCCCGCGCCGAAGTATGCGTGGAGCGACCGGGACGTGCGCAATGAACTCGCCCCGGTACTGCAGAACGTCGCCTTCAACCCCAGCTATCTGGCAGAGGCCGCTGACCTGCTGTGGCAACTCGCCGGAACTGACATGCGCAAGCCCAACCAGGTCCCTGACCATCCGATCCGCGTCCGTTCGATGTGCTGGAGGAGTTGCTCGCTACCGAGGCGGTCGTCCAGACCTCGGATGGCTTGTCGTTGACGATCCGGTCGTATCCCGTGGCGCCGGACGCCGTCAGCGACGCCGCGTGATGGAACTAGCCTTCGCGCAGCTGAAATCCCCGCACATTCGCCGTGCTGTCCGAGCAGCGGAAGCATTGGGTAAGTCGCTCACTTACGACGTGGTGCGCGATTAGCGGTGGGTCGTGTTGGCCTGGCGGGCTGGCTGGGGGTTTACCGGGCGGCGGCACGGTCGGAGACGAGTCCGGCGATCGCCTGGAAGGTCTCGTCGAAGTCGTCCGGTTTCCGAGGTAGCGCTGCGGGGGCCGCCGTTTCTTGAGGTCGGCGTTGGCGTGCTCGACGCAGATCCGTTCCGAGGACTGCTTGTGCCGCTGTTCCTCGCAGGCGGCGATCTCCTCGGCGGTGGCGTCCTTCTCCGGTTTCTTCGGCGGGGCCTCGGCCTGGTCCGGGAAGGCCCTTGGCCAGGCCCCGGTAGCCGGCGTCTACTAGGAGCTTGACCTGGGGGAACCGGGTGAGGAGGTCGGCGATGCCCTCGGTCTTCACCGCAGTCTGGTCGTGCATGCGGCCCGGGCGGAAGGCGCCGGCGAACAGGGTGCGGCCGGCTTCGCCGGTGAAGACGGTGGCCTTCTTGGCGTTCATCTTCTTCTTGCCCGAGTCGAAGGCCCGGCGGCCGGGCTTTTTCGCTTTCGGGCGCCTGACCCGCACTTCGGTGCCGTCCATGCGCAGGGTGATGCCGGGGGCGGCGGCGTAGGCGAAGACGTCGGCCATGGTCTTGAGCCGCTGGCCTTCGGGGACGGCGAACCCGCGGGCGGCCAGCAGGGGGCGGATCTCCCGGACCGCGCGGGTGACGGTGGAGCGGTGGACCCCGTACAGCGCGGCCAGGAGTCCGTGCGGGAGCTGGCCGCAGGTAAACGAGGGTGACGATGACGCGGCCGGTGAACGGCAGGTCATGATCCGGGCCGGCGCCGGGCCCGCGCTCGCGCTCGTGGCCGCGGCGGTCGAGCAGGCGTGATTCCTCGGCCGCCTGCCAGGGATCCGCGAGGTCATCGATGATCCGGCCGAGGTGGCGCGGCTTCAGCCCGGTGAAGATACGCTTGCTCATGGCCGCGCGGGCCTGTCCTGACGACACATCATGATCGTTCCGCGCGGCCGCTGTCATGTGCGGGACCGACACGCGGCAAACACCCGCTACGCCCCAGAAGTCTTATCATGCACCAAACCGTTAGGTCGGCGTTCTTGGATGGATCGCCGATGCACCCGAGGTGCCGCCGGGTCACCGCCCTGCTCGCTTGACGCATTCGACGTCCGGCATGAGTTCTAGGCTGTCGCCGTGGACTGGACAGAACGCGTCGCCGGGCTTCGCCAGTGGAGCCGGGGCGGCGAGCACGCGCCGCACAAGCCGCTGCTCTTGCTGTACGCGCTGGGCCAGTTCCAGCGGCACGACGATACGCCCAATGCCTTCAGCGAGGCGGAAGTGCCGTTACACGAACTGCTGAGAGAATTCGGGCCGCCGCGCACGACAACCCCCGCTTACCCCTTTCACCATCTGACCAGCGACGGGCTGTGGACAGTCAGCACCGCCTCAGGACAGAGAAGCCCAGGGCCAGCCCCACCGCCCTGCGCGGCCAGCACGCCACCGGGAAACTCACCCCAGGCCTCACCCAGAGCCTGTGGGCCGACCCGGCCCTGCTCGCCCAGGTCGCGCATGTCCTGCTGGACACCAACTTCGAGCCATCACTGCACGAGGACATCTGCGCCGCGGTCGGCCTGGATCTGGAGACGGCAGAGACCAGGACGGCAGGGATCAGCCAGCGGCAAGGACGTGATCCGCAGTTCCGCCGCGACCTGCTGACCGCCTACGAGTACCAGTGCGCATTCTGCGGGTACGACGGGCTGCTGCAGGGCTACATGGTCGGCCTCGAAGCCGCACACGTGCGCTGGCTCACACACGACGGGCCGAACACCATCGATAACGGCCTGTGCCTGTGCAGCCTGCACCACAAGCTTTTCGACAAGGGAGTTCTCGGCATCACCGACCGCCACCGCGTCACCGTCTCGGCCCAGTTCATCGGGCGCAGCCAGGCCGCCCGCCAGCTGGTGCTGTCCCTCAGCAACCAGCCGGTCAGACGGCCGCTCACGGGCTTCTCCGCCGTCGCCAAGTCCCACGCCGACTGGCACGCGAGCCAGGTGTTCCGTGCCCCCGCCCGGTCCGGCCGGCAGCGCCAGACGCCTGGCGGGCGCGGATAACCGGACGGATAGTCGTCCTGCTGGCCTGGTTCGGAATAGGCGCTGCTTAGAATCTGGCTAAGTCAGCCGAGTCAAAGGAGCCTCAGCGTGTTATCTCCCGCTCTGCGGCGCGTTGCCGCAGGCCCGTTTCAGGTCTTACTAGCCGCCGCGCTTGTTGTGCCGCTGCTCGCCTTCAGTTCCTTACCGGGAAGCGGGTCATCAGGCGCGGCGGTCGCTGCCGGGACTGTCACCGGTCCCGGCGGGGCGGCGATGCCGGGCGTGGCTGTTGATCTGTACGCGTGGCCGTCAGACGCGGTGCTGAAGGCGATGAAGCCCGGAAGGCTAGTGCCGGTGAGGCTGCTGGCCGCGACCACCACGAATAGCGTCGGCAAGTACATGCTGCGGGTCCCGGCGGCGAAGCTGAAGGCAGCGGCGACGGAGGCCGGTTACGCGAACCTGGAGATCTTCAGCCCCTTCGGCGGCATGTGGTTCTTCTCGTATCAGACGGGCTCGCTGCCGGCGCGGCCGGCGGCGGCGGTGACCGTGAACCTTGGCGGCAGGAGCAAGCCGCCTTGCGACATCATGTCTGGCGGGCAGCCGTATCACTTCAGCGGTTTCATGCTGCTGCGGCAGATGAAGCCGGCGTGGGCGGTGGTCGGCCAGGGCTATATCCTCCGGCAGCGGAAGACCGCTGGTGACTGGGTGAATTTCGAGTACAACCAGGGCACCGCTCACACGCAGGCCTCGGAGCTGGGCTTGGGGGTATCGGCGTACGGCTTCGAGGCCGGGTACAAGAACGCTGGCTCGCACGTATCAACCGCCAACCGTACCGAGGGTTTTGCGAAGGCGCGAGGGAACGCCTGGTTCCGGACGCTGTTCAGTACCGGGCTGTTCCGGGGTGTGTGTTTCGGCCGTACCGGCATTCCGGTGCCGCGCGTACGCCAGCACGGTCAGTGTCCTCGCAAGTACCTGGAGGCCTACGTGCACAAGTGCTTGTGGCTGGTCAAGTCCACGGGCTGGTTCGGCGGGACAAGCACAGTGCAGCCGAGGCGGATCCCGCGCACCTCGGCACGCTACTGCGCGCCGCATGAGGCGAACAGCCACTACGACGGCGATCTGGGGACTGCTGTCCAGTGGTCAGGCGGGTTCGACCTGGGAGTAGCGCTCAATATCAAGGGAGTGAACCTGAAGGCAGGCTTCAACGGATCAGCACAGACCGGCTACGACGTCAACGCCCGCATGTACTTCAATTTCGGCCACAAGGGCTACCTATGCGGCACGAACAGGTCGGAAGCTAGCGCCGCGATCCTGGTGCAGCGAGGCAACCTGCCGTAGCGCCAGGGCCTGCCCCAAAGGACCGGTCAGATTGCCTGCCTGGCAGGCGGCCAGCGTGTCGTATCTGGTACGGGCGAGGTCTCCGGTAGATGAGTCAGCAACGAAGAAGACCATCTGCGCGGAGACCTCGTGGCCGCCTGAGCGGTGACGGGTCCGGGCTCGCCGTGGCGGGATGCGCCGGCCGCCCGCAGGCCACCATAAGCATCGCCGCGACCAGCGAATGGCTCCCGCGTAACTTGTGAAGGACGTGCTAGCATCCGGACTTGGTCGCTGCGATGGTCATCGCGAAGTAATTCCTGGCCACATAACTGCCCGACGAGTCATGGTAGTAGACCAGCATGCCCTGCGAGGTCGCCCGGCCCGCAGCGATGGCTGCCACGCCGAGCACCAAGTTGAACGACTTGCCCGGCGCCAGCCGGAAGCCGCGCACGGGCTGGCGGTACTTCCACGTGGGCGGCATGCGGGCGTACTCCGGCGGCCAGAACACCACGCCGATGACCCAGTCTCCCGGCACCGCGTAGGAGCCGACCAGACGCTCGTTACGCGGGCGCAGCAGGACGACGCGGTCCACCACCACCACGGCGTCGTGGCCGTGGTTGGTGAACTGCTGATCGCCGAACGCCTGAACGTGGCCGCCCGGCACGCAGTTCTCACCGCGCGGGATCCTGCCGTCGACGCCGCTGCTCAGCGGGCCGTCAGCGGCCGGACCGCCGACACCGCCGCACCCGCCCAGGGCCGACCCCAGCGCCACGGCCAGGACCGCCACCGCTAACGGCAGCGGCCTCACCCGAATCCTCAGTGCCAGCATGCCTACAGGGTAACCGGGAACACAGGCCGGGCCGTGACGGCCCGGCCTGGTCACAGCCGCCGCGAAACCGCGCGCCGACACCTCGCGCATCCGGTCACCGCGCCTATCAGGAAACGTCTTCCAGTGCTTCTTCCAGGGGTTTTACATTATCTGGACTTTCTACGTGGTATCGCAGATCAAGTCGGGACGATCGTGACCGCCTACGGGCGCGAAGGCAGGCGAGTCAACCAGCCCTGCCCGTAGCCTTCCCGCGGGAGTGACGAGCCGTTGGCAGCGTGCGCCGCCGCACCCTGAGCGTCACGCAGCACGGCAGATAGTGTAGGGGCATGAAAGCAGCCCGCGGGGTGTTCGGCGACAGTTTCGTGCCCGAACTGCGGGAGATCCTCACGTCGACCTCCACGGTCACCGCTTACGGCCTGGACGGCAGGCGGGAAAGCACGGCAGAGCAGCCGTTCACCTATCCGTGGCAGCTGCGGTGGATCGGCTTCGACCAAGACCACGGGCGCAGCAGGGTCATCTGCAAGTTCGCCGCCGACGGCACTGTAGTCACTGCCGTCATCGACGCGGCTGACTTCAGGCGGATCAGCCGAAACAATTCAAAGAACAGGATGTGGAATAACTCGGCTTATCATGACATGGCGGTGCTGGCATCGACCCTGATCCAAGAGCAAATCCTCACCTGGGAACCATCCAGGCTACCCGTCCAGGTCCAGATTAAGCTCCCCGCGGACCGGTAACCGGACACGCTGACAGATCCCATGCCCGCAGCTGCCCAGCCGACGGCCCTGGCCACGGGCGAATCGCGCGCCTGACATCGGGCGAGCAACGCGACATGATCCGCCGGCATGGCGGGCAGCCAGCCATCACGCAACGTCGCGCTGCGGCCGTTAACCGCCTGCCTGCGCAGATATTCAGCGAGATCCCGCTCCTGCGAGCTTCGGCATGCTGCCCACCCCGCCGTCCTGCTCGAGGGCCTCGTCGAGGTCGACCTTGGCCGCCGCGTACCGTTTCTTCCTGGTCCGCGCCGTGCCCAGGCCTTGCAGCGCGTAGGCTTCGCCGACCAGATCGCCGTCTTCCCTGACTGCTGCGAGCACGGACTCGAATGTCCGCTCGGCACGTCGAAGTCGCCCTCGCGCAGGAGGAACTCTCCTAGCCGGTGCTCGGTCCGGGCTGCGACACGCGGTGCCTTGAGCGTCCGGCACAGCATAAGCGCACGGCCGAGCAGGCGCTCTACCGTGTCGAAGTCGCCACGGTCGACGTGAATCTGAGCCATGTTGGTCAGCACGTCGACCTCGCTCACGCGGTCATCGACCGCGCGGAACCCGACCAGCGCGTCCTGGTGCGCGTCCGCCTGTCTGGACGACCGGTAGAGCGCCAGCAGGTGCAAGTGCGCGCAGGCGTTTCCCGCAGCGGGTGGCCGCTAACGAGCTCGCTAAGCTCACCGGTCAGCTGGTGATGCAGGCCGAGACCGAGTTCCGGCTGTATGCAGTATTCGATTACCGCTCGAAGGTCGTGATGTCTAGCCCCCCGTCGCTGACCCTTATCCCATAGCCAGCCGGATGTGTCAGGATCTGATCGTCGGCGATCGCGCCGAGCAGCCGCCGCAGGGCGGAGATACAGGTCTGGATCTGGCTCCTAGCGGTTGCCGGAGGATAGATGTCCCAGACCGCGTCAACCAACCGGTCCAGCGGCACGACCCGGTTGGCGTGGAAGAGCAACATCGGCAGGACGATCCGCTGGCGGGCACTGCGGATCTCTAGCAATCCGTCGTCGGATACGATCTCGAGCGGGCCGAGTAATCGGTACTCCATGACACCGCCAACCTGGTTGGTATCCCGCCTGATTAGCACATTTATTGTAAATATCGCAGGTGGCATTTCTCCTCGCAACTAAGCCTCAATCCGCCGGTCGATATTCGGGCTGGCGCGCGGCAAAGTGAAAGGTGCCCTCTGAACTGGGACGATGGGAGTGATGAAGCTTCCAGTTCCTGGTTCGAGATGACACCTGACAAGTGCGATTGTCTCATGACCCGCCGCGGCGGGGCACCACGGTTGCGCGCCCAGGTTCTCGGCTTGCCGTGGGACCGGGTCCCCGTGCCGCTGACGGACCAGGTCCCAGTCGGCGCTTTCGCCATCCCTGCCCGCTTCGCCTTGTTCCTCGCCCGTGTGGCCGGGGCCGCGGCGCTGGCTGTCGCATGGTGGCTCGTCGCTGGCCAGGCACTCGCCTCGCGTGAACTGACTGCCCTGCACCGACCCTGTGCCCGACGGCCCTCGCCAGAGCCTCGAAGCGATCGGCAAGGCCGGCGACCGTGACGCCGGCCAGCGAGCGGATGACCCGGTCCATGCCGCCTGCAGCCCGCGCCGAGCGGTCAGGGACGGCTCACCGCGAGCCCTCTACGGTCCGTGACCTGCTCAGACGTACCGGGAGCGGGTCACCGTCTATGAGGATGGGCTGGTCCGCATGATGAGCCGTTCGGCCCACGGGGTTTGACTTTATGGTCCTCGGCGTCGGCGTGCTGGCCGTGCCCGAGCTGGGCGTCCGGCGCACGCGTGGCGCGAGTTCAGGCCGGCATGTACCTCTCGAACCAGGTCACGAGCCGGGTCAGGTAATCAGTGACGGCGGGGAACCGGCTGACGCCGTGTCCTTCCCCGGGGTAGATCACCAGTTCGGAGTCGACGCCGTGGCCGGTCAGTGCCTGGTAGAACTCCCTGGCCTGGCCGGCCGGAGTGCACCGGTCTTTCGCGCCCGCCGTGAGCAGGGTCGGTGTCCTGGCCTTGCTCGCGTGCATGACCGGGCTGCGGGTGTGCACCTGGTTGCCGATCTCCTCGGGATCGGCGTTGTCCAGGAACCACAGTCCCCAGCGGGGGATGTTGGTCGTGAACGTGAAGCTGTACCACTGGGTCACCGGCGAGCCGGCGACCGCGGCCTTGAACCTGTCGTCCTGGGTCACCAGCCAGGCCGACATGAACCCGCCGTAGCTGACGCCCATCGTGCCGATCCGCGCCGGGTCGGCGATCCCGCGCTCGATCATCGCGTCGATTCCTGACAGGTAGTCGTAGGTGTCCGCGCCGCCCATGTCGCCGACGACCGCGGCGGCGAACTCCTGACCCCGCCCGGAGCTACCGCGCGGGTTGGGGAGCAGGACGGCATATCCGCGGGAGACCAGCAGCGGCACCGCGTAGTCACGCATCGTCCAGCTTCGCTGATAGGCCCCGACCGGCCCGCCGTGGACGTGCAAGACCAGCGGGAACGGCGCGGCGCCTGCAGGCGTGCACAGGACTCCTTCGATCGGTGTCCCGTCGGGTGCGCTCCAGCTGACGTTCGCCGCCGAGCCCGCGACCGACCGGATGTAGTCGGTGCCGGCATGGGCCAGGGAGGCCAGCACCTGGCCCGCGCCCGTTCCGACGATCGCGATCTCCTGCGGAAGGTCGTAGCCGTCCCGGATCACGACGACCCGGCCGTCGGACGTGAAGGCTCCTGCCGGATAGAACCAGCTCGCCCACGACTGCGCGGACGCGACCAGTTCCCTGGCGGTGATCGTCTCCGGCAGGGGCCCCTCCCCGGCGTCGGCGATCCCGGCCACGCTGTCCAGATGGCGCTGGCCGATGTAGCCGAGCCGCGTTCGGTCGATCCACTGGACCGCGGTGACATCTGTCCCGGCGGTGTCTACGGCGCACCTGGTGCCGGCCACCAGGTCCAGCACGATAAGGTCGCCCGCCACGATCCACCGGTCGCTGCATACGGCCTGGACCACGGCGGCCCGCCTGCCGTCGGACGTCCCGGCGGGCAGCCCGAGCTGGACGTCACTGCGGAGCAGCTCGGTCACCTCACCCGTCGAGATGTCGAGCCGGCTGAGCACCGCGCAGTACCAGTCGTCCTCGCCGGGCTGCTCGCTGGTGATTGCCAGCACATGCCCGGGGCTGGACCAGGCCGCCTCCCAGACGTTCAGCCCGCCGGGCGAAACCCTGGCGAGCTCGCCGGAGGCCAGCGTGTACAGCCACAGGCTGCGCCAGGCATCCTCCGGCGTCCCGGCCTCGACCTCCGGGTACCAGGATGGCAGCCCGGACTCGCCCGACCCGGCCGATCCCGATCCCTGCGCGTCAGCCATCTCGGCTCCGAGCCCGGCGACCCCGAGCAGGATCCGGGTACCGTCCGGTGACCACGCGAGATACTCGACCGTCCCGGGGACAGCAGGCGCTGGCCGGGCCTCGCCGAGCTGCCCGCCGGCCAGGACGTAGAGCTGGAACACGTCAGCCTGTGCCCGGTCGGACAGGAAGGCCAGGGCTGACCCGTCCGGCGCGAGCCGGGCGGCCTTAGCTGACCCGCCACCGGAGGTCAGCGCGCGCAGCGCGCCGTCCCGCACCTCGTACAAGGCCGTGCGCGGCAGCCCGTCGAGTTCGTCATAGACCGACCCGGTCACCACAATGCGGCTGCCGTCGCTCGCCGTGACGAGATCGGTCACATGGTGCGGCCTGCCGAAAGCCGGCTCGTGCAGCCGCCGGACATGCTCGGCGACCGCAGCGTACTCAGGGGACTCCCGCAGGTCCTTGCGCATAGTCCGGGATGATCTCACGCCCGATGGTGGTGCCGCTACCGGTCAGGCTCTAGGTCGGCGGTCCGCCCCCGAGGCCGGCTGTCCGCGCCTACGCGGGCGCGGAAAGTACTCCAGGAGACCCGGAGCAGCGCGATCTTCCGCTCGCACTGGGCCTCGGTCATCAGGGCGTTCTCGGGTGCCGCCGCCCTGCCCGAGACGCCGTAGAAATCGGTCATCCCGATCCCTTCGATCCGCTCGGCACCTCAATCTCGCCCGTGGCCCCGAACTCAGCGCCGAAGCCGGCCAGCTTGGCGACCTTGGCGTAACGGGGCCGGTAGGCGCGAGGACCGCCAGCACGTCCCCGCCGATCCTGGCGCTCCGGTCCCAGCCAGGCCAGTCGAAGGCGCAGGCCACAACCCGCTTCTTCTTGCCCTGCTCGAGCATCACGCGAACCGGGTCGGCCATGCCGTCACCCTAGGACAGTCGCCTGTTGCCGCTGGCTTCGCAAGGCACGAACGCACCGGAACATTCTCAATTGCGACGAGGCCGATAGCTCAGCGCCGATGGATGGAACCGCGCCGACAGTTGCCGCGGTATGCGGAACCGCCGTTCTGCGCGGCCGGAAGCTCGCCGCGCGTATATCCGCCGAAATGGGCGGCGATCAGGATCAGGGGTTTGGTCTTCCGTGCCGCACCGAACGGGTGATCGGTACGGCACCTATAGAGGCCAGCGTCGGTGTGGTTGAAGAGGCGCGGGTACCTCAGTTCCCGCCCGCCCCGATCCTTGACTTCGCGACCTCCTGTTTCAGCGCTGGCGGGATCGGCCGGTTAGTGCTCGCCTGCCAGTCGATCTGCTCAAGTATCGGTCCCTGTGTGTCTTCCCCCTTCGGCATGACCCGGGACTGTCGCTCCAGAGCCTTGATAGCCGCGGTCTGGGGGAGATCGGCTACTCGCTCGTTGATGAACGACGGGTCGGCGACGAGGTTGAAGGGCTTGAGGTCGGCAGACGTGAGCTGGGATGCCTGGTCCTTGTTCTGGAACAGGTCGTACAACGGCCTGGCGTTTTGATCGTATGACGAGAGGGCGGGGAGCCCGAGGATCAGCTCCATGGTGCGGATGACACTGGCCTGATCGTAGCGCTGGTGGCCGATATACCCACCGAGCTTGCCGTTCGCCGACACGTGCTTGGCGTAGGGGCTGGCTACCAGCAGGATGTTGCGGTGCCCGTCGACGTGATCGACGCCGTCTTGTGAGTCGTCCTCGACCACGAACACGGCCGTCGATGACCAGTAAGAGGAGTGCGACAGGGCAGAAAGGATTTCGCCCAGCGCGGCGTCGTTCTGGGCAACTTCTGCCCGCGGCGTGAACGTGGCCGCCAGGCCGGTCGTGTGGTCCTCGGGCAGCACCATGTAGCTGAAGCTGGCCAGGCCATGGCCGTTCGCCGGGCCGGCCGTTGCCGGGCTGCCATCAGGGTTGAGGCCGATGTCCGTCAGGAATTCAGCCGCCCCCAGCCGGTCGTCCACGCTCAGGTTGGCGTCGCCGTTGATGGCGCTGGGGTAGCTGAGATCGCTGTAGGAGTAGACGGGGAAGTTGCCGGCCGAAAGGAGGCTGTTGATCACTCCGCATCCGGCGGGGCGAATCGCCCCGGTGCACGGAACGGCTGTGGCGTCTGTGTAGACCGGCCCGGTGTATTTGGCGCTGTTGGGTCCGAGGAAGGGGCTGCACTGGCTGCCCACCGGGATGCCGTTGCCGTCGGGCGTGATGGCTCCGTAGAACTCGCCGTAGTTACGGAGCGTGAAGGATCCGCCTGACTGATTCTGCTTAGCAAGGGCGCTCTGGAACAGGCTGCAGCGCTCGGGCTCGGCGACGGGAGCGAGGAAATCCGAGCCGCGATTGCGGTTCGAGTAGTTGAGGCGCCACGCCTTCTCTATCCAGTCGGTCACGTTCGCGGACGTCGTCCACCAGTGACCCTGCACGCTCGCCTCGCCGTCCGAGAAGAAGTTGTCGCTTGACGCGAACTGGCTGACGATCGCGTGACCTTGCGGAGTGGCCGACGCCAGGTACTGATAGGCCGGGTCGGCGTTGACATCGTTCCGGGTCTTGCCGAGGTCCCCGTAGACCTGGTCGTAGGTACGGTTCTCCCTCACGATGTACAGGACGTGCTTGATCGGTGACTGGCCGGCGTGGGCGGCGTCGGGTACGGGGTTGTCCGGGCTGCGGAACTCGACGCCCGACTGCTCGATGGCCCGGGCAACGAACGCACTGTCCCTGGAGAGGCGCTCGTCGCTGTGCCAGGCGCCGCTCTCGCGCTGATGCGGGCCAGCAACCCAGAAGCGACTAGCAACCCAGAAGCGACTGAGGAGCGACGGCATGTTGCCCTTGTCGTTGTAGTTGAGCCCGGGGAGCTGCACCTGCGGGTCTGGTGTCTGCGAGAAGGTCGAGTTGGGGAGCAACGAAGGAGACCCGCCGGACTTGGCGGCGAATGGAACAGGATACGGGTCGGACGGGTCATTGGCGGGGTAGCGGCTGCCGAGACCCTTGGCGGAGACGGCGAGCACACCGTGGTCGCGGGGGTTGACGGCGACCGCTGTCGGGTACCAGCCGGTCGGCACGTAGCCGTCGACGTGCCACCCCGAGGCACCCCGGTCGAGCACCGCCACGGCGTCGTCACCCGCGAGCGCGACGTAGGCGCGGGAGGCCCCGTCGTACGCGACCGCGTCCGGGGCCGAGCCGGTCGCCTCACCCGGCGCCCCGTGGAGGGTGATATTGACGGCCGGGGCGAGGGTGCCGTCAGCGTGCACGCCGACGATGGAGACCTGGTCGCTGTTGGCGTCCGCCACCATGACCTCCCGGCCGTCGGGGCTGACCGCGAGGCCGGTGGGATGGTCACCGACCGTGGCGGTCGGGCCTCGGGTCCAGCTGCTGGCGCCGTCGGAGTCGGCGGTGATGAGCTGGCCGGTGCCCTCGGCCGTGATGTACGCCCGCGCATGGCCGGTAGCCGGGTCAGTCGCCGTGGCGGCGTGCGCCCGGTTCGGGCTGGATACCAGTTCGGTGGCGCTGGACATGACGAACTTCGCGACGTTCATCGATACCGGCAACGAGCGGGCGCCGATCGCGCAGCGGGGCAAGGCCAAGCAGAAACGCGCGGACCTGCGGCTGGTCGGCCTGGGCCTGGTGGTGACCCGGGACGGCGGCGTCCCGCTGCTGTCCCATGCCTACCCCGGCAGTAAGCCTGACGTCACCCAGTTCCCGCAGATGATCACGGCCCTGGCCGCCCGGCACGCCGCCCTGGCCGCCGCGGCCGGGCAGGGCAGTACCGAGATGACGGTGGTCTTCGACGCCGGGCAGAACTCCGAGGCCAACTTCGCGCTGCTGGCCGGCGCGAACCTGCACTACGTCGGGTCGGTGCCGGCCAGTGACTGCCGTGACCTGCTCGCCGTGCCCGCCTCCGCCCGGATCGTCGTCGATCAGGACCGGTTCGGCCAGCTAACTGCCTACGACACCCGCCGCGCCGTCTACGGCACCGAGCGCCGGGCGATCTTGACCCATTCCCCGGAACCGCACGCCCACCAGGCCCGCGGCTTCGACGGCACGACGCTGGCCAAGGCCGCCAGGCAGCTCGGCGAGCTCGCCGCCACTCTGGCCCGCGGCAAGACCCGCAGGCCCCGGCCCAAGGTTGAAGCGGAGATCACGAAGATCACCCATGACGCCTGGGTCCGCCGCGTCATCACCTGGGAGCTGACCGGGGACACACCCCGCGACCTGCGGCTGTCCTGGTCCATCGACGCCGCCGGGCGCGCCGCGCTGGAAGAGGAGATCTTCGGCAAGCACGTGCTGATCACCAGCCACGACGACTGGCCCGCCGCCGAGGTCATCGCCGGCTACCGGTCCCAGTCCGAAGCCGAATTCTCCTTCCGGCAGATGAAAGACCCCCGCGCCGTCTCGTTCTCCCCGATGTTCCACTGGACCGAGCACAACATCCGCGTCCACGTCCTCACCTGCGTCCTCGCCCTGCAGATCGCGCACCTGATGCGCCTGCAAGCCCAGCGCGCCGGGCTGCGCATGCCAGTCCGCGAGCTGCTGACCCAGCTCGCCGGCATCGGCGAGACCATCCTGATCTACCCCGCCGCACGAGGCAGGCCCAAAGCCCGCCGGATGCTAACCGAGACCACCACCCAGGACAAACTCATCCAGGCCTTCCATCTCGACCGCCACGCGCCCAAAGTTAGGTCATAGGACCAGGCGACCCCCCAAACCCCTCTCCACCAGGCAGAACACCCTGGCAAGGAGCAT
>Ga0307372_10009009_pt1 | contig 13868 bp, 10 predicted proteins | sample OX1MG_FD_202533 | JGI IMG/M metagenome (GOLD analysis project Ga0307372, IMG submission 202533) | Soil microbial communities from Risofladan, Vaasa, Finland - OX-1 | ecosystem: Environmental > Terrestrial > Soil > Coastal area > Acid sulfate soil | place: Finland: Risofladan, Vaasa | collected...
TGATAGGCGTCGCCGGATGACGGAACCGGCCCCAGTCGCCGGGGCCACCCGCTATGGCCATATAGTAGATCATTATGAACAAGACGGCGAGAATGGCCGGGTCCAGTAGTGCTCGGCTGCAGAGTGTTACGCACGCACAAAAAAGGCAGATGATCTGCAGCGGGAGCATCAGCGCGGTGCTCCAAAAGAGGAGCGGATTGGCGAAAAGCGCTCTGACAGTTGCAAGCGTGCCTTGATCGACTTCAACTGTCAGGAGACCCCCATGTTTCGGATAAAGGTCGAAGAACCTGATAAACTCGGTAGAACCAGGATCGAAAGTCGCTCGAATGACGCCGTCGAAATAAATCCAGGCATAGGCCAGGTAGCCGCCGCTTAAAATGTGATCGGCGGTTTGGTTCAGGTAATTGATTCTCTGCGCTGCCGACCAGCTCTTCTGCTCTGGATGATCCTGCAAATACTTACTCTGATCCTGATATCCTAATCGTGCCCTCATATCGTAGTACGGCACGTGCTGTTCGGCCGCCAGGACCGATGCGGCGCCGATGAAATACATATTGTCGCTAGCTATGCCTGAGAAACCGGAGTAGCCAGTTTCGATCCTGTTGCGAATCTGCCACAGACCGAGAAGCGCGACGGATACGATGCCGAAGGCGCAGACGTGAGCCAAAACGCGAAGCTTGTCGGGCCGATACGTGATCAGCGTCCACGTTGCCATCCCGGCGGTGATTATCAGCGGCAGAAAGTAGCCGATGGGTCGGACATAGACCGAGACAGCGAAGGCGGCCGCCGATAGAAGTAAGCTCGTCAGCGATTTTTGCCTCAGGTACCTGACAAAACAGTACACTCCGACCATCACCACCGCGGTGAACAGGGTTTCGGCGGCGAGCAGACTGGCGAACAAGATAGAGAACGGATCTATCGCATACAGCCCCGCGGCGATAATAGCCGTGCCCTCGCGCTCAAATAGCAAACCGGCTGTCAGATATACTAAGTACACCGTAAGGCAGCTAAGCAGGATTTGGAGCGTGATCGTGGCAATCACCAGCCGATCTAGCAGCAGACCGGCCGTAAGCAGCAGTGGATAACCGGGGGTTCGAATGATTTCCGGTGAGCCAGCAGAAAAAAAACGGTGATGGGCGATTAACTCGCGAGCCGGTGCAATATAGGACGCGCTGTCAGGCGTGTAGAAGATGGTAACGTCGCGAGTATAGGCATAGCCCAGCAAGGGCAGGAGCGCGCGCAGAAACAGGGCCAGCCCCAACACGAACCAGATATTTAGGCGGCCAATTGTCACCGCGCCTTTAATCACGCGCGCCGCCTTTTCGGTGGCCTTCATCACAGTCGGGTCTCATGCCTTTGCCTCGACGTTCGGTTGGGCGCAATCACCCCGGAGACGAGCGAGACTCTGAGAGCAAGCTTCTTGCCATTCACCGCTGCCGCACTAAAGCGCGGCGGACTGTGGCATTCCGCCCTACTCGCGATCATTAGGATTTTGATTTGTCCGAGATTTTGAACGTTGCCGTTCGAATTGTTGAACATTCGGGTCGCTCCACAGATTGTGAAGTCGCACAAGGCATTAGTTGTTGGAGTAAAATGAGCCTTCAGGCAAGCTTGGCAACGGCATGCGATCTGCTTGTGTCCAAAAGATAAACAAAGCGCCGAACTTTCGCGTCGGCTCCTCGCACGACAGATTACATAAGCGGAGTTTTAATACGAACAGTGGCCACAATTGCTCCAGATAAGCGCCCGATGGGCCACTGGTCTCTAAGCGCCTTCGCGCTGAGTGTCGGTCACGGCGATTCCGAGGGTGGGGCGAGCGACTTCGAGTCGTTTCGCCGCCAAGAACTCTTCTTTGCGCTCCTCAATTTGTTCCTGATCGGGGCGCTGCTGGCGCTGCAAGCGATATCGAGATTCGTTCGCGGAAGACCGGAAGCTTCGGTCATCTGGGTCCTGGCCGCCGGCTTGGTGGTGCAAGCTGCTCATCTGGCATGGATAGACTCGCGGACTGGGCCGCTTTCCGCCTGGCAGCGCAGAATCTTCACTTTCTGGACGCTCGGATTCAACTCGACGCTCGCCTTCGTGCTTACCTTCATTACCATCAGGGGCGATACCGCATACTACGCGCTGATGCTACTGCCGGTGCTGGAGGCGGCCTTCAGGCTCGGCCTGGGCGCCACCATCGCGATCTTGGCGGTGGCCGACTTCATCTGTTTTCTCGGCGCCTACGGGATGAAATTCGGCGAGTACATCGAAGCCGGCGCAATGGCCGTAATTTATACGGTGATGGGAATTCTGGTCTGGCTTTTGGCCAACCATTTGCGTGAGCGCGAGACGCGCTTCGTGCGCAACCTCAAGGAGCTCGAGCAGGCTCGCGAGCAGTTGCTGGCGGAAGAAAAGAATGCCGCGGTGGGCCGCCTGTCGCGAGCAATCGCCCACGAGATTCGCAATCCGGTCGCGATGATCTCGAGTTCGCTAGCGACTGCGGCACGCGCCGGACTGGACGAGACGGAACGACAGGAGATGTTCTCGATCGCGGCCAAGGAAGCCGCCCGCCTCGAGCGCCTCACCACGGATTTCCTGGTCTACGCGCGGCCGCGCGCAGCCCAGATAGGCCGCGCGAACGTCGCCGACATGCTCGACTACATCGCCACGGTCGCCCGCGCGCATGCGGCCAACAAGGGCGTCGCTATCGAGGTGCGCGCCGAGCGCGATCTGGAAAGCAAGTTCGACGCCGGACAGGTCCAGCAGGCGCTATTGAACCTGGTGCTGAACGCCATCGACGCGTGCCGCGGCGGCGACTCGGTGAACCTCAAGGCCGGCCGCAACGGGGGCGCCGCGATACGGATCGATGTGATCGATCCCGCCGGACCAATTCCGAACGAGACCGTCGAGCGCATTTTCGAGCCGCTGTTCACCACCAAGCAAGGCGGCAACGGGCTCGGCCTCGCGATCGCGCGCAATATCGTCCGCGCGCACGGGGGCGACATCGTGCTCAGAATCAATCAGCCGAGACTGGTATGCTTCTCGATGGAAATCCCCGCGCATTAGCCGAAGCCAGGCGGATGGAGCGGAACGCACTATGGGCAAGATATTAATCGTAGACGACGAGCCGCACATGCGGCAGATCCTCGCGTCGAATCTGAAGCACGCGGGCCATGAGGTGATCGAGGCGTCGGGCGTCAGCGACGCGCGGCGTGCGCTGGCCGAATTTCGTATCGATGCGGTAGTCACGGACCAGAAAATGGGCGACGGCGAGGGTCTTGAGGTACTCGCCGCCGCGCACGAAAGCGACGGCGCGTTGTCGGTGGTCTTCCTGACGGCGTTCGCGACGATCGAACTGGCGGTCGAAAGCATGCGGCGCGGGTCGTTCGATTTCATCACCAAGCCCTTCGCGCCGGAAGTATTGCTGGCCTCGGCAGGCCGCGCCGTGGAGCATACCCGGCTCTTGCGCGAGAATGGGCGACTGCGCGACGCGGTCCTGCGCCTCGAGGGTTCCGCGGAGATTACCGGCCGGAGCACCGCGATTCGCGAACTGCGCAATAAGATCGCGCGCGTCGCGCCCACCAACGCAACCGTGCTCATCACCGGGGAGACCGGAACCGGCAAGGAACTCGTCGCCCGCGCGGTCCATCACAGCAGCGATCGCGCCGCCAAGCCGCTGGTTGCGATCAACAGTGCGGCCTTTACCGAGACTCTGCTCGAGAGCGAATTGTTCGGACATGAACGTGGCGCGTTCACTGGCGCCGATCGCGCGCGCGAAGGTTTGTTCGAAGCCGCGCACGAGGGCACCCTGTTTCTCGATGAGGCGGGCGAGTTGTCGATGCCGGCGCAGGCCAAGCTGCTGCGCGTGCTGACCGACGGACTGGTTACGCGAATCGGTTCGACCAAACCGCGCCAGGTCGATGTGCGGCTGATCGTCGCGACCCATCGCGATCTCGAACAGCGGGTACGCGAGGGCCACTTTCGCGACGATCTGTATTACCGGCTGGCCGTCGTGCCGCTGCAGGTTCCCCCGCTGCGCGAGCGCCGCGACGACATCCCGGCGCTCTGCGAGCATTTCCTGATCCACGCGGCACGCGACCTGAAGGTGCCGCGGCGCACAATCAGTGCCGCCGCGATGAGCATGCTCGTGGCCTACGACTTTCCTGGTAATATCCGCGAATTGAGGAATTTGGTTGAGCGCGCGTGTATTCTTTCGGCCAACGATGAAATCACGGCTGAGAATTTCCCCGTCGCGACGCAGACCCGCGCCGCCGCCGAGGCCGCTGGCCGCGGCCATCCGATCACGCCAATCGAAGTCGCCGAGATGACGCCGGAGACGCTCGATCTGCGCGAGTTCCTGGCCGCGCTGGAAAAGGCGATAATCCAGCGCGCGCTCACCGCCACCAATGGCGCTCAAGCCGAGGCCGCGCGGCGGCTTGGACTGTCGCGCAGCGACGTTTCGTACAAGTTGGGCAAGCACAACATCAGAACGGTCCCGGGCTGAGCGTCGGAGGAAAGTCCCGCCCTATGCCGCCTACCGCCCTGGTTGAAGCCGTTCACCTGCGTAAAAGCTACGGCGCGCGTCTGGCCGTCGACGATCTGACATTCAGCGTGAAGGCCGGCGAAGTGGTCGGTCTGCTCGGGCCCAACGGCGCCGGCAAGACCACTACCCTGTCGATGTTGGCGACCATGATCACTCCCGACGCCGGCGAAGTCCGGATTGCCGGCTTCGATTCGCGCGCGGCGCCCGATCGATTGCGCCGCAGGCTCGGCTTTGTTCCGCAATCGATCGCGCTCTATCCGCCGCTGAGCGCGTTTCAGAACGTCGAGGTATTCGCGCGCCTGCAGGGGCTCACGCGGCCGATCGCGCAAGCCCGCTCGAGCGAAGCGCTCGAAGCAGTCGGCCTCGGCGATCGCGCGGATGATCCGGTGTGGTCGCTCTCGGGTGGAATGCAGCGGCGGCTCAATCTAGCCTGCGGGATGGTCCATCGGCCGGAAGCGCTGCTGCTCGACGAACCGACGGTCGGCGTCGATCCGCAATCGCGCGAACGGATTTTCACGACCATCCGGGCGATGGCTGAATCCGGAGTCGCCGTGCTCTATAGCACCCATTACATGGAAGAGGTCGAACGGATGTGCGACCGCGCGCTATTGATCGACGGTGGCAAGCTGCTCTCCCAGGGCACCGTCGCACAGCTTATCGAGCTCGGCGGACGCCATCCGCGCATGGAGCTGACCTTCGACCGTGTGCCACGGCCCGGATGGCACGACGGGATCGCCGGCGTCGCCGCGATCGCCGCGGCGCTTGCGGACGGCCGGGTTATCCTGGAACTCGCGAACCTGGGCCAGATCGGCGAATTGCTCGAGCGGGCGCGCAACTCCGGCGCGCAACTGCTGGAATTCGCCGTGCATAGCCCCAACCTGTCCGACGCCTTTATCGCATTGACCGGCCGCGCGCTGCGCGACAAGGCCGCTGAGAATTAGCGGGGCTCGGCGGTGCTGCGCGCAACCTGGATCGTCTTCCAGAACGAATTTCGCCTGCTCGCGCGGGATCGGGCGTCGTTATTCATGCTGATGCTCGCGCCGCTGGTGATTATCACCGTCGCGGGCTTCTCGCTGGGCAACATCTATGGCGCGCAGCCGGGCTCGGAGCCGTATCAGATCGTCGTGGTGGACAACGATCGCGGATCGCTCGCACGCGCGCTGGTCGCTGCGCTCGGCCGTGACCATGCGATCGCGGTCGTGCCGGCTGCGAGCCTCGACGCGGCCCGCGCAATTATCGGCGGCCGCGCCCGCGCGCCGCTATGCATCGTGATTCCCGCGGGCACCACCGCAGCCTTCGCCGCGGGGCGCGACGTTCACCTGGCTATATACATCGATCCGGTGAAGCGGTTGGAGGCCGGCGCAATCGAGCTGGACCTCGATCGCCTGTGCCGCGCGATCACCTCCCAGGCCCATGCGATTGCGCAACAGCAGATCGCCGCGCAGTCAATTCAATTGCGCGATCAGCTCACCCAGGCGGCCGCGCAGATGAAGACCGCGGCCGCCCAACTCGATCAGCTTCGCCGACAATTCGAGCACGCGCGCGCCACCGCTCAAGCGGAAGTGACCGCGCAGACCCATCGGACTGTCGAGCGGGTCAGCGCGCAGATCACGGCGCAGATCAATCAAGCGCTCGAGGCGAGCCGGACGGCCGTCGCGCACGACCTGGCCGTGCGGCAGGACGCCTTGCGGGTCGTCGGCCGCTACCTCGAACAGCTCGATGCGAGCCGCCATGACTTCACCGCGTGGCTCGCCGCACTCAAGACCGCCGCCGGCTCCCATGCGAGCCAAATCCCGCCGCCCCCACAATGGCCGACGCCGCCCGACGCCGCCGTGCTAGCCGAACTCGCGAAGCCGTTCGAGCTTCCCGCCGCGCGGCTCGACGCGGCACCGTCAATCGCGCCGGCGAATATCGCGATCCGGATGCCACCGATCCCGGAACTTCGCGGGCTCGGCGCGATACCCGATTTTTCCCGCGCTATCGCGCAGACCGCGGCGCCGATACCGGGAATCCTCGGGTGGCACGAGCGGGCGATCGGCGGTGGCGACGCGCGCGTGAATACGTTCGATCAATATGTGCCCGGGTTCGGCATCACTTTTCTCCTGATAGATATGCTGTGGGGCGTGGGCGTCGGCCTGATCGACGAACGCGACTGGGGTACGCTCGCGCGCATGCGGATCAGCGGCGCACCGGCCGCGGGCCTGATGCTCGGCAAGCTGACCGCGCGCTTTCTCATCGGGCTGGGCCAGATGATCCTGCTGTTCGGGGCCGGCTGGGTGCTCTTCGGCATCACGCTGGGACGCGATTCATGGGCGCTGCTGATGCCCGCCGCGGCGATTTCATTCGCGGCCGCGGCCTTCAGCCTGGTCATCGCCTGCATCGCCAGGACGCGCGACGCGGTGCTGCCGATCGGTGCGATGGCCGCGCTGGCGATGTCGGCGATCGGCGGATGCTGGTGGCCGCTGGACTTCGAGCCCGCATGGCTGCGCGCCGGCGCGCTTGCGATGCCGACGACCTGGACCATGACGGCGTTCAACAACGTGATGATTCGCGGGCTCGGGTGGACCAGCGCGGCGGAGCCGGCGGCGATAACGTTCGCGATCGGTCTGGGGTTTCTCGCGATCGGGATCGCGAGCTCCGCGCGCATCTACCGGCTCGCCGGTCAATGAGCTGGAAGCGTCATTTGCCGCGCGGCCCACTGACTCAAGATCCCCTTTTGCTGGTCGCTCAGCCCGGCCGACGGACGCAGGATTGTGTAATCTCCGGGCGGCATCGAACCACTCGCAAGCTCAGATGCAATCGCCGACGACAGCGCGCGCCGCTGCTGCGCATCGAGCGTCGCCCAGTCCGAGAAATTCAGTGCCTTGCGCGCATCGCTCGCACCGAACAGATACGACGGCGTGAGTTTCGCATTCCAGGTGTTAGCGCCCCGATCGGAATGGCAATCGAAGCAGGAGTTGCCGAGCACTGCGTCGACCTGCGCGTCCGCCGCGGGACCGTTCGCCGTGGCAAACGATTGCGTGCTCGATGCCGCACTGCCACTACTTGAACATCCCGCGCAAATTAACGCGGCACACAGATACACGCCCATGCCAACCGCCAATAACGCGCGTCGGCAAAGGTTAGCGCTAACGAAAATCAGCCTGCGCATCGCAACACTCCTCAATGGAAACCTCGTGCCGGCGTCGTGAACGGCAACGCGCGGCGCCGCCAGACTATACCGTATGCGAAGTGTCCGTTTAATTCAGCCGGCCCTCGATGAGCCGGCGCTGGACCAGGGCTCACGATGCCCGGCCAGGTCACCAGGAGTATCTGAAATGGCAAATACGCTGCCCGCACAATCCGCCACCGATGGCATGGAACTCTACGACAAGTATGTAAATCCGCAGTGGGTCAGATTACTTGATGTGCTCCAATTGAAGGTGCGCTACAGGCGCTGCGCCGGCGCCGAACTGGAGACCGAAGATGGGCGCATACTGCTCGACTTTAATTCGGGTTACTGCGTTCACAACGCCGGCCATAATCATCCGCGGATCAAAGCGGCGATCATCGCGGAGATCGAACGCGACGGTGCCGCGATGCTTCAGACCGGCGTGCCGGAACTCGCCGGCGTGCTCGGCGCGCAATTGTGCGAACGCGCCGGCGGCGCGCTCAACAAGGCGTTCTTCGCCAGTTCCGGCAGCGAGGGGATCGAGGCGGCGATCAAATTCTCGCGCGCCCACACCGGCCGCGCCGGCCTGCTCTCGGCCAGGGGCAGTTTCCACGGCCTCACCTGCGGAGCACTCTCGCTCATGTCCGACGCCTTTTGGAAGGACGGTTTTGGTCCGCTGCTACAGGACGTCGCGATGGTCAACTTTGGCGCCCTCGACGAACTTGAGGCCAACCTCGCGACCAACCGCTTCGCCGCATTCATCGTCGAACCGATCCAGGTTGAGGCAGGCGTCCGGATCCCCGCCATTGAGTATATGACACAGGCGCGAATACTTTGCCGGCGCCACGGGACATTGTTCGTCCTCGATGAAGTGCAGACGGGTCTTCACCGCACCGGGCCGTTCGTCGCGGCGCATCATTTCGGCGTCGAGCCTGACCTGATCATCCTGGCCAAGGCGCTCAGCGGAGGCCTGATACCGGTCAGCGCGGTGCTCATGACCGACGCGGTCTACGCGTCGACCTACAGCTCTTTCAAGCGTTCGATCGTACATACTTCGACCTACGGCGAGAATGCGCTGGCGATGCGCGCCGGTCTGGCGACGCTGGAGGTACTGGACGACGAGGGCCTGGGCGAGCGCGCCGCGAAGCTCGGCGATCGGTTGCGGCAAATGCTCACCGACCGGCTTGCGAAATACGAAATGGTCAGTGCGATTCGCGGACTCGGCATGCTCTCAGCGATCGAGTTCCGCCCGCCCAAGCGGCTGCGACTGAGAATCCCGTTCACCGCCTTCGCGCGGATTCATCCGGCCATGTTCGGCCAGGTGCTCGTAATGCGATTGTTCCGCGACCAGGGCCTGCTCACCCAGATTTGCGGCAACAATTTCATGGTCCTCAAGATCTCGCCTCCACTCATCGTAAGCGAAGCGCAGCTTGAGCGATTCGTCGACGGCGTCGGCGAAACGGTTGACCTGATGCATTCGAGCGGACGCTTCTGGACCGAAGCGCTGGGCATGGCCCGCCGCGTAATCAGCGCGATTTGAGGATTTGCGATTCCTCTCCCCCGCTGCCCCGCACCGAGTAATGCGTGCCGGCGGAACCGCAGGATATGCGCGTTCTCAAGCGGATACTCACTCGACGATCCGCCGGCAATACTATTACTCGCTTGTCTTCCCTGATGTAATCAGTTGCTTCGTACTGGCTACTTCAGAGCCTTACTTTTGGTCTCGATCGCCTTCAGCAAATCCTGCCAGGAATCGTCGAAGGATTTAGCGCCCTCGGTCTGCAAATCGACGCCCAGCTTGGCGACATCGATACCCACGTTGCCGAACTCGGCAATCACTTGCTGGCAATCGCCGCCGTCCGCTGGAATGACGCCGCTCAGCTGGCCGTGATTGCCAAACGCAAGCAAGGTCTCCTCCGGCATAGTGTCGACCGTGTTGGGAGCGGCCAGCGCGCTCACATAAAGGACATCGGAGGCCTTGGGATCCTTGGTGCCGGTGCTGGCAAACAGTAACCGTTGCGCGCGTGCGCCGCAGTTGGCCAGGCGCTGCCAGCGATCGGACGCGAGCGTCGCGCGATAGGCCGCATAAGTCTGCTGGCCGATCGCTATACCCAGCCGATCGCGATCTCGCGCGGGCACTTTCTCCATCGTGGCCTTGTCCCAACGGCTGACGAATAGCGAGGCCACCGAACGAACGTCGGGGCTGAGGCCGGCGGCAACGCGCCGTTCGAGTCCGCGCATATAGGCGTCGGCCGCGGCCACGTAATGATCGCGGGTAAACAACAGAGTCACGTTCACCGGCACGCCGGAAAAGATCGCCTCCTCGATTGCGGGCGCGCCCTCTTTGGTGCCAGGAATTTTAATGAAGAGGTTGCGCCGATTGGCCTTCCTATGAAGTGCTTTGGCTGCGGCCACGGTGGCCGTGGTGTCGTAGGCAAGCAGCGGCGAAACTTCAAGCGAGACGAATCCGTCAACTCCTGCGCTGCGATCGTGAATCGGCGCGAACAGATCGGCGGCACGCGTCAGATCCTGGATCGCCAATTCAAAAAACAGCGCTTCGCCGGAATGCCCGCTATCCACCAACCGATGAATCTCCCCGTCGTACGATTTGCTGTGGGCGATGGCGTGATCGAAGATCGTTGGATTGGAGGTCAGTCCGGTGACCGAGAGTTCGTTGATGTAGCGTTGGAGCGTGCCGCTATCGAGCAGGTCTCGCGTGATATTGTCGAGCCAGATGCTTTGCCCCAGGTCATGTAGCGCTTGGCTAGCTTTCATGATTTAAGCTCCCCTGCGAGGTTTACCATATCCTCGGCCGCGCGAAATATTCCCGACGATGCGATCGATCGGTGACGCATCCCGCGAGGTTGTTGTTGCTATTCTCCGTCGTGCATGCGCGCGCGGCAACCCACCCGTTAGCGCCATCGAAATTCAGTGCGCCGATCCACTGATTAGCTCGACGAGGAGTTGGCCATACGACCGTCGGGTGCGAGAGCGGATTCGAAGCCACCGGGCAGCTCAATCACCCGCTGGTGGAATTGGCGCAGGCTCTGGCGATGCCCAATGCTGATGAAGGCGGTCGGTGACTGCGCCAGCCGCGCGTAGAGACTCTGCTCGGCTGCCATATCGAGCGCACTGGTCGCTTCGTCGAGAAAGGCAAAGCGCGGCCCGTTGAGCAGCAGGCGCGCGAACGCCAGCCGCTGTTGTTCGCCTCCTGAGAGCACGTCCGCCCAATGAAGCTCCGCATCCAGACCGCCGAACTGTTCCGGCAGATGCGCCAGACCAACGCTGCCCAAGATTTCGAGCAGCCGATCATCGCTAACTCCACTGGCGCGCGGATACTGAATCTGATCGTGTAGCGAACCCAGGATCATATAGGGCTTTTGCGGCATGAACATGATTTCCTCGGACGAAGGACACGAGATCCGTCCGCTGCCGAACGACCACAATCCCGCGACGGCTCTCATCAGTGAGGTTTTACCCGCGCCACTTGGTCCCGAAAGCAATAACGTGTCGCCGTCGCCAACCTTGATCGATACGTCCTGCTGCAACTCGCGCTTCCAGTCGGGCGTCATCAAGGTCACGTTCTCGAGCGATACTCCTCCGGCGGCTTCGATCACTTCGATATGCGTTGCGCGCTCGGCTTCGTCCACGCCGGCCGTGTCGCAGCGCTCTTCGAACGCGGCGAGCCGATTGACTACCGACGCATACTCAGTGAGCGCCTGGAATTGATCGACTACCAGCGAAAGCGAACCCTGCAGCACCGAAAATGCATACGCCGCCTGAGTGAACTCTCCCAGCTTGAACTGAGCTGAGAAATACGCCCCGGCCAGTACAAAATATGGCACCAGGCCGGCTGCATTGTCATAGGCGGTGGTAAATAATGATAAATGCCGTTGCCAGAGAATCAGCAATTTGAAATTTTCGATGACTTTCGCAAAGCGTCCGGAAAGTTGACGGGTTTCGTCGCGCGCGCCGTTGTACAGTGCGATCGCTTCGGCATTGTCCCGTGCATGTACCAATGCGAAGCGATAATCGGCTTCGTAACGCTGCTGATTGAAGTTGATTAACACCAGGCGCCGGCCGATTACCGCGGCCAGCCATGTACCCAGCACGGCGTACCCGATCAGGCAGATCGCGAGCCAGTGCGAAATCAGCCACAGGATACCGAAGAACGTCGCCGCGGTCGCGATCGCCTGCAATGTTATCATCGAGTAGTTGAGCGCGCCGGCGGTGAAGCTGTTGAGATCTTCGCTGATCCGCTGGTCGGGATTGTCGACGGTGCGGTCGCGCATAATATGGTAAAGGGCGTTCTTATGGAGCATCCGATGAACGAAGTTTTCGGTCATCCAGTCGCGCCAATCAATTCCGAGTAATCCCGTGAGATAAGGGTAGACTGCGGCGATCGGCACGAACACCGTGATCCAGATTACAAACAACACCATCAGATGATAGAAGCGGGCCGAATTTTTAGCCTGCAACGCATTCATCACGTCGCGTGAGACGTAACTGAACATCGCCTGCATCCCGGTCGTCGCTAGACTCAGCACAATCATCACGGTGATGAGTAAGATAGCCTTGCGGCGCCGATCCGAGACCCAATAGGGACGCGTCAGCCGCCATAGGCGGGTCCAAAACAGCCGATCGAATCGATCCGAGGTGATCTTGCCGGGCTTGCTATCGTCTGAAGCGCTGCTACCAATCATGTTTTATTAGACGTTCGCCGGCCGAATTGATTCCAGATTTTTGCATACGCGGGCGCCCGGCGATTGTCGCGGCGTTCCACGGGCGGGATAGCCGCAGTGCCATCGCCACGCCGTTTATTCGGATTGAAGGAACGACCGAAGATTGTGGAGGCGGGAGAAATTGAACGCCCGGCGAATTAACGATGATTGTAGCGCGACGCGACCGGCTAAGGCGTCCGGTCTTCTCCCACTGAACAGGAAACGGCGCCGTTCGGACCCGAAGCCTGGCATGAGCATAGACACTCATTGATATCCGGAATTGGCGGTCCATCGAGCCTTAACGCAAGGAATTTCCCGCCTCCGGTCGGAGCGCCGACCGGGACGGCGGCTCCATTGGCAGTAGGGTTAGAGACGCTACACGCGGCGCATGCGCTAGCGGAACATCTGCTCCCAATCGATGCATCCGGATTGTACGGGCCAAATACCTGATATCCGAAACTATCCGAGCTGCCCGGTGTCGCGTCCGTTGAGATTGGGCACGAGCAAATGATCTGATCAGCGCGCAGGTGGCCAGTGAAGCCTGGGATCCTCTGGCCCCGGGTGCTCTTGAAGCAAAAGCCGCCATCACATTGGCCATAGGCTACGGGCGCGATCACCCCACTTCCCGCATCGGCCGATCCCGGACAAGTGTAAACCGCTGCGCTACCACCTTTCAGTACATCTTTCGGAAGGCTGAAGGTACTCGCCATATAGCCATTGGTGGTGCCCTGCCGGTTCACGTCGCAGACATTTTGCTCGCCGGCGGGGCTCGAGTAGCTGAGCTGTAGACTGATACTGTCGCCGCGCTTGATATCGCACTTGCAATACGCAACTCCGTCATAAACGAAGCAACTCGCCTCGGCGCAGAGCGCGTATCGCTGGTCCTTGCAAACCACGAAGGGCGGCTCTGGATTCAGTGAGGGATCCAGATGGAAACCAAACGCCGATATTGCGGTAAAAACCTGGATCGCTGCCAGGAGCGAAATAATTTTGAGCAATCGGCGCATGTTGTTCTCTCCCAGGGCGTCTAATTCAATATTACCACACTACCACGATCCAACCGGATATGTAGATAGTCTACGTCGCATGGTAGCTCCTTGTCCCGCCCCCCGCAGCTACCGTCCGCTGCCAACATCGGCAGCCAACCCGGTCACGTCTTCCGGTATGTCACCGGAAAGCACAACTCAGCAGCCGAAGTTCCATCTTTGTAGCCTGTTTCATGGCGAACATTTATTGACTACAGGCTCCGGGTATGCCAATCGCGCCTCCCAGGGTACCGGCGATTGTGACTGCGCCAGTCAGTGGCACGGGGCCGCCCAGCCCAGCCAGTGCTCTGCCGTTCAGCGTTGCACCGGTCGATGCAAACGTAATCGACGTTCCGGCCAATATATTTCCGATCATGGCACACCCCCCTCCGATGGTCGCTGAACCAGGAGTCCACCAGAAGACATTGGCAGCCTGGGCACCGTTG
>Ga0307372_10009013_pt1 | contig 13866 bp, 12 predicted proteins | sample OX1MG_FD_202533 | JGI IMG/M metagenome (GOLD analysis project Ga0307372, IMG submission 202533) | Soil microbial communities from Risofladan, Vaasa, Finland - OX-1 | ecosystem: Environmental > Terrestrial > Soil > Coastal area > Acid sulfate soil | place: Finland: Risofladan, Vaasa | collected...
GGAGAAGGTCACGGATTCTGGACGGCTGCGGGGTGGGCGGGGGCCGGGTTGGGCCGTTGTTTGGGGATTGGTTAGGGAGAGGTTGTCGGGTCGGGTGGGGGCGCTTGGGTGGTTGTCCCGGGTGCGGGCGGGGCTGGTTTACGGGGTGGAGGTAGCGGTGGTTGTCGGGGGCGTTGGCGTGGTGGTCGGGGTTGGGGCCGATGGGGCGGTGGGGGCCGTCGATGTCGGGGTGGTCGTTGGCGGGCTGGGCTCGGTAGCCGAAGTATCGGTCGCAGGCGAAGTGGTGGTTGCGGTTTGCTCGGGTTGGCTCGTTGCCGTTGGGGTTGATGAGGCTGTCGTTGTGGTCGCGGCGCCTGTTGAGGGCGTGGTACTCGCCGTCATGAGCAATATCGTTGTCGCGGAGGGGTTGGATGAGGGCGTGATTGGGGAGGTGCTGTTCTGGGTCGTGATCGCCGCGGCTGGGGATTGGTGGGTCGCGGCGAGGATGGCGGCGAGTTGGGCCTGTGTGATACAGGTGCCGTCGAGGCAAAGCTTGTGAGCATTTACCTGACCAGTCGTGATGTTGGTGGCGTAGATGTTTTTGGCGAAGAGGTCGTTGATGCCGTTTGAGGCGGCGCCGAGCCAGGCGATGAGGTTAGTTTCGAAGTCGCCGGAGATGGACGCGATGTCCTTGATCGCGCCGACGATGGGGGCGATGAGGCCGCTGTAGTTGAGGCCGAGGGTACCGCCGGGCGTAAGGGCGGTCGGGCTCGTCGTCGAGACGAGTTGCGGGAACTGCTCTTGCACCTGCTGAGCGATGAAGCCGAGCTGCTGCCCGCCGCCGAAGATGCCGTTTACCCAGTCGAAGGCGACCGGGTTGAGGGCTTCGATCGCCGCAAGCGAGCTTGAGGCGTCGAGCGTAGTGATGTTGGTCTTGAGGCGCTGGTCGGAGTTTTGGGTGAGCCCGCCTGCGAGGACGGCATTGCCGGTGTCGTAGACGGCGAATTCGGTGGTCGAGGCGCTGTTGACGACGGCGAAGGCGCTGGTGGAGGCAGTGTCGGGGCCGGTGACTTGCAGGCGGCTGTAGGGGTTGGTGGTGCCGATGCCGACGTTGCCCTGATTTAATACGGATAGAAGATTATCTGATGCGCTGTCCTGCACAAGAAACGCCGTGCCCGTTGACGTTGAGTTGCCTTGCACCTGTACCGTTGCCGATGGCGTGCCTGGAGTTCCAGAAAGCCCAGAGAAAATGGTCGCCGCATTCGCGAATTTTACATATGTTCCGTAGGTAAAGCTAGCATCCTCGTATACATTCCCAAAAATCAACGTGTTGTCTCCATTCGAATTCCACGGACCAATCTTAGCTTGCTGCAAGCCAAGGCCGATTACATTGTAAGCGACCCCACTTGAGTTATTAAACGTCACTGCGCCAGTACCAGATTGAGAATGCACAGTAACGCCGGAGTAATTTATCTGCAAGCCCCCGTAGCTATTTGTTCCTATGTTATTTATTGACGGTGCGCCGCCACCATTTCTGTTTATTGATAAATCGGGCCCAATATTTAGACTGACGCGATCTGAATCACTCCCGGTAGTAACATATACGCTTTTAGTATTGTTGTAGCCAAACTGCGCGACGAGCGTTGATGTGGCGCTCGTTTCTGCCTTTAAAAGTCCGGCGACATCGAGAGTCGATCCTGGGGTGTTCGTACCGATTCCGACGTTGCCGTTGTCCATGATGTTGAAAAGGGGATTGTTGTTGGAGTCGGCCGCGACGAAAGCTGGAGTGGTGGCGGAGGTGTCGGGGCCGGTGACTGAGAGGCGGCCCCAGGGGGTGGTGGTGCCGATGCCGACGTTGCCTGTGGTGTTCGTGGTCGGGGGAGAACTGCCGTCACCAGCCGCACCCGTGTCCGCGTATGAGGGCTGGGTCGGCGTCAGATAGTTACCGCTGAAGCTTGGTTGTATGTTCTGAGGGACATTGGCGATCAAGCCGGTCGTATTTGTTGTGGCTCCCCCAGCCGCTGTTCGGTAGATGTTGTATCCGCCAACAGCCCCTTCGACCGGAGTCCATGTGATCAGGTTATTTTGCCCTGATACGGATAGATTGTCGAAGCCGGTTGCCACGCTCACAGGGGCTGAAGCTGCGCTGGTCAATCCCCCGGAAAGAACGGCCACAACTTCGTAGGTGTAGGTCTTGGCCCCGCCGCCAGAACAACTATACTGACCGTTGCAGCCACTTTGGACTGACACAATGGAAGGTGTCCCGATAGGTACAACAGATGTTCCGCCGACGATATGCGCCGCAAGTACGAGATTGCCACCGAATTGCACCGTACCGGCGCCGGTACGCAATGCCATGTTGAGATTTTTTGCACCCGAGACATCGTTGATATAGATTCCGTAGGCATTACCGGCTAATGCCATCGTGTGATTTTCACTCTTCGTCTGAAACCAACCGCCGTATACATTGTTAGCGGCGCTATCTACGTCAACAAAGCCGGCTGTTCCCACAGACTGATATGCGGATAGATAGTTATTTTTTAATATTACACGTCCTAGTGAACCTACTTGACCTTGATTATAGAGGTAGGGATCAAAAGCATTCTCTGCGTCGGCAGAATAAACATACGCGGTAAACATACCTCCGACAGCGCCGTCCCCACTGGCGATCGAAGACGCTTGGTCTCCCATAACAGCGGTACCGGTCACGCCGAAAATCGCATTGGTGGAGCCGACACCGGTACTTGTTCTAATCGCCGCAAACCGGCCGCCGATTAGCTGTTGAAGGGTGGTTGTGCTGTTCGAGAATACGGTCGCAGACAGACCGTTGTACGCTCCGCCGTGGTTATCCTGGCTGGTGGATGGCGATACGGTGGTATAGAAGTTGGGACCACTCACAGTGTTGGAACCGGTTGAAAAGCCCGGGCCGGAATAGGTCCACCGAAAATCCAAAACGGAATTAATTGGTGTACTTCCTAATGAATAAGCTCCATTAGACGTATCTAGGTCGATGTTATACTCGGAAGTATTTAATGTGGATGTCCCGAGAGTGGCGCTATTGAGTAGCACATTCCCACCGAAGTAGGCGTTTCCCGTCGTCGTTGCTCCGCCGTTAATCGTCAGCCCTCCTGTCTGGACGCCATTGCCGATGGTAGTTGAAGCGAGAGAGAGCAACCCGCTGTTGAAGGTCGCAAGACCGGAGGTCTGTAGGGTGCCGGCAGTCGTGTTAAGAAGCCCGACGCCGAGGCCGCCAGTGGTGTACTCGTTACCTTGTATTGATAGAGTTGTTGCCGGGCTGGTAGTGCCGATGCCGACGTTGCCAGCCGTGTAATAGACATTCGATCCACTCGTCGTCCACTGACTACCGACAAACGGCGAACCGTTTTGTAGAAAAGTGCCGTTGAAATTTAGATTGCCTGCGATGGAGAGATTTCCGCCGAAAGTGGAAGTCGCGGTCGTTGATGTTGCGGTGATGTAGTTGACGGTCGGGCTCGTGCTTGCGGCGAGCGCACCCGTTCCCCCATTGGAAAAAAGCCATCCTTGTCCGAAGGAGCTTATCCCTGTACCGCCGTTTGGGACGGTGAGCGCTAACGCCAGCGTGAGCGAGCCGTCGGTGCCAAAGGTGGATGTGGCGGTCGTGCCGAAGTAGGCGGGGCCGGAGACGGAGAGAAGCGACGTTGAGGCGTTGGCGAGTGAGAGCGCGCCGCCGGAGAAGCTGCCCGTAACGGTAAGGTCGCCGGAGATTGTGCCACCCGAGGTCGAGAGGTATTTCCCCGAGAGATCGGGGATGTCACCAGAGGCAAGACCGGTGACGCCGTCCACCGTGAGGTTGCCGGTGAGCGTGCCGCCATCGAGCGGGAGAAAGCCGCGGAGTGAATTGTAGACGCCGTCGTAGGTAGCGACCGTCTGCCAGCAGCTCGGGCGCGAAATGCTCGAACGGATCGATGCGCTTGCCGAGTTGCGGGCGGCGATCGAAGTCGGCGCGCGACAGCTCGATGCTGGGGAAGGCAAGGAACTCCAGATCGAAGAGATCATCGGGCGGGCGCGCCGGGAGCATGCCACGGGCTAAGCGGGTCGTCTGGTCGCCTGCCGCCGAGCGAGACCTTCTCGACATCTGGGCGTATTACGCCCGCGTCGCGTCGGGCGGAAATCGCGGACGATCTGTTGCGCGAAATCGATCGATCCGCAGGGGCGATAGGGGAGTACCCGCTCCTGCCGCGCGATCGCGGCGAGCTGACGGCGGGGTTGCGGTCGGTGGTGGCGCGGCCGCACGTCATCTTCTTTCGGATCACAACCGGCGCCGTGGAAATCGTGCGCGTGCTGCATGGCCGGCGAGACTTTCCGGCAATCTTGTCGGCGGAGGAATAGGGTAGCAGCGTTTCGCGTGCGGGATCGTCACCGAATGGCCGCGACGCAAAGCGGCGCGGGGAGCCGCGATGGCGCGGCGAGTAGAGCCCGGCCCGGAGGGCACGCCCTATCAGGGCTGCTCGTCATGAAGATCGTCGATACCGAGGTGCTCGGCGCGCATCGCGACGAGCGATTGCACAAGCTCGGCCTGGGCGTCCTCGGGCAGCTCGGTTGCTTGCTGGATCAGCGATTCGACCTTGTCGTCGGCCGTCATATAAACAGCATTGTAACAAAGAGTGGGAGAGCGGACGAATGGCGGGATTGGCAACTGTAAATCGTGCCGTTGAACGATATCATAAGATACCGACGCCGGACCCGATTTTCTCCTATGAAGAGGGGATCATAAAGGACGTTATGGTACAATATGTCTGATGAAAGGGGAGAACAATTTTATCCATGGGGATATTAGTCTTGATCCGTTTGAAAACAATAATCTTCCGGCAGTCGTTGATAAAAAAATGGTTGTACCGGCGTTCATCGCCGACGGCGGCGAACGCGCCGGCTTCGCGTTCATCGATTTTTTTACGGCGCAGATCCGCAACCGCAACACGCGCGCCGCGTACGCCGTCGCGGTGCGCGCGTTCTGCGCCTGGTGCGACGCCAAGGGTCTGACGCTCGCCACGTTGCGTACGCATCACGTAGCCACCTATGTCGAGTTGCTCGGCCGGAGCTACTCTCCCCCCTCGGTCAAGCAGCACCTCGCGGCGATCCGGATGCTGTTCGATTGGCTCGTCGTCCGGCAAGTCGTCGAGATGAACCCGGCGGCTGCCGTGCGCGGACCGAAGTACGTCGTCAAGCGCGGGAAGACGCCGGTGCTCGATGCCGAGGAGGCGCGTCGGCTGCTGGAAAGCATCGATACCTTGACCGCGATCGGTCTACGCGACCGGGCGCTGATTGCCCTGTTGATCTATACTTTCGCCCGCGTCTCGGCTGCGACCGGCATGAACGTCGAGGACTATTATCCGCAGGGCAAGCGCTGGTGGGTGCGGCTTCACGAGAAAGGCGGCAAGCAGCACGAGATGCCGGCGCATCACCTGCTCGAAACCTACATGGACGAATATCTGAGTGTTGCCGGCATCGCAGACGACAAACCCTCTCCCCTATTCCGCACGGCGGGCGGTAAAGCCGGCATGTTGACACATCGGCGCATGACACGCACCGACGCGCTCCGGATGGTCTGGCGGCGCGCCGCAGCGGCAGGCATCGCAACCGAGCTCAGCTGTCACTCCTTCCGCGCAACCGGGATCACCGTCTACCTGCAAAATGGGGGCCTGCTCGAACACGCCCAGCAGATGGCCGCGCATGAGAGCGCCCGCACGACAAAGCTCTATGACCGGCGGGCCGACAGGGTGACCCTCGATGAGGTCGAAAAGATCGTGCTGTAATCCGAGCCGCCGCGAGCCACGGCTCTCCGGGCGTTCATGCGTGCACAGTGGTCCGTTCCAACGTGGGGTATCGGCTGGATGGGTTCCAGTCGTTCCCGCATGACCTCCGGTAACCGTGGAGTTGCGCCGACCCCTGACGTTTGTGGGACTGCGATTGAACCGCCAGGTTCAAGCCAAAGCGGTCATACGCAGCACCGTTTAGCGGGTCAGTCCGAGCCGATTAGCTCAATCCGGCGTCCCGCGATGATCCGGAGCGCAGCGCAAACTTGGGTTCATGTGCCGCGACGATCGTTTTTGCGCTGAAGACGGGAGCGGCCGTTCCCTGCCGTGGTGACCCCCATAGGGTCATCGGCTCGCTGGCGTGTGGACAGCGCGGCTGCGGGCGGTTGTGATTGCATCCAAGGGCTGAGCTGGTATTGTCCGCGCTGCGGGGTTAGCAGCCACCCCGCCCTCAAGACGGTCACCCGTCCAAGCGCTGCCGGGGCTTGTCGCAAGCAGCGAGAAGGTGACCGGCGTGCGCATTTCGCAAACAGCTCTCCCGGGTAAGCTTTGGGGCGCCTGCGCCCGCGGGCTCCGGACGGTTCTCCTTCTCCGCATCGACACGCAAAACCGCAAAGCCGCCTGACATTCGGGCGTCATGCAAAGGAAGGGTGAACCATGTTCAATTCCATCGACGAGGCAAAAAGCGAACTCGTCCGCAGCGTGGCCCGGCTGTGCGCTGCTGCGGCCGTGACCGCGCCGAAATCGGGCGGCCAGCTCTTCTTGCGCGGCAAGCCGCTCTTTATTGAGACGGTGTTTGTCGACGAGCGCGAGACGCTGCTGCGCCTCGCCGGCTGGATGCGGCAGCGCGGGTGCGAGCGGCGGCAAGAGATCTGGTGGCGTGACGCGGCGCTCGCCGAGCGGCTCGACGGCGTGCTGTTCATCGGGCTGAAGGATTGGTATCCGCCGATCTACGATTGCGGCGCGTGCGGGTTTGCGACCTGCGCCGAATTCGTTGAAGCGACGCGACAGCGCCGCACCGACAGCGAGGTCTTCGAGTTCAAAGGGCCGCAGTGCAACCTCCGCGACATTGATCTGGGGATCGCGATCGGTTCGGCGGCCAAGGCGGCAAGCCTCTATAGCGTCGATACGCGCTGCCAGACGCGTATCGCCGTCGCGGCCCGCAAGCTCGGCCTCATTCAGGCGGAAATCGCCGTCGCGCTGGCGATGACGGTGACCCACAAGAACCCCGGCTTCGACGCACGCATGCCGGCCGTCGATTTCGACGCGCCCAATGCAACGCCGGAGGTGCCGACCGGAACGCGGCCGGTCAAGACGGCGGACGGACGCTGGGTGCATCGCCCCGATCTGGACCCCGAAGAATAGCGATGAACCCGTTTCTGACCATCATGGCGGCGAGCCTACTAGGGCGGCTGTCCTATCAGATGGCGCGCAGCCCGGTGCTCCCGCGGTTCGCCGAAAGCCTCGGCGCCGCTCCGGAACTGATCGGCGTGATCGTCGCCGCATCGACCGTGACCGGGGTACTCTTCAAGCTGCCGTCGGGCGCGCTGTCCGACATTTTGGGGCGGCGGCGAGTCATGCTGCTCGGCGCGATCTTTTTTGCGGTGCCACCCTTTCTCTATCCCTGGGTGGAAAGCGCCGGCACGCTGTTGCTGCTGCGTTTCGTGCACGGCTTTGCAACGGCTATTTTCTCGCCGGTCGCGTCCGCCTATGTGGCGGGCCTCGGCGATGTGGGGCGGGGCGCCCGTCTCGGCTGGTTCTCGTCGGCCAATGATCTGGGAGCAACAGCCGGGCCGTTGATCGGCGGCGTCATCCTCTACGCAACGGCCAGCTTTGCGGCGAGCTATCTGGTGGTCGGTTTGCTTGGCGTGCTCGCGCTGGGGCTGGCGCTGCTCGTGCCGGAGACAGAGGCGAAGGCGGCCCCGGCCGAGCGTTCGCTGGCAGAGCAGGCGGCCGAGATGCGGGACGGGCTGCGCGACGTGGTGACGACCCCGGCGGTGCTGACGGCCGCCGCGGCCGAGGCGACCCTCTATCTCGGCTTCGGAGCCTTTCTGGGGTTTCTGCCGCTTTATGCGAGGACGGCCGGCCTCGACGACGCTCAAATCGCGGTGGTTCTCGCCTTTCAGCTTGCGATCGCGGTGCTGGCGAAGCCGCTTGCCGGGAACCTGTCCGACCGGTTGGGGCGGAAACCGGTGATCGTGCTCGGGCTTTTGATGTCGGCTGCCGCCTTGCCGCTGATTTTTCGGGCGACGAGCTTTGCCGGCCTCCTCGGGGTCGTGCCGCTGCTTGGTCTGGGGATAGCCGCGGTCACCCCGGCCACCAATGCGCTGATTGCCGATCTTGTCGCGGCGCGGCGGCTGGGCACCGGGATGGGGGTGTTCGGCACGATCTGGGATATCGGCGAAGCGGCGGGTCCGATCATCGCCGGCGTGTTGATCGGGCAAATCGGCTACGAGCCGGCGTTCGACGTGATCGCGGCGATTATCGCGGCCATCGCACTTGTCTTCGCCGTCCGGGTTCGCCTCGCCGCGGCACCGGCCGGAGGATCCGAATGACGCCCGGCACGGGTTTGGTCCAACGCTGCGCGCGGAGGGTTCGCTGCGCCCTACCTGGGGCGGCGCTGCTCCTGGCGGTAAGCGGCGCCAGCGCGCAATCGGCCGGTCAGCCGCTGGTGCTGGAGGCGAAGATCGCGCTCGGCGCGGTCAGCGGCCGGATCGACCACCTTGCCATCGATCTGAAGCGCCGGCGCCTGTTCGTCGCCGAACTCGGCAACGACAGCCTGGGGGTTGTCGACCTCGCGACGCGGAAGCTGCTGCGAACCATAGCGGGCCTCAAGGAGCCTCAGGGCGTCGGCTATGAAGCGTCAACCGATACGATCTACGTCGCGAATGCGGGTGACGGCTCGGTGCACATACTGCGCGGCGAAGACTTCGCCCCGCTCCGACGCATCGAGCTAGGCAACGATGCCGACAACGTGCGGATCGATGCGATGCACCGGCGCGTGATGGTCGGGTACGGCGACGGGGCGCTGGCGATCATCGATCCGGCGTCGCGCGCGAAGATCGGCGACGTGCGCCTGCCGGCGCATCCCGAGGCCTTCCAACTCGTCGAAAACGGCACGCAAGCCGTCGTGAACCTGCCGGATGCGCATCAGATCGACATCGCCGATCTGGCGAGCGGCACAGTCCACCGTGTCCCGACCGGGGCGCTCGCCGCGAACTTCCCGATGGCGATCGATGCGCCGGCCCACCGCAGTCTCGTTGCCTTCCGCAGCCCGCCGATGCTCGCGGCATTCACGATCCCAGCGGGGCATCTCGCCGCCAGGCTGCCGATCTGTGCCGACGCGGACGATGTGTTCGTCGATGTGAAGCGCCATCGGATTTATGTCAGCTGCGGGGCAGGCGTCATCGACGTGCTGGAACCCGCCGCGGACGGCTACGCGCGCCTCGCACAGATGCCGACCGTATCCGGAGCCCGGACCTCGCTGTTCGTCCCCGAACTCGATCGGCTGTTTGTCGCGGCCCCGGCCGGTTGGAGCGAGCCGGCGGCGATCTGGGTATTCCGTCCGACGCCATGAATGCACTGCCCGACCTTAGGCTAAGCCGCTGGCGGTTCTTGCCGGCGCAGGAACGGCACGGCGATCAGTGACAAGAGGACGACGCTCCCGAGGAGGAACCAAGCCTCGTTGAGCGCCAGGGTCAGGCCGGCATGCTCGACCAGCGGGGCGACGAGGGTCGCGGGTCGCCTGGTCGACCGGGCCGGCCGGCTGTTCCGGTGAACTGGTCTAGCGGCAACCCGACGAATTGCCCGGTCTGCGGATCGCCCGCCTGCAGCCGCTCGACGAGCGTGGCGATATGGATCGGCACCCGCTGTTGGATCAGCGTGTCGATGGCAGCCAGGCCGATCGCACCGCCAAGGTTGCGCATCAGGTTGAAGAGGCCGCTCGCGTTTGCGACCTCGGCCGAGGGGAACGCGCCCAGCGCCAAAGAGGTGGTCGGCAGCAGGCACAACATGAACGCCATTCCGCGCGTTGTCTGCTGCCACGCCAATCCCCAGAAATCGTCGGATGGCCGCAGGAACCCGTTGCCGATCAGCCCGATGGCAAGCAGCCCGTAGCCACAGGCTGTCAACAGGCGCGGATCGCTGCGCCGTTCGAGAAGCGTCGCCACCGGTGCGGCGATCAGCTGCGCGCCCCCGGTCACCGTCATGATCAGGCCGATCTCGAAGGGGTCGTGATGGCGGACGACGCCAAGAAACAGCGGCAACAGAAATGTCGCACCGTAGAGCCCGGCGCCGAGGGCAAAGCTGAACACGCAACCCAGGGCAAAATTACGCCGCCGGAAGGCCGACAGATGCACCAGCGGCGACGGATGCGCGAGGCAGCGGCGCACGGCGATCGCGCCGCTGCAAAGGCACAGCAGCATCGTCGCGAGCATGGCCGGACTGCTCCAGCCCTGCCTCGGCGCTTCGCTCAGCACCACCTGCAACCCGGCAAGGAAGACGGCCAGCAACGGCTGCCGCCGCGAGATCAATCCCGCCACCCCCGCGCCCTCGGCTCGATCGATGGAAACCAACCAGGCGACGACCCCCGCCACCACGATCCCGACCGGAACATTGATCAGGAACAACCAGTGCCATGAAAACCGATCGGTGATGAAGCCGCCGACCGTCGGTTCGAGGGTCGGCGCCAGCATCGCCATGACGCCAGCAATCATCGTCGCCCGCACCCGCGCGGGACCGTCGCCAAACATTAGGAACAGGGCCGAGAATACCAGCGGGATCAGGAACCCGCCGAAAAACCCCTGGACGACACGCGCCGCAACCAGCCACCAGAACCCGCTGGCGCCCGCGCACGCCGCGCTCGACGCGGTGAACCCGAGAACACAGACGCTAAAGGCACCCCGCGTCGACAAGGCGCGGGTGATCCAGCCGGTCAGCGGGATGGCCACGATCTCGGCCGAGAGGTAGGCGGTCTGCACCCAGCCGAGACGATCGAGCGGGATCTGCAGCGCTGCCTGGATATCGGGTAATGAGCTGGCGACGATCTGGATATCGAGCACCGCCATGAACATGCCGATGCTCATCGCGACGAAGCCAGCCCAACTCCGCATGTTGAGCGGTCCCTGGTTAACTCAGGCTAGCGCACAACGATATTGCCGGTCATGCCCAGCGTGGAATGGAGGAATTTCGAACATTCGAAATCATACGATCCCGGCGTCACGGCCACGAAATCCAGGTCTTTCTGCTCTCCTGGACCGACCTCGATTCCATCCGGGGACACGAGCACTCCGCCCCCCGTTCCCGGCGCGGGGCGGCGCACCGCGATGCTTTTGAAAAACGGTGCGGAGGTAAAGGTGTGGGCGCTCGTCGAGGCGTTGACGAGATGCAGGCGATAAGGCCTGCCCTGTCGCAGTTCGAGCTGGTTCGGCGTGAAATGAAAATCAGACAGCGTCAACGAGACGGTCTCGACGCGGGACCAGTCGGCGGTCATTTGTCCCGATGGTTCGGGTGTCGAGGACGACACCGCGGGCGTCGGCGTCGCCGGCTCACATGCCGCAAGCATCGCACTTCCGAGGAGGAGCAAGAGCATTGAACCAATTCGTCTCATGCCGTCCCTCCCAAAAATTTCCCCGGCGCAGCGCCAAGAGCCGAGACTAATGATACGGATCCGTAGCATTTCAAACAATCGGAGGTCAAGTTTTCCCCACCACAATCCCTCAAGGCACCTACCCTCGGTGCGCTGGTGGAGCGCCGGCCGAGGCTGGCGACCCAGAACGCCACCCACCTGCAGCAGGAAGAACGGCGCGAGCAGCAGCCAGTGGGGAGGGGCCGCGCCCGGCACCGCCAGAGCGAGCGCCACGAACCATGCCGCGTGCTAGATGTAGAAATCCTGATTGCGTGCCCGGCCTATAGGGCTTGATGCTCGCGCCATTAACAGCCGCTCGGCAAGAACCCCGAAGACCAAGCCCAGTGCTGTCCATAGAACGGCCTCGATGCCGAGCGAGGCGAGCCGGAACCTCCACAGCGTGGTTGCCGAGAAATCAGACGGTACTTCATTGACCGGTGGCAGGATCAACATCGCGGCGGTGATCACGATCACATAGGCCGCACCCGCCACGCCCGCGCTGTTCCACGCACCCAGGCGGCGCGCAAGTTGCCGGCCGGTCGAAGCGGCGGTGACGACCGCGATCACGGACAGTGTGATCATTGTGAAATAAAGCGCCGTTCGTGAGCCGATTGTTTCGGGATTGCCGATCGAGGGCGGGTTGGCCGGATACTTAATTTGGGGAACCAGGATGAGCGTGACGAAACCGAGGACAGCGAGCAACGCGGCCGTGGCGCGTGGGCTTAGGTGCCCGATCCGGCCATAGGCGTAGGCAAACGCCAGAGCGAAGATGCCGCCCAGGGCGCAGCCATAGACTAGGATAGCGGTCGAAAGCCCGGCGGTACTCTGCACCGCTCGGCTGACCAATTCCGGCTCAGGGGCTTCCCCCGCCATTGCGTGCATGTGCTGTTCAAAGCTGATGGCGAGATCGACTTGAGGCTCGCCGAAAATCCAGGCGAAACCAAGGGTCAGCAGCCCGGCGAGGGCATCAGCCAGCATGCCTCTAATCAGAAGCGCCCGGACCATCTAGTGGCAGGGAAAGCCCAGAAGGTGGCGACCGTCGTGCACGAACTCGTGGATATACATACCGGGGAAAAGTGAAGTCGCGCCCTGCTCCGCGCCGACGAAATAGAGCGCCAGAAGACAGAGCAGCCCCCCGAACACCGCCCACGGCAAGATTTCCCTTACAGGGATGGAGACCGGGTTGATCGATCGTGCGAAAGCGGCACTGGCCATGTGGTCTCCTGCCAATTAGGCGGTCGCGACGAGGATCGGTTTCCGAAGCTGATCTGTCAATCTCCCTTCATGCCGAGCCGGTTACGGCCGGGTAGAACTGCTCGAACCGCGCCGCCAGGCCGATGGTGGCGATCTGCGCCTTGTCCCCGATCTCGGCGGAACCGGCGCGAAGATCCAGCATGTGGAGACGACGCGAGAGGCGCTTACCCGCAGCAGAGCTTGTTTTCGGCCGGTCGAGAGCGTAAGAACGCCCGACCCATTGGGGAGTAGCCGCCCGGCGACATGACCGGGCCGCGCGTCAACATGCTTGGCGATTTATCGTCATGGCGCGCGGAGCCTTCGGGCATGGCGAGACCAACGGACTGACCCCGCCGCTGCCGAGCGAGACGGGATCAGCCGTTGTTCTGCCGCTCGGCCCGGAGCTGCTCAATGGAAGCATTCCTTGTCTCGATCACCACCGTTGCCATCGCCGAAATGGGCGACCGCACGCAGCTTCTTTCTCTGGTATTGGCGGCGCATTACCGGAAGCCTTGGGCGATCCTCGCCGGGGTTCTGCTGGCGACATTGGCAAACCACGCCGTGGCCGGAATTATTGGCGTGTGGTTTGGTGAGTTCCTGTCGCCTGCCGTGCTGGATTCCGTGGTTGGCGTCAGCATGATTGCAATGGCGGTCTGGGTACTGAAACCCGATGCGCTGGATGGTGCCAGCCCGGCAAATCGCCGGGGCGCGTTCGTCGCGACCCTGATTGCATTCTTCATCGCGGAGATCGGCGACAAGACGCAAATTGCAACGGTCGCACTCGCCGCGGGCTACTCCAATCTCGGCGCCGTAATCGCCGGGACCACCTGCGGCATGTTGCTCGCGAATACGCCAGTCGTGTTTCTAGGCAAAGCCTTTGCGACTCGTCTTCCGCTTAAGGCGATCCACTACAGTGCATCCTGCCTTTTTGCCACCCTTGGCGCTGTATTCATCATCCGCGCGCTGATGCATTGATGGCCCGTCCGTGTGCACATATCGGGAATTTTGCTCATCGCTCTCGCCACAGGAGAAACTTACCGTATGCAGAACTCGGGTTCGAATACGGCCGGTCACGACACCTCTGCGGACACCCTCTGTCGAGGACCGGATGAGCCGACAACCCGATCAAGGCCAATGCGGCGATATGCGCCTTGGCGAACCCGCGCGCGCGTCGGCGCTGCTTTCGGTCGGGCCCCGCGCTCTCCCGCCCTTACCGTCGATCCTGTCGGCGTCCCC
>Ga0307372_10009017_pt1 | contig 13862 bp, 16 predicted proteins | sample OX1MG_FD_202533 | JGI IMG/M metagenome (GOLD analysis project Ga0307372, IMG submission 202533) | Soil microbial communities from Risofladan, Vaasa, Finland - OX-1 | ecosystem: Environmental > Terrestrial > Soil > Coastal area > Acid sulfate soil | place: Finland: Risofladan, Vaasa | collected...
GCCTGCTTCTCGTCTATCCTGTGCCCATGCACCGCCTGCTCATCCTGTCCCGCCGGGCGGCCGACTACGAGCGCCCGATTGCCGCCGCGCGGCTGCCCGACCTGGCCGCGATGATTGTCACCGAGGATCCGGCCGAGGCGCTCAGGCGCGCCGGCGGGTGCGACCTCGCGCTGGGCGAGCCGTCGCTGCTGGCACAGGTGCTGCCGCAGATGCCGGCGCTGCAGTGGGTCCAGGCCACCTGGGCGGGCGTCGAACCGCTCCTCGCCCAGGGGCTGCGCCGTGACTACATGCTGACGAACGCGCGCGGCGTGTTCGGATCGCTGATGTCGGAATACGTGTTTGGCTACCTGCTCGCGCACGAGCGGCTGATTCTCGCCCGCTACGCGTCGCAGCAGGCGGGCCGGTGGGACCGGACGACGCCGGGCAGCCTGCGTGGCAAGCGGATCGGCCTGCTCGGCGTCGGCTCGATCGGCGCGGCACTGGCCCGTACGGCGCGAGGCTTCGGCATGCGCGTGCACGGCTACACGCGGTCCAGCCGGGACTGTCCGGACGTCGACGCGTATTTTCACGGCGACGACCGCGTCGCGTTCGCCGCGGAGCTCGACTACCTGGTCTGCGTCCTCCCCCACACCGCGGCGACGCATCGTCTCGTGGACGGTCTCCTGCTGCGCGCGCTGCCGCCGCGGGCGGTCTTCGTCAATCCCGGCCGCGGCGACGTGGTGGACGAGGACGCGCTGGCCGACGCCCTGCAGTCGGGCCGGCTGGCCGGCGCGGTGCTCGACGTGTTTCAGCGGGAGCCGCTGCCGCCCGAGAGCGTCTTCTGGCGCCTGCCGAACGTCCTCATCACCGGCCACACCGCCGCGATCAGCTTTCCCGCGGACATCGCGCCGGTCTTCATCGACAACTACCGCCGCCTGCTGGCCGGCGAGAAGCTGAAGTACGAGGTGGACTTCGAACGGCAGTACTGAATGCGGCGGCAGCCGCGTCGGCGGACGGCGGCGGGGCCGGCGCCGAAAGGAGCCTGCGATGGCCGCCGAGGCACGACGGTTTCCATCCAAGATCGACGGCTGGCTGGTATTCATCACCACCTGCTACGTCGTCACACAGGACCGCCTGGTGGCGCGCGGCGGACCCTGCCGGCGCACGGTGCCGCTGGCGCTCATCAGGACGCTGCGATCGACGAGGAGCATCATGGGGAATATCGCGCTGTCGGCCGACCGGATCGAGATTACCGGTGAATTCGGCGAGCTGATGGTGTCGCCGCGCGACAAACGGGCGTTCGTCCGCGCCATCCTGACCGCCGCGCCGGCCGCCACGGTGGAAGGGGACCTCGCGCCGCTGGTCGAAGGCCACTGAGCGCCGTTCATGACCCTCTATCACGGGATCATCGTCGGCAGCTGGGTGGTGCTGGCGTGCTACTGGTTCGTCGCCGCCCTGTTCGCCAAACGCGTCGTCGAGCGGCAGAGCCGGGCGAGCCGCCTGATTCAGCTCGCGGTGATGGTGGCCGCGTTCGAGCTGCTGCTCAATCCCGACCTGCCGCTCTACCGCGCGGGGCACTTCGTCGTGCCGCACACACCGCTCGTCGGTCTGGCCGGGACGATGATCTGCCTCGCCGGCCTGGCGTTCACGTTCTGGGCCCGCTACACGCTCGGCGGCAACTGGAGCGGCACGGTGACCTTCAAGGAGGATCACGAGCTCGTGCTGCGCGGGCCCTACCGGTTCGTACGCCACCCGATCTACACCGGATTACTGACGATGTTCCTGGGATCGGCGGTTGTGTGGGGCACCTGGCCCGCGTTTGCCGGGTTGGCCATCGAGTTCCTCGGTCTGTGGCTGAAGTCGAAGCGCGAAGAGGCGTTGATGATGAAGCACTTTCCCGACACGTACCCGCTGTACAAGGCGCGCGTGAAGGGCATCGTGCCGTACGTGTTCTGAGTGAGATGGGAGATAAGGAATGAGGAATGAGGAACGAGGAACGAGGAACGAGGAATGAGGCGGCGGGCGCGGGACGGCGATTCCGAGAACGGCCCGACCGGTTTGGGAGGAAAATGAAGTGGGCGCCGTGCCTCCCGCCGGGCCACGCGCCGGTCGGCGGCGCGCCACGAGCGTCCATCCGGCTTCAGCAGGAGACTTGATGACGCCACGAGGGCATCGGGAACGACATCGCACGTCGCGGATCGGCTGGCTGCGCGCCGCCGTCCTCGGCGCCAATGACGGCATCGTCTCGACCGCCAGCCTGGTGGTCGGCGTCGCGGCCGCGCACGCGGCCCGCGCCGAGGTCCTGCTCGCCGGCGTCGCCGGCCTGGTGGCCGGCGCCATGTCGATGGCGGCCGGCGAGTACGTCTCCGTCAGTTCACAGGCCGACACGGAAGCGGCCGACCTGGCGCGCGAGCGGCGCGAGCTGGCGACGCAGAGCCACGCGGAACACGAAGAACTGGCCGGCATCTACGTGAATCGCGGCCTCACGCCGGATCTCGCCCGCGAGGTGGCCAGGCAGCTCATGCGCCACGATGCCCTCGGCGCGCACGCCCGCGACGAGCTCGGCATCTCGGAGATCGTCGCCGCCCGGCCGGTGCAGGCCGCGCTGGCATCCGCCGGCTCGTTCACCGTCGGCGCCGCGCTGCCGCTCCTGACGATGGTGATGGCACCGATCACGATGATGATTCCGGTGGTTGCGGGGGGCGCGCTGGCGTGCCTCGTGCTGCTGGGCGGCGTGGCCGCACGCACGGGCGGCGCCTCGGCGAAGGTCGGGGCGCTGCGCGTGCTGTTCTGGGGCGCCCTGGCCATGGCGATCACCGCCGGCGTCGGGCGATTGTTCGGCGCGGTCGTGTAAGAGCAGGGAGGAGCGTCGAACCGCACCCCGCTATCTCTCATTCCTCATTCCTCATTGCTCATTGCTCATTCCTCCCTCGTTGCTCATTCCTCCCTCCTTCGCTTGATCATCTCCGTCACCATCCCCTCCTGCACCACCTCGTCCACCTGATTGAGCAGCGTGGCCGCGAAGCGCACCAGCCCGCGATCCGGATGGTGCAGCGGGCGCTGCTCGGCGACGTCCAGGCGCAGGCGCACCGTGTCCCCCGGCCGGATCGGGGCTTTGAAGCGCCAGTCGATCTCCAGGAGAGCGACCAGCGTGCCGGCCGTGATGCCCGTCTGACTCATCAACCCCGTGGCGACGGCGAGCCCCAGCGCGCCATGCGCGACCCGGCCGCCGAACGCGGTGCCGCGCGCGTAGTCCTCGTCCAGATGCAGGGGGTTGCGGTCGCCGGAGACCGCCGCGAACGCCGCCACGTCCGCGTCCGAGACTGTCCGGGCCGGCGTCTCGAACTGTCGTCCCGGGGTGAAATCCTCGAACCAGAGCGCCATCGCCGCCTCCCGCCGGACCGCCGCGGGTCCAGCCTTGACAGGCTTTTCTGTAATATGTCACTATGCATACGACAGTAGCAAGAGTGAAATATCTATGAACGCGCTCCGCTCGCAGGATCTCGTCTTCACGCTCTACGGCGACTACCTCCTGGGCCGCGAGCGTGGCGTGTGGGTCGGCAGCCTCATCACGCTGCTCGGCCGGCTCGGCGTCTCGCCGGTGGCGGCGCGCGTGGTGCTGTCGCGGATGACGCAGAAGGGGTGGCTGTCCGCGGAGCGGCGCGGCATCCGCAGCTATTACGGCCTGACCAGGCGCGGCCGCCGCCTGCTCGAAACCGGCCGCGAGCGGATCTACCACCCTCCGCGGAACGAGCCGTGGGACGGCGCCTGGTATCTGGTCGCCTATTCGATTCCCGAGACCGGCCGGCGGCGACGGGACGCGCTGCGGGTGAAGCTGCAGTGGCTCGGCTGCGGTCTGCTGACCAACGGGCTGTGGATCACGCCGCACGACGTGCGGAACGAGCTCCGGGAGACGGCCGAGGCCCTGAAGGTCTCGAAGCACCTCGAAGTGTTCCGCGGCGACCATCTGGGCTATTCCTCGACCGCCCAGCTCGTGGCGGCGTGCTGGGATCTGCAGGCGATCAACCGCCGGTATGCCGCCTTTCTCGACCGCTGGCGTCCGGCGCTGGGCCACTGCGCGGAGTGCCGGCAGATCGGCGGCGCCTGCCCGGCGATCGGAGAGCCCGGGCATCCCTGCGCGGCGCCGGAGGACTGCTTCGTGCGGCGCTTTCAGCTCGTGCACGAGTACCGGACGTTTCCCCAGGAAGATCCGTTTCTGCCGGCGCCGCTGCTGCCCGAAGACTGGAAGGGCGACGAGGCGGCGCGGCTGTTCGAGGCGTGTCACGCGGTGCTCGCCGTGCCGGCGGAGCGCTATGTCCAACAGGTCTGCGAGGCGGGCGAGACGGTGCAAGCCGCGCCGGCCGCCTGACGCGAGGGTCCGCACATGGGGCAGTTTGCTTCCCGTTCCGCCGAGAGCCTCGGTCTTCAGGAAGTCCGCTACGCGAAGGCCGATTTGATCGCCACGATCGCCATCAACCGCCCGCAGAACTACAACGCGTACAGCACGCGCGCGCTCGAGGAGCTGGCCACGGCGTTCCGTGATGCCAGCTTCGACGATCGCGTCGGCGTCATCGTGCTGACGGGCGAGGGGCAGGCCGCCTTCTGCACGGGCGGCGACGTGAAGGAGTACGCGGCCGACTACGTGACCCGGCCGCGCGACTACTGGAAGTACATGGCGCTCTTCCGCGCCTACATCGAGAGCATCCTCAACACGGGCAAGCCGGTGATCGCGCGCCTGAACGGCATGGCGGTCGGCGGCGGCAACGAGACGCAGCTCGCCTGCGACCTGACGGTGATGGCGCAGCACGCGTTCATCAAGCAGGTCGGCACGCAGGTCGGCTCGGTGGCCTGCGGCGGCTCCACCCAGTGGCTGCCGCTCGTCGTCGGCGACAAGCGGGCGCGCGAGATTCTGTTCCTCAACGAGCCGGTGCCGGCGCGCAAGGCGCTGGAGTGGGGCCTCGTGAACTGGGTCGTGCCGTCGGTCCGCCGGGGCGACGCCTGGATCGAAGAGGCGACGGCGGAGGAAATCCGGAAGGCGCAGAAGGGCCAGGACGGGTACCGCCTCGACCTGAGCCGGCTCGACGCCGAAGTCCACGCGGTCGCGCAGAAGCTGCTCGACTCCTTCCCGGAGTGCGCGCGTTACACGAAGCAGCAGGTGAACTTCTGGAAGGATCTCGCGTGGCACCAGACTGTGCGGCACGCGCAGGACTGGCTGTCGCTGCACTACACCTGCTGGGAGCCGGTGGAAGGGATGCGCGCCTTCGTGGAGAAGCGCCCCGCCCGCTACCGCCTGCTGCGCGAGCGGGCCGCGGAAGGCGGCTCCTCCGAGACGATGTGGGGGCCGCCGAGCGGTGTGTGTCCGGCGTGCGGCGCGAACAACCTGCCGGCCGGGTTCGGCTTCTGCGGCGCCTGCGGCGCGACGCTGCAGGGAGCCGGGAAGGCCTAGGATCATGGCCGCGATCTCGACCACCGTCGAGTCGGGCATCGCCCGGCTGGTCCTGGACCAGCCGCCGGTGAACATCCTCACGCGCGACGTCCTGCGCGCGCTGCGCGACGAGCTGCGCCGGCTCGCCGCCGACGACTCGCTGCGGGTGCTGCTGATGTCGGCCGCCGGCCGGCACTTCTCGGCCGGCGCCGACGTGGCCGAGCACCTGCCGCCGCAGTGCGACGCGCTCATCGCCGAATTCGTCCAGACCATCGCCGATCTCGACGCGTTTCCCGCGCCCGTCATCGTGGCCGTGCAGGGCCGGTGCCTCGGCGGCGGCTTCGAGCTGGTGCTCGGCGCCGACCTGGTGGTCGCCGCGGAGGGCGCGCGATTCGGTCAGCCGGAGATCCTGCTCGGCGTCGCGCCGCCGGTCGCCGCGGCGTGGCTGCCGTCGCGCTGCGGGCGCGGGGCGGCGGCCGAACTGGTGTTCACCGGCGACCCGATCACCGCGGCGGAGGCGGCCCGGATCGGTCTGGTCCGCGCGGTCGTTCCCGACGCCGACCTGGAGGCCGAGGCGGTGGCGCTCGCCGGCCGGATCGCGCGGCACAGCGCCGCGGCGCTCCGTCACGTGAAGCTGATGCTCCGCGCGCGCGACCGCGACGCCGACGTCCGGGCACTCGAGGCGGCCGGCGAGATCTATCTGGATTCCCTCATGGCGACCGAGGATGCGATGGAAGGCCTTCGGGCGTTCGTCGAGAAGCGGACGCCCGTGTGGAGGCACCGATGACGAGCCCCGCGGTCTTTCCGGCGTGGCAGGGTCGTCCGCTGGACGAGGTGCTCTACGAGTGCCGCGAGCTGGTGGAGGACACGTCGTTCCCGACGGTGCGCCGCTGGCGCGAAGCGGGCGGCCGGGTGGTCGGGCACTTCCAGGTGTACTTCCCGGAGGAGCTCGCGCACGCGGCCGGCCTGCTGCCGTTCAAGGTGCGGGGGGCGCCGATCGAGCCGGCGCACGCCGACTCGCGGTTCGGCTCGTACCTCTGCTCGATCCTGAAGACGTCGCTGGAGCTGGCGCTGAGCGACCGGGTGCAGCTGGATCTGTTCGTCACCCATCCGATCTGCGACGCCGCCCGGAACCTCGCGGCCGTCTGGGGCCGGAACGTGCCGTATCCGGCGGAGATTCTGTACCTGCCGCAGAACGCCAACTCGGCCCATGCCGCCGGCTACCTGTACGGCGAATATCAGCGGCTGCAGCGCGGCCTCGAAGCGATCGGCGGGCGGCCGGTGACCGACGAGGCGCTGCGGCGGTCGCTGGCGGTCTTCAACGAGAACCGCGCGCTGCTCCGCGAGCTGTACGTCATCAAGCGCGACACCCCGTGGCTGGTGACGGCCGACGAGGCGTACGCCCTCGTCGCCCTGGCCGGGCTGGTGCCGCGCGAGGAGCACAACGCGCTGCTGCGCCACACGCTGCCGCTGCTGCGCGCCAGGTCCGCCCGCCGGCAGGACAAGATCCGCGTCGTCATCGAGGGCGGATTCTGCGAGCAGCCGCCGCTCGACCTGATCCGGGCGATCGGCCGGTCCTGCTACGTGGTGGACGACGACCTGCTGATCGGCCTGCGGTGGATCCGGGAGGACGTGCCGGCGGACGGCGATCCGCTGATGCGGCTGGCGGAGGCGTATCTGGAGCGGTCGTCCTACAGCCCGGTGCAGCACGACCTCCGCAAGCCGAAGGAGCGGATGCTCCTCGAGCGGATCCGGGCGGCCGGCGCGGAGGCGGCGATCGTGATGGCCGCCAAGATGTGCGAGCCCGGACTGGAGGAGCAGGTGGCCTACACCCGGGCGCTGGACGAGGCGAAGGTTCCGTACTTCGTCAGCGAGTTCGAGGAGAACATGACGAGCTACGACCACCTCGAAATCCAGCTGCAGACGTTCGTCGAAAACCTGCTGTTCAGCTGAGGGCGCCATCATGACGAGCGACACCGGCGACGACACGATCGTGGGGCGCGGCAACCGGAACGGGGCGCAGCTGTTCCGCGAGTGGTACGCAGGGCTCAGCGCCGCGGCGGCCGACGACCGGCGGGCCGCCTATGTCTTCGTAATGGGGAGCCTGGCCGAGCTGCTCCGCGTGTTCGACTTCCCGATCGTGTTTCCGGAGATCAATTCGCTGCAGACGGCCGTCCGCCACGCGGCGCACGAGTACCTGAACGAGGCGGAGGACTACGGTTACTCGCCGGACATCTGCGGGTATGTCAAGGCGGACGTCGCCACGCAGCTCCGCCGGGGGCAGCTGCCGATGGCGACGATCCCGAAGCCGGGCCTCGCCGTCTATACGAACGCCTGCAACACCTACATCAAGTGGGCGGAGATCTGGGAGCGGATGTATCACATGCCGACCGTCACGATCGACGTCCCGGGCACGCGGGCGGCCGGCCGGCAGACGCACGCGGGCGACCGGGATTTCGAGAACGATCGCCGCTACGTCCGCGCCCAGCTCGAGGAGCTGATTGCCGTCTGCGAGCGGGTGAGCGGCGTCGCGTTCGACATCGACCGGCTGCGCGAGACGCTCGGCTGCACCAACGCGATGAACCGCGGCTGGCGGCGCCTGCTCGATCTGAACCGCAGCCGTCCGTCGGTCTTCAACGCGCTGTCCGACGGCACCATCTATCTCGGCGTCGCGAACAGCCTGCGGGGCGACGCCGCCGGCGCCACCTTCTTCACCGAACTGGTCGAGGAGATGGAGTACAAGGCCGCGCACGGCATCGGAACGCTGAACGAGGAGCAGTTCCGGCTGATCTTCGTGGGCGTGCCGTGCTATCCGATTTTCCGCCGCTTCAACGAGCTGTTCACCGGGTCGGGCGGCACGTTCGTCAACTCCACCTACCTCTGGTTCGCCTCGGGCGGCTCGAACGTCGACTTCGAATACGACCTCGCCCGGCCGCTCGACAGCCTCGCCGAAGGGCTGCTGGTCAGCGTGCGCGACGCGATGGACAGCATGTTCTTCCAGTCGCCGATCCTGGCCGGCATGATCGACGACTACCAGGCCGACGGCATCGTCTACCACCCGATCAAGAGCTGCCGGACGGTGTCGACCGGGCTGGCCGACAGCCGGCGGGCGCTGATGGAGCTGCGCGACGTGTCGAGCCTCTACATCGAGTCGGACATGATGGACCGCCGCGTCGTGTCGGAAGCGCAGCTCAAGAACCGCGTGGACGCGTTCTTCGAGGGACTGGCGACCCGCCGGCGGCAGCCGGCGGCGGTGAAAGGGTAGGAGGGCGTCATGGCGTACGGGGCCGGCGTCGATGTCGGATCCACGCAGACGAAGGCGGTCATCCTGGACGAGACGGGCCGGATCGTCGGCCGCGCACTGCGGCCGACCGGCGCGAACGTGATCCGGGCCGCCGAGGAGGCCTTTCACGAGGCGCTCGCCAGCGGCGACCTCCGAGAGGAGGAGGTCGAGTACGTCGTCGGAACCGGGTACGGGCGCTACAAGGTGACGTTCGGCAACACGCAGGTCACCGAGATCAGCTGCCACGGCCGCGGGGCGGTGCACATGTTTCCCGGCACCCGCACGGTCATCGACATGGGCGGGCAGGACACGAAGGCGATCCGTGTGCGCGCCAGCGGTGAGATCGTCGACTTCTGCATGAACGACAAGTGCGCCGCCGGCACCGGCCGCTTTCTCGGCGCGGCGTCCAGTGCGCTCGACATTCCGCTGGACGACCTCGGCCCGACCGCCCTGCGCGGCGAGCGGCCGGTGAAGATCAGCACGACCTGCACCGTCTTCGCCGAATCCGAAGTGCTGTCGTGGCTCGGCAAGGGCAAGAAGATCGAGGATATCCTGCTCGGCGTCCACCAGTCGATCGCGACCCGCTCGGTCGGCCTGCTGCGGCGCGTCGGCGTGGAGGAGGAGGTCACGTTCACCGGCGGCGTGGCGCGCAATCTCGCGATGATCCGGGCGCTCGACGAGCGCCTGGGGCTGAAGGTGAACGTCAGCGAGGAGTCGCACTTCATGGGCGCGCTCGGCGCCGCGCTCTTCGCGCTGGACCGGATCGTGTCGAGCCGCGCGCCGGCCGCGGAGGCCCGGGGGGCCGCATCATGACATACACGGCAGGCATCGACGTGGGATCCACGTACACGAAGGCGGTCGTCTTCGGCGACGGCCGCATCGCCGGCAGGGCGCTCGAGCCGACCGGCTTCAAGCTGGCCGACGTGGCCGGGCGGGTGTTCGACCGCGCCCTGGAGTCGGCCGGACTGACGCGGCCGGACGTGCACTACGTGATCGCCACCGGCTTCGGCCGGCATCAGGCGACCTTTGCCGACACCCAGGTCACCGACCTGACCGCCAGCGCGCGCGGCACGACGTTTCTCTTCCCGGGCACCCGCACCATCCTCGACGTCGGCGGCCAGACGATGAAGGCGAGCCGCGTGGACGAGGCGGCGTCGGTCCGCAGCTTCCGGCTGAACGACAAGTGTGCCGCCGGCACGGGCGCGTTCCTCGAAAAGACGGCGCGCTACATGGGCTACGGCATCGAGGAGATCGGCCCGCTGGTGAACACGTCGAAGCATGCCGTCGCCATTTCCGGCGTGTGCGCCGTGTTCGCCGAATCCGAGGTGATCAACCAGCTCTCGGAAGGCACGCCGCCGGCCGACATCATGCACGGCGCGATCGTGTCGCTGGTCGGAAGGTCCGTGCAGCTCATGAAGCGCGTGCAGATGGCGCCGGAGTTCACCCTGATCGGCGGCATCATGCGGTTCGACAAGATGGTGGCCGTCGTCCGCGACCAGCTGCGGCAGCCGGTCAACGTGCCGGACGGCGACCTCGTGCAGTTCACCTCCGCCCTCGGCGCGGCCCTGCTGGGCCAGCACCGCCTGCGGAAGCTGGCGGAGGCCGGCAGGGCCGGCGTCGAGGCCTGACCATGGACGAGGAGGCCGCCCGCCGCGCCAGGCTCGACTCGCTGGCGGCGCTGGTGCAGGGAGAGAGCCGCCGGATCCTCGATGAGAAGACGCTGGCGGCCGATCCGGCGCGCCTCGCGGCCGGATGGGAGCAGCGGTTCGTCGCCGACGGCCGGCGCGCGGAGGAGGCGGTCGCCCTGTACGAATCGCTCGGCTTCGACGTGGCCGCCGACCCGGTCCGGATCGAGACGCTGGACCCCGACTGCGCCGACTGCCAGCTCGTGATGCTCCTCGGGTTCAGGACGATCTACACGCGCAAACGGGAGGGCGCCGACCGATGAAAGCCGCCATTTTCCACGCGGCCCACCAGCCGCTCGAGGTCACCGACATCCCGACGCCCGAGCCGAAGGCGGGGGAGGCGCGGGTGCGCGTGGCCGCCTGCGGGCTCTGCCACACGGACCTGCACTACATCGACCACGGCACCCCGACGTTCAAGACGCCGCCGCTCGTGCTCGGCCACGAGATTGCCGGCACGATCGACGCGGTCGGCGCCGGCGTGACCGGCTGGCGCGAGGGCGACCGCGTGCTGCTGCCGGCCGTGCTGACGTGCGGCACCTGCGAGGCGTGCCGCAGCGGCCGCGAGAACATCTGCGAGCACAACCAGATGCTCGGCAACAACCTCGACGGCGGCTTCGCCGAGTTCGTGGTCGCCCCCGCCAAGGATCTGTTCCGGCTGCCGGCCGAAGTGCCGCTCGTCGAAGGATCGATTATCGCCGACGCCATCACGACCCCCTTTCATGCCGTCGTCCGCCGGGGACGGGTCGCGCCGGGCGACTGGGTGCTCGTCGTCGGGTGCGGCGGCGTCGGCCTCAACGTGGTGCAGATCGCCGCGGCGCTCGGCGGACGCGTGATTGCAGTCGACCTGTCGGACGACAAGCTGGCATGGGCCCGCCGGCTCGGCGCGGAGGCGGTCGTCAATCCGTCCGCCACGCCGCGGCTCGACAAGGACGTGCGCCGGCTGACCGGTGGGGGCGGCGTGGACGTCGCGTTCGAAGTGGTCGGCCGGCCGGCGTCGCAGGAGCAGGCGTTCGGATGCGTGCGCACCGGCGGGCGGCTGGTGCTGGTGGGGTACAGCCCGGACCCCCTGGCGCTCAATGCCGGCCGCGTGATGTACCGCGAGATGGAGGTGATCGGCTCGCTCGGCTGCCGGCCGGTGGACTATCCGCGGGTCATCGAGCTGGCGCGCCAGGGCCGCATCAAGGTCGCCGAGCTGGTGACGCATCGCTTCGCGCTCGCCGACATCAACCAGGCGCTCGACACGCTGCGGTCCGGCGCCGCGATCCGCACCGTCATCATCCCGTGATGGGGACGGGTTACGTCACGGATTGTCTCAGGAGATCGAAGAGGTTGCGCGCGCTGGCAGGGCTGGCAGCGTGGGGACGGGTCTCAGACCCGTCCCCACGCGAGACTGCTACACGAGATGCGTGGCGATGAGGAGGCCAGGCAGCGTCAGGACGACATCGACCAGCAGCGCGCCGACCGGCCCGGCGGCCAGCAGCGACGTCCACTGGCCGAGGCCGGCGAGGACCACGGCCGTGATGACCAGGCCGGTCCTGTGCTGCAGCCAGGCGAGCGCCGCGCCGAGGATCGACAACGCGGTGGCGATCGCGATGGTGCGCGTCACGCCGACCCGCACGGGCAGGCTCTTCACGCCGGTCCGGCGGTCCTGGTCCGCGTCCTTGATGTCACACAGCAGACAGCCGGCGCCGATGAGCGCCGCCAGCGGCAGCGACACCGGCTGCAGCACGGCGCGCCAGCCGAACCAGGATCCGTCCGCGAGCGGCAGCGCCACGGCCGCCCACACCCAGACGAGCGGCACCAGCACGGTCTTCGTGGCCGGATACTGCTTGAGCCGGCGGTAGAACAGGCCGGCGAGCGCCAGCGCCGGCACCAGCGCGGCGGTTCCGATCGGCAGCCGGAAGATGAGCGGGAGACAGGCGGCGGACGAGATCAGAAAGCCGGCCGTCAGGGTGAGGCGCAGCCACCGCGGGTCACGATGATACGACGGATCGAGCAGGCGATCCAGGCTGTAAGCGCCGCAGATGCCCCAGAGCAGCACGCCGAGACCGGCGGACGAGAGCGGGGATCCGCTTGCTGCGCTGCTGACGATGGCGACCGACCATCCGAGGAGGATGGGCCACCAGTAATGCACCAGCCGCAACCATGGGCCCCACTCCACCGCTCCGCCACGTTCCTGCATTGCTGTCTTCCATCATAGCCCACGACACTCGGCTGCCGCGCCTGGCGCGCGCCCGCGCGGACCGCTGAGCTGGCGTTCAGCTCTGCCGTGCCGGCGGCCGCCGCCGCGGATCTACAGAGCCCGCACCGCGGCCAGCACGTCTTCCGCGTGTCCGTCCACCTTCACGTTGTCCCACCGCTTGGCGACCCGGCCGCCCGCGTCGATCAGATACGTCGTGCGCGCAATCCCCATGAAGGACCGGCCGTAGAGCGATTTCTTCTGCCAGACGCCGTACTTGTCGGCGACGGCGTGATCGGCGTCGGCCAGCAGCGGGAAGGTGAGGCTGTGTCTGGCGGCGAATTTCGCCTTGCTGGCTTCGTCCAGGATGCTGACGCCGAGCACGACCGCACGGTGCCGATCGAACGTCGGCAGGTTGTCGCGGAACGCGCAGGCTTCCTTCGTGCAGCCGGGCGTGTCGTCCTTCGGATAGAAGTACAGCACGACCGGCTGCCCCGCATAGCCCGACAGCCGGTGTGTCTTCCCCTCCTGGTCCTTCAGTGCGAATGCCGGGGCCTTGCGGCCGGGATCGATGAGTGGCATCGGCGCGTCTCCTTGTGCGGCCCAACGGGCCGCGATCTCGTTGCAGCGGAAGGCGCCGTGTGCGTCCTTCCGGACCGTCTAGTATAGATGCCGCTGGGTGGCCTGGACGCGGGCGGTCGGGCGCCCGGTCGGCCCTTGTGCGCGTCGCCCGGCCGGTGGCGCCCTTCGCATAGAATCCGGTAGGCGCAGGTGAGCCGGAGGAGCGGTCTGTCGAGGGAGTCGCGGGCGGTCAATCTGGCGGTGTTCTTCGGCTCGCTCTGCTATCTGGGGGCGGCGCTGGTGCTCTACGGCCTCGTTTCCCGCCTCGCCGGGGCGAGCCAGACGCCGCTCGAGCGCGTGCTGACGCCGTTGTTCGACCTGCTCGTCCTGATTGCCTGCGTCGCGTTCGTGGCGTTCTATTATGCCGACCTGCCCTCCGTCGATCCGCCCCGGCTCCTGAGGTTCCTGCCGCCGGGACTCCTCATCCTTCTGGCGGTCGGCATCATCGTCGCCCGGGTCGGCGGCGGCCAGACGGTCCCGCGTCCGATTCTGGACGGATTCGTGCTCGTCGCCGTCGGTGCGGCCTTCTTCCGGCTGCACCGGAGGACGTGACGCCCTGCGGGTGCGCCGGTCACGACGTGAGGCCGGGCCGGTTCCGCCGCGGCTTGCCTCCGGGCGGGCGGTCCGGGACAATGAACGCCGGCCGGACGCCTTCATGTGATGCTGACCTGGGATGCGGAAGACTACGCG
>Ga0307372_10009018_pt1 | contig 13862 bp, 14 predicted proteins | sample OX1MG_FD_202533 | JGI IMG/M metagenome (GOLD analysis project Ga0307372, IMG submission 202533) | Soil microbial communities from Risofladan, Vaasa, Finland - OX-1 | ecosystem: Environmental > Terrestrial > Soil > Coastal area > Acid sulfate soil | place: Finland: Risofladan, Vaasa | collected...
CGCACTGTGCGATGACGGCCACCTTTTGCAACTCCCGTTGGCTCAACGTGAATGTCTCCTGTCTCATGGGGTGACATTTTCACGCGGCCGTTAAGGGGTGACAGAATTATCTGGCTAAGACACGGGTAGAAAGAGGGCGTTTGCCCTGGCCTTGGCCCTGTACTATAGTCGTTTCGATTCCTGTGCCGATCCGCGGGGCTGCGGGACCGCGGGCGTATCCAGGCAGGTCGAGACGGGAGGCGTCAGGGTCGAACGGGTAAAACGGCCGCATCGCTCCAGCCGCGGCTTCCCTTCGCTTCTTTCACCAGCTCGTTTCCATCTGATCCCCCAAGCGAGGCTTTGATAATCCCCATGAGCTCCATTGCCGAGGGTCTAAAGATCAAGGGAGAAGTGCAGGGCAGCGAGGATTTGCGCGTGGACGGCGAGATTGAAGGGCGGATCAATCTGCCGGGCGCGGTGGTGGTGCTCGGGCCCAAGGGACGCCTTGTCGGTGACGTCCAGGCGCGCGAGGTGGTGCTCGAAGGCTCGATTCGCGGGAACGTAACGGCGCGCGAACGCGTCCGCGTCGCCGCGACCGGCAAACTGGAAGGCGACGTGGTTGCCGAACGCCTGGTTGTCGAGGAAGGCGCGCAAGTCTCGGGCCGCGTCCAGAGCGGAGCCGCGAAGGATCATTCGCATGTCGCGCCAGCTCGACCGGCCGCCACCGGCGCCCCGGTCACGGCCGCGCACACAACACGGCCCGCCGATTAACCGGCATGAGTGTATTGGGAAGATTGAGATCGGCCGATGAGCGGTCCGCCGCCCCCGTTGAACCGCCCCGCGGGATTTCTTCCGTCAATTCGCGCCGTTCCAACGGTCTGAAGGATTTCCTTTGGCTGATGCCCGAGCAGCCGCAAGGCCGCCTGCTCGATCTCGGTCCGGTGGCCCAGTCGACCGTGACTTTCTTCACCGATCGCGGCTTCCGCGTTTCGACCGAGGATCTGGTTCGCGGCTGGACAGAGTGGCTGGCCGAATCGGAAGCCGAACGCAAGCGAAGCGGCGCCTCCGAACCGCCCGACCCCTCCCCTCTCGCGACCGGGTTCCTGGCCGCCAGCATCCGTTTTGCGCCGGAAACCTTTCATGGCGTCCTGGCCTGGGACGCGTTCGATTTCCTCCCGCCGGAAATGCTCGATATTCTGGCTTCCCGCTTGCACGAACTGCTGGTGCCGGGCGGGGTGCTGCTGGCCGTTTTTCACGATGCGGCGGATATAGAACCCGTCCATTACCGCGTGCGCGACAACGAGACCGTGGAAATGCTTCCGGCCATGCGGGCCGAAAAGATTAGTCGCGTCTTCCAAAACCGTGAAATTCTCTCGCTGTTCTCCGCCTTTCGCTCTTCGCGCACCTACGTGGGCCGCGACCACCTGCGCGAGGCACTTTTCCTCAAGTAGCGCGTCAGATTTCAATGGGATTCAGAAAAGAACCGTAGCGCTTTTCTCGGGGCAGGGAAGGCGAGGTAGGGCGAAGCCTGGGTTTATTCTTCCGGCTCGCCGCCAGGCAGGACGCCGACTGGTCTTGCCCGATGTTGGCGGAGCAGGTGAATGGCCGGGGGAAGAAGCGATAAGGCGACCACGATTAGGATGACCCATTGAATTTTGTGCTCGACGTTGGGAACGACCGAGCCCAGAAAGTAGCCGCCGAGAACGGTCACCAGAACCCAGAGCAAGCCGCCGCAAACGTCGTAGGCGAAGAACTTGCGGTAGGCCATACGCGCCGCTCCGGCTACGGCGGGGCAGAAGGTCCGCGCGATGGGGACGAAGCGGGCCATGATGATCGCCTTGCCGCCGTGCCTTTCGTAGAAGCCGTGAGCTTCCTCAATGTGCCGCCGTTTGAAAAAGCGCGAATCGGGCCGGCTGTAAAGCGTCTGGCCCGCCTTCAGGCCGATGAAATAGCCAAGTTGGTCGCCGCCGATCGCGCAGAGCGGAACCAGTGCTAGCAGCCACGCCAGGCGCAGTTGGCCGGCGGCGGCAAAAATTCCGGCGGTGACCAGCAGGGAATCGCCAGGCAGGAAAAAACCCGCAAAAAGGCCGGTTTCCATGAAGATGACCGTGCAAACCAGGACCGTCCCTCCCCATTCGATCAAACCTTGAACGTTGTAGATCGTGTGAATCACATGATGGAGCAGGGCAAACACGGGATCCTGTTTCTTCTCCGGGTGTTTCGCGTCTTGGCGGGCGGCTGGCCCCGGCGATGCGTTTCGCTTCTAACGATAACAGACTGGCGGCGAGACCGGCTACGCGCGACGGTCCCGGCATGGCGTAAGCCTAACCCGGCTAGCTCGTCCGTGCGACGAGGCCGAGCGAGCAATGTTGTGGCCGCGAAACTTGCTGCGTTCACACTTGCGGCTACCGGCCCGCTACCGGACAATAGGGCACGGATGGGCGTGTAGCTCAGCTGGGAGAGCACCTGCTTTGCAAGCAGGGGGTCGGCGGTTCGAGCCCGCCCACGTCCACCAATTTTCCTGATTTACCCATGCGGTGTTTGACGATTCCTGGCGAGCCGCCCAGGGACGAGCCGCAAATTGCGGGCCCGGACCGCCGGTTCATTGTCTGCGCGAAGCTAGACTGGCGTTCTATCTGAAGGAATCCCTCGGAACGTCTACCAGCGTCCTTTCGAAGCTGATGGATGCATTCAGCGCGTCCGAGGAGAGGCTCAAGGCCGGAAATCCGAGCTACGTTGTTTTCACTTGCCGAATCACCCCAGAAGAGGAACCAATAAAACTCGGAGTGCCTTTTCGAGCGTTAGAGGAGCAGGTTAAGAAGCGGATGAGCCGGGTTGATCTCTATCGGGATCTGCCCCGCGGCAGAAAACGCCGAGGTTGGAAAAAGGATTTTTGGGAATCACTGGCTGAAGCGGCGAAGGACATCGGAGAGGTCTCCGAAGAGGAAATCTTGCGCACGGTTCGTAGCTGCCGTAGGGGCGACGCGCCCCTTCTCGATCACAACCTGTGCCTCCTCCAACGAGTAAAAAAACTCTCCGTTCAAGCACTCGTCCCGCAGAGTGCCGTTGAAACTCACGCAGTGCCCGTTTTCCCACGGACTGCCCGGTTCGATGTACAGCGCCCCGGTTCCCGGATTCCCCCAACCACTTCCGCATCTCTTTCGCCACGAACACCGGGCCATTGTCTGAGCGAATGTGCTCCGGGATTCCTCGCCACAGCATCACATCGGCCAGGGTCTCGATCACTTCGGAGCTTCCCAGCCTTCTCGCCGCGCGTATCGCCAGGCGCTCCCTCGTGAATTCGTCGATCAGCACCAGCAGCCGCAGCGTTCTTCCCTCGGGCGTCATCGCGCTCACGAAATCGTAACTCCACGCGTGGTTGGCCCGGTCCGTTCGCAGCCGTACACAGGAACCATCGTTCAGCCACAACCTCCTTCTCGGCCTCTGTTTCTGCGGCACTTTCAGCCCCTCCCGCCGCCAAATGCGCTCGACTCGGTCCTTGCCCACACACCAGCCCGCTTCCCGCAACTTCACCGTGATTCTCCGATACTCATAGCGCCCGTACTCGCTGGCCAGTGCGATGATGGCTCGGGTCAGCACATCATCGTCGGCCCGGTGTATCCCCTTCGTAGCGTTGCGTCCCTCTCCGTTGCCCCAGCAGCTGGCAGGCATGCCGCTCCGATACCTGGTAGTTCACGAGCACATACCTGAGCGCGCCACGCCGTCCCTCAGGGCCTAGAAGTTTCCCGATGCCAAGCCCTTCAGAATTTGCTTCTCCAGCGACAGTTCGGCCACCAGCCGCTTCAGCCTCGTATTCTCTTTCTCCAGTTCCTTCAGCCGCTTGTCTTGGTCCAGATTCAGCCCGCCGTGTCCCTTTTCCGCTATCGGTAGCAGGTCTGTTGGGTGATGGCGGCATCCTTGCAGTCCTGCAGGTGGTCTTTCCGCCCGCGATCTCGACTTCGATCTGTTACAGTAGGTTCGCGATTTGTTCCGGCTTGAACCCCTTCATTGGCATGACCGGTCCGCCTCCAGGAGCATTCTCCCTCACTTCGCCTGGTACAAAAATCCCCGGTCAGGTCATTCTTTGCCTTTGAAACTAAGGCTTTAGCCCTGCGTTAATTCCCATTCTTAAGAACTAACCATATGTTAATTGCCTTTGGCACGGGACCTGCAGTGTCTCTATGATTGCGAAGATCCTAGAATAACAACCACATTTTATTCGGAATTCATTGACTTATCTAGGTAATAAGAGTGTGTGCGGCTTTGGACAGACAACCTATTTTGTGCCGTCTAGCATACGAATCCTGCGGGGAAAAAGAGAGTCGAGTCTCGCATCCATCCACCCGCTTTATTCACGCGACCTTCCGAGGCGTGCGGGGGAGCCGCAAGGGTAACGCCATTCAACGATTAAAGAGGAGATGCTGATGCGTAACCTGACGGCACGAAAGATTTGGGTGCTGGCGTTCCTGATGGCAGGTGTTTTGGCCGGATGCGGCCGGGAACAAACGTTAAGCCCTGCGGCGCCTGTTGTAGTTTCCACAGTGCCCGCGAACGGCGCTACGGGCGTACCGCTAGCACAAATAATTACGGCAACTTTCAATGAAACGATGAATGCTACGACGATAAATACATCGACCTTTACGGTGACCGGAGCAGGCGGAGCCCCAGTGACGGGCACGGTCACGTACTCCGGGACAACAGCGACATTTACGCCCGCGGCGTCTCTGGCCGGCAGCACGGTGTACACCGCGACGATCACGACGGGAGCGAAAAATCCTGTAGGAACCAGCCTGGCAAGCAATTTTGTGTGGTCATTCACAACGGGAACAATACCCACAGTAGGCAACCCGATTCCTCCGAATGGCGCTACCAACGTGCCCATTAATCAGCAGATCGCCGCAACCTTCAGTGAAGCCATGAACCCCGCAACGGTCACGGTCGCCGGGACATTTACCGTGGCAGTGGCGGGCGGAGGAGCGGCTGTGACGGGAACGGTGACATATGTGGCGGCAGCCAACACAGTAACGTTTGCGCCCACGGCGAATTTGCTGCCCAGCACGCAATACACGGCCACCATTCACACCTCGGCGCAAAGCGCGGCCGGCAACGCCCTGGCAAACAACTATGTATGGAGCTTTACGACAGGTAAGTCCCCTGACACGACACGACCAACAGTGACTATCACCAACCCCGCCTCAGGAGCAACGGATATTTCCACGAATCGAATAACCGCAACGTTCAGTAAGGTAATGGACCCGGCGACAATCACTGCATCCGGGACGTTTACAGTGGCGGTGGCGGGAGGCGGCGCTGCTGTACCGGGAACTGTCGGCTACGCGGGTTCCGTAGCGACCTTTACCCCGACCGCGAATCTGGCGCCCAACACTCAGTTTACTGCTACGATCACAAGTGCCGCCAAAGACCTTGGCGGCAATGCATTGGTAGCTGGTGCCGTGCCTAATCCTTGGAGCTTTACAACAGGCGCGGGCCCGAGCACGACGCCGCCTACGATAACTCTCACCTATCCCGCGAATGGGGATATTAATGTTCCGCTCAACACGACGGTTAGCGCAACTTTCAGTAAAGCTATGAATGCAGTTACGATCACCGCTCCCGGCACATTTACTCTGGCAGTGGCTGGAGTCGGCGGCGCTGCCGTAACCGGAAACGTCACCTACGATTCAGTGAGTGATATCGCCACATTCACCCCCGCCGCACCCCTTACTGCCAACACGCCATATACGGCGACGATTACAAATACGGCGGAAGATTTGTCCGGCAATGCGCTCGCGGCGGGAACGCGGGCAAATCCGTGGACCTTTACGACCGGCGCGTCCGCCGCGCCAACCGGGCCGAATCTTGGAACGGCCTCGACCTTTGGAGCTTTTGGAGGCAGCGCTGGCATAACCAATCAGGGCACCAACACAGTAATTAACGGAGACATCGGAACCACGGCCGCGTCGACCCTGGTGACTGGCTTCCACGATGCGGGCTCAGGATGTACGTACACAGAAACCGGAAGCAATGTGGGAATGGTTAACGGGAATATATATACCGCTCCGCCGCCTCCTACGGTCGTATGCTCGTCCGAAGGCACGTCTGCCACGTTCTCAATTGCCACCCAGGCTGCGAGCGACGCGCTCGCAGCGTTTAACGATCTTTCGCCCGCTTCGCGCCCCGGCGGCATAGATCCGGGCGCAGGCCAACTCGGCGGACTCGACCTCGCTCCTGGTATATACAAAGCCTCAGGCGGCTCATTCTTGATCACCGGATCAGATCTGACCTTGGATGCCCAGGGCAATGCGAACGCCATCTGGGTATTTCAGACCGCGAGCACGCTCACAGTGGGCGCTCCTGGAGCGCCTCGCAGCGTCATTCTGATCAACGGAGCACAGGCCAAGAACGTGTTTTGGCAGGTGGGCAGCGCGGCGACGATCAATGCGGCAGGCGGCGGCACCATGGTGGGCACCATCATCGCATACTCCGGAGTGACTTTTTCCACTGTCGGCAACGCGGCGATAGTCACGCTCAATGGCAGAGCGTTGAGCCTCAACGCATCGGTAACAATGGTGAACACGGTTATCAACGTTCCTGCTCCATAAAGAGGGGATTATTGGAGAGCAAAGCAGATGCAGATCGGCCATGGCAGATTGGAATGATGCGAAGCGGAGTTTCATTCGCCGCTTCGCCGTACGCAGGCACGATTCAGGAGAAAACAATGAGCTTAGTAGCGCGAGTCATCGCCACAATGGCAGTTGCTTTTGTGATGCTGCCCGGATTGTATGCGAACGACGCAGCAAAGCCGAAAGCAAAGGCCAAGAAGCCCGCTGCTAGCATCGTCGCGCCTGTGGTCACTGAGACCAAAGGTCCGTCCAATACCACTAAATCGCTGTTTGCACCATTCTCAACCATTTCGCAATCTCGTTCCGAAACGCATGGCGGGCAGGCTGGCGCGATGGACGGCTCCGGCGAATCGGGAAGCTATCCGAAGGTCGAGTGGTTTTTGGGATATTCCTTCTGGCGAGCCATGCCTACGGCGGCGAGCAACCGCATGGGTTACCTGCATGGTGGAAGCACCTCTGTCGCATACAACTTTAACAAGTATGTAGGGCTGGTGGCGGATTTTGGCGGCTATGACAACAGCAATCTCACACTGTTCAGCCCGACCGGAAGCCGAACTCTGGATTCGAACGGTAGCGCCTACACATATGTCTTCGGCCCGCGCTTCTCGTATCGAGGGTATGGGAGATTCACTCCATTTTTCCAGGCACTATTCGGAGGAGCACATGCGAGTCCGGTGACGGTCTCTGGATGTAGCGGAAATCCGGGTTGCACGCCCCTCGGCTCCGACAATGCGTTCGCCACGATGTTAGGCGCCGGTTTCGACATCAGAATCAGCGATCACGTTGCTCTGCGCCCATTTCAAGGTGATTTCCTCTTGACCCACTTTAAAGATCCCTTTTCAGCCGGCGGGCAAGGGCGCGGATGGCAGGAAAACGTTCGATTTTCTACTGGAATCGTGTTTCGCTTCGGCGGACATAGGCATGCTGCCTCGTCGCCTCCGAGCGTACCCATGGCGGCTACGTGCTCGGCCGGCAAGGAAACCGTTTTTGCCGGATCCGGTGAAATCATTGGCGTACGCGCCGATGCCAGCAATCCGGACAATAATCCTTTGACTTATTCCTGGTCGGCAAGCGAGGGTACGGTAGACGGGACTGGCCCTGCAGTCCGCTGGGATTCTTCGGACAAACAACCAGGCACGTACACGATTAAAGCCCGCGTGGGCAACGGTCAGGGCGGCGCAGCAGCCTGCGCGGTAAATATTCGCGTCGAGCCCCGGCCAAATCGTCCGCCAACGATGAGTTGCTCTGCGGACCGCACAACGGTCACCGTCGGAGAGCCGGTGGAAATTACTGCCACAGCCAGCGATCCCGACAATGATCCGCTGTCTTTCTCCTGGAATGCCAGTGGTGGGAAAATTGAAGGCTCCGGATCCTCCGTCACGTTTCCTACGGCCGATCTTTCGCCCGGCTCGTACGCAATTTCAGGACGCGTGGACGATGGCCGCACCGGAACGGCCGCTTGCACAGTAAACGTTGGCGTGGAAGCGGCTCCGCTTCCACCAGAAGCGAAGCAACTGGAAGCGCGGCTTTCTCTTCACAGCATCTACTTCGCGACGGCTCGGCCTACAGCAGCAAACCCCGCCGGCGGTTTGGTAAAGAGTCAGCAGGAAGTTTTGCTATCGCTCGCCCGTGATTTCAATCGCTATCTCACATTCAACCCCAACGCCCATTTGATCCTCGAGGGGCACGCCGATCGTCGCGGCTCGTCTGAATTTAACAAGGACCTCACGGAGCGGCGCGTGGAACGCACTAAGGGCTTCCTCGTCGAACACGGAGTCCCTGCCGCGAACATCGAGACCCGCTCTTTGGGCGAGCAGCAAAACCTGACCGCCGCACAAGTGAAGCAGTTGGTCGAACAGAATCCCGACCTGACAAATGCGGAGCGGCAAAGAATCGAGAGCAACCTGCCGATGATTGTCTGGGCCAATAACCGCCGCGTGGACATTTCCCTCAACACCACGGGACAGCAGTCCGTGCGTCGATACCCGTTTAACGCAAAAGACTCCCTGACGTTGCTGAGCACAAAAGCCGGTAAACGTTCGGAAGGGATGAGACCGCAAGCCAGAAAGAAGACCACTAAGCCGTAAACGGGTGTTCCTGATCCCCCGAATGGCATGAGGCCTGCCTGCCAAAATGGCCAACTCTATGCGAATGCGAGCGGAGTTCGTTTTCCCGCTCGCAGCAGGCCTCTCATAATCTCCGTCTAAAACTTCAAAATCAGATACGTCGTCCCTGACACGGAAATCTCATTCGGATCTTTTGTTGACGCCATGATGCGAGATGTGCGTGCGGCTTGTGAACGCGTGACTGCAGCTCAGGCCGGGTAGAGCGCGGCACAGGAATTGACGAGTGCTCCCCGCTAAAACTGGACAGCTTTCATAGGTAGAATCAGGGCCTCCGACAGGAGGCGACATGGGCAGGAAACCACGTGTAGGCCGGTCCCCGGAAGCGAAGTGGCAGATCGTGCAGGCAGGCATCAAGAGCGGGAACATTTCGGAGACGTGCCGGCGGCATGAGATTTCTCCGGCGGTCTTCTATCGCTGGCGGAACGAAGCCGAGCAGGGGGCCAAGGCAGCGCTTGGGGGGAGAAGCGCTGCCGCGGCGGAGACCGAGAAAGACCGTCGCATCCGGCAGCTGGAGCAGACGCTAGGACGGAAGTCGCTGGAGATCGAAATCCTAAAAAAACGTCGTGAGGGAGTGAGCTGCGGTGAAGTTCACTCCCCAGGGGCGGGGTTGGTCGCGGAGGGCTACACGGCCACGCTGGTCGCCGCAACGCTGGCGATCAGCCGGTCGAGCTTGTACTACCGAAAGAAGCTACGAGGCAGCCAGGCTGATCGCACTTACGACGAGCAGATCGTGATGGTCTGCGGGGAGAAAGTGGCCTACGGCTAACGGCGTGTGGCGTGGTGGTTGCAGCGGAAGCAAGGGCGGCCGGTGAACCGGAAGAGTGTGCTGCGGGTGATGGCGAGAACGCGGGTTGCTGGTGCGTTCGCGGCGTCTGCGTGCGCGTCGCCGGAAGGAGTGGGGCCGCGTGGAAGCAAGCCGGCCGAACGAAATCTGGCAGTCGGACATGACCAATATCTGGGCGGGACCAGCGGTGGGTTGGGCGTACCTGGTGAGCGTGATCGACTGCTGCACGCGGGAGATCGTGGGCTGGGATCTCTCGAACCGTTGCCGAACCGAAGATGCGCTGGCCGCCGTCGAGCAGGCAGTGCTGGCACGGCTGTCCGAGGGCAGCCGTGCCAGCGAACGTGACCCTCACTAACGACAACGACGCAAGTTCACATGGAAGATATGGCGGAGGAGGAGGGATTCGAACCCCCGAGACCCTCGCGGGCCTAACGGTTTTCAAGACCGCCGGTTTCAACCACTCACCCACTCCTCCGAAACGAACCGGCAGGGAAAGTTTAACTGACCGCCCATTCCGGCAACAATCGGCCCGCCACAATGGGCGGTCTGGCGGCCGCAGGCAGGCTTCAAGATTTCGCGAATTCCTCCCTGGCGACGTGGACGGCGTTGATGGCCTTGGGCCAGCCCGCGTAAAAAGCCAGGTGCGTGATCGCCTCGATCAACTCCTCTTTCTTCAACCCGTTCTTCTGAGCCATGCGGAGGTGAATCCGCAACTGTTCCGGGCGATCCAAGACGATAAGCGCAGCCACCGTAATCAGACTCCGGTCTCGCTTGGAAAGCTCCGGCCGCTCCCAAACCTCGCCGAGAAGCACGTCGTCGGTGAGTTCAGCCAGCTTGGGCGCGATATCGCCGATTGACTTTCTGACTATGTCAAGTTTTGGGCTCATGTACGTTGCTCCTTCACTATGGAATTGAAAATATCCGAAACCGGAATCGCCCCAGCGCGGCAAGCCTCATTTTCGCCCATTACGAAGTTGGATAGATACCGCCATTCACGTTGATCGCCTGGCCGGTGATGTAACCATTTTCCGCCAGCATCACCGCGACCTCGGCCACTTCCTCGGGACGGCCCAGCCGGCCGACCGGAATCCGCTGCACGACGGCTCGCATCTCGGGTGCGAGCATATCCGTATCCACGAGGCCCGGGGAAATGGCGTTGGCCGTGATCCCTTCCTTGGCGAGCTGCGAGGCATAGGAATGCATCATGCCGATCATGCCTGCCTTCGACCCGGCGTAGTGCGGGCCAATCATTCCGCCAACATTCGCCGCCGTCGACGAGATGAAGATCAGACGGCCCCACTGGTTGCGGCGCATAGCGGGCAGCACGGCTGCCGTAACCAGAAACGCGGATCGTAAATTTACGTTGATGGCCTCGTCAAAGGTGGCCAAATCGATCTCGCCGATCGGGCGAGCCCGCGCGACGCCGGCGTTGTTGACGAGAATCCCGACTTCGCCGAGCTGATCGCCGATTGCCGCGATCATGGACCCGACTTCCTCGGGGGAAGAAACGTCCGCCCTGACCGGAACGGCTCGCCGGCCGCATTTCCTGACCAGGGCAACGACCTCGTCCGCGCCCGATTGGCTTTCTTTGTAGTTCACCGCGATGTCGGCGCCGGCTTCAGCGAGGGCGATGGCAATCGCCCGCCCGATACCACGGCTGGCGCCGGTGACCAGAGCGATCCTTCCCGTAAGACTCATTTCCACGCTCCCCTTGAATTGCTGTTTCGTAGCCATACAAATGCCTTGAACCCACTGCTCGCGGCCGTGGCGGCCACGACCGTATCCACGACGCCATTACTCATCATTTTGGCTCCGGCCTTGCCATGCCAACCGCTCAGCGGCCGGTTCTTGTTTCCATGCTTTCGGGGTACCGGGCCCCTTGCACCATGATTTTTGAGGCGGCGCTATCGATCTCGCGGAGATCGTTCGATGTCAGTTCGACTGCCACTGCTCCGATGTTCTCTTCCAGGCGCTCCAGCTTGCGGGTGCCTGGAATCGGCACCATCCACGGTTTCCGTGCGAGCAGCCAGGCGAGCGCGATTTGCGCGGGCGTTGCCTGCTTGCGTTCCGCGGTTTTTTGGAGCAGATCGACCATGGCCAGGTTCGCTTTTCGCGCCTCCGGCGTAAAGCGAGGGAGCCGGTTGCGGAAATCGGACTTGTCGAACGCCGTGTTTTCGTCCATTTTTCCCGTGAGGAAGCCCCGGCCCAAGGGGCTGAATGGAACGAAACCGATTCCGAGTTTCTCGAGCGCCGGCAGCACATCTTTCTCCGGATCTCTGAACCAAAGCGAATATTCGCTCTGGACCGCGGCGACCGGCTGAACGGCGTGCGCGCGGCGAATCGTCTCGACGCCCGCTTCGGAAAGCCCGAAATGCTTCACCTTGCCTTCTTGAATGAGATCCTTCACCGCTCCTGCTACGTCTTCGATCGGCACGTTCGGATCGACGCGATGCTGATAGAAGAGATCGATCGCCTCGATTTTGAGCCGCTGGAGCGAGGCTTCGGCGACGCACTTGATGCGCTCGGGCCGGCTATCGAGTCCCGCCGAGCCGCGCTCAGCCTTGGGATCGATGTTGAACCCGAACTTGGTGGCAATCACCACCCGGTCGCGCAGGGGTGAAAGCGCCTCGCCGACCAGTTCCTCGTTCGTGAACGGGCCGTAGACTTCGGCGGTATCGAAGAACGTAATGCCGATCTCGACGGCCGCGCGGAGAAGAGAAATCATCTCCCGCTTGTCTCCCGCCGGACCGTAGGCAAAGCTCATTCCCATGCAGCCGAACCCGAGAGCCGAAACTTCCAGGCCGCTATTGCCAAGTCTGCGCTTCTGCATTGTTTCTCCTTTGAAGCACCGTCAGCGGTCCCCCGATTGGGTGCTTTGCCGGCACTGCCCGCTTCGACCCGCCGCCGGGACGCCCCCGATCCACGACGTAACAATACTCCACGTCGGTTTTCAGCGGGCGTTCGAAACCCATGATTGAACGGCATCCGCCGCCTGGTTGGGTGAGGCGCCGAAGACGACGGCCTGCGTGGCTATTTCTTGGCCGAGGCTTTTGCGGGCGGCGAATCGATGCCGAAATCCCACACGTACAGGTCGATGGTCTGACTTGCCGGCAGTGGCTCGGCCAGAACGTACTCGCCGGGCGGAATATCCTGAACGGCCATGATCCGGTAGGTATCGGAATAAATCGGCCGAATATTGAGCGGGATTTCGGTCGCCTGCGTTTCCTTCTGCCCCATGTATTCCCTCAGGAACCCAATCACGCGGTCTTTGCCCTTTGTTTTGGCTCGAATGAGCTGGAACTTCGGAGCGACGCCACGATCGGTGCGGAAGTAGAACACCGGCTCCGAATCGGCGATTCGCGTTTTGGCCCGCTTTCCTTCGAGGAAAATCGTAAACCGGGTCGGCACGACGGGAAGAGGAGAAATCAATTTGGCGATGTAGCGCCCCTTATCCAAATTGCTTTTCGCCAGGTCCTGTTTCAGGTGAAGAATGGAATGGCCGTTGAAGGCGTACATTCCATCGCCCGGGGGGAGCACGACTCCCGGGGGCAAGCCGAGTCCGGCATCGACGTCGAGCCTGCCCGGGTGCTCCTCGAGATCGACACGATGGGCCAAGGCGATCGCCTGTTTGGCGCGCTCATCGACCTGGCCGGCCGCCTTGCGCGTGGCTTCCCAGTCGACCAGGCTCGCCGGAATCTCCTCCCAATCGGCTCGCTCGACGCTGTAAAAGCGCACCCGGTCCCCGATCACTTGATATTCGCGGACAATCTGCACGGTGCCATCCTTGAGGATCAACTTCTTGCCGCGGATGGCATCTGCCGCGGAAACGTTCGGCGGGGCCGAGGAACCGGCCGGATTCGCCTGGGCCGCCAGCGGCGATGCCTCGGCCAAAGCGAGCAAAAGCAATAGGATGGGCAGAAAGATCGTCGTTACTTTTCGCATGGGCAACATCGCTCGGAAAAACGCCGCAGCCTTCAACGCCGCCAGACGCCGGAAACCAAGTTTTTCTTTTTTCAGCATAAATCCGTGGCGGCGCGGCGCGCAATCGCTCCGTTCCATCGGCAGCGGCGACGCTCGCCGCGCTTGCGACTGGATGGGCGCGACAAATATGGGTAAATTGCTGTGTTTTCGGCCGAAAATGGCGGGCCCGGAAAAGCATTGCGGCCGCATTTTGCCCTCCGCAAGGCCCCGATTTCGCTCAGCAGTTCCGCTTCTGCGGCCCACTGTCTTAGCCAGATAATTCTGTCACCCCTTAACGGCCGCGTGAAAATGTCACCCCATGAGACAGGAGACATTCACGTTGAGCCAACGGGAGTTGCAAAAGGTGGCCGTCATCGCACAGTGCGTGAA
>Ga0307372_10009019_pt1 | contig 13862 bp, 12 predicted proteins | sample OX1MG_FD_202533 | JGI IMG/M metagenome (GOLD analysis project Ga0307372, IMG submission 202533) | Soil microbial communities from Risofladan, Vaasa, Finland - OX-1 | ecosystem: Environmental > Terrestrial > Soil > Coastal area > Acid sulfate soil | place: Finland: Risofladan, Vaasa | collected...
CGAAATGGAATGGATCGGGCAGGTCGAGCCTGGACGCCGCCGCCGGACTCGCGCCGAACGAAAGCAGCACGCCCAGGCCGATCAGGGCCAGCGTCGCGCCGAGCAGCAGATGGTCGACGGTCCACCACCAGACGCCGAGCGCGGTGCGGTCGGTGCGCGGAAAGGCGTGCGTGGCGGCGACGCGATCGACCCCGGCGCCGGTCATGCGCCGCCCTGGGCCGAGCGCAGCCGCCCCTCCCCCTCGAGCGCCGGCGCGGCTGTCAGCGTGTGCACGGCGGCCCGGAAGGCCTCGCCGCGCGCCTCGAAATCGGCAAACTGGTCGAAGGAGGCGCAGGCCGGCGACAGCAGCACGATGGCGGTTTCGCCCGAGGCCCTGGCGTCGGCGAAGGCGGCGCGCACGGCCGCCTCGATGGTGTGGGTCCTGGCGTAGGCCACGCGACCCTCGAGCGTGCGGGCGAAGGCGTCCTCGGCCTCGCCGACGAGATAGGCCTTGGCCACCACGCCGTAGAGATCGGCCAACCCCTCGATGCCGCCGCTCTTCGCCTGCCCGCCGGCGATCCAGTAGACCCGCGGATAGCTGGCCAGCGCCTGGCGCGCAGCGTCGGCATTCGTGGCCTTGGAATCGTTGACGAAACGCACCTTGCCGATGCTTCCGACGCTCTCCATCCGGTGCGCGAGGCCAGGGAAGCTCATCAGGCCCTCGGCGGCGTCCTCGATCGAGAGCCCGAGATGGCGGGCGCCGGCGTAGGCGGCCGCGGCATTCTGCCAGTTGTGGCGACCCGGCAGCGAGCGGGCGCGGGCGAGGTCGGCGACCTCGGCGACCCGCTCGCCGGTGGCGTCGTAGAGCACGCCTTGAAGGGCATAGACGCCGCGGCCCATCGAGCGGCGCGCGCTGATCGGCACGATGGTGCGCCGGTTGGCGGCGGTGATCTCGGTGCAGATCTGCTGGCACCAGGGATCGTCGACGCCGATCACCGCGGCATCGCCCTTGCCCTGGCCCTGCAGGATGCGCTTCTTGGCCCCGACATAGGCATCCATGTCGCCGTGGCGCTCCAGGTGATCCGGCGAGATGTTGAGGATGATGGCGACGTCGGCGGCGAGGCTGGAGGTGAGGTCGAGCTGGTAGGACGAAAGCTCGAGCACGTAGACGGCGCCGCCATGCATGTCTTCGAGCGAAAGCACGCCGACGCCGATGTTGCCGCCGATGCGCACGTCGCGTCCGGCCTGGCGGACCACGTGGCCGACGAGGGCGGTGGTGGTCGACTTGCCGTTGGTGCCTGTGATGGCGACGATCCTGGGCCGCACGTGGGCCGGCGCAGCGGCGACGGTGCGCGCGAAGAGTTCGATGTCGCCAAGCACCTCGACACCGGCCGCCCTCGCCTTCTCGACGGTCCAGTGCGGCTTGGGGTGGGTCAGCGGCACCCCCGGCGAGAGCATCAGGGCGCTGAAGGAGAACCAGTCGGCGCCGGAGAGATCCTCGAGCCTGAAACCCTCGGCGCCGGCGGCCTCGCGGGCTTCGGCGCGGTCGTCCCAGAGCACCACCTGCGCACCGCCGGCCCTCAGGGAGCGCGCCGCAGCCAGGCCCGAGCGGGCGAGGCCGAAGACCGCCACCTTCCTGCCCTCGAAGCCGCGCACCGGGATCATGGCGTCGCCCGCTCCCCTACCGCAGCTTCAGGGTGGCGAGGCCGACGATCGCCAGCATGACCGCGATGATCCAGAACCGGATAACGATGGTGGGCTCGGCCCAGCCGAGGCGCTCGAAATGGTGGTGGATCGGGGCCATGCGGAACACCCGGCGTCCCGTCAGCTTGAACGAGGCCACCTGGACCATAACCGAGACGGTCTCGAGCACGAACAGGCCGCCGACGATGGCGAGCACGATCTCGTGCTTGGTGGCGACGGCGACCGCGCCCAGACCGCCGCCGAGCGCCAGCGAGCCGCAATCGCCCATGATGATCCTGGCGGGAGGCGCGTTGTACCAGAGGAAGCCGAGGCACGATCCGACCACGGCGGCGCAATAGACCCCCACCTCGCCCGAGCCTGGAACGAAATGCAACTCCAGGTAGTGAGCGAAGACGAAATTCCCGACGATATAGGCGATGAGCCCGAAGGCCGCCGCGGCGATCATCACCGGCACGGTGGCGAGGCCATCGAGGCCGTCGGTGAAGTTCACCGCATTGGAGGCGCCCATGATCACGAGGGCGCCGAACGCCAGATAGAACCAGCCGAGGTTCACCAGCGCGGCCTTGAAGAACGGGAACACCACCGAGGTCGCCAGGCTGGCGTCCTCGGGCGAGGGCTGGCCGAAGCGGATCATCAGGAACACCGCGAGCACGGCGACCCCGGCTTCCACCCCCAGCCGCAGCCGGCGCGAGACGCCGGCGGTGCTCTGCTTGGTGACCTTGGCGTAATCGTCGAGGAAGCCCAGCACGCCGAAGGCCATGGTGACCAGCAGCACCACCCAGACGTAAGGGTCGGCGAGATCGGCCCAGATGAGCGTGCCGACGGCGATTCCGGCCAGGAACATCAGTCCGCCCATGGTGGGCGTGCCGGTCTTCTCGATCACGTGCCGCTCGATGCCCTCGGCGCGGATCGGCTGGCCCTTGCCTTGCCTGACCTTCATCCAGCGAATGAAGCGCGAGCCCATGGCGACGACGGTGAGCTGAGCGGTGACGAGCGCCAGGCCGGACCTGAAGGTCAGGTAGCGGAGCAGGTTGAGGACCGGGATGTAGTGGTGGTGCGCGGCAAGCCGCTCGTAGATGAGATAGAGCATCAGCCCGCCTCCGCCGGGAAGGCGCCCAGACCCGCCAGCGCCTGCGCGAGCGCCGCCGCGCGCGAGTCCCTGGAGCCCTTCACCATCACCACGTCGCCCGGCCCTATGGCCCGGGCGAGCAGCGGGACCAGCTCCGCCGCCGTGCTGGCGTACGCGCCTCGGCGAGCCGGCGGAAGCGCGCGCCAGAGGAATTCCATCAGGGGTCCGGCGCAGAAGACCAGATCGACCTTGGCCGCCTCGACTTCGCCGGCAAGGTCGGCGTGGTAGCGCGCGCCCGCCTCTCCCAGCTCCAGCATGTCGGTAAGGGCGACGATGCGCCGGCCCGCGGCCGCTTCCAGGCCAAGGCTGCGCAGGGCCGCGGCGACCGAGACCGGATTGGCGTTGTAGCTCTCGTCGATGAGGGTGAAGGTCCCGCCCCCCGGCAGCGGCGCCAGACGCCGGGCGCCGCGACCCTCCAATGGCTCGAAACCCTCCAGAGCCGCGAGCCCCACCTCCAGCTCGACGCCCAGCGCGCGCAGCATCAACAGCGCCGCCAGACTCATCAGGCCCCAATGGGCGCCGCTTTGGCGCAGGGGAAAATCGATCCGCCGTCCCTCGAGCCGGGCCGTCACCCGGGCGCCGCCGCCCTCGACGCGGAATTCGATCAACTGAGCCGCGCACGCCGCGCCCTGGCCGAACGCCGCGATCTCGGCGCCCTTCGACCGCGCCGCGGCCGCCAGGAACTCGAACCAGCCGTTGCCGGCGTTGAGCACGGCGCGCCCGCCGGGAACCAGGCCCTCGAAGATCTCAGCCTTGGCCCTGGCGACGCCAGCCTCGCCGTCGGCGAAATTCTCGACGTGAGCGGTGGCTACGGTGGTGACCGCCACCGCGTGCGGGCGGACCAGGCGGGCGAGCGGGCCGATCTCGCCGGCATGGTTCATGCCGATCTCGAAAATGGCGCGCTCGGTCGCGGCGGGCATGCGCGCCAGGGTGAGCGGCACGCCGATGTGGTTGTTGTAGGACTTCACCGAGCCGTGCGCGCTTCCGGCGAGCGCCAGTCCCGCCCGGATCGCGTGGGTGACGCTGGTCTTTCCCACCGAGCCGGTGACCGCGCCGCGCCGCGCCTGCGGGGCGCGCTCGCGCGCCGCGGCGCCCAGCCGCCGCAGCGCCTCGAGGGTGTCGCCCACCAGGATGCGTGCGCCCTCGCCCGGCTGGCTGACCAGAGCGCCCGAGGCGCCACGCCTGAAGGCGGCGTCCACGAACGCGTGGCCGTCGCGCTCGCCGGCAAGGGCCACGAACAGATCGCCGGCCCCCAGCGTGCGCGTGTCGATCGAGACGCCGGTCGCAGCGAAGGGCGCGCCCTCCAGCCGCCCGCCGGTCGCGGCGAGGATCGCCGCCGAGGTCCAGAGCGGCTCAGCCATCGGCCGCCTCCAGAGCCAGCGCGGCCGCAATCTCGGCGACATCGTCGAAGGGGAGGATCTCCGATCCGACGACCTGGTCCTGCTCGTGGCCCTTGCCGGCCACCACCAGCACGTCGCCGTCGCGCAACAGGGCGGCGGCGGCGCGGATCGCCTCGCGCCGGTCCCCGATCTCCTCGAGACCCGCGGCGCCGGCCAGGATCTCGGCGCGGATGGCGCCAGGCGCCTCGGAGCGGGGGTTGTCGTCGGTGACGATGGCCACGTCGGCGAGGCTCGCGGCGATGGCGCCCATCTGCGGCCGCTTGCCGCGGTCGCGATCGCCGCCGGCGCCGAAGACGACCATCAGCCGGCCGCGCGCGTGCGGGCGCAGCGCCATCAGCACCGTGCGTAGCCCGTCGGGGGTGTGGGCGTAGTCGACATAGGCCTCGCCGCCGGCGGGGCCGCGTCCTACGCGCTGCATCCGCCCGCGCGCGCCCTCGAGGTGCTCGAGCGCGCCCAGCACCGCCTCGCACTCTTCGCCGGCGGCGATGCACAGGCCGGCGGCGGCCAGGGCGTTCGCCCCCTGGAAGGCGCCGGCGAGCGGCAGCAGCACTTCGAAGCCGCGGCCGCCGGCGGCGATCTTCAGTCTCTGCCCCTCCGGGCAGAGGCCGCGCGAGACCAGCGTCAGCCCCTCGCCCATGGCGCCGACCGAGAGAACCGAGTGGCCGCTGGCGACCGCGGCGGCGGCGAAGGCGGGATAGGCATCGCTATCGGCGTTGAGCACGGCAGTGCGGCCACGCGGCAGCAGCTGCTCGAACAGACGCAGCTTGGCGGCCCGGTAGGCCTGCATCGTGCCGTGGTAGTCGAGGTGGTCCTGGGTGAGGTTGAGGAAGCCCGCCGCGGTCAGGACGACGGCGTCCAGGCGCCGCTGGTCGATCCCGTGCGAGGAGGCTTCCAGCGCCAGATGCGTCACCCCGCGCGCGGCGAGCTCGGCCAGCAGCCGGGCGACATCGCCGGCGTCGGGGGTGGTCATGCCGGGCCCGGTGATCTGCTCGTCGCCCGCGCGAACGCCCAGCGTCCCCATGCTCGCCGCCGAATGGCCGAGCCGCTCAAAAATCTGCCGGCAGAAGACCGCCACCGAGGTCTTGCCGTTGGTGCCGGTGACCGCGACGCAGGTTCCGGGCTGGGCGCCACGGAACGCCGCCGCGGCCAGGGCGTAGGCGCGGCGCGCATCGCTCACCGTCACCACCGGAACGCCCGCCGCCTCGACCGGCGCCTCGGCGAGGATGGCCACGGCGCCGGCGGCGAGCGCGGCGGCGACGAAGGCCCGGCCGTCGGCCGTGGCGCCCGGCAAGGCGGCGAAGAGGAAGCCGGGCCGCACCTGGCGGCTGTCGGCGGTGACGCCGCGGATGGCCGGATCGACGCCGAGGGGACGGCGCAGGAGGTCGGAAAGGCGGCGCTCGGTCACTGATCCTGCCCCGGTGCTGAGACGGCGAGGGCCGGTTTGGGCGCCAAATCGGACGCGATGATGACGCGGCGCACGCCCAGGAACGGCGCGATGCGCCGGATCACCCGCGCGGCGGTGGGCGCGGCGGTGAGACCGCCGGTGGTGACGCCGCTGTCGGCCGCGGTGGGCCGGGGCTCGTCGAGCATGACGAGCACCAGATAGCGGTCGGCGTCCAGCGGACCATCGGTGGGAAAGACGGCGGCGAACGAAGCCAGGTTGAGGGCGTTGCGGCCCTTCACGTAGCGGCCGTCGACCACCTTGGTCGCGGTTCCGGTCTTGCCGCCGACTCGCAGGCCGGCGACGTCCGCCTTGGCGCCGGTGCCTTGCAGCACGTTCAGCCGCATCAGGTTCAGCATTGTGCGCGAGGTCGAGGCCTTGATCACCCGGCGTCCGGGCGCGGGCGCGGCGCCGGGTGCGACCGGGGTCAGGGTCAGCGGACGATAGAGACCTCCGTTCAGGATGGCGCTCATGCCGGTGGCCAGGGCGAGCGGGCTCACCGAGATGGCCTGGCCGAAGGACATCGAGGCGATGGTGTCCTCGCCCAGGATGCGCGGGGCGATCGGCCACGCCGACTCCCGCAACACGCTCGGCGCGGCGCTGAAGAGGCCGTAGGCGTGATAGTAGCGGCTGAACCGCTGCGCGCCGATCATCAGGCCGAGCTTGGCGGCGCCGATGTTGGACGAGTGGGTGAAGACTTCCCAGAGCGGCAGCGCGGTGTCGCCCGTGTCGTAATCGTGGATGGTCTGGCCTTGCAGGACCAGCGGCCTGGCCACGTCGAACACGGTGTCGGTCGTGGCGACGCCCAGGTCGAGCCCGGTGGCGAGGGTGAACACCTTCATCACCGATCCCGGCTCGTAGACGCTGGCGGCGGCATGGTTGATCAGCGCCGCCGGAGCGGCCTCGCCGGCGCGATTGGCGTCGAAGTCGGGCCAGCTCGCCATGGCGAGGATTTCGCCGGTGCGCACGTCGACGACGAGGCCGGCGCCGTCGGCGATGGCGTAGTCCTTGGCGGCCCGCGCCAGTTCGTCGTGCAGCGCGCCCTGCACGCGCAGGTCGATCGAGAGCGCCACCGGGCGCTTGCCGCCGTCCGCCCGGATCGCGGCGTCGAACGCCTTCTCGGCGCCGGCAAGGCCGACGCCGTCCTTGGAGGCAAAGCCGATCAGATGCGCCCCGAGCGCGCCCAGCGGATAGTCGCGTCCAATCTGCGGCTCGAACGAGACTCCCGGCACGGCGAGGGCGTGCAGGCGCGTCATCGCCGCCGGCGTCAGGCCGCCGACGATGAATTCCTGGCGATCTCCCGCCAGCGCCCGATCGAGCTTGGCCGGCTCGATGGCGGGAAGCGCGGCCAGCAGCGCGGCGCGCACCGCCGCCTTGCGGACGATCTGCTGCGGATCGAGATAGAGCCCGTAGCGCGGCAGGTCGAGGGCCAGCAGCTCGCCGCGGCGATCCACCAGGTCGGCCCGGGCGCCCAGCGCCGGCGCCGCCGCCTCGACCCCCTGGTCGTAGGGCGAGAACAGCGCGGCTCTGGCGGCGCCGAGGCTCAAGGCCGCAAATCCGGTGCAGAACAGCGCCAGCACGAAGAAGATGCGCAGGCGCGTGTCGTCCACCGCCCGTTCCGAGGCACGGGCGCGCTCGAAGGCGTGCTCCACCCACCAAAGTCTCCGCCCGATCCAGCGCCCCATCGGCGGCAGGGGGTTGGCCAGCACCTCGCCCAGACTCATGGCGGGCTCCTCATGGCGGCGCGCCCCTGGCCGCCACCTGCGCCAGACCCTCAGGGGTTATCTCCTGGCGGGCGCTGACCGGCGCCTGGCCGGCATAGAGCCTCGCAAGGCGCTCGATCCGGTCGGGGCGCTCCAGATGGGCGACTCGAGCCTCGAGCAGGCGGACGCGCTGGCGCTCCATGCTCACCTCGCTCGCCACGTCGGCGATGTCGGCGCCCTCGCGTCCGGCGAAGGCCTTGAAGGCGTAGACGCCGAGCGCCAGCGACACGACCACCGCCAGCGCCGCCAGATCGACGATGCGGAAGCCGCGGATGCGCCGGTCGATGACGCGCGAGAGCCTCATGCCGCCCGGCTCCAGGCCGGCGTCGCGGTGCGCTCGGCCGCGCGCAGCCGCGCCGAGCGCGCCCGCGGGTTGGCGGCGATCTCGGCGGCGGCGGGGGTCCGCGCGCCCGAAAACACCAGGGTGAAGCTGGGCGCGGGTCCCCCCGCGGCCGGCGGCGCGTGCCGCGATGTCCCCGGCAGGTTGCCGGAGCGTTCGGCGAGGAAGGTCTTGACGATCCGGTCCTCCAGGGAATGGAAGCTGACCACCGCCAGGCGCCCGCCCGCCTTGAGCACCCGCTCGGCCGCTTCGAGGCCGCGGCCGAGTTCGTCGAGTTCGGCGTTGACGGCGATCCTGAGCGCCTGGAAGGTGCGGGTCGCCGGGTGGCGCCGCGCCCCGCGCCGCCCGCCCAGCGCCCGCTCCACCGTCCCGGCGAGGTCGAGCGTGCGCTCGAACGGCAGCTCGGCGCGGCGGCGCACCAGCGCCGCGGCGATGCGGCGGCCCTGCGGCTCTTCGCCGAACCGGCGCAACAGACGCGCGAGCTCGGCCGCGGGCAGGCCGTTGACGAGGTCCGCGGCGGTCGGGCCGTCGCGGCCCATGCGCATGTCGAGCGGCCCGTCGCGGGCGAGAGAAAAGCCGCGCTCGGCCTCGTCGAGCTGCATCGACGAGACCCCGAGGTCGAGGGCCACCGCGTCCGCGGCGCCTTCGCCCAACCGCGCCGCCATCTGCGAGAAGCGCTCCTCGATCAGGCGGAAACCGGCGGGGTCGGCCAGGCCCTCGGCAAAGCGCCCGGCGGCCGGGTCACGGTCGAAGGCGACGACCCGCGCGCCGCGCGCCAGGAAGGCGCGGCTATAGCCGCCCGCGCCGAAGGTGGCGTCCACCACCAGCCGCCCCGGCGCCGGCCCGACGGCATCGACCACCTCGGCCAGGAGCACCGGCGTGTGCGCGGCCGCGCTCATGTCGCCGGTCCGCCGGCGAGGGCGCGCTGGCGGGCGCGCTCGGCCAGGCCCTGGCGCGCGGCGTCGCGCTGGCGCAGCCAATGTCCGCGGAACGCCTGGCGCGGCCAGATCTGGAACCGGTCCTTCAGCCCCACCACCGTGACCCAGTCGACGAGGCCGACCAGTTCGCAGAAGCTCTCTGGCAGGGTGATGCGGCCGGCGGTGTCGAAGGAAAGCTGCGCCATGCCGCCCATGATCGAGGTTTCCAGCGCCGTGCGCATGGGATCGCCGAGCGGAAACTCGTCGATGAGCGCGGCGTAGCTGTCGAACAGCGCCTTGCCGCCACCCTCGATGCAGTCGGCCTCGATGGAGGGAAAGCAGAAGACGCCGTCGAAGGGGGCGACGGCGGCGCGGAACTCCTGCGGCGCCACGATCCGCCGCTTCGCATCCAGCTGCTTCTCGAACGTCGAGAGAAACACCAGCCCTGCCCCAACCAGACCCCGCGCCGGACGGGCCCAGCAAGGTCCGCCGATCGCCCGCCAAATCGCCTGCCCGACGCGCCGCTCCCACGCCCGTCGAGCAGCCCGCCAAGCCGATGGCGATCCGATTGGGTTAACACGGGATGAATTGGGATACAATGACACTGAGCGCCACTTGCGCGTCGTGCGTTGTCGCCGCGCCACGCCCCGCCGAGACCTGCGCCGATCGCTTTGGGTTGCGGCTCGGCGAGGCGGCTCACGAAGACAAAGCTGGACCAGACGGCCTGTAAGCCGGGTTCTGTGCCGCCCGCAGAAGCGGACGCGGCGGCCATTCCTCTGGACCGTCCATTGCTGGACGGTTCTCGCGACCTACCCGGGCGCCTCGGGCCGCCGACGGCCCTGCCCCGGACCTCACCGGTCCGAAGGCGCGACGCCCCTATTCGGTCTTGCTCCAGGCGGGGCTTGCCATGCCGTCCCGGTCGCCCGGTCCGCGGTGGGCTCTTACCCCACCCTTTCACCCTTGCCCCGGGCCGAAGCCCTGGGCGGTTTGCTTTCTGTGGCGCTGTCCCTGGGGTCGCCCCCGGCGGGCGTTACCCGCCGCCTCGTCGTCGTGGAGCCCGGACTTTCCTCCCCCGCGCCGAAGCGCAAGGGCGACCGCCCGGCCGTCTGGTCCGCTGCGGAAGGTGGCCGCGCGATATGCGAAGGTCAAGCGCGACAGCGCGCCGGGGCGACATGGGGGTCGCTTCAGGCAGCGGCGACCGTATTTGCATCGTAGTTTACGGTCGGCGGCGCCTGATGCGGGCCTCTGGCGCGAGGCGGTTCGATCAAGGGACCGGGCCGTGGCAGGCGTAAAGACGCGGGAACCACGAACGGCGCGAGAAACACGGACGGGCCGCAGGCTCGCGTGCGCGCAAGCTGCGGCCGCTTCAGTCCTGCGGCCACCGTTTTCGCATCGTAGTTTACGGCGCTCGCCACGCCAGGACGCTCGACGCGCGAAGTGCACGTCGCAGCCGAGCCGGGGCGTTCCGGCCATGACGATCCCGCTGAAATATCGCATCCGCATCTGCGCTCCTCGCCGAGCGCCACAGGCGGCGCAAGATCGGCTGACGCCGCCAGTCTAGCGCCGCCGACGCCCCCGCTAACGCGGCCTTAGCGCACGGACCACTCATGGCGCAGTGAACCGCAGCAGCGCCATCAGGCGCGCGCGGGTTTCGCCATCGGCCTCGCCGTCGAGGAGGCTCTGGCGCCAGTGGCTCTGGAAGGCGCCGACGACGGTCGTGGTCCAGGCGTCGTACTGGCCGCTGGGGGGCACGTCGTAGCCCAGGCGCGTCAGCCCCGCCTGCAGCGCGAACACCCCCGTTCCCGCCTCGCCCTGGCGCAGCGCGCCGCCGGGGGCCGGCCGAGGCTCGACCCAGAGGCCCTGGCCGGCCGCGGCGAGCCGCTTCCACGGGAACAGTTCGCCCGGATCCTGCTTGCGGCCCGGCGCCACGTCGGAATGGCCGAGGATGCGCCGGTCGGGGACGGTCCAGCGGCTGCGGATGTCGGCGATGAGTTCGATGAGGGCGGCGATCTGGACGTCCGGGTAGGGCGCATAGCCGAATTCGTGACCGGGATTGGCGAGCTCGATGCCGAAGGAGAGGCTGTTGATGTCGGTGGCGCCGCGCCAGAACGCCTTGCCGGCATGCCAGGCGCGGTCATCCTCGGGCACCAGGGCGAAGACGCGGCCGGTCTCGTCCACCATGTAGTGGGCCGAGACCTCCGAGGCCGGATCGCGCATCCGCGCCAGCGCCGCCTCGGCGCTCGGCATGCCGGTATAGTGCAGGAGGATCATGTCCGGCAGCGCCAGGCGGGCGTTGAAGTTGGGCGACGGCGCCGGGATCGGCGTCATGGCGCGGCGACCGCGACGGCCCGCGCCTCGGCCGTGCGCGCCTGGGCGATCGCCCGATAGGCGTGCGCCTGGCAGGCGCAGACCAGAGTCGAGGGCACGACGAAGACGACGCCGCTGGAGAGCGCCGCTATGGGCACCAGCACGCTGACGATGAGCAGGCGCTGCACCAGCCGCGGCCCGTGCCAGGCGAGCACGGCCACGAACAGCGGCTCGACCATGAGCCCGACGATGGCGAAGAGGGCGAAGAAGCCGGCGATCTCCAGCACGACGATGAGATAGGCGCCGAGCAGCCGCCAGAACCGCCCCCGCGCGAAGCCCCAGTAGGCATCCAGCGGAAAGCCCGCCTCGGCGAAGGTCTGAATCGGCGCCAGCGAGAAACGCACGCCGACCCAGATCTCCAGGAATACCGTCGCCGCGGCGCCGAGCGCGGCAATGGCGAGGCCGAGGCCCGGCGCCGCCGCCGAGACCGGGCTGACGATGCCGAAAAGCAGATCGACCGGACCGCGCAGGAAGAACCAGAGCAGCAGCGAGGCGATGACGACGAGGACCGTTCCGATCAGGCTGACGACGGCGATACGCGCCTCGTCCGCGCCCAGCTTGAAGAGATGCCAGCCGTGTTCGCCGGGCCGCAGCACCGCCCGATAGATCGTGGCCGTGTTCATCAGCCAGAGCGCCAGCAGCATCGGCGCCAGCAGCGGCGCGAAGGGGCCGTAGCTGCGGATCACGCCGAGCGCGCCGGCGCCCTCGGCCCTGGCGGCCGGGCCGCCGCCCACCGCCTTGATGAGGCCGATCGCGGCGATGGCGAGCGCCCAGACGGCGATCCAGTAGAGCACCGCCTTGGGCTCGCGCCGCATGACGCGAAAACCTTCGAGGGCGGCCGACACGGACGAGAGCGAGGTCATCTTGAGTCGCAGGAGCCAGGTCCGGATGAAGGTCAGGGCGCGCCTATAGAGAAGATCGGCGCCGGCGGGAATCAAGCATAGGGCAAAGGCGCGCCGATCGCCTCGACGCGCCGCTTCCGCGCCGCCGTCCCCCGGGGTAGGACTGCGGCGATGACCGGCGATGCGATCCATATCATCGGCGGCGGCCTCGCCGGCTCGGAAGCGGCCTGGCAGGCGGCCGAGGCCGGCGTGCGGGTGGTGCTGCACGAGATGCGTCCCCAGAAGGGCACCGACGCGCATCGCACCGACGGCCTGGCCGAACTGGTGTGTTCCAACTCGTTCCGCGCCGACGACGCCGAGGCCAACGCCATCGGCCTGCTGCACGCCGAAATGCGCAGCCTCGGTTCGCTGGTGATGGCCTGCGCCGATCGGCATCAGACTCCGGCCGGCGGCGCCCTGGCGGTGGACCGCGACCGGTTCTCGGCTGCGGTGACCGAAGCCATCCTCGGCCATCCGCGCATCGCGCTCGAGCGTGGCGAGGTGGCCGGCCTGCCGCCGACGGACTGGCGTTCGGTCATCGTCGCCACCGGTCCCCTCACCTCGCCGGCGCTCGCCGGCGCCGTCGCCGCACTGACCGGCGAGGCGGAACTGGCCTTCTTCGACGCCATCGCCCCGATCGTGCATCTCGACAGCATCGACCTCGGCATCGCCTGGCGCCAGTCTCGCTACGACAAGCCGGGCCCCGGCGGCGATGCGGCCGCCTACATCAACTGCCCGCTGGACCGGCGCGGCTACGAGGCGTTCGTCGAGGCCCTCCTCGCCGGCCCGAAGTCCGAGTTCAAAGACTGGGAGGCGGTCCCCTATTTCGAGGGCTGCCTGCCCATCGAGGTGATGGCCGAGCGCGGCCGCGAGACGCTGCGCCACGGCCCGATGAAGCCCGTGGGCCTCACCGATCCGCGCCGGCCGGACCAGAAGCCCTACGCGGTGGCGCAGCTGCGCCAGGACAATGCGCTCGGCACGCTCTGGAACATGGTGGGCTTCCAGACCAAGCTGAAACACGCCGCCCAGGCCGAGATCTTCCGCACCATCCCGGGGCTCGGCAAGGCGGTGTTCGCCCGACTCGGCGGCCTGCACCGCAACACCTTCATCAATTCGCCGGTGCTTCTCGATGCGCAGCTGCGGCTGCGGGCCGAGCCGCGGCTGCGCTTCGCCGGCCAGATCACCGGCGTCGAGGGCTATGTGGAGAGCGCCGCCATCGGCCTCCTGGCCGGCCGCCTCGCCGCCGCCGAGCAGCAGGGGCGGCCGCTGGCGCCGCCCTCGATCGCCACGGCGCTGGGGGCGCTCGCTGCGCACGTCACCGGCGGTCACCTGGCGGCGGGCAAGGGCTCGTTCCAGCCGATGAACATCAACTATGGCCTGATCGCGCCGATGGAAGCCGAGGCCGGCGCACGCCGCGCCGAGCGCGGCCGGGCGAAACGTCAGGCCGTCGCGCGCCGTGCGCTGGCGGAAGTGGCCGCGTGGGGGTGCGGCGCACTCCCGGCGGCGGCTTAGGAGGGCGCGACCAGGCGCTTCGCTACGCGCTCCGGATGTTCAATGGATCGCCACGCCCACCAGTCGCCCGATCCCGAAGGTGACGGCGGCGGCGAGGTAGCCGATCAGCAGCTGGCGGCCGGCGGAGACCCAAAATCCGCGGCCGGTGAAGAGCGAGGTCGCCGCGCCGATGGCGACGAGGGCGAGCCCGCTCGAGGCGAGCGCGGCGCCCAGCGCCGGCAGGCCGGAGAGCACGAAGAACGGCGCCACCGGGAAGATCGCCCCCACGGCGAAGAGCAGGAACGACGCCGCCGCGGCCTGCCAGGGCGATCCGCCCAGCTCGTCCGGGTCCAGGCCCAGCTCTTCGCGCGCCAGGGTGTCGAGGGCGGTCTTAGGATCGGCGAGCAGGCGCTCGGAGAGGGCGCGCGCCTGGCCCTCGGGCAATCCCTT
>Ga0307372_10009021_pt1 | contig 13860 bp, 10 predicted proteins | sample OX1MG_FD_202533 | JGI IMG/M metagenome (GOLD analysis project Ga0307372, IMG submission 202533) | Soil microbial communities from Risofladan, Vaasa, Finland - OX-1 | ecosystem: Environmental > Terrestrial > Soil > Coastal area > Acid sulfate soil | place: Finland: Risofladan, Vaasa | collected...
ATCCAATCTGGAAGGGCAAAATCGTGATCGACGACCCGAGCAGGTTAAGTGCAACCGGCGGAATATTTGCGTTGCTTCGACAGAATATGACGCAGAGCCAGTGGGTAGCGTATCTACAGGGAGTAGAGGCGAACCAGCCACTCATTGTATCATCATCTGGGGGCGTTTACACTGATGTTGAATCTGGTTCCGCAGCGATCGGGGTTGGTGCTATCACGGATGTCGTTTCTGGCTTGGGCACAGGTGCTCCAGTGGGTTATAAATGGCTCAATCCGATTCCGATAAACACAACTCCACTGGGAATCATGAAGAATGATCCTCATCCATACATGGCTGAGCTCTTTGTCGAGTGGGCGAGCTCCTACGCAGGTCAGACCGCAGTGGGATTGTCCTCCAGAACTCCGGCTCTTCCAGCAGCTGCTCAAGTAACTCTACTCTCAAAGCTACCAGTTCCGATTCCAGCTTCATACACTGAATCGAATTTCGTAACCTTGCTTTCGGGGAGCAACACCTCAACCTATACCACTACATACACGTCAATATTCGGAAAGTAGAATCTGATAGCAATAGCATAAACGAAGGTAAAATCCAGAAATCATCTTGAAGTCTAGATGACTACAAAGTTTCCTGTTGTAGTATCTGCGATCTTTGCGGCGTTATTTGTTACGCCGCTTTTGTTTTTTTTCGGAACGAGTACATCACTCAGCCAGATTCTGGTGGTGCTCAAAGAGCCTGTCTATGACGATGCAATTTGGACGACAATCTACCCAGCGGCGGTCGGAGGAGCATTGGCGCTCGCGATGGGAACCATTTATGCTTGGATAGTTCAGCGGACTGATGTACCATTTAGGAGAGTTCTAAGCCTTCTGCCATTCTTGGGTCTCACCCAACCGGGAGAGGTTAGGGCAATTGGGCTTAGCTTCTTGTTTAGTCCGAGTATTGGGTCAGTAAATATTCTGTTCGAGAGAACATTCCACGTATCATTTCCGCTTTTCAACATATTCACAAATAACGGACTAATCTTCGCACATTCCATAGGCGGACTTCCGTTTGCTTATCTAGCAATGTCTGCGGCAATTAGAGGAATCGACCCAGTTCTTGAGGATAGCTCTCGTCTGACTGGCAGCTCAATTAGGAATTCGATGCGCCGAGTCACTTTACCTCTACTGAAACCTGCCCTGATTGGAACTTATTTGGCAATGCTTCCGATCGGCATGGCAAACTTTGATTACCCCTTCATATTCGGTCAGTCAGCCTCATCTGGAGTGAATACACTTGCCACCTCCATATATGATGCGATTACCAACTCCACGCCCCCGGACTATAACACTGCAGGTGCGCTGAGCCTAATCTACGTGTTCATAGCCTTGGTTGTTGTTACATTTTTCATCTATACCACAAGACGGAATTACAAATATGTCACAGCTCACGGCCAACAATCTCCGCCAACCCTCTACAATCTTGGTCATGTAAGACGTTATGGTGCGCTAGCACTTTGCCTTGGAATAATGTTAATTTCATTTTTCATGGAAGCTTACATTTTATTGCTAGTTTCTCTAGTTCCATTCTACACCGCAACGCAGTCCGTGGGTCTCACATTGCATAATTACGTTCTGCTTTTTACAGGGTTTCCACTTTTCTGGTCCGCCGTCGAAAACAGCATTATTGTCTCATTGGTTGCTGGGGTTGCTTGTTCGATACTTGGGACGATTCTTGCTTACACAGTGGTCAAAAGCAAGTATCGATGGGCGAAAATGTTTGAATACGCCAACATATTGCCGTACGCGATTCCTGGAGTTGTTTACGGACTTGCGATGCTCTGGCTATTTACATACGTTCCTTTCTTAGCTAGAAACGTGTATCCCACAATTTGGGCGCTTCAAATCGCGCTTGTAATAACATGGCTGCCATTCGCAGTCAGAATCATCGCACCATCAGTTCTGCAAATGTCAAACGAATTGGAAGAAGCCGGGAGTATTGCCGGTTCTAAGTGGCTTAGGACGTATTTGAAAATCTTACTGCCAATGATGAAGGTAGCAGTTTTGGCTAGCTTCACCTACATCTTCCTGGATACATTCAGGGAACTGGGCACAGTCACTTTGCTTACGACATACCACACATATCTGCTGACTACATTCATTCAAGATTTGTTCACACAGGGCGGTGGGACTTTTCCGATAACCGCTGCCACCTCATGTATCATGATGCTCATCGGCGGGGTTTTTCTAGCGATTGCATCGAAGTTTCTCGGCGTGGATCTACTTAGAAGAGAGGGCTCCCTCTTGGCACCACCTTTAGTGAAATCTGAACCAACTAAAGTCACTGCAGCACCAATCGAAGTAAAGACCGATTAGGCGAAAGCACGCCGATCTCGTCCTAACTAGTTGCACACTGCTAGATTTCGATAATCTGTTTCCAGCGCAGAGATGTACTTATTCCATGTCGCTTGGGAATCAAGTTTCTTCTTTGATTTCGCGGGCATAGCTGCGACGTCGTAAAAATTGTGGGCAAAAGTTACGGTCAATTTAGTCAGATCAGGAGAAATTCTTGTCAATTTGTATTCCCCGGTTGAATCAGAACCGTTTCCATATGCCTTCATGTTCCAAGAGTTAGGAGGCTTTAGCCTCACAATGTATGCACGACCTCGTGTATTGCCATCGTTCTCAGCGAGCATTACATAAATCACACGGTCGGTTTTCTTCTCGATCAGAACCCTATTAGAATCCGATTGTGTTATCTTTGTATCTCCCTCATCAAAGTCAGTGCACCACTTGAAAGCATAATCCAGTGGTGCTTTGATTTTCATCGTTATGGTATAGGAAATTATGTTTGTCTTCTTCGCACCAAGTGATTTGCGGCTTTGCTTCAAAATAATGTCGAGAATCTGTTCACGCGTCTATTATTTGAATTCTCTTTGTGTGTGCCAACATGATTACACCAAGAGAAAAATTAGGAAACTTGAGGAATCTAGGTAGAATTCAAACTGTTAGGCAATTGGAAGAGCTGGCCTGAATTTCACTATCGATATACCACCAATGTCTTCAAAAAAAGCCTTGACTTGCATTCCCTCTCTAATCTGATTTGGGTCGCACTCAACAATCTGCGCGATAATCCGAACTTGCTCTTCGAGATCTATAGCTGCAAGAAAGTATGGAAGATCTTTTTGAAAGGCGGGACTATTCATGACAACTTCTTTTATGGAAGCAAACGAGTAGATTCTACCACTACCTGTGCTCTTGACCCAATCAAAATCTCGCTTCATGCATGATTCACAGGAGCTCTTGGGTGGAAACTGCTTGTGACCACAAGACTTGCAACTCTGTATTCGCAGCTCACCCATCTTGGTTCCTTCCCAGAAGGGCGACGAAAAAGAAGCAACGTACGGAAGTGGTTTTTTTGCGTTGCTCGGATTCTCTGCGCTTACGCCGAATTTTGACATTACACTTCATTCCCCAATATGGCGACACTATTCAATCCTACATTTCGACCATACTGTAATGCGCCGATTCCAGTGACCATGCCAATCTTGCAATTATCGATCTGACGACCCTCTCCTTCATTTCTAAGCTGTCTGATCCCCTCGGTTAGATTGATGTTCCCGCCGGCCAGCCCAGGTTGTCCAGCTGATATTTGCCCACCGCCGGTATTGACCGGCAAATCCCCATTGAATGATATATCGGTTTTCTCCACGAACTTCCCACCTTCGCCCTTTTTACAAAAACCTGCATCTTCTAATTGCATTAAAACTGCTATCGTAAAATCATCGTATGGTTGGAAGTAGTCCATGTCACTGATCTTCAGATTCGACATCTTCAACGCTTGCTGCGAAGCGTCTTTGATTCCCATGAGCGTAGCATCGGGCAGAACGTTTGAGGGATAATAGCTGTTGTCGCACTCTCCGAACCCAAGGAGATAAACTGGTCTCTCAGTCCACTTTCGTGCTTCTTCTGCCTTGGTCACAATAAAAGCCGATCCACCGTTTACTCTCATGACAGTGTCAAGTAGACGAATGGGATTAGCGATCATTCTAGAATTGAGATAATCGTCCATCGTTATTTTGCTCTTGAAAATTGCGTTTGGATTCATGACCGCGTGATCCCTCTGGACTACAGCTATCTTACCAGTGTGCTCGAATTTGGTCCCGTATTGTGACATGTGACGTTCCATTACGAGCGCGAACAGGCTAGGTGGTCCCATAACTCCGAAAGGTTTCTCAAAGTCTCTTCGATGCTCGGTGAGCATGACAGTATCACCATAGGTTAGCGGAGCGTCTGCCGCTACGCAGAGGACTCTGTCCACTATACCTGAACTTATTGCCACAGCTGCTTGAGCAAGAGAAACCACAGCGCTTGCCCCGCCATGTGAAGGGGTTATCATCCAGCGAGTCGTAAGACCAAGCATTTCAGCCGCCTCAACTCCTACGAATAAAGGATGTTCCACTTCCGGATGAGTCACGGCCAATCCTTGATTGTCCAGATCTTTCTTTGACATCCCCGCATTGTTCATCGCGAGTTCAGCAGCCCACGACAAATATTCCCAGTACGTCAAACGAGGTTCGCCCTTATCCTTTCGTGCACGGGTTACCGGAGTTTCCCCGTAGCCGACAACTGCTATTTTTCCACGAAGTGACAAATCTTGCTTGGGCACCTGATCTTGTCTAGGACTAATTCAGAACAGCGGTCATTTTTCGACGAGTCGCCAGAATACCTGTTACTGTCTGTGCTCTATGGGAGCGTATCCCAAACTCTTCACAAGGAGCGCGTTGTTTTGCACTAGCCAGCGGCTCTTATGATCGGGGTCGTCGTTGAACGTTTGATGCCAGAAGAACGGTGGAAGAAACAAGGCGTCATTGGCCTTCCAATCATATCTCCGTCCGTCAATTATCGTGTGGCCCCGGCCCTCCAGCACAAAAACAGCTTCCTCGTAAAGGTGGCAGTGCTCAACAGTATTCTTACCTGGAGGAATGTCCTCTACATAGATCTGGTGAATGTAAGCGTCGTATCCTAAACGTGGATCCACCATATAGTGCTTCCAACTCTGACCATCCCATTGAGGCTTTACATCCGCGCCTTTGCAGAGAATTTTTGTCTTCAGTCTGCGGTCTGCCAATACTCTTTCGTAATCTCTATCTCCTTCGTAGATTCCTTGGCTGTCCTTCTCTGGCACTACAGTCTTCGATTGCGCGTTAGTGGGACTAGTTGAAACGGATACTGAAGGCCTCTTTCCAAGGTGAGGCCTTTCTTCGGGAGACACCATGTCCAAGTGTTGTTGAAGACCAAGTCCGACATTCTTCATGACTTCTCCTGCACCCATGCCTATGAACCTCATTGTCTCCTCACCATCGTTGAAGAACTCGTGCCACCTCATAGGGGGAACAAAGACTGCATCACCTGCCTTCCATTCCACAACGTCTTCGTCGAGCAGAGTGTGCCCTTTTCCCTGCAGAATATACACTGTCGCTTCGGCCATATGCCGATGCATCGTATTGGTTTTGCCAGGGGCAATCTCCTCGATAAACATGCTTGCACCAAGATCGTCGAATCCCATAGCTGGTCTTACAAGATACCACGTATTCCCATGCCCATTCCACATGGGTTTTATGTCCTCAGCTTTCGCCACAATTTTGCTTTTTTCCAAGCTCTTGTAACGGTCAGTGCGATATCTCAAATTCTTCTGATAGATTTCGTAGGAGATGTTGCGTTCGCGTTCTCTTTCACTCATAGCTGTGTCTAGTTCGGGTCTAATCAGAATCTTCTATAAACGTTATTATTTCTTGTTGATCCGATAAGGAATACTGAACATAGTCCCTTTTCTGAAATTTTCGAACGAAAATTTGCTGATGTGCGCACATCCGAAAATCCTACTTTGAAAACAACAATGTTATAACAAGTTTAGAAAGCTAGGCCCTGCGGTACAGAGTTGGACTTTTCCCTCACCGAGGATCAAGAAATTCTCGTTCAATCTGTCAAGGAGTTTGCGCTCAGAGAAATCAAACCATGGGTTAGATTTATCGATAAGAAAGGTGACGGCGATGAAGGTCACAATAAGGCACGTGAGATCTACAAGAAGGCGGCAGCACAAGGTCTGACAAGTCTTGGTTTCCCAGAAGAATACGGTGGCACAAAAGCCGATCCACTTACAATTGGTCTTGTAGCGGAAACGCTAGCAAGATATGGTGGGCTAGCCAAGCTTGAATCTGGATCAGCTCTGTACGGCTCAACGGGCTCAGCAATGATACTTGCAAAGGCTGCAAACGACAAGATAAAGGAAGACTGGATACCCAAAATGATTTCCGGAGAGCGGTTTTTGGGAATCGGGTCTACCGAACCGCATTGTGGATCGGATGTTTCTCAGATTAGGACACGCGCCGTTAAGGAAAAAGACCAATACATCATTAACGGGGAAAAACAGATGGTGGGAGGAACTCGATGGTCTGATGCGTTCATAGTCTATTGCAGAACATCTGAAGAACGAAACGGAATAAGCGCTATTCTGGTGGAAAATGACAGATCGGGAATCTCAAGATATCAATTTGACACGTTAGGAAGTCCATTTTGGGAAATAGGCGGGATGGTGTTCAAAGATGTCAGAGTCCCCGTTTCAAATCTCCTTGGGCAAGAGGGGAAGGGTTTGAACCTAATGCTGGGGCTCTATGATTGGATGCGAGCGCTTGTGGGAGCTCAATGCGTGGGTATGGCGCAAGGTTCGCTTGATGAATCGATAGAGTACGTCAAGCAAAGAACCGCCTTTGGTCAACCAATTGGCAAATGGGAGGCAGTCCAGTTCCGAATCTCAGAGGCGGCAACCATGCTGGAAGCTGCGAGATGGCTGACGTATAGGACGCTTTGGCTCGCTAGCAAGGGATTACCACATGCCAAAGAGTCATCCATGGTAAAATGGTGGGTCCCAAAAATAACTTTCGACATAGTGAACGACTGCATTCAGAATAAAGGTGCAGCTGGATTCACTACGACGGGTCTCGACGAACTGAAACTAAGGTACATTAGAGGGTATTGGATAGCTGATGGAACAATAGATATTCAGAAGATAGTCATTGGCCGAGAAATACTCGGGAAAGAATTCGTGCCGTATCGCAAGTGAGAGTCCACCTTTGTTGCTCAAATCTTAGTTTTTGAAACAAGTTTATCTGTACGCGGAAACAACTTTGTCCCTGAATACCGCCATATTCTCAATGACATCCCTGTAAGTGGACTGACCGTATCCATAAACGAAAGAAAGCAAGAATACATCCACGCCAGCTTTTGAGAACTGTTCCACCTTTGCAACGGCATCATCAGCAGTGCCAATCAGCGACGAATCCAACGCCGATGCCGTTCTGCCATAAGTAGGAGCATGGGCCGCGGGATATCTGTCTATGAATTCCTTGCAATGATCGTTTGCCGCTTCCTTTGTTTTTCCGATCCATGCCCTGACTCCATGCATCATTGGAAAATGTTCTTTGTTTCGGCCATATTGCAGGAGCTTCTTGTTAAGTAGCTCTCTGTGCTCTTTCACCCATTCAGGAGTTTCTGCATTGCACGACCAACCATCGCCGTATTTTGCGACCCGGTCGAGTGCTCTTTCAGTTCTTGCTGCCATGTAAATTGGAATGTTCTTTTGGTAGGGTCTGGGAAAAATTACGGCCCCTTCGAAATTGATGTATTTGCCCGCAAACGAAGCTCTGCCTTTGTCCCAGATCTCTCGTAGAGCTTGCGCGTATTCCTCTACTAGTTTCGCTCTGGTGTGAAATGGTACATGATAACATTTTTCCGCATATGGAAGAAATGTTTCGGCGGAGCCCACGCCGAATGAAACAATCAATCTCCCGTTCGATAGATTGTCAAGAGTTGAGAGCTGTTTTGCCAAGACAATTGGATTGCGTGGTGGGGGAACCATTGACCAATAGCGAAATTTCAATTTCTTGGTTTGTCCAGCAAGGAAGGAGAATAGCGAGATTGTTTCGTAATGATAGATTGATTCATCGGATTTTATTTCTTGGAATTTTGTCCCACTGTTACAGATCCAATCTACGCTTGAAACTGATTCGTATCCCAGATCCTCTGCCTCTCTAGCTACAGCAGAAAGGCTAACTTGGCTAGTGCCGCCAAATCCATTCGGTAATACGATGCCGAATTTGGGTTTCATCGTCTCGAGTCCACATTCCTGGCCTTAGCGCTGATTTTTGAATAAGGAATCCTTTTCAGACCTCTGCCTACTTACCTATGAACTTCGGCTCCCTTTTTTCGATGAATGCGCGCAACCCTTCTTCCTTGTCATCTGTATAATGCGCTATTGTGCTAATTTCCTTTTCATAGTATAATCCTGTGTTCAGATCAACATCCAACGCCTTCTCTATCGCAGATTTTGCTAGCATGATGACAACGGGTGCGTTCTTTGCAATTGTCCTGGCTAACTCTTCTGCTTCACCTAATAATTTCTCAGGCGCATAGACATGGTTCACTAGTCCTATTCGCTCAGCCTCTCTTGCCTCGATCAGTTTTCCAGTGAATATCAGTTCTTTTGCCATAGCTTGGCCGACAATTCTAGGCAGACGCTGTGTACCTCCACTACCAGGAATTATTCCCCTTTTGGCTTCAGGTTGGCCGAGTTTTGCGGTTTCTGAAGCCAATCGAATATCGCAAGCTAGGGCTAGCTCACACCCACCTCCTACAGCGAATCCGTTTACTGCTGCTATGGTGGGTTTCACATACTGTCCAATTGTGTTAAATGGTTCATTCCCGCCGAGCTTGAATCGTCTCCTCGCGTCTAGCGGGATCCTGTCCTTGATTCCTTTGTCTTCCTTTAGATCAACACCGGAACAGAATGCTCTTCCGTTTCCGGTGAATACCACTGCGCGAACACTATCATCATCAACAAAGTCATTTAGGGCAGATACGATCTCTTGACGCATTTTATTATTTATCGCATTTAGAGAATCCGGCCTGTTCAACGTGATGGTGGAAAAACCATCTTTCTTTGCTACTTCGATGAATTCATATGACAAATTTCTATTCCACGATGACCCGGCACAGCTTAAAGTATTTCTAGTTTTGTGCTCTTCGGTGCGATCGGCTAAGCGATTTTCTTAACAGTTATAAATAAAGTTCAAAGTGATCGGCTTTGGGAACCATTTTTCTTATGTCAGAAGTGTTAACTGGTCGTCTCTACAGTTGATGAATAGAAACTTGATTAGTTCGCTAGAACCAAACTCGAACAGATCTTACAAAATCTTGGGTCCTCAGGAAAGCTCAGACTTACTATCAAAGTACGGGATAAAGTGTCCAGATCAAAAATTAGCACTAAATGAAGATGAAGCAGCCCAGTTTGTCGCCCAAATGGATTCCGCAGCTGTCCTAAAAATTGCCGGAAAGAACATTGCGCACAAATCCGATTACGGAGGAGTGATAACAGGAGTTGACAAGAACAATGTTAGGTCGACATACAGAAAGTTGATGTCTCAATTCAAGGATGACGATTCAAAGGGTGTTTTGGTACAGCAGTTCATTAGGGGTACGCCCGAGCTGATGCTGGGCGGCAAGAGGGATGATGTCTTTGGTGTTCTTCTCGTGTTCGGTATCGGCGGCATCTGGGTTGAAATATATCACGATGTGTCGGTTTGCGCTTATCCGTGCTCTGATGCCGATCTCAAACGCGCAGTCGAAGAAATTAGCGGAAAAAGATTGCTGGAGGGATACCGTGGGGCTAAACCAGTAAGCAAATCGGCGCTTCTTGAAATGCTGAGAGGTCTTGGGGAGTTGATGTTGAACAACCCAACAGTAAGGGAAGTAGATATCAACCCAGTCATACCAGACTCCACGGGCTTGTTGCTTGCGGCTGACGTTAAAATTGCTTTGAGCGAAGAGTCAAAACCTCTTCCGGAAAAGACTGAAACTTCGTCGTCAATGACCGTTGCCAAAAACGCTGACATTCTCAAACTATTTGAACCTCAAAGCGTAGCTGTCATTGGCGCTTCAAACAATTCCGACAAGATAGCTGGGATGATTATTCCCCACCTGATCAAATTTGGCTTTCCGCGCGACAAAATATTTCCTGTGAACCCTCATCAAGAAACTATTTCCAACATAACCTGTTACAAATCCGTTAAGGACATTCCCTCTGAAATTGATCAGGCTTGCATAGTTGTTCCGCCGTCCGAAGTCGCGACAACACTCAAAGAGAGTGGTTTGAAGGGGATCAAATCTGCAATAATTTTCTCTTCGGGATTCCAAGAGATCGGAAGGGGTGAAGATCAAAGAAATCTGAGCGATATCGCAAAATCCTTCAACATGCATTTCTGTGGGCCCAATACCGAGGGAATAATATCACCTTTTAACAACAATTGCTCAACATTTAGCCCCTCATTGGAGTATTTTTCGAAATTGGTACCTGGAGAATCTGCAATCGTCGCCCAAAGTGGAGGTGTGATGATGTCAATTGTGGGTTCATTGTTTGAGCTAGGATTAGGCATTAGCAGAGCGGTATCATCAGGAAACGAAGCCGATTTGGACGTTAGTGATTACCTCGAGTTCTATGCTTCTGATCCAAAAACCAAAGCTGTGAGCGTCTTCATGGAAGGAGTGCGCAATGGACCGAAATTTATTCGTGCAGCCAAGGCTCTGGCGACGGCGCACAAGCCATGCATTGCTCTGAAGTGCGGAAGGTCAGAGAAGGGGGCTAAGGCGGCCCTGCTTCATACAGGTGCTGTTGCCGGGTCTTACGAAACCTACAAGGCAATTTTCCGACAATTTGGAATCCTTGAAGCAGATGACATAGAAGAGATAGTTGATTATTTGGCTGGGTTCACATTGCAACCGCTCCCAGAGGGTAGAAGACTCGTTGTGATATCTGCATCAGGGGGTGCGAACGGTTTAGCTGCGGACGCATGTGCAGATGCGGGCTTGACCTTGCCCGAGATCTCTGAACCTACAAGAAAGCTTATGCGTTCCATTCTGCCAGAGTTTGGCAGCGTTACCAATCCGCTTGACATCACCGGTCAGGTTTTGGGAAACCCACAACTTTTTGAAAAAATGCTCGAATCATTGGTTGATGAAGGAGATATTTTTCTGACAATTCGAGTCGGTGGAGGAATCAAGGGGGCATTATCACTTGTCAAATGCTCGGAACTCTTCAGGCAAAAGAAAAAGACATTGATTAGTTGTATCATGTCGTCACGTCAAAGTGCGGAATCTGCGCGCAGCCTGCTCTTAGAAAACAAGATTCCAGTCTTTGGTACTCCGCTGAGATCAATAAGGGCGATATCCGCGATGATGAAGTACAAAGAATTTCTGGATACACACGTTTCCCAAATCTGAAATTATATGTGAGTAAATGAATACTTGCCCGGTTACTGACCGACCCCGTGATAGAATCTAAAGATATGCGGCACTAATGTCGCTCTTCATTACACAAGATTATTTTCTCCTCACGCATCTTGTTTATCTGATCATTTGTGTACCAAGTTCGATTAGAATTTCTTTGGTGTGCTCGCCATGGTTTGGAACTGGTCCATTACTCGCTGGTCTCAAATTGTCAATTAGAAATGGGCTAGTTGAACCATCCTCAAGATCAAAGCCCCTTTGGGATAGTGTCTTATCAAGCAGGACTTCATCCAGACTTCTGACTGGAAAGACTGGTACGTCATAACGAAGCAAGATGTCAGCAGCCATCTCGGTTGTCATGCCAGAGAAAAGTTTTCTGAGATTTTCCGCAGCTAGGCCATCACTCTGCTTATCTTCAAGATCGGGACGTCCTAAAGCTTCGCAAGTTTTCTTCCAAAAACGTGCCTCGGATGCGGCGATAGTAATGTATCCATTACTGCATTTGTATATATTGTATGATGGATTAAATCCATTGAGTCTTAGTTTACTTCTCGCGCGAACTTGATCTTGAATTATTTTGCCATCCTCAAGTAGTCGAGCAAAATTGCTGAGATTGAAGAAAAGACTCGCTTCCGCCAGTGAGACATCTATGTATCCGCCACTTCCATCCAATAGCTTGGCAAGTATTCCTACTAACGCCACTAGTGCTCCTCCCGTATCCGCGAGAGGAACTGGAAGAACACCGGGATTACTTTCTGAAAGTTCTGGAGATAACAATCCGGACATCGCAACATAATTTAGGTCATGACCGGCCTGTTCGCGATATTCACCTGATTGCCCGTATCCAGAAATCGAGCAATATACGATGCGCGGATTGATCTTGGTCAAAGTGGCGTAATCTACTCCTAATCGTTCTGCTATTCCTGGTCTGAACCCCTCAAGAACAACGTCGCTGTTCTTGATGAGTTTGTAGAAAACCTCCCTACCCGCATCATTCTTGAGATTGATAGCGACGCTTTTTTTCCCGCGATTAAGCAATTTGAATACATTTTGCGTTGTCTGCCTAGAATAGTCACCTCTCTCGGTATCTTCCACCTTGATAATTGTGGCACCCAGTTGCCCTAAAAGCATCGTTGCAAGGCCTCCAGGAAGTAATCTTGTCATATCTAAGACTCTATATTTCAGATTCATAATCGAGTCGCGTATCTATTACTTGACAATCAGGCGGTTCAAACTCTGGCGTTCATTGAGGATCATTGAAAAGGTTGCTGTCATTATACTATTCAGATCTCTCCTGATCGAATATCTCTTTTGTCCCTCTGATGGCTGAGGGTAGGATCGCGATTCCGTTAATTATTCCCAATACTAGTGCAGCAATTCTGAACCCACTCAAGAACTGAGAAAGCATGAGAAGCGAATGCTGCGCAGTCCCCTGCAGTAATTGGGTAAATGTGGCATATGGAGTTCCAATCGTAATGAGCAGCACCACAAGTCCATAGCTGATGGTAGATCCCACATTGTACATGGTATTCCTGAACCCCGACGCGATTCCTACGCGGTTCGGTGGCACAGAGCCCATGATCGCTTTCAGGTTTGGTGGAGTGAAAAGGCCGTTTCCAATGCCCATGATCATCAAAACTAGGGCAATCTCTACAAATTGAGTTTGCGCATCAAATGTTGCCATGGCGAAAAAGGAGAGTGAGATCATGAAAAGCCCTGAAGTTGTTAAAATCCTCGAACCATACTTGTCAGATAATCGTCCACCGACAAAGGAGAAGATCATGTAGGTAACGTCCAACGGCAGGATGCTCAGTCCCGCTTGCAATGGCGTGTAACCTAGTCCAATTTCGAGGTAAAGTGCTAGTATCAAGACCAAACCTCCCCAGGCTAGGGAATTCAATAGCTGCGCGAGGTTGCCCATTGCGAACGATTTTATCTTGAACAATCGGAGATCAAGCAAAGGAAAAGATATGCGCGATTCGCATTTGATAAAAAATACTAATAATGTCAATCCAACAAGAAGAAAGAAAAATCCTTCTGTTGAACCAGATATCCCATAACTGAGATATGTAATTGCGATCAACAAAGAGGTAAGGCCCGCTACAAACAGACCAAATCCCCTCCAATCGATTCTCTTCGACGGATCTTTCTTCCCGATTTCCCGAAGCCGTCTCTGTGCCCAAATGGTGCCGAAAATGCCAATCGGCACATTCACGTAGAATAGTCCCCTCCAATCCACTACTGATAGTATCAGGCCTGAGAGCGTGAGTCCAACTACATTCCCGACTCTGAAGGCGGTTTGATTTATTCCCAACATCATTCCAAGCTCAGTCTTTGGGCTCGCATCTGCGATTATGGCCGAGGCGTTCGTGATGAGCATGCCAGATCCAACCCCCTGAATTAGTCTGAATCCTATCAATTGGTAAGGGTTCATGGAAAGTGCGCATAGAGCTGACCCAGCTGTGAAAATAATGAAACCAATATTGTAGAGCTTGACTTTCCCATGGATATCAGAAATTCTTCCGACCAAGAGCAAGCCTGT
>Ga0307372_10009023_pt1 | contig 13857 bp, 13 predicted proteins | sample OX1MG_FD_202533 | JGI IMG/M metagenome (GOLD analysis project Ga0307372, IMG submission 202533) | Soil microbial communities from Risofladan, Vaasa, Finland - OX-1 | ecosystem: Environmental > Terrestrial > Soil > Coastal area > Acid sulfate soil | place: Finland: Risofladan, Vaasa | collected...
GCCAAAGGTCACCGGCACGACCACGTTGCGGTAGGGCGCCGGTGCCGGCAGCTCGCTGGCCGCGCCGTGGCTCTGATAGGGGCCGTACTTCGCCACCAATTGCTGCCATATTTTTTCCAGTGCGGCGGGTGGAGCCGCCTTTTGCATGGCGGCATCAAAACCCTTGCCCGCTTCGGACCAATGGCCGCTGGCCATGGCTACGACCGCGGCAACCGACGCGCTGTGGTTGGCGACAGCGCCGGCAGCGGCAGCGGCAGTCGCAGCGACGGGTGTGCTGGCGGCAATGGGCGCCGCGGGCCGGGTCGCCAGGGCGGGAGCGCCGGCCAGCAGCGCCGCGCCGAGACCAAACGCGGATATCAGCAAAGACCGTGCTTTCATTGTCCTTCCTCCGTGGTGGGACCCGCAGGGGGTCGAAAGTGTCCGCTCAGCGCGGGCGTTTGAAGAACAGGGTAACGCCAATATACGGCGGTTCGTTGTGCACGCTGACCAGCTCCCAGCCCAGGGTACCGAGATCGCGCATTTCCTTGACCATGGGATCGTCGTCGGGAAGCGCACCCGGTTCCAGTCGACCCATCAACGAGAACTTCTTCACCAGCGTCAGATTGACGACTTTGTAGTCCCATGCGGCCACGGTCGGTTTCCTGTTCAAAGGGGGGATCAATCGCTGGTGCGCTTGCGCGAGCCACTGGCTGGCAACCGTCCGGTCTTGCGCAGCGCCTCGCGCAGCACGTATTCGATCTGCGCGTTGAGGCTGCGCAGTTCATCGTCGGCCCAGCGCTGCACCGCGTCCAGCACCTCGGCGTTGATGCGCAGCGGGTAGGCTTTCTTGTCAGTCACCCGGATCAGCCCGAATACAGCGTGCCGGTATTGACCACCGGTTGGGTGCCGCGTTCGCCGCACAGCACGACCAGCAGGTTGGAGACCATCGCCGCCTTGCGCTCCTCGTCCAGCTTGACCTGGCCGCCCTGCTCCAGCCGCTGCAGGGCCATCTCGACCATGCTGACCGCGCCTTCGACGATGAGCATGCGCGCGGCGATGATGGCGCCGGCCTGCTGGCGCTGCAGCATGGCCTGGGCAATCTCGGAGGCGTAGGCAAGGTGGCTGATGCGCGCCTCGACCACCTGCACGCCGGCCTTGCCCAGGCGGGTCTGGATCTCGTCGCGCAGATGCGTGTTGATCTCCTCGCCGTGGCTGCGCAGCGAGGGCTTGCTGTCGTCGTGGGCGTCGTAGGGATAGCTCTGCGCCATCTGCCGCAGCGCGGATTCGGACTGGATCTGCACGTAGTTCTCGTAGTTGTCGACCTGGAACACCGCCTCGTAGGTGTCGACCACCTGCCAGACCACGACCGCGGCGATCTCGATCGGGTTGCCATCGAAGTCGTTGACCTTGAGCTTGGACGATTCGAAGTTGCGCACGCGCAGGCTCAAGCTGCGCTTGGCGTAGAACGGATTGGTCCAGCGCAGACCCTCGTCGCGCGCGGTACCGGCGTAGCGGCCGAACAGCTGCAGCACCTGGCCCTGGTTGGGCTGCACCTGGAAGAACCCCTTGTTGAGGAACATCCACAGCGCAAACAGCACCACGGCGGTGATGCCGGCGCCGGCATCCTGGCGGGTCAATCCGTCGAGAAACAGTGCGCCGATACCGAGCAACGCCAGCACGTCGAGCAGCAGCACCGGTATGCCCGGCAGCGAAAACCCCTTGCGTTCGTTCATGGCAAGTCTCCCGATAGGTGAATAAAAGATATCATAATGATATCAATATACAAGTGCCGCTCGATGCCAGCCGCGCTGAACAACTCCGGCGAGTTGGCCAGCACGATGCTGGCGCTGCAGGGCACGCTCGGGTCAGGGTTCGCCAAAGCGCTTTTCGTACTGGCCGCCACTGAAGCCGAGGCTGATCCGGCCATTGTCAGCCCACGCCAGCGGGTGCCGCAGCACACCGGGGTGTTCGCGGATCAGCAGGGTCCACTCGGGATCGCCGGCAGGATGACGGCGTGCCGGCAGCAGGTGCTGCCAGGCCGCGCCGCTGCGGTCCACCAGCGCCTCCCAGCCGCCCGCGGCGGCGGCCCAGGCGCGCAGGGTGCCGGCACCCGGGCGCACGGTGGCAAGATCGACAAAGTCGTACGCGTGCCCGAAGCGCTGCAGCCAGCGCTGCGCCTTGCCGCAGGTATCGCAGGAGGCGAGTCCGTACAGGATCAGCGCCACGCGCTCAGGGCCCGAACCGTTCGGCGAATGTCTTCTCGCTGAAGCCGGCGCTCACCGCGCCGTCGTTGACCAGCACCGGGCGTTTGACCAAGGCCGGGAAAGCCTTGATCAGCGCCAGCCATTCGGCGTCGGTGGCAGCGGCTTTCTGCGCATCGCTGAGGTCGCGCCAGGTCGTGCTGGCGCGGTTGACCAGCCTTTCCCAACCCAGCGTCTTCGCCCAGGCCTTGAGCGTGGCCGGCGGGATGGGGTGTTCGCGATAGTCACTGAAGCGGTGCCTGATCTTGTGCGAGTTCAGCCAGTCGCGAGCCTTGGTGCAGGTGCCGCAGTGTTCCAGTCCGTACAACTCGACGCTCATGGGATTCTCCACGGGTTGTACCGCCGGATGCGGCGCCGGCGCAGCATCCTCAATCGCCCCGCAAGAGTTCGTTGATGCCGGTCTTGGCGCGGGTCTTGGCGTCCACGCGCTTGACGATCACCGCCGCGTACAGGCTGTGGCTGCCGTCCGCCGCGGGCAGGCTGCCGGCGACGACGACACTGCCGGCGGGTACGCGGCCGTAGCTCACCGCGCCGCTGGCGCGGTCGTAGATGCGCGTCGACTGGCCGAGAAACACGCCCATGCCGATCACGCTGCCGCGCTCGACGATCACGCCCTCGACGACTTCCGAGCGCGCGCCGATGAAGCAGTCGTCCTCGATGATCGTCGGCGCTGCCTGCAGGGGTTCCAGCACACCACCGATGCCGACGCCGCCGGACAGATGCACGCGGGCGCCGATCTGCGCGCAGGAGCCGACGGTGGCCCAGGTGTCGATCATGCTGCCCGGGCCGACCCAGGCACCGATGTTGACGTAGCTCGGCATCAGCACCGCATCGCGGCCGATGAATGCACCGCGGCGCACCAGCGCGCCCGGCACCACGCGCGCGCCGACCGCGCGGAATGTAGCCTCGTCGGTGTCGGCGAAACGCAGCGGCACCTTGTCGAACGCGGCCATGGCGCCGCCGTTCATCAGGGTGCTGGAACCGCTGCGGAAGTACAGCAGCACCGCCATCTTCAGCCACTCATGCACGCGCCAGCCGCCGTCGTCGTCGGGTTCGGCGACGCGCAGCTCGCCGCGTTCGAGGCGATCGAGTATCTGTTCCACGGCCGGGCGCACGTCGCCGGCGAGTTGCTGCGGGCTGAGCGTGTCGCGCTGCTGCCACGCGCTGCGGATCAGGGTTTCAATCGTGGGCATGGCGAGGGCTCGGGCTCGGGGCGGCGGACGGGTCTAGGCGCTCGTGCAGCGCCGCGTTCAATGCCTGCTGCCGGGCGTCGTCGAGGGCACGGTCGGCGGCGTCGGTCAGTTCGAAGAAATCTTCCGCGCGCTCGCCGAACGTGGCGATGCGCGCATCATGCACGCGCACCCCGGCGGCGCGGAAGGCCTGCGCGATGTCCGCCAGCAGGCCCGGACGGTCGGTGCACACCAGAGTCAGCTGGGTGCGGCCATTCGTGTTCTGGTTGAACTCGATGCGCGGCGCGCGCTGGAAGTGGCGCAGCCGCCGCTGCAGCGCGTGTCGCGGCGCGCGCACCCGCAGCGGGTCGGCCAGCGCCGCCAGCAGTCGGCGGCGCAGCTCCTCGGCGCGCTCCGGGGTCGCCGCAGCCTGGGTATCGGCGTCGAGCAGCAAAAAGCTGTCCAGCGCCAGCCCGTCGCGCGTACCGAGCACGCGTGCTGCCTGCACGCCGAAGCGCAGGCGCTCGAAGGTGGCGGTGATCGCCGCGAACAGGCCGTCGCGATCGGGTGCGCAGACGAAGGCCTCGCTGACGCCGCGCGCCGAATGGGCCAGCACGGCCACCGCCGGTAGCGTACTGCCGGTGTGCAGCAGCGCCTGCGTCTGCCAGGCGATCTGTTCCGGTCGCTGGCGCAGAAAGGCCGCCGCTGGCCACTGCGCCCAGACGTCGGCGACATTCGCGTCGGCGATGCCCGCAGCGGCCAGCAGCGCGCGCGCCTGCGTCTGCGCGTCGTGCACGTTGGCGTCGTCGTCGATGGGGTCGGCCGTGTCGCCGAGCAGCCGATAACGCGCGGCGAGATAGAGATCGGCCAGCAAGCGGTCCTTCCAGGCGTTCCACAGCTTCGGGCTGGTGCCGATGATGTCGGCGATGGTCAGCAGGTACAAATCATCCAAACGCTCGACGCCGCCGACCTGTGCGGCGAAGCGGCGCACCACCTCGGGGTCGCCGATGTCCTGGCGCTGCGCGGTCACACTGAGCAGCAGATGCTGGCGCACCAGCCAGGCGACGCGCTCGATCTCAGTGGCGGACAGTCCCAGGCGCGCGCCGAATGTGCGCACCTCGTCGGCGCCGAGCTCGCTGTGATCGCCGCCGCGGCCCTTGGCGATGTCATGGAACAGCGCCGCGAGCAGCAGCAGATCGACGCGCTCGAGCGCGGCGTAGCGCTCGCAGGCCAGCGGAAATTCCGCGCGCGCGTCCGCTGCAGCGAAACGGGCGAGATTGCGCAGCACGCGCAGCGTGTGCTCGTCCACCGTGTAGACGTGAAACAGGTCGTACTGCATGCGCCCGGCGACGCGCGCGAATGCCGGCAGCAGGGCGCCGAGCACGCGCTGGTGGTTCATCTCGACCAGGGCCGGCACGGCGGTCGCGCCGCGCGCCAGCAGGGCGCGAAAGGCCGCCAGCGCGCCGGCATGCGTGGCCAGTGCGGCGCCGTGCGCCGCCAGCGCGCGCTGCACTGCACGCATCGCGGCGGCGCTGAACCCATCGATGTCCGCACGTTCGATCGCCGCCGCAAACAGGCGCACCAGCGCCGCCGGGTCGCGCTGGAACAGCGCCGGGTCGCGCGGTTCGAGGCGCGTGCCGCGGCGCTGGAACTCCGCGTCCACCAGCTGTGGCGGCGGCAGCGGATGCAGACGCTCGGCAAGGCGCTCGACAATCTGCGCGCCCAGCCGCTCGATGTTGCCGGCGGCGCGGTAGTAGGCCTGCATGAACTGCTCGACGGCAAGATTGCCGGCATGCTCTTCGCGAAAGCCAAGCCGTTCCGCGAGCGCGCGCTGGTGATCGAACAGCAGGCGCTCCTCGGCGCGCCCGGCGGCGAGATGCAGCGCGGTGCGGTAGCGCCGCAGCAAGGCCTCGGCGGTTTCCAGTGCGGCGCCCTCGGCCGGATCGAGCAGGCCCGCCGCGATCATCGCGGCAAAATCCGGCGCACCGGCGATGCGTCCGCCCAGCCAGCGCAACAGGTCCAGCGTGCGCAATCCGCCCGGGCCGTCCTTGAGGTCGGGCTCGAGGTTCTGCACGGTGTCGCCGCGGCGCGCGTGGCGGGCGGCCTGCTCGGCGCGCTTGGCAGTGAGGTAGGCGGCGGGTGGCCACAGTGCGGGGTCGGCACGCAGGGTCTGCAGAGTGGCGTCGAGAGCCGCATCGCCGGCAACGCGGCGTGCATCCAGCAGACTCGTGTACACGCTGACGTCGGCTGCCGCCAGCGCGCGACACTGGGCCGGATCGCGCAGAGCATGGCCGGGCTTGAGGCCGATGTCCCACAGGCAGGCGATCAGCGCCTCGATGCCGCGCGCATGGGCCGTGACGCCCCCGCCGGCCAGCGCCAGCAGATCGACGTCGGAGTGCGGGAACAGCAGGCCGCGGCCGAAGCCGCCCACGGCATAGAGGGCGACCGCGGCGGGATCGCCGAGACAGGCCGTCCACGCGTGCGCGATTACCTGTTCGGCCAGCCGGGCGCGGCGCGCCGCCAGTGCGGTGGCATCGGCGCCGTGATCGAAGCAGGCCGCCAGTGCGCGCGCGTCGTCGGCGAGCAGCTGGCGCAGGGCGAGGCGCGCCTCGGTCGAGACGCCCGAGCGCGGGATCGCGGCCGGCAGGCGCGGCAGCGGCGGCAGCGGCGCGCGTGCCGCGGGGGTCATCGGGTCAGGCCGCGTCGGGCCAGGGCGTGAGGATCTCGAAGCCGGTATCGGTGACGGCCACGGTGTGTTCCCACTGTGCCGACAGCGAATGGTCTTTGGTGACCACGGTCCAGCCGTCGGGCAGCAGGCGCGTCTGCGGCTTGCCGGCGTTGATCATCGGCTCGACGGTAAACACCATGCCTTTCTCCAGGCGCAGGCCGGTCCCGGGCTTGCCGTAGTGCAGCACCTGCGGATCCTCGTGATAAATGCGGCCGATGCCGTGGCCGCAGTATTCGCGTACCACCGAGAAGCCGGCGCCTTCGGCGTGCTTCTGGATGGCGTGGCCGATGTCACCCAGGGTCGCACCCGGGCGCACTTCGGCGATGCCCAGCATCATCGCCTCGTAGGCGTTGTCCATCAGCCGCCGCGCCAGGGTCGGCGGCTGGCCGACGCAGTACATGCGGCTGGTGTCACCATGAAAGCCGTCCTTGATCACGGTGACGTCGATGTTGACGATATCGCCGTCCCTGAGCGTCTTGCCAGGGCTGGGAATGCCGTGGCAGATGACGTGGTTGACCGACGTGCACAGGGTCTTGGGAAAACCGCGGTAGCCGACGTTGGCCGGCACCGCAACCTGCACGTTGACGATATGGTCGTGGGCGATGCGGTCGAGTTCCTCGGTGGTCACGCCGGCGCGCACGTGCGGCACCAGCAGCGCCAGCACCTCGGCGGCGAGGCGCCCGGCGGTGCGCATCTTCTCGATCTCTTCGGCGGTCTTGACGGTCACGGGCATGGGGCGGATTCCGCTGGGGCAGCTTGTCCGGACTGGGTCCGGCAGGCTATCATTTCAAGGATTTGCGAAGGCGGGCTGACACCTGTCGTCGCAGAGCACACGCGATTGTAACCGCGCCGCGGCACCATCGCGGGGGCATTCCGCCCCAATCCGCACACGCATCGGCACCGTTTCCGGGGTGCCTTGCCGCCGTTCCGGTTCGCAGTACTTCGCCTCGCGAGTGCTGTGCTCCGATTCCGCGGCGGGGTCGGCGACGGGGATGCGTGGAGGTCCCAACCCCCGGGCCCAGAGCCCAGCCAGGAGTTCACCATGCCTCAGGTCACCATGCGTCAGATGCTCGAAGCGGGCGTCCATTTCGGCCACCAGACCCGTTACTGGAACCCGAAGATGGCGCCGTACATCTTCGGTGCGCGCGGCAGGATCCACATCATCAATCTCGAAAAGACGCTGCCGCTGTTCGGCGACGCCATGAACTACCTTTCCGGCGTGGCGCAGAAGCGCGGCTCGGTGCTGTTCGTCGGCACCAAGCGCTCGGCGCGCGAAGCGATCGAGGTCGAGGCGCAGCGCTGCAGCATGCCGTATGTCTCGCAGCGCTGGCTGGGCGGCATGCTGACCAACTTCCGCACCGTCAAGCAGTCGGTGTCGCGGCTGAAGGAGCTCGAGGCCGCCGAAACCGACGGCAGCTTTGAAAAGCTGGTCAAGCATGAAGTGCTGGCGCGCCGCCGCGAGCGCGACAAGCTGCAGAAGTCGCTGGGCGGCATCAAGAACATGAATCGCCTGCCCGATGCGCTGTTCGTGGTCGACATCGGCCACGAGAACATCGCCGTGCTGGAAGCCAAGAAGCTGGGTATCCCGGTGGTAGCGGTGGTCGACACCAACTACGACCCGGCGCTGGTGGACTACGCCATTCCGGGCAACGACGACGCCATCCGCGCCGTGCAGCTGTATACCCGCGCCGCCGCCGACGCCGTGCTGGAAGGCAAGGCCGCCTCGCCGGCCGCCGCCCAGGGTGACGGCGACGAGTTCGTCGAGCTCGACGCCGAGGGCAACCCGGTCGCCAGGGACGAGGAAGGCTCGCGCCGCAAGGCGCCACAGCGCCGCGCACCGGGCAAAAAGGACGCTCCGCGCGGTGCACGCCCGCCGCGTGCCGGCAGTGGCAGTGGCAGCAGCGGCCACGGCCACAGCCGCGATGCGGCCGGCCCCAGTCCGAGTCCCGGCCCGGGCCCGGGCCCGGACCCGATCCCGAGCCCCGAAGCGAGCGAGTAAGCACCCGCACCTGGCGCGCCGCCCGCCGGCGCGCCGTTACGCACGAGGATTCACGCAATGCAGATTTCCGCACCGATGGTCAAAGAGCTGCGCGAGCGCTCCGGCGCCGGCATGATGGAATGCAAGAAGGCGCTTACCGAGGTTGGCGGCGAGATGGAAGCCGCGATCGAATGGTTGCGCAAGCAGGGCCTGGCCAAGGCCGACAAGAAAGCCGGTCGCATCGCTGCCGAGGGCCGTATCGTGGTCGCCGCCAAGGGCGACCGCGCGGTGCTGGTCGAGATCAACTCCGAGACCGACTTCGTCGCCAAGGACGACAACTTCCTCGCCTTTGCCGATGCCGTCGCCACGGTGGCGTTGACCAGCGGGGCCGCGGATGCCGAAGCGCTGAAGTCGGCCAAGCTGGCCTCCGGCGAGAGCGTCGAGGAAGCGCGCGCCGCGGTCATCGCCAAGGTCGGCGAGAACGTCCAGGTGCGGCGCATGGCGCGCATCGACAGCACCAACACCATGGCGGCCTACGTCCACAGCGGGCGCATCGGTGTGCTGGTCGAGATGAAGGGCGGTAACGAGGAACTGGCCCGCGGCGTGGCCATGCACGTCGCCGCGATGAACCCGCCCTACAACAAGGCCGCCGATGTGCCGGCCGCGTTCGTCGCCAAGGAAAAGGAAATCGAGCTGGCCAAGATGTCGGAAAAGGACAAGGCCAAGCCGGCCGCGATTCTCGAGAAGATCATCTCCGGCAAGATCGCCAAGATCGTCAACGAGAACACGCTCTACGGCCAGCCCTACGTGCTGAACACAGAGCAGACGGTCGAGGCAGCGATGAAGGCGGCCGGCGCCGAGGTGATCGGCTTTCAGCGTCTTGCGGTCGGCGAGGGCATCGAAAAGAAGGAAGAGGATTTCGCCGCCGAGGTGATGAAGCAGGCTGGGTTGGCCTGAGGCTTTACCCTCCTGTGATCGAGAGGCCGCGCATCGTCGCGGCCTTTTCGTTTCCGGTCGTGGTGGCTGCAGGCATCGGACTACACGCCGTGTCGTACACCGCTGGCAGACGAAGGCCCGTATCTGCGCCACGGTGCGCAGGCCACGCGCGGCGCGCCGCAGGATGCGGCAGGCAGGATGCCACGTCGCGCGAGGGTCGTCGGGCCGCACGGGGGTGCGGCCCGATTCTGTTTCAGCGCCGGCGATCTTGCCTCGCGGACCCGACGTCGGTCAGAGCTTGCGGGCGACGCGAAAGCCGACCCGCGCGCTGCGTGTCGTCGCTGTCGCATCGATGCGATACGCCGAGCGGTCCTGCTCGGGTGAACTGGCCCACGAGCCGCCGCGCACGACGCGCTGGACGCAGCCGGGATTGATCCAGGCACCACCGTCGCGCGGTGCTCGCACATAGTTTTCGTGCCAGCAGTCCGCGGTCCATTCCGAGACGTTGCCGTCGATGTCATACAGGCCGAACGGATTGGGCTGGAAATGCATCACCGGCGCCGGCCCCCAGAAACCGTCGCCGTAGCCCTTGAAGAAGTTGGCCCAAGAGCGGCCCGACGCCGAGTGATCAAGCGCGCCGGCCAGGTTCTCGACTACCGTGGCGGGAGTGCCGTTGCCCCACCAGTAGGCGGTGGTGGTGCCGCCACGCATCGCATACTCATACTCGGCCTCGCTGGGCAGGCGATAAGTCTTGCCGGTGACCTGCGAGAGCCAGCGCACGTAGGCTTCGGCGTCGTTCCAGGACACGTTGATCACCGGCAGATCGGCGGCCGCGGGCTGGCCTTCGTAATCGTCGCGCCAGCTGGCATGTACGTCATCGTGCATGCGCCCGCTGGCGTCGTCGTAGAGATTGGCGCCACCCAGGCGTTGGCCATCGGTGACATAACCGGTTGCGCGCACGAACTGGCGGAATTGGCCCACGGTGATCTCGCTGCGGCTGAGCGCGAAGCCGGTAGCGAAGCTGACCTCGTGCTGCGGCGCCTCGTTGCTGCGGAATCCGGTGCTGCCATCGCGCGCGCCCATCTCGAAGCGGCCGGCGGGGATCACCACCATCGCCGGCGCACTGCCGGAGGTATCGAGGAAATTGTCGGCAAACAGCTGGCCCGGCTTGTAGCTGGCGTACAGACGCGCGTCGCGCAGGCGCTGGGCGAGCTCGCCCAGTCCCGGCACATCCGGGCTGATGGTCTGCGCCTGCTGCGCCAGCTGCTGGGCCAGCACCGGATTGCCGGCATCGATTGCCGAATTGGCTCGCGTCAGCAGCGTCTGCGCGCGCTGCTGGCGGACCCCTTCGATCTGGCCCTGCACGTTTTGCAGCTGTTGCGAGCCGGGCAGGATCGCCGCAGCCTGCGCCAGCACGCTGCCGGCGGCAGCGAAGTCGTCCTGCGCCACCGCCGACAGCGCGCGGTCCAGCAGGCCGCGCTGGATGCGCTCGAGCCCGCGCCGCGCCACGCTGTTTTGCGGGTCGATTCCAAGTACCTGGCGATACAGGTCGAGTGCGCTGCTGCCGGCCGGCGTGGTGCTGTCGCCGCGCTTGCTGCGCTCGGCGGCGGCGACCAGCAACGGGCGCACCTTCTGCAGCAGCGCCAACCGCTGCTGCAGACGTGCGACATCGGCGGCCGTGTCGGGGATCTGGCGCAGCGCGTTGATGTTGGCCAGCGCGGCATCGCTGTCGCCGGCATCAAGGGCGCTGCCGGCGTCGCTGACCAGGCGATCGGCCAGCGCATCCAGGCCGGCCTGCGCGGTAGCATCGTGCGGTGTCAGCTTCAGCACTTCGAGGTAATACGCCGCCGCGCTGTCAGCGCCGGTGACGCGGCCAGCCCGACGCGCCTTGTCGGCGCGATCGAGTAGCGCCTTGACCTGCGGAGTCTCGGTACCGGACCTGGCGCCGCCCAGCTGGGCAAGGCGTTCGGCGGCGATCACCCGTTCCGGCGCCAGCGACAGCGGCGGCCCGGCATTGATCTGGCCGCCGTCGGAGCGATCCGGCCGGCGATCGAATCCCATTGGCGCGTTCGCGGCTGCATTCGGCGCCTCATTGCTGGCGACGCGCACCGGTGCGGCAGGATGCAGATACAGCAGCTCGGGATAGAAGCGATAGACCAGCGCGAACAGCAGCAGCGCGATGCCCAGCATGCCGCCGAAGGCGCGTTGGCGGCTGACAGTATCGGAACTCGGCATGTTCGGGACTCGTGGCGGTCGCTGCTATTGTGCGCGTTCACCATAGGCAAACGCGCGCGACGGAGCAACGTCGGCGCGGGAGATTTTCAGCATGACCCATTCCGACGCGGGGACATGGATCGCCGACGCGCCGTCGCTGCAGCGCTGGCTGGACGCCTGCGCGGACGCCGCGGTGCTCGGCCTCGACACCGAGTTCATGCGCCGCGACACTTTTCATGCGCGACTCGCGCTGGTGCAGCTGGCCGCCGCCGGGGGCAGCGCGCTGCTCGATCCGCTGGCCTTCGATGCCGGCCCGGCCCTGCGTGCGCGCCTCGACTCGGCGGCCGTCACCTGCGTGATGCACAGCCCCAGCGAGGACATCGAAGTGCTGGCACCGCTGCTGCCGCAAGGTCCGGCGTGCCTGTTCGACACCCAGCTGGCCGCCGCCTATGCCGGCCTCGGGGTCGGTCTCAGCTATCAGAAACTGGTGGCCGAGCTGACCGGCGTGACCTTGCCCAAGGACGAGACGCGTTCGGACTGGCTGCAGCGTCCGTTGACGGCCGCCCAGTGCGTCTACGCCGCGCAGGATGTGGCCTATCTGGCACCGCTGCACGCCGAGTTGAGTGCGCGGCTGGCCGCGCGCGACGTCAGTGCCTGGTTTGCCGAAGACTGCGCACGCCTGCTGGCGCGGATCGGCGACGAGGACGACCCGCAGCCGCAGCGGGCGATCCGCGGCGCCGCCGACTGGCCGCGCGATCGCGTGGCGCTGCTGCGGCGGCTGCTGCTGTGGCGCGAGCGCACGGCGCGCTCGCTCGACACACCGCGCGGCTGGCTGCTGGACGACACCAACGCGGCACAACTCGCGCTCGACCCTCCGGCCACGCTCGACGCCCTGCACCAGCGCACACGCGGTCAGCGCGCGCTGCGCGGCGCCGCGCGCGCGGGTCTGTTCGAGCAGCTTCGCCGTCCGCTGACGGCGGACGAGATCGACGCCACCGCGGCGGTGCCGGCTGCGCTCGACAACGCCGGCAAGCGCACGCTGGCGGCGATGAAGGCGGTGGTGGACACGCTGGCCCTTGAGCTCGATCTTCCGGCGCCGCTGCTGGCGGCGCGGCGCCCGCTGGAGTCGTATCTGGAAACCCGGCGGTGGCCGGCGCGACTGCAGGGTTGGCGCCGCGTACAACTCGAGCCGCGTCTGGCGCCGCTGCTGCCGGACTGAGATGGCGGCCGGCGCGACCGTCGGCGCCGGCAACGTCGCCGTCGGCTTCGGCGAATTTGGCCACACGCGCCGCGACCGCTCCGGCGATCATGCCGGGCTGACACTTGGCGCGACAGGGTCGCGCCGGTATCATGCGCGGCCTGTGTGGGGCGGTAGCTCAGCTGGGAGAGCGTCGCGTTCGCAATGCGAAGGTCGGGAGTTCGATCCTCCTCCGCTCCACCATCCGATCCACGAGATCCCGAAAGGCCGGCCGGCGCATCGGTCGGCCTTTTGCGTTTTCGAAAGAACGCATACTCCGGCGGCTCCGGATGCCACTGAACTTCGACCGCTACGATGGGTCCGAACCCCGTAGACTGCACCGCGCACCGCCGCATTCAAAACCTCGGGAGAGTAGCGATGGCTTCAGGCAATCCGGTACTGCGACCCAACAGCTTCAGCGGCCTCGCCGTCAGCGGCGAGCGCATGACCATCAACGGCACCATCGGCAAGACCGGCATCCTGCTGGTGCTGCTTGTGATCACCGGCGGCTGGACCTGGCAGCAGTTCGCCACGGTGCTGGCGGCGTCCGGCGCCAACGCGGCGCAGGCGGCCGTTGCGCCGTACATGATCGGTGGCCTGATCGTCGGTTTCGTGCTGGCGCTGGTGTCGGTGTTCGTCAAGCGCTGGATCGCGATCACCGCGCCGCTGTATGCGCTGGCCCAGGGTTTCGCGATGGGCGGCATCTCGGCGACCTTCGAGCTGCGCTATCCCGGCATCGTGTTGCAGGCGGTGGCGCTCACCGTCGGCACCCTTGCGGTGATGCTGCTGGTCTACCGCAGCGGCCTGATCAAGGTCACCGACAAGCTGCGCATGGGCGTGGTCGCCGCCACCGGCGGCATCATGCTGGTGTACGTCGCTGACATGGCGATGGGCTTCTTCGGCGCGCATATCCCGCTGATCAACGGCAGCGGCGTGTTCGGCATCGGCTTCAGCCTGCTGGTGGTGGGCATCGCCGCGTTCAACCTGCTGCTCGACTTCGACATGATCGACCGCGCCGCCGCCGAGGGCGCGCCGCGCAACATGGAGTGGTACGGCGCCTTCGGCCTGATCGTCACCCTGGTCTGGCTGTACCTGGAGATGCTGCGCCTGCTGTCCAAGCTACAGCGACGCTGAGGTTGTTGGCGCGGCGCCGCATCGCGCTCAGCCCGCGGTGCTTGCGTCGCCGAGGGCGCGGGCACCACAGGCGCGCGCGCGCGGATCCATCACCCGTCGCCACAGTGGCGGGATCAGCGCCAGCACGAACATCGTCGCGTAACCCACGGGCAGCTGCGGGCTGTCAGCGTGATGCAGCAGCGCGGGGTAGCGGCGGCGCGCGTGGGCGTGGTGGTCAGAGT
>Ga0307372_10009024_pt1 | contig 13857 bp, 11 predicted proteins | sample OX1MG_FD_202533 | JGI IMG/M metagenome (GOLD analysis project Ga0307372, IMG submission 202533) | Soil microbial communities from Risofladan, Vaasa, Finland - OX-1 | ecosystem: Environmental > Terrestrial > Soil > Coastal area > Acid sulfate soil | place: Finland: Risofladan, Vaasa | collected...
CGGAGTCATCGTTGGGCTGCTGGTCGGCGAAGGCTCGTTTGGTGGCGACGGGAAGCAGCCGCAGGTAACGTTGCGGATGCACACGCGGCACGAGGCACTGTTTCTATGGCTCATGGAGCGCTTCCCCCGTTCTCGGCTCTACGGGCCCTACAACCACGGGGGACGCTCGTACTACCAGTGGATGGCACGCGGGCGCACGCTGGTTGAGGACGTCCTGCCGATCCTCGAGGCGCATTTGGATTCGGGCCTCGATGGCCACGCGACCGCACGTCTCAGCGAGATGCGTGAGCGCTACGCAGGCTTCATCGCTCGCGAGCGAGCCCGCGCGCAGGAGCTCGAGGATGGCTGAAGCGGTGCCGGCTTTTGAGCTGCCCCTCGGGCGGCTGGCGGATCGCTTCGGTTTGTCCCAGTACCAGGCTGGGCAGTTGAGTCGCTTCGCAGCGATCCTCGCCCATGACGAGAACGCGCCGACGACGGTCCGTAAGCCAAAGTTGGTCCGCGATGATCATCTGGCTGACGCGCTGGTGGCGCTGGAGTTGCCGGTCATCAGGGAGGCGCTGACGATCGCGGACATCGGCGCTGGTGCGGGCGTGCCAGGGATCCCGCTGGCAATCGTGCTGCCGCGGGCGCAGATCTACCTGCTGGAGGCAAATGGACGCAAATGCGAGTTCTTGGCCGAGAGCGCGGCCCGGCTCGAGCTCGGCAACGTCGAGATCGCCCATGGTCGCGCCGAGACCTGGAAGCAGGGACTCGGAAGGATCGACGTTGTGACCGCGCGTGCGCTCGCGCCACTCGATGTCGTCGCCGAGTACGCGGCGCCGCTGCTCAGGGTCGGCGGAGCGATGGTGGCGTGGCGCGGCAAGCGCGAGCCTCAAGTGGAGGCTGATGGTGCGCGGGCAGCAGAGATTCTCGGGCTCTCTGTGGTGGAGCCGCTGCGAGTCGAGCCGTTCGAGGGTGCGGCGCACCGCTACCTGCACGTCATGTCGAAGGTCAGGGAGACGCCTGAGCGCTTCCCGCGCCGTGACGGAGTGGCGCGCAAGCGTCCACTGGGGCGGGCGTAGCTACATTCCTCGCATTTAGCGATGACCGGTGGACCTAGACGGGCATCGCGGCTCCACGGCTCGCTAGCTTCAAGCCAGCAGATGGGGAGCGTCTACGCGATTGCAAATCAGAAGGGCGGCGTCGGCAAGACCACGACGGCCGTCAACCTCGCCGCGTGCATCGCCGAGGCGGGCTACGACTCACTTCTGGTGGACGTCGACCCGCAGTGCAACGCCACCGTCGGCGTTGGGCTCGAGAAGACGATCGAACCCAACGTCTACGAGCTTCTGAGCGGTGAGGCGACGATCGATCAGATCGCGGTCCCAAGCGCGATCGAGCACTTGTGGGTCGCTCCCGCCAGCCCCGACCTGGCCGGAGCAAACGTCGAGCTGCCTCGGATTCCCGGTTCGGAGACACGCCTCAAGGAGGCGCTCGCCGGCGTGCGCGAGCGCTACGCCTTCACGCTGCTCGACTGCCCGCCGTCGCTGGGCCCGCTGACGGTGAACGCGCTCGTCGCCGCAGACCGGGTTCTGGTGCCGGTCCAGGCCGAGTACTTCGCGCTCGAGGGTCTCGCCGGGCTGTTGGACACGCTTTCCCTGGTCCAGCGGGAGCTGAACCCGAAGCTCACGATCTGCGGGATGGTGCTGACGATGGTCGATGCGCGGACACGTCTGGCCCAGGACGTACAAAGAGAGATCCGCAGCCATTTTCCCGACCTCGTATTCGACACAGTGATTCCTCGCAACGTCCGCATCGGTGAGGCGCCGAGCTTCGGCAAGCCGGTGATCCACCACGATCCTCACTCCGCCGGTGCGACCGCCTACTTCGAGCTCGCCAAGGAGGTGGCCTCTCGTGGCTGAGAAGACAAAGGGAATGGGGCGCGGACTGGCGGCGATCCTCGCGGCCGCGCCACGCGACGACCAGGAGGAGCTGCGCCAACTGCCGATCGAGCTGATCACGGCAAACCCGCGTCAGCCCCGCAGGCAGTTCGATGAGGAGTCGCTGCTCACCCTGGCTGCGTCGATCCGCGCACGCGGGGTGCTCCAGCCCGTGCTCGTCAGACCGGTGGCCGGCGGGCGCTATGAGCTCCTCGCCGGCGAGCGGCGCTGGCGTGCCGCGGAAATGGCCGACCTGGAGACGATCCCGGCGGTTGTGCGCCAGCACGACAACGCCGCGTCGCTCGAGCTGGCCGTGATCGAGAACATGGCGCGCGAGGATCTCAACCCCGTGGAGGAAGCACGTGCCTGTGCCGGCCTCGTCGAGGAGCTCGGCCTCACGCGAGAAGAGGTCGGTTTGCGCGTGGGTCGCAGCCGCGTGGCCGTCTCTAACCTGATGCGCCTGCTCGACCTTCCGGACGAGGCTCTGCAACTGCTGGAGCAGCGCGAACTGACAGAGGGCCACGGCCGGGCGCTCCTGCTCGCGTCCGACCACACGATACGCCGAAATCTGGCGCGTCAAGCTGCGACGGGCGGTTGGTCCGTGCGCGAGCTGGAAGCGCGGGCTCGCGCCGCCGGCGACGGCGCATCCTCGGCGCCGCCCCAGCCAGCCGTGCCCGCTGCCGACCACCCTGACCGTCAGGCCGCGGTCGAGCAGATCGCGGACGCCCTTGGCGCAACGCTCGGCGCCGACGTCAACGTCCGTGCGACAGCCCGCGGATACACGGCTCAGCTGACGTTCTCATCGGTCGAGGAGGCCCTGCAACTTGCCGGGCGGCTCAGCAACTCGCTCGCTAAGATGATCGCTCCTCCGGGCGATTAGCTCAGTCGGTTAGAGCGCTTCTCTGATAAGGAAGAGGTCCCAGGTTCGAATCCTGGATCGCCCACTCAGAAGCCCCTGCAAATGGGCGGTTCGGCTGGCTGGCCTTGAGCAGCAGGGCTCGCTCGAGGGGCCATCTAGGGGCCAAAAATGGCGAATCGCTGACCGCGCGGCTCGTTTAGGGAAGCGGTCGGGCCTTGGTGTTCGGCGGCCTGACGCATATCGCTGAGCCGCTTTCGCAGACCTGTTCGGGGCGTCCGTAGCCGGTGTTTCCCGGCGGATGGTGGCAGTGGACCAGTCCGCTGGTGATGGTGAACACCAACCCCGATTGTGGAGGCACCAGTGCGCACTATCGACAGCCGCGACTTCGTCGGCGATCTGACCCACGACCCGACCCTTGAGCCTGCGTGGATCCTGTTGGGGGCCGTGTCTGCGGGATGATCGAATGGAGATCGAGCGGCGCAGGACCAAAGCCGGGAACACTGCCCATCGCGTCCGCTGGCGCGACCCGGATGGTCACCGGCGGACGCGGACGTTCGATACCAAGAACGACGCGGAGACCTTCGCCGCCGACCTGCAGTTGCGCCGCAGGCTAGGGCATCTGGCGGGGATCGACAGCGGCAAGATCACGCTCAGCGACTACATGGCCAAAACGTGGGTGCTGGTGCACGCGGTCAATCTCGCTGCGAGTACTCGAAACACGTATCGGCTGCTGTACGCCAACCATCTTGAGCCTTATCTCGGCTTGCACCCGTTGCGAGACCTCACCGTCGATGTCATCGCGCGCTGGCAAGCCGATCGACTCCGCGACGGCGTAGGCCCGACCTCGGTCCGTAAGTCGCTGGTGCTGCTCAGCGGCATCCTCCAAACCGCTGTCCAAGCCGAGCACCTGACCGTCAACCCCGCTCGGATGGTCCGCAAAGCTCCGCTGCCACATAAGGCCGAGGTTCGACCGCTCGCGCCTGCGACCGTCGAGGCTCTCCGTGCCGCCGCCAGGAACCCCGTCGTGACGAAGGTCGCCGCCTCCGGCTCAGGCAAGCGTCGCCGCCGCGCCTATACGGTCACAGGGCCGGGCACTCTGTATATCCGGCACCGGGATGCGACGCTCATCTCGGTCCTGGCGTACTCAGGGATACGTCCACAGGAGGCGTTAGCGCTGCGCTGGTCCGACGTCCGCGAGAACACGCTGCTGATTGAGCGAGCTGTCGCGGGCGGTGAGATCAAGTCGACCAAGACCGCGCACGCAAGGACCGTGCGTCTCCTCGAGCCGCTGGCCGATGACCTCGACGACTTCAGGCTCGCGGCGGGCCGACCACCAGCCGACGCACTCATCTTTCCGAACCAGAACGGCCGACCGTGGACCAAGAACGACTGGGATAACTGGCGCTCGCGGAACTTCAAGCGGATGCTCGACGCCGTCGGCATCGAGGACAGCCACCCCTACGCGCTGCGCCACAGCTTCGCCTCGCTGCTGCTGCACGAAGGACGCTCCGTCCACTACGTCGCCAAGCAACTCGGTCACGGTGCCCGTCTCACGCTCGATACCTACGGCCACGTCATCGACGAGCTCGACGACGCGCCCCGCCTCGCCGCTGTCGATGCGATCGTGGAAGCGCGTCGATCCTCGAGCACGCGCGCGAACGGCCCGCCGACCGCGGATGCGTGATCCAGATGTCGCCATAGCGCTCGCGCGGTGCTCTCCAGTTGCCGGCTCGGAGCGACAGGGATGCCTGTGAGACGACCGCGGGCGCGGGCTTGCTGGGTTCAAGCCTGTTTCAGGCGCACTCACGAGCCGGTACTTGCTTGAGGTCGGCGCCGTCAGCCACGGCTTCGTGGCCGTCAGATCTGCCCTGCCCGCCGTGAGGGCGGACGTTGAGCTTTAGTCGGACACTGGCGGGGGGTCCTACGCAGCGTCGCTTAGATCCTCGTCCCGATCGGTGAGGATGGCGGAGTAGCGGTAACCGTCACCAAGATCGTCAGCCTCACCGAGTGACACTGTGTAGTGGAAGCCTTCGCGACCAATGGTCCGCTCTAGCGTCGCCAGCACGCGCTGGGGGTTGTCGTAGGGCCCGTTGATGTAGTGCGGCTTGCCGTTCATACCGAACGTGATCGCGCTTGGTCCTTCCCAGCTGCCCAGAATGGGGCGAGCGGCCCGGAAATCCGGGTGCGGCTCAATGCCGAGCTGTTGCGCGAATTCGACCGCGCCGAGCACCAGGTGTTGCCCGAGTTCGAGCGGTATCGCGATTCCGTGGGAGCGCCATGGCGCGTAGCATCGGCGCCTGAGCTCGCTGAGCTCGCGTGTTCTGACGCGCATTGGTCCCATCGCGTTCTTCACGCCCAGGCACCACGTGTCGACCAGAAAGGTGCACATCTGTAGCCGATCATGCCCGACGGGGGTGGCGACCATGACGACAGCGACGCCGCTGTCGCTAGCGTCCGAATGAGAGCCGCCGTCGCCGGGCCAGTGATCGTGGCCGTCGATTCTCAGGCCATGACGCCAACCGGGGTTCACCCAGCATCGCATAGGGTCGCCGGCTGCGTCTGCATCGATGCTGTGCGCTACGGACTGGGCCGCAACCGTCTTGACGAGCTGCGTGGCTTCGCTCTTGCTGATCTTCAGAGCACGCGCGATCTCAGCCGGCGTATAGCGCTGCGCTCGCAGCTCACGAACCCTGTCGAGTAGAGGCTCACCACTCATGATGGCGTTTGTACGCCGCGGCGCGGACAGACAGCCGGGTAGGCTCCAGATCATCGACCAGGACGCGGGATAAAGGTGGCGAAGTCCAAGCGCAAGCGGCAGAAGCGCACCCGGCGGCCGGGCGGCCATCCGGCTGGGCGGGCTGCGCCAACCCATCGCTCGGTGCAGGGCGACGCGGAGCGGCTCACCGAGTTGGTGGTGGCTGAGGCTCGCCGGCGGGCGGAGGAGGCGCTGTCGCCGGCCACACCGCCGGAGCGGGTCGCGGCGTTGGTGGTGCAGGAGTTCGAGGGTCTGCCCGCGCCGCCTGGGTTGGCGCTTCGGCTCACACGTGAGGGATCGCAGCAGCGGGCGCGAGCTGTCGCGGCTGAGGTGGCGCGCCTCGCGCCTGGGAGCGTGACGGCGCTGACGCTCGCGGCCGAGGTCGCCGGCGAACTCGACCACGACGATGCTCGTGTCGGGGAGTTGCTCGACGAGGCGCTCGACGTCTACGTCGATCCGGACGGGGCGGTCTCGCTGGCTCGGCACCTGCTCGCGGCTGGTCGGCAGCTTGATGCGTTCGAGCTGGTGCGTGACGTGTTGGCCGAGGAGCCCGAGGACGAGGACGCCAACGAAGTCTATGGCCGGGTGCTCGAGCGGTGGCATCGGCGCCTGATGGCCGGGGAGAAGCTCGGGCGCGCAGAGCGCGACGAGCTTGCCCGGTTTGCGAACCGCGGGGGTGTGTACGCGCTGCGGGACGCTATGCGAGAGCTTGTCGAGGAGCGCAGACCAGAGCTGCTGGGCCCGGTCACCGGGAGCGTTCGTGAATGGATGGAGGAGCTGCACGCGGCCCAGGACGACGAGTCCCTGGATCCGTTCGGCCCGGCCTCCGAGGGTGAGCGCTCTGAGGCGCTGTTCAGGTTCGCGATGGAGCACGCGTGGCTGATGGAGCCAGATCAGGACGCCAACGAGCGGCAACACGAGCCTGCTTTCGAAAGTCGGCCGGCGGTGGATGAGCTCGATGCGCCGCTTGCGCTGCTGGTCAGCGATCCAGACGCCGCTCCGGAGAGCTCCAGTTTGGCGCGGGAGTGGCTCGAGACGATCACATATGGTCTGTGGCAGGTCGCCGACCCTATTCCGGGGCCGGGCCTGTGGCTGACCGACATCATCACCGGCGCTCGCCGGTACGCGGCGATCCCACCCGAGCAGCTTCCGGGCATCAGTCGCTGGTGCGTGCTGCTGGGAGCGCTGGTGTCGCTCGACGGTGTCTGGCGGAGCACTGGTGCGGTCGTGCTGCTGCGCCCATCTGAGGGCGATGGTGCGGCCGAATGGGTTCACGACGCGAGTGCTGCGATCGCCAAGGCAATGGCGGGCAAGCGCGCGCGGCGTCCAGCCCGCCGCCGCGAGCCAGAGCCGCACGGTGTGCTCGTCGAGGTCACCGAGCCGCTGGAGCCGACCGTCGCGGCGTTGATGAGCCAGGTGCTGGGAACGCTGCTGCCCGGGATCATCGGTGAGGTATGGAACCGCCGCACCGCCGGTCCGAAGCTCACGAATACGGAGGGGCACCGGCTGCGGATGATCACGGCAAAGGTCACGGTCAACGACCCTGACACGGTGACACGGACGCTCGTGGCCCACGCGGACTTCCGGACAGAAGACGAAGGCGGCCTGAGCTGGTGGGGACGCGAGCTCACCGCCATTGAGCGAGCGGGCGCGCTTGCGCAGATCCAGACGCTCGTTGGCGACGACACTCCGGTCGAGGAGGCCGACCAGCCGCAGCGCTGGCTACGGGGACGGCTCGAGCCAGGCGCGGACGGGTACGAAGTAACCGTCAACTCCGATGAGCGACTAGAAGCGCTCATGCAACTACTCGACGGGCTTGGCGCGCGGCCCACCATCGTGCGCCAGTCAGTGATCGACCCGGCACAGGACCTGCCGCCGATCCAGCTCGGAGCACCGATGCCGTTCGGCGCCTCCCAACAGGCTATAGACGCGTGGCAGTCGCTCTGGCCCGACGAGCGAATACCCGCGCTCAACGGCGCCACCCCAAGGGCTGCGGCACGCCACACAAACAGCAGGGCCAGACTCGAGGCGGTACTACGAGAGTTCGAGCACGACGCCTACCCACTGGCTCAAGCCAACCAGCCCGCACCCGACATCGACCAACTACGCGCAGAACTCGACATGGACCTCTGGTGGGAACCCCCCAGAGCAGCCACGCCACCGGCGCCGCCTCGTCCATGAGGACCGACGTCGACAGACCCGCTTCGCCAGGCACGTAGTGCCGCTTGGGGCGCTCACGCCGCCTCGCAATCCGCGCCGGATGCATACCGCGGTGGCCGGTCCCAAGCGCGAACCGAATCGCCCGCCAGCAACTGTCCCGACAGGCCCCCGTTAGCGCGCCGAGCAGCCAGGCCTCTCAACCACGGAAGCGCGATGGCGACGGAAAGATGATGGGCTGGGCGAGACCGCAGGCCCGGCTGTCTAGCGCTCGGCGCCGACGAGCCGTTCGCCTAGCTCTTGACTACTCAGGAAGTAACGGCCATGTGACCTCTTGAGCTCGGCCTCGGATGCCGCGGAGATAGCGAGGATCTCAACGTTCTGCTGTACGCCATATTCGGCCTCTGCAGCGAACCGAGCTGCGAGAGCTTCAGCGTCGGTTGCGAACTCCTTCTGCAGAAGCAGCCTGCCGGCGGCGCGGTCATAGATCAAGAGGAAGTGGGCCACGCCGCAAATGGTAGGGGCTTACGGTCCCGATCGGCGGGATCTCAGCCAGTCGATGACCATCAACGCCAAAGCAAGGGCAACCGCATTTAGGGGCGGTGTGCCCCCTGACTCCTCGGCTTCAGCAATTTGGTCCGCCAGCGTGATCAACGAGTCGACCATCTCCTGCGCCGTGTCCCCACCACCAACCGGTGGCTCGCCATATCGGATCCCACGCCCGTACTGGTCGGCGAGACGCTCAAACCATTCCGCCCAAAGGTGCTGCCATTCGGTCCGCACCTGAATCTCAATCGGGTACCCGTCGGGATAGACGATCACATGGAGCGCGCGGTAGCCCTGGATCGGCTCGAGTCTGCGATCGATCACCCGCGGTGCGCGGTCCTCGTTCGAAAATAGCTGACGGATCTGCTCGCCGACGCGGTTTTGCTCAGCGCGCCCCCCAATCACGACGAGGCGCATGCCACCGAGATCGTGAATCGAACCAAGCGTATGTCCGCCGTTTCGACGCAGCTTCTCGGTAATGGTTCCGGTGTTCTTCACGCGCGAGCTCGGAACTTGCCCGAGCTCCGCGGACACAACCTCAACGGCGGCAGCAAGCACCGGACCATACGCAACAAGCAGCACGTGAAGCTGCTCGATATCGGCACGCTCAGTCTGATCGCTGGCAACGAGGCGACGACCCAGGCGCTCCAGAGTGGATTTAGAGAGCGGACGAGGCACGCCATGGTTGTAGCGCCTGCGCCGGTCTTGCTATCGCTTCGAAGGTTGAGCGACTTGGATCGCCGCGAGTGCCTCGAGACATCTGGATGGCGTGCCCGGGGTAGGCGAGGGGAGTGCTTGGCCGCGACCGCGTTCGTCCGGATCGCCGGGGCTCGCCTACCGCTCAGGGGTGGGACTGAAGCCGCGGCTGATCCAGTCGCGGTAGGAGTCGTAGAACGGGATGAACTCGTTGGCGATGATTCCGGCGGCTTCGTGCACCTGCTCGGCGGTTGCGGTCGCATACTCGTGCACGAGTAGGCGGCGCAGCTCACGCAGGCGTTGTAAACGGCGTTTCGTTCCGGTCCGATCACTCCGATCCGCGCCAGGGCGTCGAGGTCGACGCGGGCGTTGGTTTCTTGCCCTCGGGTACGGACGTCGGCTAGCTCGAGCCCGTAGGCAGCCAACTCGACGATGTAGTTGTAGAGCTGGTCGACGCCACGCTCGACCGCCTTGACCCGGTTCAGCTCCTTCGGGTCATCGGAGTCGTAGGCAGTCGTGAACGCGTCAAGGTCGAAGTCCTCCCCGAACTCGGCCCATCGCCGCTCGCAGAGCGACCAGGTGTCGGCGCACGTCGCTGATTCGATCGCGGATCTTGGTCTTCAGTGCCCGGGCGCGGTCCGGGTCGTTGGCCTCGAGCGGGGCGGTTGGTACGGGCGGCATCTACGACAGCCCCAGGTCGGGGGCTGATTCCAGTAGTGGTGTGGCGTTGGCGGCGGCCTTGCGTTGCCAGCGCGGCGCAGCTGCTTTGAGCGCGGGCCATGCCTGGTCGCGATCGATGAGCACGCGGCCCTGCGCCAGTGCATCAGCCATCAAGGCGGGCGACCGCTCCGCGTCCTGTAGCCGCACCAGCTGCACGTCGCGGTCCAGGCGGTCGCTCAGGCGTTGCGCGAGGGCGGCGACCGCACCGGCGGTCTGATCGCCCAGGATGACCAGCAAATCCAGATCGGATCGCTCTGACTCGCGGCCCGTGGCGACCGATCCGAACAGCACCGCGAGACGCACGTTCGGTTCGGTCCGCAACGCCGCACGCAGCGTGCGCAGCAGCGGCCAGTGCTCGCGCAGGTACATCTCCTCACGCAAGGTTGTCTCATACCGGCGCTCACTGACCCGCTGGCCGTGCACCATGCCCTCGGCGGCGGCACGACGCAATGTCCGCTCTGGCACATCCAAGAGGCGTGCGAGGCTCCGCAACGACTGGCCGCTCATATGGCCGATAGCTTAGCGCCGTATGGCCGATAAGTCGATCCCGTATGGCCGATCACGCTCCGCCGGCCGCTCGCTTCGTGGCTGGAAGCCGTACATCGGTGTTGCACCGAAGTGCGGCCATCACCGAGGTAAGATCTCGGTCGCAATGAGGACGACGGCTTTGCTGGACCGCATTACCATCGGAGCAATCCCGCCCCCCTTCCGCGGCCCTCGACCCGCCGTCAGGAACGGCGCGAGGGGCCACCAAGGGGCCATCAGGTTGGGGCCATGAGTCCTGCGGCGTCCCAAGCGAACCGAGCAGATCCAGCATTCACCGGCATTTTCAGGGCGCTGAGAGGACTCTCGGGACACTTGAACAACCCTGATAAGGAAGAGGTCCCAGGTTCGAATCCTGGATCGCCCACTGGATTCACCTGAATTACAGAACGAGGAGGGCGGCATGACTGACTGCCTGCTCGTCTTCGACATTCCGGCAGTCTCAGCACGGGCAGCGGCCTGAGCATGGGGAGGGCTCCAGCCCGAACCCTTCCAACCGCGCTCAGGCTGCGACGGTGACGGTGTGCGTGACCTTGGCCGTGTGACCCGCGCTGTCGGTGACGGTCAGGGTGATGGTATAGGTCCCGCGGTTCTTGTAACTGTGCCCCACCGGGGAGCCGGTCGCAGTGCGTCCGTCGCCGAAGTTCCACGCGTACCTGGTGATGCTTGCGCCGGAGTCGGTGGACGTCGAGGTGAACGTGATCGACTGCCGCCTGACGGGATTCGCGGGCGACCACGTGAACGAGGCGACGAGGGAGCTCGCGCCCTGGCTGACCGACACGGTGTGGGTGACGGAGCTGGTCCGGCCGTTGCTGTCGGTGACATTCAGCGTCACGGCGTAGGAGCCCGCGCTCGCATACGCGTGCGACGGCGTTTCGCCCTTGCTCGTGGCTCCATCGCCAAACGTCCACGCGTAGCTGGTGATCGTCGCGCCGCCGGTGTCGGTCGAGCCCGACGGGTTGAAGCTGACCGACTGTCCCGCGGTGGGCGAGCTCGGCGAGAACGTGAACGCGGCCATCGGGGTCGACGTCGCGGACATCCGCTGCACGCAGCTGGAGGACGCGTTGCTCCACTCCTCCTGGAGGTAGTAGCCGTTCGTCCCGATCTGCTCGTTGTAGAGCGTGCCGGAGCCGCCCCCGAGGGCCGAGCCGAAGATCCACGCGCACTTGTCGCCGACCTCCTCGCCCGAGGAGTCGAACCATGCGCTGCCCAGGGGGTCGGTGAGCGCCTCGATGTTCTCGTGGCTCGTGACGTTCAGCGTGGCGTCGGCCGGGCTGCCGTTGGGATACTCGCCCGACTGGCAGCCGGGGACATCCGCGTACGGCATCACGGCATACAGGATCGTGCTCGAGCCGCTGCCGAACGAACTGTGGTAGGCGCAGTAGTCGAAGTTCCCGCCCCCGTCCGAGCAGTCCGACCCCGAGCTGTCGAAGCAGGTGGCCACGTTCGGCGGCGTGTACATGAAGTAGACGGCGTTCAGGCCCGTGGGAAGGCCATGCGCGCTCGCGACCTTGCTGACCTCGGCCTCGATCTGGGCGTCGGTCAAGCACGGCCCGGTGCTCGAGCTGCATCCGCTGACCGGGTAGGCGTCGGTGTCGACGATCGGGCCGCCGAAGGTGGCGTTGTAGGTAGGGCTCCCGCTGCCGTCGTAGTACTGAGTGGCAACCGAGTAGTCGTTGCTGCTGGCCCCGTCGGCCGACTGCACATTGCTGAAGTACGTGTTGATGACGCTCTTGTAGGACGCGGGCGTGCTGTAGCTGCTGTTATTCGGCTCCCAGTAGATCGCGTAGTTGGCGTCCGCGTGCATCACGGGGCCGCCCCAGTACTCGAGGTTGTTGGAGCCCGCGCTCTTGGACGCCGCGCTATTGGCATTCGAGCTGCCGTACAGGCGCGAGTGCAAGTCGCTGCCCGCCGTGGAAGCAGATGTGACGACCCCGCGGTAGTGACCAGGGTGGGCCAGCGCCTGCGCCGGCATCGCCGCGGCGAATGAAAGCACGACGGCGATGAGCGCCGCCTTCGCTCCGGCCTGTCCGGTCGCCCACCGTGCAAGCTGTGTCATCTTACCCCCCATCAAGTTCGAACTTGCGCGAGATCTCAGCAGACGAAATGACCGCACCAGAAGACTTATCCGCAGCTCCGCCCCTGGGCCTTTCGCCCGTCTCGGCCGCCGACTGAGAGCGGATTCTACCCCTCTGCCTGCGTGCCTGCCTGCCTGCCGCGATGACGGAGCCGGGCCAGGCGGCAGACGACCTGCCCGACCACATCCGACGGTGGGTCACGGAGCACTCGCATCAGCCCCACGCAGCCGAGATCGGGCAAGCTGTTCGCGCGGTTGAGAGTGTGCGCGGTGAGAGCGAGCTGCGCGAGCTGTGGGACGAAGAGCAGGGTCCCCTGGATCGCCCACTGCTGAAAATGCCTGTAAAACCGTCATTTTCGCGATCCCGCTCAACGGTCCAACGGGCGATCTCGATCACCGGGGGCCTTCGTGCAGCCGTGGGCTTGCGGCCGAGTGCCCGTAGGTCGTAGGGCAGAGCGTCGGGCTGATAGGCGAGCGTCTCATTCTCGTAGGCCTCGCCAATTCGCTCGACGATCGCTGAAGGATCGGCACAAACCCGCCGATGCCTGACGGAGAAGTGACTCCGCTAGGACAGTCTCCCACAGCCGTGTACCGCGGGCGCTTCGGCGAAGAGCAGGCCACGCGGTTGCTTTGGCGCGCCGGGTTCGGGCCGCGTCCCGGCGATCCTGAGCGCCTGGCGAAGCTGGGGCTTGAGGCCGCTGTGGCATCACTTACACGGCCGGCAGGACCCGCGCGATTGATCGGGAAGGCGCCACACGACGATAAGGGCAACCCACTCGACCCGATCAACGTCTGGGGCGACGATCACTGCTGGTGGCTCGACCGCCTGGTCCGCTCGGACCACCAGTTGATCGAGCGGATGACGCTGGTATGGCACAGCTGGTTCGCCACGTCGGAGTCCGCGTCGAGCGCGAAGTTGATGGTCGACCAGAACTGGATGATGCGTCGCAACGCGCTCGGCAACTTCCACCAGCTGCTGCTCAACGTCACAGTCGACCCCGCAATGCTGCTGTGGCTCAACGGCAATACCAACGCCAAGGGCTATCCGAACGAGAATTACGGACGCGAGATGCTCGAGCTGTTCACGCTCGGCCAGGGCCGGGGGTACGACGAGGAGGACGTCGTCCAGAACTCGCGGGCGCTGACCGGATGGACGAACAACTGGAGCCAGACGAAGGGCCCCGTCGACTTCCACTTCGACCAGCAACTACATGACTACGGCATCAAGAAGATCTTCGGCCACGTCGGCCGCTGGAACTGGCGCGACAGCGCCCGCCTGGCCGTGACGCACGAGAGCCACCCGTCGTTCTTCGTCAACAAGCTGTGGGGCTATTTCGTCGGCGCCGAGCTGCCCGCCCGGACCGCTCGTGAGCTGGAGCGCGCGTACGTCTCAAGCGGCTACGAGATTAGGCCGATCGTCGAGGCGATCCTCATGCATCCGCTGTTCTACGAAGGACCGCGCCTCGTGACTCCGCCCGTTGTGTGGACTGCTGGACTGCTGCGTGCCAGCCGCCAGACGATCACGACTACCTCGTGGGCATGGGTCGCCTCACTCACCGGGCAGGTTCTCTTCCAGCCGCCCAAC
>Ga0307372_10009025_pt1 | contig 13856 bp, 13 predicted proteins | sample OX1MG_FD_202533 | JGI IMG/M metagenome (GOLD analysis project Ga0307372, IMG submission 202533) | Soil microbial communities from Risofladan, Vaasa, Finland - OX-1 | ecosystem: Environmental > Terrestrial > Soil > Coastal area > Acid sulfate soil | place: Finland: Risofladan, Vaasa | collected...
GCCCCAAGGACTTCGCCGAGTTGAAACACGGAGCCCGCCGCGCACTTCGCAACATGCGCCGCCGCCCCACCCTCATTACCGCCTTCTGGAAACAGGCTTCCTTGTGGTCGGAATGACCCTATATTATACGGGAATCAGTAGCTGTGCCCAATTTTGTGCCCACCACCAATCCCTACCGACAGCTACTGGTACGAAGACCGCAACACGCCTTGCTTGCCGGGAATCTAGACCTTCTGCACAAAATCGTTCACGGGTTGCATCGTGCCTGTTGTTGCCAAGATTTCGCTCGGCAACTCACGAATTCTGCTTCCGAATTCCTTCTCGACTTGCTTGGCTAAAGAGAGCTGTCCTGCGGAGCCAACTTCTCATACTTATCTTTCCATCGCTTCTGGCCATCAACGATAGTTGGAACCATGAAGCGGAACCACCATGAGTTGTTCTTGACGTAGATTTTCCCTTTCTGCATTGGAAAACTATCTCCGTTTCGAGATTGAAGTGATGGCGTGGATTGTTGCCCTACCTAAGAACAACCATGCATGGTCAACGAAATCGGCGGCCCGCATGAGTCCCGAAGCCGCTATCGTAGCCGGAACGGACAATTGTCCCCTTCCCGAAACCGCAGACGTTGGCCAGATAGAATCGCAAGCCCTCAGTATATTCGTGCGAGATGAAGTGCTCGGGGTCGCCACAAAGCTAATTAAACTTAGGCCCTACATTGAAGAGTTATGGCACCGCTTCGACCAAGGCGAAGTCATTCTCGGCTGTTCGACTAGGCGAGAATTTTGCGAACGGGTTCTCCACAGGATGCCTCGGACAATTCGGTACCTGTTGACGGGGGGAAATCGTAAAGGGGAAAGCTTTTCCCCTCCAGAACCTGACAGTTCCGCACCCCGCCCAAAACCAATTGAAGAATATCCATCACTCGCCGACGCGATCCCTGTAATTCGTTTCCGCCCTCGGACTACGGTCCTGCTGAAATCGTTGAGACGGTCAACAAACTCATAGCCAATCTCGTGTTTGAAACTGCCCCCTGCGGATAAAGCAATTGTCTATCGCAGTCTTTGTCGGCATTTCGAAACGTTGATGGAGAGTGCATCGTGACGCCGGAATCAGACCCCCGCTGGGAATATATTCCCGACTTTCTTCCGACCGAAGAATCTGCCGACTTGTTCCGTCAACTGGAAAAAGTAACAGGATTTCATATGAAGACTGGAAGTTGCACGCTCAAGCCATCCCACGCCACCGTCCAATGGGGACCACGCCAAGCATATCTGTCTTGTGTACCGAAAGAATATCAGGTCAAATCTTCGGGCGACATTCCCGATTTGTTGGTGCCACTCAAGCTGCGGCTAGAAAAAATATATAATTACTAGTTGGACTAGATTCACGCGCATAAACATTTCAATCAAAATGCCGTAGTTCACTCGCACACAGATTCCTGCATTACGAATCACGCGAGGGGGACCTCTGTTCTTGTCTTAGCTCCATAATTCTGTCACCCAGTAACAGCAACGTGAAAATGTCACCCCATGAGACAGGAGACATTCACGTTGAGTCAGAGGGAACTGCAACGAGTGACCGTGATTTCGCGATGCGCGCAAGGGAACCTGATGTGTGCCAGGGCTGCGGAGCTGCTCGCTTTATCGCTTCGACATTTCAAGCGGCTCAAATTGCGTTATCGGCAGGGCGGCGCCAGCGGCGTCGGCTCGCCTCGCAAACGTCGGCCTCCCGCTCATCCTCAGCGCCGCCTGCGATCAGCCCGAGAAGGCCAACTCGTTCAACTCGACGGCTCTCCCCACGATTGGCTCCAAGGCCGCGGCCCGCTGCTTACCGCCCTGGGCATGCAGGACGATGCCTCCGGCAAAATCCTCGCCACCCAGTTCTTCCCCTCAGAAACCGCCGAGGGCTATTTTCGCCTGCTCCACAGCCTCTTGCGTCGCCATGGCGTCCCCATCGCCTTATACGGCGATCGCAGCGGCATCTTCACCCGCAACGACGCTCACTGGTCGATCGACGAACAACTCGCCGGCCTGCGCCAGCCCACTCAGTTTGGCCGCGCGCTCCAGCAACTCGGCATCACCTTCATCGCCGCCCAAACTCCCCAGGCCAAGGGCCGCATCGAACGTCTCTGGGGCGTGCTCCAGGATCGCCTCACCAGCGAACTCCGTTTGGCGCAAGCCGCCGATCTCGACTCGGCCAACGCTGTATTGCAGAAGTTCGTCGCCGATTACACATCATCCTGGCGGATCCGCCTCACTGAATTTCCCGAGACTGGCGTTTTCGGCTGTGCCAACCTCGTGGTTCTCAGACATTCGTTCCACTCCGAGCTTGTCCAGAAAGTCTACGTACAGTAAAGTTTCCTTCGGACAACTAATGATGAAAGTGCCCATTCTCGACCTGAAAGCGGAGTACACCGAACTGCGTGACGAAATCCTCGCCGCACTCGACCGGGTTTGCAAAAAGTCGGCATTCGTGCTCGGGGAAGAAGTCGAAGCCTTTGAAAGGGAATTCGCCGATTTTTGCGGAACCAAGCACTGCGTGGCACTTGCGAGCGGAACGGCGGCGCTGCATCTTGGTCTCCTTGCGCTCGGTGTCCAGGCGGACGATGAAGTCATAACTACCAGCAATACATTCCTCGCCACCGCCGAGGCTATCACCTATTGTGGCGCGAGGCCTGTGCTTGGGGATATCGACCCCACAACCGCAAACCTCGATCCGAAGCTTCTTGAACGTGCCATCACTCCGCGCACTCGCGCCATCCTTCCCGTTCATCTTTATGGCCGTCCAGCCGATATGGACGCCATTTGCTCCATCGCCACGCACCACGATCTCCGCGTTCTCGAAGACGCTGCCCAGTCACACGGCGCTCGCTATCGCGGCCGCCGGGTCGGGAGCATCGGACACGCCGCCGCGTTCAGTTTTTATCCAACGAAAAATCTCGGTGCCTACGGCGAAGGCGGCGCTCTGACGACCGACGACGACCAGGTTGCCAAGTTCGCGCGCGCGGCCCGCTCGCACGGTCAGACGGCGCGTTATGAGCATGAATTTGTCGGCTACAACTACCGCATGGAGGGCTTTCAAGGTGCCATTCTGCGGATAAAATTGCGCAGGCTCTATGCATGGACCGCCAGACGTCAGGAGATTGCACGCGAATATCGCCGTCAGCTCGCTGGTGTCCGCGTCGACATCCCTGCCGACGACCCGCGAGACGAGTGCGTCTACCACCAGTTCGTCGTCTATGCCAGCAACCGTAATGCGCTGATTTCCCAGCTCACCGAGCGCGGGATTGAAACCGTCGTGCATTATCCCCGCCCCGTGCACCTGCAACCGGCATATTCCTCGCTCGGATATCCGCCTGGAACGTTTCCGTATGCCGAGCGGGCCTGTGAGCGCGTGCTAAGCTTGCCTGTGTTCCCCAGCATGACCGCCGAGCAGACTTCATATGTCGCCAGTGCGGTCAGGGAATTGGTAGGAGAAAAACAGGGAGGCGCCTCTGCCTGATTCTCGTCCCGAACATTGCCTTTCGCCTGATCCGTTGCCGCCGGGCGTTCGTCGACGGGGGACTTATTGCGAGGGCAGAGAGTTTTCCGTCTTGTCTCGGATCGGTGGCGAAACAAAGTCAGCACCAGCGGCATTCGCCGTTTGCTCCCGTATCATTTCCGCCAAGTTTTCGAATATTTGCAAGCAAGAATTGCGTAAGGATTGCCCCGCGGATTGCATGAGTGATTCGATGGCATTTTGTCCGTCCTCGTTCAACCGGCGCACCGACGAAATCATCCAGGAATCGCCGGCCGCTTGGAGACGTTCCTGGTGCTTTCCCGTTGCCTCTTCGCTCAGGTGTTCCAGGCCCTGGTACCATTCCCGCTGGTGCGCTTCGCGTTCGGCAGCATACTGATCGAGCAGGGTTGCGAACTCGGCGGAGATTGTAGCGCGGCCGTCGGACACGCTTTGCTCCAGTTGCGCCGACATTTGTGAGCGAAAGAGGCCGAGCGATTCTTCCGCGCTCAGCGTAAGGTTGCACAAAACTTCATGCGCCGATCGGTCGAGCTCCTGAGTCCGTTCCGCGAGTGCGTCGCGGCTCGTGTTGGCGAATTGTTCGGCCTCATTCTCGGAAATCCTTCGGAGCACCTGCCCAAAGGAAGAAGCCGCGGCTTCGGCAGCCTCGTCCAATTGTGTGCGTGTGCGGTCTGCAACTTCCATCGCAACGCCATCAAGTTGCTGATGAATTTCTGCGGAGCGCGCCAGAAATCTTGCTTCGAGCTGCTCCGCGAGTCTATTCGCGGCCTTTGTCGCCGTTTCCTCGCAGGTCGCCCTTGCGGCAGCGAGAGCCTGTTCAATGAGAACCTGCAAGCGAGACATGGCTTCTTGCTGAAACCACTCCGAAGTGCGGCCGATCGCTTCGGAAGCTGCGTGTGAAGCGCGGACTCCGCTCGCATTGAGTTCTTCGTTCCCCTTCGTCAGCGTCTCTTGCCTGGCTGATTCAAAACCCGCGCGAAGTGTGGAAATCGCGGCGGCCATTTGCGCGGCAACTTCGCGCTGATTATTTTCGGAGCTTTGGCGCAGCCGCTCGCGGTGCAGGCGAAGGCTTTCCTCCACCTGCACCTCGCGAGTGCCAAGATCACGGAGCAATTCCGGCACACGCTCCAGTTGAGGCGCGAGTTTGGACTCAACCTCCGCAGCGGTACGCTCGACCAATTGATGTCCCAAGGAATCGACGGTGGAATTAAGCCGCTGAAACAGTTCAACCGAAAGCGCCTCGGCCCGGCGGTTCATTTCCTGGGTTTGCGCCTCCAGCATGTTTTCAAGGCGTCGATGCAGCTCATTCAAAGCGTCGTGGCTTGACGCTTCCAGTTGGGCCGAATACTCCTTCGTCCGGCCGGCGACGTCCTCAACGTCCGAGAGGAAAGACCGCGCACGCGACATTTCCTGTTCGAGGGCGGCGCGCACGTTCGACAGCGTGTCGCGCGCTTCCGAGGCTGTTTCCGCGAGAGGCTCCCGAAGCTCGGCGAACCGCTCCGTCAATTTCAGTTCAGCGCTGCGAAGCAATTCCCGTGAGCGCGCGGACAATTGCTCCACCAATCGCTGCATACCGCTATCGAGCGAGGACTGCAAAAGCTCGTTCCATTGAGATTGCGCAAGCGCCATTTCCGAGTTGAGCCGCTCATTCAAGTCGGCCAGAGGCGCGGCTGCCGTACCCGCTGCCCCGGAAATCTTATCCGGGTTCATGTCGCTGGCTGTCTGCACGGCGGGTTCAGCGGCGCCACGAACTGTCTGGACTCGCCGGTCGAGTTCCTGAATGAGATCATGAGCTTCGCGAAAACACTCTTCAAAATTCGATTTCAGACCGGAAAGCAGTTCCGTTTGCTTGGCGGCAATTTGTGCTGTGAAGCTTTCGCGGACCTCCGCCTGAGCCCTTTCCAACTCCTCTTTCCATTTCGGAAAAATCTCCTGGGCCACTTCCTCCGCGGTCCGGCGAATCCGTTCGGAAGCTTGGGAACCGGCTTCATCCACTGCGTGTTCTGCCTGCCGCCGAAGCTCGGCGCTCAATTCTCTCAAAAGGGGGTTCTCCGAGATGGAGCCCGACTCCGAAGGAATGAAAGCAGAGTCAGGGGATGGGTTCATTGTGTCGCCTCTCGCACTGCGATCAAAGGTGTCGTCCGCGTTTGGAACTCCGGCGAGAGCACCGGCTTCTTCGCGAATCGGTTCTCTCTGAGATGACGGTTCTTGAGAGGAACGCACCGTGCCCGCTGCCCAATCTTCTGGAACAGACTCGAGTCCCCAAATATTGGCCGGGGACTCCAGTTCCACCGCTACCTGAAAAAATTCTCGGACTGACCGAGGCCGTTGAACCCACACTACGCGGGCACGAGCATTGCGGGAGCGCACCCCAAGAGGCAGCTCCAGCGTCAGCCAGGTATCTTTAGGCAAATGACGCTTAGACGAGTAGCAGCAGCCGTGGAGATTCAGAGCCAGGGTCGCCGTGCGTTCCTCGAATGGCTGGCCGAACAGGTCGATTCCGCGAACGATGATGGGGAGGGACTGGGGAACCCGCTCACTGCGTCTACGCTGACTACTCACCTGGGTCGAATCCACTTCTTGCACCATGTTCCTCGGGCTTCCATGGCCGAGAGTAGCACCCATGGCTACCTGGGTCGAGAGCGAAGCGCTACACCGAAAAAACCTGACAAAAAACTGTGGAAGATTCTCTTCGGTGCAGCGCATTCACCTCGCCCCTAGGTGGGGGTCATTACCTTTTCTTTTTTTTCGTATTGCTGTTGTCCGTTCCGACCTGCGTCTGCACACCGCCGCTTAGCTGGGCGATGTTGTCAAGAGCCGCTTTGGCTTGGGGAGCGTAAGGTCCATTGGGGTCGGCATCGATCGCCTTTTGATATGCCTCGGCAGTTCCGGGAGGAATGATGTAAATGACCTTGTCACCCTCCTGCTTGGTGTCGATAGTGCCCGTATACGCGCTGCCGAGCAGGAACCAAGCCTGGGCATCTTTTGGATTCGCCTGAGCGGCCTTTTGAAGAGGTCCAATCGCGTCCTTCAAGTCTCCCTTATTGTTAAGAACTATCCCAACGTTTTTATAGCAAGTCCCTGCGGTAGCCGGATCGAGCGTTGAGGCCTTGTCGCAGGCGGCGGTTGCATCAGCGACTTTCTGCTGCGTGGCACTGGGATCGGTCTGGGCGGCCGCAAGCTTGGCGAGGGCGGTTCCCAAGCTCACGTAATACGGAGGAGCCGGTTGGAGATCAATCGCCTTCTGGTAGGAATCGGCGGCGTTTGTATAATCACCCACGGTGTCATAGGCCTGCCCAAGGTTCGCCAACACCAGCGCATGGTTCTTTACGTCCTTGGTGCCCACACCTTGTTCCGCAGCCTTAAATTCTGTAATGGCGGTTTGGCCGTCGGCTTTGACCTTGTCCTGAAGGGCGCCTTTCTGGTCCGCCGGAGCCGCGGCGAGTTGCTGGCGTACCTGAGCGGAATCCGTCATGGCCGCTACCCCTGCGTCAAAATGGGCCTTCATGTTCTTGAAGGCATTGGCCTGGGCGTTGGCCTGTTCTGCGGCCTTCTGAGCCGCTTCCGTGTCCTTTGCCTGCCCGCTCTTCGCTTTCTCGACGAGATCCTTGAAGTTGATGTCGATCGCCGTGTCCTGGCCATCCATGACCTGATACTTATCCTTGAAGTCGAGATTAGCCTTTTGATTGATCAGGTGGATCTCGTAAACGCCGCCCTTCGCCAAGTTCTGTTTGAATTCCCCCTTAGCATTAGTCTTCGTTGTGAAGCTTTGGCCCATCTCCGACGTCAGCACGACGGTGACATCACCCCAGGGCTTACCGAGAATATCGAAAATCTGACCGTGGACCTTTGTGTTGCCCTGCGCAAAAATCATCGTAGCGAACAGAAGAACAAGAGCCAGAGCCGACCCGGCGGAAATCAATCGTTTCATGTGGTTCTCTCCTATGCTGTTAAACACATTTTTCTAATATTATCGCGCAACCGGTACCCGATAAGCGATAGCGTCGTGCAAGCCAGCCTCGTCAAACGCTCGAAGACGCAGCCTGCAACTATCGCATGTCCCGCAAGCTGCGTCATCAAATTGGTAGCAAGACCAGGTGCGGCCGAGAGGCGCTCCAAGTTCAGCCCCGCGACGCACAATTTCGCTCTTTCGCATCGCGATCACCGGAGTCGCGATCTCGATACGCGTTTCCGGACGAGTGCCCTCGCGTATTACCTCGGCAAAGGCCTGGTAGTATTCCGGCCTGCAATCAGGATAGCCCGAACTATCTTCGGCTACCGCACCAATGAAAATCGCCGATGCCCCGATTGTTTCTGCCCAACTTACCGCCGCCGATAAAAAATGGGCATTGCGAAAAGGAACGTAGGTAACGGGGATTTCCGCGTGTGGTGCAAGGGAATTCCCGGATTCGGGAACGGCAATGCCCGGATCGGTGAGAGCGGAGCCGCCAATCTGCCCAAAAATATCGAAGCGAACCACAAGCCGCTCATGAACCCCGTAGAAATCCGCAATGTCCTCAAAGGATTTCCGCTCGCGCCTCTCCGTTCGCTGACCATAACTCGCGTGAAGCAGGGCCAGACGATAGTTCTGCTGAGCGATGGCCGCGGTGACGCACGAATCCATGCCACCGCTCAGTAGTACGATCGCTTTCGGTTTGTCCGTTTCTTGCAGGGGTCAAACTCCCTTCATTGCAGGATCCCAGATAAACTTATGCAGCTGCAGGCCCAGACGAACACGCAAACCATCGGCCAAGATCCATTCGGCAAGTGTCCGCGCGTCCAATCCGGGCCAGCGACCGGCTGGGCCCGGGAATACGGGCGAAAACAACACCTCCCGAACGCGCTCCATCAGCCGGTGCTGTGTCGCAAAATCGCGGGCAAAATCATAATCGCGGCGGGTTCCGATTACAAACTTGATTTCATCTTTCCGGTCAATGGCATCGAGATTTGTCTCATCGAAGGCGCCTGCCTCGCCTGAGTCGGGGCACTTTACATCCATGATCTTGATAACCTCACGAGGCAGTGTGCCGACGAAACGCTCGCCGCTGGTCTCGATCATCACCGTATAGCCGTTATCAAGGAGATTACGTGCCAGCGCCGGAGTCTCCGGTTGCAATAGCGGCTCGCCGCCGGTGACTTCGATTAGCGAAGTGCGGCCCATCTCGCCGCCCGCCAATATCCGCACCTTATCGAGGATCTCGTCGATCGAATGCCTCGTGCCACCATGAAAAGCATATTCGGTATCGCACCACGTGCAGCGAAGATTGCAGCCCGTGAGGCGAACGAAAATGCAAGGCAATCCGGCGCGAGTTCCTTCACCTTGGATGGACTTAAAAATTTCAGTAATGACCATGGCACGAGCCCGGTGTGTGTTCGAAAGTATCTTGCAAATCCATTACTTAATTGGATGCCAACCTGCCCGTAAAAGTTACCGTGGGCCTTCTCAGCTCCAACATCCTTCTGGCAACCTAAGGTCTATAAGTGGCGGCGGTCGTTTCCGTCTCCCAGACGGTGATGCTTGCGATTCCAGCCCCATTGGGTGCCTCGCGGAGTTGCTTCGACGTTTCGTCGTGAATGTAGCGCGCGATATTTTCCGCCGAAGGGTTCAGGACATCGAATGGAGGAAATTCATTCAAGTACCGATGGTCCAAAGAACGAATCACGGACTGGATCGTCTGCTTCAGATGAACGAAATCGTACAATAGCCCTGCCGAGTCGAGTTCGTTGCCGGCAAGGGTGACGCGCACCTTGTAGTTATGCCCGTGCAGGTTTTCGCATTTTCCATGGTATTCGCGCAAGTTGTGGGCAGCGGCAAATGTTTCGTCAACACTGACTTCGTACATGAGCGATCCTTCGAATCTAATTGTCCGAGGTAACGCCTCGCTCGCCGCTGCTATCCTGTATGAATTTCCATGAAGCGTACCACGTCGGCAAGATCCTGCGTAACCACGTAATCGGGCAGGGACTCAAGAAAAATTCTACCATACTGCATGCGCTGGATACGGTTGTCGAGAATTGCCAGGATGCCACGATCCGTCTTGGAACGGATGAGCCGGCCGAAGCCCTGCTTGAGAGCGAGCACCGCTTCGGGTATCTGGTACTCGGCGAATGCGTTTCGACCATCCTCCTGAAGCGCGCGGACGCGCGCGGCCACGATCGGGTCGCTCGGCACGGCAAACGGCAATTTATCGATGATCACGCAGGATAGCTGGGCCCCCGGAACATCCACGCCCTGCCAAAAACTCGATGTTGCAAAGAGTACGGCGTGGGGAGTGGAGCGAAAGCGGTCGAGCAGGACCGACCGCGGGGCGCTTCCTTGCAAAAGAAGGGGGAAACGCACTCGGGCCGAGACACGCTCGTGAATATCTCTCATCTGCACGTAGCTCGTGAACAAACAAAAGGCGCGCCCCTGTGATATTTCCAGCAGGCGCGCAATTTCCTCCGCCGCGTTCGCGGAAAATGACGGGTGGCGCACATCCGGAAGCGATCGGGGGATATACAACAGCGCTTGCTCGCGGAAATTAAATTCCTGAGGCAGTCCGGCCTCTTTGGCAGGCAAAACACCCAGGCGCTGTTTAAGATAGTCGAATCTCCCGGCGACGGCGAGTGTCGCCGAAGTGAGCACGACGGTATCGAACCGGTCGAAAAGCTTTTCGCGGAGGATTTCGCTCACGTCGATCGGCGTGGCGGCCAGAAACACACCTCGGCCACGCCGCTCATACCAATAGACACAGCTTTTCTCTTCGCTTTCGAGCAGGAATGCCAGTTCACGGCGCGTTTCTGATGCGCGGCGTGCAAGAGTGATCACTTCCTCGGGCTTGGGCGTAAGCGTTGAAAGCTCCGTTTCGACGCGCTTTACCGCGGCTCCAAGTTCATCGTAGGCCTCGCGGTTTCGTTCAAGAAATGCCTGCCGGTCGGAAAGGCCGAAAGGAAATCGTCCCTCGCGCTCGGGAAACGTCTCGAAAAAGCTGCGGCCGCGCTCTCGCACTCGTGCCAGATGTCGGCGAAGCGGCGCGGCTTCGATCTGAAGCATGCGCAGCATGTTCTCGGCGTCCCGCACGAGTTCCTCGAAGCGGTAGCTCGAAAGCTGGCGGCCGAAATAGTCGCTTGCAACATCCTCGATTTCGTGCGCCTCATCGAATATGACTGCGGAGTACTCGGGCAGGATCGAGCCGAAGTCATCCTGGCGGATGGCAAGATCGGCGAAAAAAAGATGGTGATTGACGATGATTAGGTCCGCTTCCTGCGCCCGCTGGTGCATGGCGGTGATGAAGCAGCGCTGAAATTCCGCGCATTTTTGGCCGGTGCAAAGGTCGCTGCGCGCGTCGATGCGGTTCCACAGCTCGGCATCGTCGGGCAGGAACGTCAGCTCGCTGCGATCTCCGGTTTCGGAGATCTTTTCCCAACCGCGGATTTGCGAAAGCCAGTCGATCTCATCCATCTCTTTCAGGACCGGCTGGCCCTCCATTTGATGGACCTTTTGCCTGCACAGAAAATTGGCGCGGCCCTTCATGAGTGCGGCCTTCAAATTCGGCGCGAAATGCTTTTGCAGGAACGGCACATCTTTTTGATAAAGCTGCTCCTGAAGAGACTTGGTGGCGGTGGAGATCACGACACGCCGGCCGGAACGGATAGCGGGAATGAGATACGCGAGCGTCTTTCCCGTGCCCGTCCCGGCCTCGATCACTGCGTGTTGGCGCTTTTGAAACGCTTCTTCAACATCGCGCGCCATCTCGAGCTGAGAGGCTCGGAATTCATAGCCAGGATGACGCTTCGCGAGAAGGCCATCCGGCCCGAAGATCCCTTCGATGGTGACCTCATCGGATTTCGCCGCAGTCGCTTTTTTCGGCACGTGTACTTTGGACCGACCGTTTCAAGACCAGAAAGGCGAGAAGCTAAAGTAACATACAGCCATCGAAGAAATGCCCCGATGCTGTTGTGAAGTCAGGTGCGGCAATCCGCTTCAAGCAACCGAACCCAGTGCGACAAGTGATTCAGAGATGCGGCGTCGGTGTGATCCAGCACAAGAGGAGTGATGGAAACGGCGCCGTCGCGAATCGCGGCGTAATCGGTGCCGGGATCGATTCCATCGGTGAGTTGCTGGTCGTGAAGCCAGTAATAGCGACGCCCGCGAGTATCGGTACCCTCCTGGAGCTGGTTGCGCGTAAGCTTCGGCGATTGGCGCGTGATTCGCACGGTTCCATTCCAGGGCTGAGGCACGTTCACATTCAGAAGCACGCCCCGCGGCAGTCGTTCTTTAAGAATCACCGGGGCCAGCGTCCGTGCGAATCGCGCCGCTGGGGCAAAATCGAAATCTTTGCCGCGAAATGCAAGGGAAATGGCTATGGCTGAAACTCCATTAATCGCGGCTTCCATGGCGGCGCCTACCGTTCCCGAGTAATAGATATTCTCGCCCAAGTTGCCGCCCCGATTAATGCCCGACACAACCAGATCGGGCTTCTCCTTAAGCAGCGCGTGAAAGGCAAGAATCATCGCGTCGGCGGGAGTGCCCTCGACCGAATATTCGCGCTCGGCAATCTGGTCCCAATAGATCGGCTCGCGCAGCGTCAGCGACTGCGCCGCGGCGCTGCGTTCGTGGGATGGAGCTATGATCGTGACCGTGGCAATGCTCTGCAACGCCCCCACCAGAGCGCGCAAGCCCGGCGCCTGAATCCCGTCATCGTTGGTCACTACTATATGCGGTGGCATGAAGATTTCGCTGGGGATAAAACGGCGCGTTCCTCGCGTCGGACACGGGGAACGGAATGGTCGGGACGACTGGATTTGAACCAGCGACCTCACGCACCCCAAGCGTGCGCGCTACCAGGCTGCGCCACGTCCCGACCGGCACCAACGTCGTTCAGCGTATCACTTGCGTTCGAGGAGGGTCAAGACAGCCAAAAGTTCTTCGCGTAGGTCGAGAAGGAGTTTTCGATCAACACGCGAGGCGGAGTCCAATTGAGCGGTCGGCGCGTGCGCATCTACTTGCGCTGCCACCTCGCCACCATTGCGTTCCGCAAGGTGTTTGCGCGCTCCTGCGATCGTAAAACCCTCTTCATAGAGGAGGCGTTTGATTTCAAATACGGTTTCGATGTCCTCACGGCGATAGAGCCTGTGTCCGGTAGGGCTTTTCACTGGTTGGAGTGTTGGGAATTCAGTCTCCCAAAAGCGAAGAACGAACGTCTTGATGGCCGTGAGGCGGCTCACCTCCCCGATGCGGAAAAGACTCTTCTCGGGAATTTCGCGTACAGCTTGGGCAGCGCTGGCCATGGCTTTTCTGTATCCTAGGCTGATTTCCGCCCATGTCAACCCCATGAAATGCCTGGAAGAGCCTGGGTACATCGTAACCCCCTGGCGAGGTTGTGAAATGCTTGAGTGAAAAGAGGCAACGGGAGATGGGTTTGTTGTTGGATCGGAGGGAGAAAGGATCGCCGCCGTCGAGGCTGTGGGGAAGTGGGAATCCCCCGCGGGTTGGACGGGATTTCCAGGCGGAGTGGGAAACCTGTTTTTGGTTTTCTACGGAGCGGCTTTTCCACAGCCGTTCGGACCGCCCTAGTTTTGCCGTTAGAATGCCTCGGCCATGTCGGCCCGTTACTTCGATCTGATTCGTGAGATGAAACAGAAGACCTACAATCATCGCCTGCGGCTGGTCGAAAGCGCCAAAGAGCGTGGCATCAAGCCCACGGCGCGGCTCTTCGCCACCACTGTGCCTACGGTCCGCAAGTGGCTGCGGCGTTTTCAACAGCATGGCTCTTCGGGCCTCGCCGAGCAATCCCGCGTGCGCCACCCATCAGCCGCACAAAACTCCTGCGGCCACCGAAGCCAAGCTGGTCGAACGGCGTAAGACTCTGCCACTTTCGGTGCGCGCCGCCTGATTGGTGAGTTCGATCTGCCCATAAGCCACGGCGCTCTGCAACGCATCTGGCGCGCGCACGGCCTGATTCGCAAGCGCCGCTGCAAATGCGCAAATAGAACCTGGCGCACATCAAGGCGCGTTGGGCTCTGTTTCAGCGGATCAGCGACGACACAAAGATCTGGACGACATTCCCCGCTACTGGGCGCAAGCGCGGCGGCTTGTGCCTAGAAGCTGCTGCACAACCGTGGACAAGCCATTGAAATGATGCTGGTTGAGCTTTTGAAAATGAAAGATAAGCAGAGTCAGCAGCGCCGAAGGAGGGCCGATGGCGCGGTCCGTGCGTTGCTGACCGAAGCACAGTGGAAGAAAATCGCGCCCTTGCTCCCCCAACCGCCCAAACAACGCAAGGGCGGTCGTCCGTGGATCGAAAACCACCGTGTGCTGGAAGGGATTTTGTGGATTCTGCGGAGCGGGGCTCGCTGGC
>Ga0307372_10009026_pt1 | contig 13856 bp, 15 predicted proteins | sample OX1MG_FD_202533 | JGI IMG/M metagenome (GOLD analysis project Ga0307372, IMG submission 202533) | Soil microbial communities from Risofladan, Vaasa, Finland - OX-1 | ecosystem: Environmental > Terrestrial > Soil > Coastal area > Acid sulfate soil | place: Finland: Risofladan, Vaasa | collected...
GCCCAGCACGTTGGACATCGGTACCCTGACATCCTTATAGAGGACTTCACAGTGCCCGTGACCGCCGTCGTAGCCAAAGACTGGGAGAGTGCGCGTCACCTCGACGCCCTCTGTACTGAGCGGAACGATTACCATCGTGTGGCTACGATGGTCACGAACTCCCTCAGGAGTATTGCGCGCCATCACGATCGCAAACTTGCACAGCGGACTCGCTGCGCCCGATGTGAACCACTTTCTCCCGCTAATGACGACGTGGTCGCCATCGACCTCTAGCCGGGTTGCGATGTTGGTTGCATCAGAAGATGCCACGTCTGGCTCTGTCATCGAGAAACAGGACCGGATCTCACCCTCAAGCAGGGGCTCTAGCCACCTGCCTTGCTGTTCCGGGGTTCCGAACCGAACCAGTATCTCCATATTGCCGGTATCCGGGGCAGCGCAGTTCATCGCTATCGGGGCTAGTTCTGACCACCCCGAGATCTCGGCGAGCGGCGCGTACTCAAGGTTCGTCAGCCCTGCCCCGAAGCGATCATCTGGCAGGAACAGGTTCCACAGTCCCCTCCTGCGGGCTTCGGACTTCAATTCGTCAACGATATGGGGAGGTTCATGCGGATCCTGTAACTTTGACCGTTGTTCCCGTGCCACAGATTCTGCCGGCAAGACCGCTTCGGTCATAAAGCTCCAGAGTTCTTCCTCAAGTTTCTTGACCCTCGAGCTCTTCTCAAAGTCCATTTTCGCTCTCATTTCCTGATTGAAATCTCTTCACCAGTCGGCACTTTGCCTCTACGACGGCAGGCCAAGAAGACTTACCACCCTCGCCCTCTGGATTCTCCTACCTCTGTCTTCTCAACCACCTATGCTCAAACCCTGGGACGGGTTCTTGTTTGGTCAGGCCGGCTTCCGCCGTCCCTCGGGCATCGCCTCAGTAGGAGTAAGTGCCGCGAACCACAGGGCAAGCACCTGTTCGACGTGAGCGTCTAGGTCCTCCGCGCTCATACACAACTCGTCAGCGAACCGTCGGCGAAAGAGACCGTAGCCGTACCCCAAGGCACTCAACGCTATGAGAAAGCCCTCTGGGGCAACCTCGGCACTTAAGAAGCCCTCTTCTTGGTCCTGGTGCAGCATCGGCAATGTGCGGTCCTTCATCGGCAGAAGTCGAACCCTGGGATCCGTGTCGAGGTGGAGCAGAGTGAGGAGTCGGATTGCCTCGGATTGACCGACCATGGTCCGCAGGTACTTTCCCCACCGGCCCTTGACTGACTTGGCGGGTGGGCCCGTATCGAAGGCTTCATAGCGGTGTCTCACTCCGCGTCGGAGCGCGGTCCGAATCAACTCGCGTCTATCTCCGAAGTACTGGTAGACAAGCGCCCGGTCTACTTGAGCTTCCTCTGACACCTCGGTGAGACTGAATCCCCCGAGCACTCCACGGCGGTTGAGTACCCGCAGGACGGCGTCAGCCAGTACGTCTGAGGTGGCCTGCCGATCACGCTGAGGTCCGACCCGGCCTTCGCCCCGATTGTCCGACGCACCTTGACTCATGGCAAACCACATGCATCGATCAACAGCAGACCATCCCCACTATCCTCCTATGGTTGGTATGCCCGGGACCGGGACGACGAGGTACTGACTAATAGGGATAGCTTTCGGGATGAGCCCGTAAGTAACGACGAGGTTCATCCAAGCATTTAGCGCGGATCGACTAACCGTCGTTGTGATCACCGGCACGGAAGCTCGCAAGAACTGTAGCTGCTCTGTGGAGGAGCCTGCCGGCACGCCGAAGTTGGCGACGTAGCTGAGCAGTTTTGCAGTATTCGCGGGGTCAGCTATCCACTTACCGGCTTCGACCAGCGCCGTTTGGACTTCCTTTGCAGCTGCCTTGTGTCCACTGAGCCATGCTTGGGACGTCCATACCCCATCATCTATTTGACCCGCAATGGCCCCTATCGCCCCGCCTAGGCCAGGTACATGTTGCCGCAAGTCCACAAGCATTTGTGCCCCACTCTTGGCCGCCAGGAACTGCGCCGGTGGAGATACCATGGCGGTATCAACCCTTCCGCTGTCGAGCGCGGCAAGACTTGCAGCCTGTCCGGGGGTGACCTCAAACGTGACGTCGTTCTTGCTCATACCTGCAGCCGCGAGTAGGGCTTCCACCTCGAACTGAGCTGTCGTACCAAGCCCATAGACGCCGACGCTCTTCCCTTTCAGATCCTGCATAACCGCCGGAAACCCTTCTGAAGCGTGAGGAAACTTCTGTCCCGGTGCACCCATGAGAGAGAATACGACCCTATGTGCTGCGGTGAGGATCGCTAGCTTGGTGCCCTTCGCCATCAAGGGCGCAGTCAGTGGTGTATCAGCCACGATCAACTGGACGTCCCCAGTTGCAAGGGCGGCCGTCGCCTGCGGGCCGCTATTGACCGTTATGCCCGTAGCGTCAATACCGTTTTTCTTGAAGAAGCCACCAGCGATAGCAACTTGAGTGATCCATGACTGGATGCCCGCATATTGAGCAATAGTGATGGCAGTTGGCTGCGTTGCGGCCCCACTGGTGTGCGTTTGAGGTACGTTTGACGAGCTAGATGACCCGCATCCAGCCGCAACCAGGCCGGCGCAGAGTACGACACCTAATGATGCGAATTGTCTCTTGGTGCGTGACGAGCGTGACACGACGTATTGCCCCCTTTTGATTTCGGTAAGTTGATTTGCTGTTACTTCCCACTGCTATTGGTTAAGCCCCAAACAGGAACGAGGCTGGGTTTGAGCTGAGAAGACGCTCCACGTCGTCCGGACCCATCCCGCGAGCGTTCAGTAGGGGAAGAAAGTCCTCGAAGAGCAGGCTGAACGACCGAACCCTCGAAGGAGCACCTGGATGGGGACGCATCCGCACCCAGTGGTGCTGGTGATCGTGAGCGAGAAGTATCCGGTCGCAGTAGCCAAGCCTGGCTAGAGCCACTATAAGGTCGGCACGACCCTCGTCGCTCCTAACATGCGTCATCCCCACGCGGTCAAACCCGATATAGGCACCGCGCTCAGCGAGGGCGCTGAGTTGGTCAACCTCCACGGCGCCACATGCGTGCCCGATGACCACACTCGAGGGGTGAACACCGCCCTCGACGAGGGTCTCCAGTTGGCGAAGGCCGGGATTACCTGCAACCCAACCACCGGGATCCGTATGGGTAAGGACCCGAGTACCTCGGCTGCGCGACACCCGAGCTGCTGCCTGTAGAGCCCTAGTTTCGCTCGGAGTCGGCTCAGCACCGCTGGTGGCAATCTTGATGACTCCACATAAGACGTCTGGGTCCTCGGTGGCGTCCCGCAACTCCATCGTAAAGAAGTCCTCAAGGTCAGACGTCTCCTGCATGGCCCAATACGGCGGGTATCCGGCTCCCTCTCGGTACATGCCAGTGGACGCCACGATTCCTACTCCCGAGCGTTCGGACACCTGCCGTAGAATTCGGGTGTCGCGGCACAGGTCAGCGGGCGTTGCGTCGACGATGAGCGCCACCCCATGCTGCGCGCGGAGCGCAGCGAGCTCGTCCGCCGCCGACTGGATTAACAACTCTTCATCGAGTTTCACCCGGGGATCCAGCTGGGCCCCGGCAAAACCGATTCGAATATGTTCGTGGACGAGAGTTCGCCCCCGAACAGACGCTACAGGTCCGGTCACCGTAGACAGAGTCGTCACGAAACCCCCACCTCCCGCTTAACAAAGCGGGCGTCGAGGGCTAAGAGTCGACCACCGGCTATAGCAATTGGATTGGCTTCGATCGTCTCATAGCCACCCTGTTCACACATCCTCGCCAGTGCACGTCCGATAGCGAGTAGCGACGGCCACCACTGATCTATATCCGGGACCACTCGCCGTAACCTGCGGCCATCATGCATACCTTGCGGAACGCCTGTACATGTCGCGTTACTGGGAACAGTGATAGTCAATCTCAGCGCCTCCGCTAAGGTCCCCCCTAAGCCGATTACAACTACTGTCGATCCCAGGTCCAAAGCTTTGCGGGCTCCGACAATGAACTCTTGGTCGACAGAAACGTGCTCCTGGACGACAATCGTCTGACTTTGGGCGAAAAGCAACGAAGTCGCGGATGCAAGGGTCTTGGGATCACCGATGCCAAGCCGCACCAGCCCGAGACTCTTCTTGTGCAGAGCTGAGTCGCAGTTTGCCTTGAGGGTAACAGGCCAACCGATACGCTCAGCAGCCAGCGCGACAGCTTCTAGCGTTGCCGCCACTTCCATTCGGGGAATCATCGCACCGGCCTCGGCAACCGCTGCCATGGCCTCGGCGACGTTCACGCAATCGGCCGGTGGGGCAGCCACGGTTTGCGGGAAGGATCCTACCGTTTCTGGCTGACGTGCTCGTGAGTTAGCAATCGCGTCAATCGCGCCAGACACGGTCGCGAACGCGGGGATTTTCTGCGCTGCGAGTCCGCTTAGTTCCTCGCTGGTGCCATCCAATAGGATGGCGACAGGTATAGCGTCATCCCCTAAACCTGCGACCACACCTGGGATCATTGCCTGCGCCACACAGACGGCGACCACGTCTACTTCGCGGGACGCCGAGAGGGCGTGTGCGGCGTTCCGTTGGTAGTCAGGGTCACTGACAGCATGGCCCGTCATGTCCACCGGGTTAGTCACGGACGCAAAATCTGGCAGGTGGGCTGCGACGGCTGCCTGAGTATGAGTACTCAGCAACGGAAGTACGAGTTCATGACGATCACATCGATCCGCCGCAAGCACCCCGACGCCTCCGGAAACCGTAATCACTCCTAGGCGCGGACTCCGCGGCAGAGTCCCCACGGTTGACGTAATCGTTACGGCGTCGAGAACCTCCGCGTCCGAATCGAGAACCACTGCCCCTGCGTACTCGAGGAGGTCTTGCACAAGCTTGGGAGGGGGGGTAATCGCAGCAGTATGTGACCGTGCCCCTTGCTGACCCCGTTTGGATCGTCCGCCCTGAAGAACCAAGACATGCACACCACGATCGCTGGCACTTCGAACAGCACGAAACAGTACTTCGGGGTCCCGTAAACTCTCTAGGTACAGAACCACGGTTTGCGTGATTGGCAGTGTCTCGAGCACGCCTTCCAGGACCGCACCGGCCTTATAACCCAACTCATTGCCCGTGTTGATGTAGCTGTCTAATGGAATACCCTTGCGCTGACAGGCGCTCGCAAATCGAGCGCCATATGCGCCACTCTGTGTGATCATCACTGCACCGCTGCCGGGTGCGCAGCCGAAGATGGCCTCGAACACCGGAGCGAAGCTAACCACCGCCCGATGATGCGCGTTGTAATAGCCATTGCAATTCGGGCCAAGGACTCCAATCCCCTGAGTAGCAAGGTCGCGGAGACGCCCAAGGTCCAGCTCTGCCGCCTGAGTAAGAGCGGGACCGGTCTCTTCATAGCCTGCTGTTAGCACCACGACATTGTGAGTGAAGCGTTCAGCATCCTCCAGCGCCTTATGGACTTGACCACAGGGCAGCGCTACCACCAACACGTCTACGGGCTCCGCCAACTCTCGGATAGACGATAGGACTCCTGCTTCGCCGGCTCTGTGAGGATTAACTTCGATAACCTCGCCACCGAAGCCGCCACGGCGTAGATAACTCGGGACCCTACCGCCGACTTTGGTCGGTGACACGGAGGCACCCAGCACTGCAACGCTCTTTGGCCACATCAGCCGGGCGATTGGCGTCAATCCTCCCGACTGGTCCCGATGTTCTGTACCCACTCGCGGGATCCTTTCCTCTGCATCTCTCATGACTTCAGACTCTCCGTAAGCTTCAGAGCCGGAGCAAGCCACGCCTCGAAGAGGTCATCTCGGTATTGGGCGAAGGTGTCAAACCTCGGATCCGTACGGACGCCGCTGCGCGTGCGTGCGTGGTGCCCGAGCCAGATCGCGGCCTGCTTCGCACGTGCAAGCGCGATGAATACCTCAAGTGGCCCGCACGAACGGCCACTCATCTCCTCATACATAGCGACGACTTCCCCTTGACGGATACCGAGGCGGCCCAGTACCGAGGCTCTCGGCGTCAGCGGCGTTAGTGGGAGGTCGTCGTGGGAGCGAGAAGCTAGCCAGCCCACGTCCGCCCGAACGTCTCCGACCGTGCACATCTCCCAGTCCAGAATTGCCTCAAGCTTCGCGCCTGGACCCTCCGTCATCGGATACTTGTTGAATAATAAATTGTGGAAGTCGTAGTCCCCGTGGACCACTCCGGTTACCGCTGGGCCGATGTCGGCTCCGCCTAGCGACTCAAAGATCCGATGAAGGAGGTTCTCCCATCGTGCAGTATCGCGGTGTGTTGAGCGCTCCACCTGCTCGTTCCAGCGGGTTACCTGGCGTCGGAAGTAGGTCGCTGCCTGAAGATCGGACCCCAGTGTCACTTCGCTGAGCGAGACCTGGTGCACCCGTACGAGACCGCCTAGTGCCTCCCGTGCGAGCGACATGGAAGCTCGGACAGGCAACTGGCCGAGGGGGCTAATGCCATCGTCGGCATGGATCACCACGCCGGGCACGTATTCCTCGACGAGGACAGGGACCTGGTCCTGAGCGCTCCACAGGACGCCGAGCGGCGCCGGTACGGGAACACCATGAGGATGGAGCGCTGCCAAAGCTCTGAATTCTCTGAAGACATCTTGGGCTGATGGAAGTCGCCCTTGTCTGGGCGGCACCCGGGCGACCAGTGCCGTAATTGGACGTTCTCCTCGCCTGAGGTCACCGAGTTCAGCACCCCGCCGCGAGACGCGGAGCGTAGTCATCGAATTCCCCCCCGCGATCCGTTCAACGACGACCTCGGGGGGACTGCACAGAAGCAATCCGGATAGGGCCCCCACAAGATCACCTGGCAGTTCGATCGTCGATGATGATTGCGCCCTCAGGGAAGGCAATGGTCCCGGCATTAGGTCTCCCACCCGTGGTCGGCGGCCCCGCCGCGGTAGCGCACGTAAGGCCTCACGACGTGCCACCTCCCATTCCTCGCAGCTCGATGCGCTGCCAAGCGAGGATGTGCCGCTCAAGAAGCTTCATCAACGTGCTGAAGCCGACGGTCACGATGACGAGCACGAACAGATCAGCCATGAACTCGTCGGTCCGGAAGGTGGCCAACGATGTTGCCAAGTCAGCTCCGAGCCCTCCTGACCCGCTAAGCATCTCTCCCGCTACATCACCCAGAAAGGCGTAGATCAATCCCAGTTGGAGACCAGCGAAGACGGTCGGTACCGCCGCCGGCAGAATGAACATCCTGAACCGGCGTGAACCGCGTGCACCGAGCTGCTTGGCTAAGAGAAGGTAATCCCGATCACCCTGCCGAAGGCCAGCATAGGTGTTCATGATCACAATGAAGACCACGAGGCTGAAGACCAACACGATTCGTGAACTCGAGCCTAACCCGAACCACAATACAAACAAGGGTGCCAGGGCAATTCGGGGAAGACTGTTAAACGCGGTGAGGAAGGGTTGGAGGACCGCGTCAAGCAGTGATATCTGGTAGAGGAGACATCCCAGCGTGAAGCCCGCCACCGCCCCGAGCCCGAAACCAACTAGAGTCTCGTAGAGGGTAACGCCGAGCTGGCCTGGGATATAGTCCGTTAGGCCTCGGCCCAGTGCTCGGGCAATATCCGTCGGTTTGCTGGTGAAGATGGGGTTAAACCAATGGTATTTTGCCGATAGTTGCCAGATTGAAAGCATGAAGGCCAGCAGCGCCAGACGTAGGAGGTAGACCAGCACTCGGCGGTGTCGTGCGTCTCGTCTTGCCGATTCCCTAACCTGAGCTGCCGTTCGCATCCCGCGAGTCGGTGAAGCAGTAGCCACGGGAGGTGGATCCACCGTTCGGGTGCGTAAAGACCCACGGTCAGGCGTCCGCTCGCCGCTAACCGAAGTCCGGTGTACTAAATTCACTCTTCAACTCCCCCCAAATCGCGGCATAGTGTTCTAGGTACGTTGAATCACTTTGAAGCTCACGAAGATCTCGTGGCCGAGCCAGCTTGATCGAGAAGACGGCCTTCACCCGTCCGGGTCGTCGCGTCATAATCACCACTCTGTCAGCGAGGGCCACGGCTTCCGACAGGTCGTGAGTAATCAGTATCACGGTGGCGCCGACACGCTCCCAAAGGGACAGAAATGTCTCTTGTACTTGTAAGCGGGTTTGCGCGTCGAGGGCGGAGAAGGGCTCGTCCATAAGCAGCAGGCGCGGTTCAAGCGCGAGGGTTCTGGCCAGGGCAACGCGCTGGCGCATACCTTGGGAGAGCTGAGCGCGATAGGCACCCTCGAAGCCGCCGAGACCAACCGCCTTCAGCAACGAGCGGGCACGCTCTTCCCTCTGGTCTCGACGAACGCCGCGTAGCTGCATCCCTACGCAAACGTTCTCAAGTGCGGTCCGCCACGGTAGAAGAGAGTCTCGGGCGAACAGATATCCGACCTCGCCAGAACCGGTCTGCGGCGGGGCACCGAAAAGGGTCACGGATCCCTGCTGCGGTTCCTCCAGCCCTGCCAAGAGGTTCAGAAGAGTCGTCTTTCCGCAACCACTCGGTCCCACGATCGCGAGGAGCTCTCCGGGCGCCACGCTGAGGGAAATGTCTTCGAGTACGGGAGTCTCATCCTCCGCTGTGACGAATCGGTGGCACAGGCCATCGAATGCGATCGCCGCACCACTGGAGCCGGGCAGCGCGGAGTTGCCAAGTGTCCCTTGCGCGCTCCGCGGTACATCCGCGGTCTTGCTGTGATGCCTACCACTCACCGGCCACCCCACCGATTTCACGTTTCGTGATCCACGAACTGTGAATTGTCTACACCTCTAAGGAGAGGCTGTCAAGGAAAGTTCTGTGCCTATCTCGTCACGGAGGGCGAGACCCCGGCCGATGCAGCGGCGACACAGATCGTCGTGCCCCTGGGCCGGCCGTGGAGGCCATCAGGGTGCCGGCGTGCCCCCATTGGGAGAGCTTCGGCGCGTCGCCGGCTGCTGCAAGGGGCCCGGCTGGTCACCGAAGTCACTCATCGGCGCAGCCCCGTCTGAGTGTCAATGGCACTTCGGGGACTCCTGCTGGCACGAGCAGTTCTTCAGCGGTCCAGGTTCCGCTCAGCGTTCCCTCAACGGACCACACTGGACGGCTTCTAACCATCGGGATATTGCATGCTGAGATTGGTGAGTGGCGCCCCGGTCCCTGCGCCAGGGGCACCGATCTTGCTTCAGTCCGCGAGCCCGGCAGGAGGTCCAAGAGGAGTTCATTGACCTCGACGGAGCGCTCCTGGTGGGTCCACTGCCCGCACCCTAAGTGGGTGTTGCCCGGGTCCCGCTGGGCCTGCTGACCAATGGGCCCTCCGACCCCCAGCGCCTCGAGCCCCGCCAGTCCGGTCTCGAGCACCATTTCACGGCGGTGGTCGTATCCGGGGAGCTGGGCGCGACCCAGCCCCGGCGGTCTCGACCAGCTTCGGAGGCGGGCCTGCGACCTGACGACGGCCGCGCCGAAAAATGGCTGTTCCCCCGGAACGACTCGGCTAACGAGGAAACCAGCGGCCTCCGCCAAAGGCAGGGGCCGGGCAACCTAAGGGCTCAGCCGACTACTACGACGTCGGAGGCCTGGAGCCCCTTGGGACCCTGGGTGGTCTCGAACTGGACCTTCTGATTCTCCTCCAGGTTCCGGTAACCGGAGCCCTGAACTGCGCTGAAGTGGACGAAGACGTCTGGTCCCCCACCGTCCGGGGTGATGAAGCCGAAGCCCTTCTCACCGTTGAACCACTTCACTGTGCCTGTTGCCATGACGCTGTTCTCCTAAGCCGGCCAAGCTAAACAGACAGAACACTGCGCCCTGCCGATGTAGCCGAAGCCCTTCCCCGAAAATGTTATCGGACCCCGGTTCCGGGGGCGGCCGAGGCCGCCTCCTCGTAGCTGGCCTGGCGGCAGACCGGGCTTGTTCGGCCCGGTACATCTGACTGGCCCGCAGGCCGCCGGCCGACCCCCTTTCTGGCCCCATCACACTTGATGCCGGGATGGGGAGCCCGGCACATGGGCAGGGACGGACAGCGGCTCATGAAGTGCTGGAGCTCCTGCGGAAAGCCATACTCATGGAGTGCCTTTGCTCGCCAAGGTCGACCTGGTTGTCGTGGTCGCGGCCTTGGTCGTGTCGCTCGTCCTGTTCGACCTATTTCCCGGACCAGCCGCGATCCTGTCGCTGCTGGTAGGCGGAGTTGGGTGGCTGGAGTTACGGCGCGGCCATCTGATTGGGAGACGACTACTTGCCGCCTTCGTCGGAATGGTGCTCGCGCTGGCCGGTGTCCTCTTCCTCGCCTTCGTGGTCCACTGAGAGGTCGAGAAGGACCCTGTCCCATGCCGTTCGGCTGGGGCTGTCGAGCGGTCACCCGGCGTGCAGCCTCCTGGGCCGCGTCGGGCCAGAGCGCTGCGTGTGATCCCTGGGAATCGTTTGATTAGGGGTCATTCGGCCCTACCGCAATGTCCAGCCGCCAGCCATGCTGGCCCCGTGACCCTCGTCGGGACTGGCGTCGTTGGTGTGGCCGGGACCAAGCGCCGAGGAACTTCCCAACGAGGCCGGATGGCGCGCGGTGTTCTCCGGTGAGTAGAACCGGACGGATGAGGCGGGGCACCTGACCGGCGGGGACAGGACGGCGATGGTGAGGACCCGGCCCGGCCTCCCCGGCCCGACAGCCTCGGTGAAGCCAAGGCTACGGGGCTGGCTCCATGCCGGGGTTTCGCCGCTGGTCACTGCCGGCGGTGCCCTGCTGGTGTGCCTGGCCCCAACCGGTCGAGCCCGGGACAGCGTGATCGTCTACGCCGTGGCCGGTCTGCTGCTCTTCACGACCAGCGCCGTCTACCACCGGGGCACGTGGTCCCCGCCGGTCCTGGACGCCTTGCGCCGGGCCGACCACTCCAACGTCTATCTGCTGATAGCCGGCAGCTACACCCCGGTCGCCGCCTTGGGCCTGCCCGACCCCACCCGGGGCCGGCTGTTACTGGGGATATGGATAGCCACCGCGCTGGGCGTGGTCTTCCGCTGCACCTGGCCCGGCGCCCCCCGGGCTCTTTACACTCTGCTCTACGTCGGCCTGGGTTGGTCACTGGCCCCGGTGCTCCTACAGCTCCTCCATTACGCCGGGTGGTCGGTGTTGGTGCTGACCCTGGTCGGGGGGCTCTGCTACTCGGCGGGCGGCCTGGTCTACGCCCTGAAGCGACCCAACCCGTGGCCCGAGTGGTTCGGGTTCCACGAGGTGTTCCACGCCCTCACCATCGCCGGCTGGGCGACGCAGTACGCGGCTATCAGCCTGTTGGTCTACCGGCTGCGGTAGGCCCCGACGTGGGGAAACGCCGGCCCAGGACCGGGCCGTCTTGAGGTTCGAGTCCCCCAGGTCCCCGAATCGTTCGGCGTGGCGGTCGGGGAGGCCCTCGGCCGAGTACAAGAAGGGGTACTTGGTCCCCACCGCGTCGTCACCCTCGGCCCACAGCCGGCGGTTCTCGGCCTTGTCCACGGTGTCGACGCTGGACGGCTTCCAACCATGGGGATACTGGAATTTGAGGTTGGGTGCGGCAGCCCGGTTCCCCGGTGGGACGATGGGATCCATGATCGCTGCGTTCTCCATCACCCCACTCGGCACCGGTGAGTCAGTCGGCGACCTGGTCGCCGAGGCCGTCCGCATCGCCCGGGCCAGTGGGCTTGCCTGTGAGACCAACGCCATGTTCACCAACATCGAGGGCGAGTGGGACGAGGTCATGTCCGTCATCAAGGAATGCGTTCAGACGCTCTCGGCTTTCGCGCCACGCCTGTCGGTGGTGATGAAGCTGGACGTCCGGCCAGGAGAGCCCGCTGGCCGGCTGGAGTCCAAGGTCGCGTCAATCGAACGCCGGTTGGCTCCAACCACTCAGTAGGGGAACCGCCCTGACGGCACCTCCCCATTGTTCGATACGAATGGGGTGGTAACCCGATCGTGATCGAGGGCTCGGGTGTGGGTTCGAGGGCCATGGGGACCGCGCCCATCGCCGGCGCGAGCCCTCACCCAGATATGCCGGGGGACGTCTCCAACTACAAGTTGAGCCGGTCCCTGATGTCGGGCTCGGTCGGGTGCCCCGAATTGTTGCCATGTCGCCCCGCTGTGGCCGATCGGTCCAGACGACAACCGGCCGCTGGCGGGCAGGGAGTCAACCACCCGCCGCCATCCGACGGCTCATGGCGGCTCTGACCCGGCTGACCAGGTCGCGGGGAGCGAAAGGCTTGACGATGTAGTCGTCCGCCCTGGCCAGGAACGCCACCGCCTTGCTGTCGGGCGAGGAGGTGGCCGTCAGCATCACAATCGTGCAGTCGGCGGAGGCGGGGTTGGCTCGCAGCGCCCGGCATACCTCGAAGCCGTCCATGTCGGGCATCATGACGTCGAGGATTACGCATTCGGGGGCCAACTCCGCCACGAGGGCCAGGGCCTGCCGACCGGTGCTGGCCTCATGGACCTCGAACCCGGCGGTGGTCAGGCTGAGACGGGCCAGCTGGAGCACGGTCGGGGTGTCGTCGGCCACCACCACCCTCCGGCTGCGGTAGGAGGCACGAGTGTCGGCGGGGCCTCGCCCGGCCTGGTGGCCGGCCCAGGTCCGCTCGGCCTCGGCCACCAGAAGGGCCTCGAGATCCTCCGCCGTCTGGGGCCGGGCGAAGTAGTAGCCCTGGACATACTCGCAGCCGAGAGTCCTCAATTCCTCGAGCTGGACCTCGGTCTCGACGCCCTCGGCCACCACCACCCGGTCCAGGGCATGGGCCATGGCGATCACCGCGGCAACGATGGCCGTGGACTCGGGGTCCGCACCGAGCCCGTCGATGAAGGACTTGTCCACCTTGATCTCATCCAGGGGCAGGCGGCGCAGGTAGGACAGCGAGGAGTAGCCGGTTCCGAAGTCGTCGATGGATATGGCCACGCCCACCGCCTTTAGGTCCTCCAGGATGGCCACGGCCGCTTCGGGGTCGCGCATGACGATGGACTCGGTGAGCTCCACGCAGAGCAACCCGGGCCCGAGCCGGGCGGTGTCGAGGGCGGACACCACCGCCCCCACGATGTCGGTGTCGAACTGTCGTGCCGAGACGTTGACGCTGACCTGTACCGGTGACCGGGTGGGGAACCCCTCGGCCCAGGCGGCGGCCTGGGCGCAGGCGCGCTCCAGCACCCAGGCGCCGATGGGCACTATCTGCCCGCTGCGCTCGGCCAGGGGGATGAACTCCAGGGGCGAGACGGTGCCCCGCTCGGGGTGCTCCCAGCGCAATAGCGCTTCCACCCCGGTGATCTGGCCGGTGGCCAGGAGGATCTTGGGCTGGTAGAGGACGCGGAACTCACCGGCACCGAGGGCCCGTTGGAGGCCGGCTTCGGTCTCGCCTAGGCGTCGAGCCGCCGCGCCCAGCTCCTCGGAGAAGGAGACCCGCTGGCCCGGGCCGTGGGCCTTGGCCTGGCGCATGGCCATCCCGGCGTCGTGGATCAGCTCTTCGGGATCATCGGTGCGCCCTTTTCTCAACACGATGCCGGCACCGGCGGTCACGGCCAGGGTTTGACCGTCGAGGGCCATGGGGGCGGTGATGGCCTCGATTAGGCGGGCGACGATGGACGAGGCCGCCCCCTCGCCCTTGACGGCCTCGCACAGCACGAAGAACTCGTCTCCACCCAGGCGGGCCACGGTGTGGGACCGGGCGACGGTGTCGTAGTCGCGCAGCACCGACTCGAGGCGGCGGCCGACCTCGACCAGCACGGCGTCACCTACGTCGTGGCCGAAGGTGTCGTTGAGCTGGCGGAACCCGTCGATGTCGATGGCTATCAGCGCTGTGGTCGCTCCGCTGCGCCCGGCCCGGCTGAGGGCCTGGACCAGGTGGTCCTGGAGCAGC
>Ga0307372_10009031_pt1 | contig 13853 bp, 12 predicted proteins | sample OX1MG_FD_202533 | JGI IMG/M metagenome (GOLD analysis project Ga0307372, IMG submission 202533) | Soil microbial communities from Risofladan, Vaasa, Finland - OX-1 | ecosystem: Environmental > Terrestrial > Soil > Coastal area > Acid sulfate soil | place: Finland: Risofladan, Vaasa | collected...
ACTGCCGCGTCGCCGACCCCGACTGGGAGGACCTCCTCGACGGGTCGTACTCGATGCGCTTCGGCGGCCGCTGGAACGCACCCGGCAGCTTCCCGGTGATCTACCTCAACGCGGATCTCGACACCGCCAGGGCCAATGCCCGGCACCTGCTCACCGAAAGGCTGCGGGGCCAGCCTTTCATGGCCGAGGACCTCGATCCCGCGCAGCTCCCGGTGTTGGTGTGGGCGGCCGCGCCGGCGCGCCGCTACCTCGATGTCGTGACTCGTGACGGGATCGTCGCCGACGGGCTCCCGACGACGTACCCGCTCGACGAGTCGGGCCAGGTCGTCCCACGCACTCGCTGTCAACCCATCGGGCAGGGTGCCTGGGAGGGCGGGCTACCCGGTGTCGCCTGCCGCCCGGCGGTGGAGAGCGCGCCGCCCACCGGGGAGGAGCTGGCATTCTTCGACCGTCACGAGGTCGAGCTCGAGGTCACGCTGGTCCAACCTTTCGAGCAGTGGTACGGCCCCTTTGATTGGTGAGGATCTGCGGGTGTGCGCCGCCGAAGGTCGTTGCCGGCCGCAGCGTTCTCCCTCTGGTTGGCGATGATGCAGCGCGCCCTGCGCGGTGATGGAGCCGGGTTCCGAGGCGATCCGGGTCGTTCTCGCCAAGCGGCCGGGGCCGCGAGGGGTGTCGGCGGTCGCCGGCCGCGGTACCGTCGTCGTGGCCGGTCCGTCCGGCCGGAGGGAGTAGCCATGCGCGCCGTGGTCCTCGACACCCCGGGTCCGCTCGACGCCGGCGTGCTGCACATCGCTGACGTCGCCGATCCGAGCCCGGGCCCCGGGCAGATCGTCGTGAAGGTGGCGGCCTGCGGCGTGTGCCGCTCGAACCTGCACATGGTCGAAGGCGACTGGGTCGACTACGGCGTTCCCGCCTTCACGCCGATCATCCCGGGGCACGAGGTGGTCGGACGGGTGACCGAGGTCGGGAGCGAGGTCGACTGGCTCCGGCCCGGCGACCGCGTGGGCGTGCAGCCCCTGTGGTCCACCTGCGGGCACTGCCGGTACTGCCTCACCGGGCGCGACCAGCTGTGCCAGACGAAGCAGATCACGGGCGAGACCGTCAACGGCGGGTACGCCGAGTACATGCTGGCCACCGCGGCCCACGCCCACCTGGTCCCCGACGAGCTCGACGACGTGGAGGCCGCCCCGCTGTTCTGCCCGGGCGTGACGGCGTACAACGCCGTGTCGAAGGCAGCCCCGCATCCCGGCACCACCCTGGCGGTGTTCGGCGTGGGAGGCGTGGGCCACATGGTGATCCAATTCGCCGTGCTCACCGGTGCCGACGTCTACGCCGTGGCGCGCGCCCCCGAGCACCTCGACCTGGCCCAGGAGCTCGGGGCCCGACCCGTCGACGCCACCCGCGGTGACGTGGCGGCGGTGCTCGCGGCCGACGGGGGAGTGGACGCCGCCGTGGTGTTCGCACCCTCCGACGACGTGCTGCGCCAGGCCGTGGCGGCGATCAAACCCGGTGGCACCGTGGTCCTCGGTGTCCATGCGCAGGTGGGTGCCCTTCCGTTCGCCGACGAGAAGCGAGTCGTCGGATCGGTCATCGGATCGCGCCAGCAGATGCGAGACGTGCTGGCCCTGGCGGCCGCGGGGAAGGTCCGGGCGCACTGCGACGCCTACCCGCTGGACGAGGCGGTCGAGGTGCTGGGCCGCCTGAAGCGGGGCCAGGTGCGGGCCCGGGCGGTGCTCGTCCCGGGGGCCTGACCCGGCCGTCCCATTGAACCTGAAGCTGAGACTGGAGGATCAGATGGAGAAGGTCTTCGAGATCTACATCCGCACCACCCCCGAGCGCCTCTGGGAGGCGATCGTCACCCCCGAGATCAGGGCCAAGTACAACTTCGGCGCCCAGGTCCACTCGGAGTGGACGCCCGGGTCGCGCCTCGAGATGGGCGCGCCGGGTGCGGCGGGGCTCCTCGGCGAGGGCGAGGTCCTCGAGGTCGACCCCCCGCGCCGGCTCGTCCACACCATGGTGGCGCTCTGGGGCGACGACGTGGAGGCCGAGGGCGCCTCCAGGGTGACGTGGGAGGTCGAGCCCGTCGCCGACTCCTGCCGCCTGACGGTCACCCACGACCAGCTCCGCGAGGGCGCCAACGCCCAGCTCTACGGCGGTTGGCCGATGATCCTGTCGGGCCTGAAGACGTGGCTCGAGAGCGGCCAGCTGCTCACGACGCCGGGGTCGCTCCTGTACGGATCGGGCTGACCGCGCCGCCCCGCCCCGGCGTTGGCGCCGTTGCGCCGTCGCGAGAGCGATCGACGACGGGTTGCTCAGAGCTTGGTCAGGATGTTGGCGCAGGAGCTGACGTCGACACCGGGCTTGGGCTCGACCTCGAGCGACGTGACCACGCCGTCCTCGATGACCGCCGCGTAGCGCTGCGACCGCAGGCCCAGGCCGGCGCCCGACCCGTCCCATTCGAGGCCCATGGCCCTGGTGAACTCGGCGTTGCCGTCGGCCAGCATGACGATCTTGTCGCCGACGCCCTGGGCGTCGCCCCACGCCTTCATGACCCAGGCGTCGTTGACCGACACGCACGCGATGGTCGACACGCCCTTGGCCGTGAGCTCGTCGGCGTTCTCGACGTACCCCGGCAGGTGGAACTTCGAGCAGCCGGGGGTGAACGCCCCCGGTAGGGCGAAGAGCACGACCTTCCCCCGACCGAGCACCTCACCGGTCCGGATCGGGACGGGTCCCTCGGGCCCCATGGTCTTGATCTCGATGTCAGGGACGGAACTGCCGATCGCGATGGCCATGGGCGCACCCTATTCGCCGTCGACGCTCCGTCGGGTCGCGCGCCGAGGTCGATCGCAGTCGCGGCCAGATCGGGCCTGGGATCGCGCCCGGTCGACACCGGTCGACAACGGTCGACACCGGTCGACACCGGTAGGGACCCGGGGTCGTCCCGCGCATCGAGCGGCTCCGGGATGCTCGCGCCTAGGGTGGTCGCGGCCGCCGCGGGGGTATCGCCGTGGGCGGTCGGGCGGGGACGACAGGGGGACGGCACGTGACGAAGCGGACGAAGGTCCTGGCAGCGATCGGCCTGGTGGCGGCGCTCGGCGCCGGGGTCGCCGGAGGCCTCGCGTCGTCGGCGTCCGCCAGGTCGAGGCCGACGCCGGTGCGGTTCCAGACGGCGGGGGCCCCGGTGACCAGTGTGTCGTTCAGCTTCAGCGTGTCGGTGAGCGGCCTCACGAAGCACGGCGGCGCCATCACCGTGACGGGCAGCGGCCAGGCCGACTTCGCCAACGATGCCGCCTCGCTGCAGGTCAACCTGCCCGCCGGCGTGGCCGGCATGATCCCGGGCGCCCCGGCCGGGCCCGAGGTCGTCAACGTCGTGTTGTCGGCGGGCACGGTCTATGCCGAGGTCCCCGCGCTGTCGGGGCTCGTGGGGGCGCCGTGGGTTTCGGTGGCGCTGCCCTCGAGCGTGACGTCGGGGATACCGGGGGTGTTCAGCACCATCGCCTCCGCCCTCGGCAACGCCAACGACATCCTCACCTTCGCCTCGGCCCACCACGGCAGGTCCGGCTCGCTCGGGGCGTCCACCGTCGACGGATCGGCGGCCACGGGGAGCCGGGTCGCCGCCCGGCTCCCGGGCGGGTCCCGTCTGTCGGCGGCTGTGTGGGTCGACGGGTCGGGCCACCTCGTGCGGGTGACCGGTGGCCTCACCCACGGTGGCGGTCCCCACGGAGCGGGCATCACCGGTTCCGTCGACCTCACCGGCTACGGCGCACCGGTGACCGTCACGGTCCCACCGTCGTCCCAGGTGAAGGCGATCCCGTACTCGCTCGTCGCCCAGTTCCTGGGGAGCGTCCTGAAGGGGGCGCACCTGCCGTTGCGGCTGCCGCTCGCCGCCTGACGGCCCGCGCCGGCCGGGATCGGTCGGCACGCCTTCACGCTTCCTTCACCGTCGGCATGGCAACGTCGCGGATGTGACACCGCCCGAGCGCTCGCGGTCGCAAGGCGAGCCGTTCACCCCACTCGGGCGGTGCCGCATCGCAACGCCGCAGGGCGTCTTGCTCCTCGAGCCGGCCGCATCGGGAGGAGGGCGCTACTACTTCGTGCCCGGGTGCCTCGGCCCGCTCGATGCTCCCGACCTGCCCGAGGGCCTTCGCGGAGAGTGGGCGGACTTCGACTGGGTGCGCTGGGTCGCCGACGAGGACGGGCCGGGATTCCGCATGCGCATCGGCGTCGGCGATACCGCCGCCGGGCGGACCGAAGTGGTCTCGGGCCCCGTGCGCCGCATCGTGGGTGACTTCACGACCGACGACGCCGTCGTGTGCGGGCCGTCGACGCGTCCCCGGGCCGCCGCCCGCCTGGGACGCCTGCTTCGTTTCACGCTGCCGTAAGGTCCGCTCCGTAGGGTCGGTCCCGTGCACCAGACCCTCGTCCGGCCGCGGCCGGCGCCCCCCTCGTCGTCGCGCCCCGGGCCGCGGCGGCCCTGGGTCGCACGCCACAAGGTGGTGAGCGTCCTCGTCCTCGTCGTCGTGCTGCTCACGCCGGTGTGGTGGTCGTTGGGCTCGGCGCTCTCCGACCCCGCGCTGGGGACGAGCATGTCGGCGCGCCTCGCCGAGTGGGTGCGGGGCCACGGCGGTGGGTCCTTCGTGGCGTGGGCCGAGAACACCTGGTACTCCCACCACCCGCCGCCGGTGGGGGGACGGCCGGCCAAGGGCGCCATCCCGGCCCCGACGTCGCCAAAGACGTCCGGTACGGGCACGACCGGCGCCGGCGCCACGAGCGCGCCCGCCGTGACCCACCTGCCGCCGCCGGCGGCCATCGTCCCCATCGCCAGCCCGGCCATGTCGGGCGAGGGCCAGTGGCACCCCGTGGGCCGCACGGTGGGCGGGCAGCCCGCTGTCTACGAGGCGTTCCTGCGACCCGACGCCGTGCACACGAGCGTCGTCGTGGGCGTGGCGTACATGGACATGTCACTGCTGTCGGCCACGCTGTACTCGGGCAGCACCATCCCGGGGGGTGGCCCGTGGCAGCACACGGCGCCGGTGACGCCCCAGGCGGCCACCTCTCTCGTGGCGGCGTTCAACGCAGGCTTCCTCATACCCAACAGCAATGGCGGGTACTACGCCCAGGGCAAGACCGTCATCCCCCTGCGGACGGGGGCGGCGTCCTTCGTGATCTACCGCGACGGCACCGCCACGGTGGCCCAGTGGGGGCGCGACGCCTCGCTGACCCCCGACGTCGTGGCCGTCCGCCAGAACCTCAACCTGATCGTCGACGGGGGACAGCCCGTGCCCGGGTTGAACGCCAACGACACCACGCAGTGGGGCGCGACCCTCGGCGGCAACATCTACGTGTGGCGCTCGGGCGTCGGGGTGACCGCCGACGGGGCGCTCGTCTACGTGGGGGGGCCCGACCTCAACATCACCGACCTGGCGGCCGTCCTGGTGCGGGCCGGCGCCGTGCGGGCCATGGAGCTCGACATCAACACCGACTGGGTCAACTTCGCCACCTACGCGCCGTCGGGCCCCGCCGCGCCCGCCTCCCCGGCCAACGGCACCGACCTGCTCCCGTCCATGGTGGGGACGCCCCAGCGCTACTTCGAGCCCTGGTGGTCCCGGGACTTCTTCACCATGTCGGCGCGGGCCCGCCCCGGGGGCTGACCACGTCGCCGTCTCCTGGCTCCGTTCGGTGGTGAGGTAGACCGCCGGCGGTATCGCCGGGCGTGTGGCGGAGACGAATGCATCCGACCAGCCTTCCTGACAGATGTCCGCGGTAGCCTCCGCCGCATGGACGCGATCATCGGCGATCTCGCCGATCAACACGCCGAGCTGCGTTCCCTCGTCGAGCGGTGCACCGACGACGACTGGTCGCGCCAGACTCGGTGCGACGGGTGGGACGTCGCCGACGTCCTCCTGCACCTCGTCCAGACCGACGAGCTCGCGGTCGCCAGCGCGCGCGGCGATCTCGACGGCTATCTCGACGGGTTCCTCGGAGCCCGCGACGAGACGTCGATGACCGTGGATGGCGCCGCAGCCGCCCAGGTCGAGCTCGAGCGCGCCATCGGTGGGACGGCCATCGCGGCCCGATGGGAGGAATCGTCGGTGGCATTGCAGGCCGAGCTGCGCGCCGGCGACCCCCACCGACGCGTCACATGGGTCGCCGGGCAGCTCTCGGTGCGGACCCTCGCCACGACGCGCCTGGCCGAAACGTGGATCCACGCCGGCGACATCGCGACCGCGCTCGGCATCGACCTCGCGCCGACCGATCGCCTCTACCACGTGGCGCGGCTGGCCTGGCGCACGCTCCCGTACGCGTTCGCGCACGCCGGCGTCGCGCTCAGTGGGCCCGTGGCACTCGATCTCGTCGGACCCCACGGGGATCGATGGCTCTTCGCTCCCGATGTCCCCGAGACGACGACGATCCGGGGGAGCGCCCTGGAGTTCTGTGCGATCGCCGCACGACGAGTGGCGCCATCGCAGACGTCTCTCGTCGGTGAGGGCCCCGACGCCGCCATGGTGCTCCACCTCGTCCGCACCTACGCGCAGTAGCCCCGGTCCCCACCCGGCACCCCGGCCCCGGGTGCCGGGTGCCGGGTCCGCTCAGCCGGCGGCGTCCCCGGTCGCGGCGGCTGCCGGGAGCCGTGCGGGGGCGGGCGTGCCGGTGAGCGTCGTCCGGGGACGGACCGCCAGCACGACCGGTGGGAGCGGACGCTGGTCGAAGTCGAAGTCGTCGGTCAGGTTGCCGAGGATCTTCTGGTTCTCGCGCACGTCGGGCCTCGGGTCGGGCCGGCCGTCGGTGGCCGGGTCGAGGCGCTGCCCGTGGAGGAAGTCGTCCTCGATGAACTTGTCGTAGGCGTCGAAGCTCAATGTCTGGTGGTCGACCGTGCCGCGCTTGGCGTAGGGGCTGATGACGATGCTCGGGACGCGCAGCCCGTAGCCGTTCTGGTCGACCGTCGGCGGCGGCACATGGTCGTAGAAGCCGCCCCAGTCGTCCCAGGCCAGGAAGATCGCCGTTGAGCCCCAGTCCGGGCTCCGCATCACCGCGTTGACCAGGCTGGTCACGTAGCTCTGCCCGTAGCTCACGGGGGCGGGCGGGTGCTCGCTCACCGCGCCGGAGGGCACGACCCACGACACCGCGGGGAGCGTGCCGCGCCGGGCCGCCGCGTAGAACTGCGACACCGACCGGATGTTGCGCAGCTGGTGGTCGGCCGCCACGGTGTCGAACCACGGCAGCGGGTTCCAGATCCCCGGGGTGCCGGCGTCCTGCCGGACCGGCGCGCAGGAGACGGCTGCGGGGTTCTCGCAGTCCGGCTCCGTCCCGCTCACGACGTAGTACCCCCAGCTGACGCGGGCCTTGTGCAGCAGGTAGGTCAGGTCCGTCCAGGCGTAGACGGGCTGACCGCTCACCCTCCGCGTGTTGCCGTGTTTCGGGTTGCCACCACCGGTCGTCGGGCCGCGCTCGCCGCCGTAGACGGGGGCGGCCGGCGGCCGCTCGGCCGGCCTGGTCTGCAGGGCGTTGACGCAACTCGAGGGATTGTCGACCTCGGTGCAGTACGCCGACCACTCCGACACCAGGAAGAGGTGCGAGGGCAGGCTCCACGAGGCGTTCGGTTCGAACATGTGGTCCTGCAGGACGAAGTCCTTGGCATAGGCCCAGTAGTTGGGGATGTCGCTCTGCGTGTGGTACCCCATCACGTCCGGCGCCGCCGAGTTGGTGCACGCCGGGTTGGTGGGATCGAGGCAGCCTTTGCGGCCCGACTCGGCCTGGCCGACGAAGCCGTCCATCTTCCCGCCGTCGATGTCGGCCGTCGCGTTGGGGGCCGAGTGGGGGCCGCCGCCGTTCACATCGGCATGGTCGACGTACGGTGTCACGCACGACCCCGTCGCCGGGTCCGGTTCGCACACCGCGGGCGAGCCGTCGGTCATCGGGATGCCGTCCGCGCCGGGGAACGTCCCGAAGTAGGAGTCGAAGGAGCGGTTCTCCTGCTGGATCACGATGACGTGCTTGATCTTGTGGATGCCCGCCGGCACGACGTAGGTGCCCGTGGGCCCCCCCGACACCCGCTCCACGCGCGTGGGCACCGCCGTGCCGCCGCCGCAGGCGCCCAGCACGGGCGCGAGGGCGAGGGCGAGGGAGAGCGCGAGGGCGGCGCCGCCGCCCCGGTGCAGCCCCGGCGTGCACCCCGCGGCGCTGCTCGCCCTGTGTCGCCGCACCGTCGAGAGCGCCTCGGCCGCCCTACAAGGCCTCGGTGGCCAGGACCTGGCGCAGGTGCTGGCGCCCGCCGGTGCGCAGGATCGCCCGCCCGTAGACGGCGGAGGCCACGCGCGCCACACCGACGGTGGCGACCAGCATGAGCACCGCCGACAGGGAGAACTGCCACCACGTGGTCTGCCCGGTCGCCACCAGGACGGGCATGGCGAACGGCGCGGTGGGCGGCACGAAGGCCAGGACGCGCACCAGGGGGGAGGCCGCCCCGTTTCCCAGGGCGGTGAACGAGACGATGTAGCCGAAGAGGATGGGCAGTTGCAGCGGGAAGGCCAGGCTCTGGACCTGCTCCTGGCGATCGGCCAGCGACCCGGCGGCGGCCCATACCCAGCAGTAGAAGGCGTAGCCGAGGACGACCCACAGCAGAGACCCCACCACGCTGAGGGCGGCGGCGCCGTGCAGGAGGTCGGAGCCGAGCGCGGCGCCCAGGCCCAGGGCCACGCCCACGATGAGGGCGGCCTGGAGCATGGCCACGGCGCCGATGCCGATGACCTTGCCGGCGAGGAGCTCTTCCGGCCGCAGCGTCGACAGCAGGACCTCCACGACACGCGAGGACTTCTCCTCCACCACGCCCATCAGGAGCCACGTGCCGTACGTCGTGAGCAGGACGTAGGTGAGGATCAGGCCGTAGATGGCGGTGGAGCGGGCCGTCTGGTTGTGCTTGGGCGGCTGGAGGCTGTGCACCGCCAGGGGACGGGGATGGGCGAGCTGCGCGGCCCGCGCCGGCGCCAGGCCGGCCGCCTCGAGACCCGCCTGCAGGCTGATGGTGCTCGACAGGACGCGCGCCAGCAGGGCCGTGGTGGAGGTGTCGGTGGGGTCGAGCGCCTGGTCCACGAGCAGGCGACGGGCGCCGATCAGGACGATGGCGACGCGGCCCGATCGCAGGTCGCGGGTCGCGGCCGCCTGCGAGGGCTCGTCGACCAGCGTGAGCGTGGTGCCCACCGCGGGCCCCGCGGCGACGACCGTGGCGCGCAGCGGCGCCGACAAGGTGCCCACGACGCCCACCCGGTCGTGGACGTGATTGCCGCGGCGCAACACCGGGATGGTGACCGCGGCGGCCACCGCCAGGAGGATGACCGCCGTCCCGATGCGGAAGGTCCGGCCCCGCACGCGCTCGCGCACCTCGCGCCGGGCGACCAGCCCGACGTCCCCACCGAACGAGTCGAGCGCCGCCCCGAGGCGCCCGAGGCGCCGCCTGCCCGCCGCGTCGGGGCCGCCCGTCTCCGCCGACGGACCGGCGGCGCGGGCGCGGGCGCGACGCCGCCACCACAGGCGCAGGGCCACGAGCACCGCCGCGACGGCGACGTACAGCCACGTCACCCCAGGGCCTCCCGGAAGACCTCGGAGAGCCGACGCCGTTCGAAGCCGAAGTGCTCCACGGTCCCGGCCTGCATGGCGGCGGCGAGGACCCCCTGGGGGTCGGTCCCCTCGTCGAGCACCAGACGCACGGCCCCACCCTCGGTTCTCGAGATCGTCACGCCGGGAAGGGCCCCGGCCCAGGCACCGGTCCAGTCGCCCGCCACCTTGACCACCAGGCGACGCCGGCCACCGGTGGTCAGCTCCTCCACCGTCCCCGACGCCACCAGCCGGCCGTGGTCGATGATGGCCACGGACTGGCACAGGTCCTCGACCAGGTCGAGCTGGTGGCTCGAGAACAGCACGCCGCGGCCGGCGGCGGCCTGCTCGGTCAGCACCCGGCTCACAGTGTCGACGCCGGTCGGGTCGAGCCCCGACAGCGGCTCGTCGAGCACCACGAGCTCCGGCTCGTGCACGAAGGCGGCGGCCAGCTGGACGCGCTGCTGGTTCCCGAGCGAGAGCGCCTCCACCTTGCTGTCGGCGCGGTCCCCGACACCCAGCCGGTCGAGCCACTCGCCGGTGGCGCGGCGGGCGTCGGCCGGCGCCATGCCGTGCAGCCGGGCGAGATACGTGATCTGGTCGGCGATGACCATCCCCGGGTACAGGCCGCGCTCCTCGGGCATGTACCCGAACCGGCGGCGATCGTCGGCCGTCACGGGGCTGCCCTTCCAGCGGACCGTGCCGGCGCCCAGCGCCACCAGGCCGAACACGGCTCGCATGGCGGTCGTCTTGCCCGCCCCGTTGGGCCCCAGGAAGCCGAAGACCTGACCGGGGGGAACGGTGAACGACAGGTGGTCGAGCGCCACCACCTCCCCGTAGTGCCGGACCAGGCCGTCGAACTCAAGCACGACGACATCCCCGTTCCCCCGGGGCCCGGACCACCGTCGCCGTCCCGCACCCGGCGCGGCGTCGCCCACCACCGGGGCACCGGGTGCGGGTGCGGGCGCACCGGCACTCCACGCCCACGCCCACGCCCACGTCCAGCGCCATCGACCCTGGCTAGCACAGCGGCGGGGGCCGGCGCGACCGCGTCGTAGCCTCGCGACGATGAGCACCGGTCGGTGGCTGGGGCCGCTCTCGGCGCGCGACTTCCGTCTCTTCCTGGCGGGGCGGGCGACGTCGTTCGTGGGCACGGGCATGCTGCCCGTGGCCCTGGCTTTCGCGGTCTTCGCCCGGCATGGCCCCACCGCCGACGTCGGGTACGTGCTGGGCGCCGAGACCCTGCCCCTCGTGCTCCTGCTCCTCGTCGGCGGGGTGGCGGCCGACCGCTTCAACCGTCGGATGGTCATGCTGGGCGCCGACCTGCTGCGGGCCGTCGCCCAGGGCGTGCTGGCGGCGTGGATCCTGGTGGGCCGGCCGCCGTTGTGGGGATTCCTCGCCACGCAGGCGCTCGTCGGCACGGGCACGGCGTTCTTCACGCCGGCGATGACCGGCCTGATCCCGCAGGTGTCGCCGGCCGGCCAGCTCCAGCAGGCGAACGTCCTCAACGGCATGGCCGAATGGTCGGGCCGCCTGCTCGGTCCCGCGCTGGCCGGGGTGATCGTGGCGACGGCCGGCGCGGGCTGGGCCGTGGCCGTCGATGCCGCGTCCTACCTCGTGAGCGCGGCGTGCCTCGCCGGACTGCGGGTGGGCTGGTCGGGGACCGACCACGGGGAGCCGTTCCTGTCGCAACTGCGCACGGGCTGGCAGGCGTTCAGCTCCCGCACGTGGTTGTGGGCCATCGTGGCCCAGTTCTCCTCGTACGGGTTCTTCGTGTTCGCACCGTTCTTCGTCCTGGGCGCGGTGGTGGCCAGGCAGTCGCTCGGGGGCGCGGCGGCGTGGGGGACCGTGCTCGCCCTGCAGGGGCTCGGGTCGGTGCTGGCGAGCCTGGTCATGCTGCGCGTCAGGCCGCACCGCCCGCTGCTCGTGTCGGAGCTCGTCCTGATCACCTACGCGCTCCCCATCCTGATGCTGGCCACCCGCGCCCCGTTGGCGGCGGTGGCGGCGACGGCGTTCGTGTCGGGCGCGGGCTTCGGCGTGTTCGGGCCTCTGTGGGACACCACCATGCAGCGAGAGCTCCCGCCGGTGGTCCTGTCGCGGGCGAGCGCCTACGACTGGTTCGGGTCCATGGTGTTCCTGCCCGTGGGCTACGCCCTCACCGGGACGATGGCGGGAGTCTTCGGGGTCGACGGCTCGCTCTACCTGGCGGCGGGGTGGCTGCTCGTCACCATCGCCGTGGTGGTGGCGCTGCCCGGCGTGACGTCGCTCACCGACACCCGTCCCGACCGCGACGGCGCCGCGCCCGCGGCCTCAGCCTGACGCCGCCGACGGGCCCGGCCACCCGTCGAGGGCGCCGCGCACGCCCCGCAGGGCGACGAGACCCTTGACCAGGCCCACCACGACGTTGCCGGCCGTGTCGGCCACGACGCGCACGATCACGAGGCGCGTGGCGGCCAGGGCCGCGGCCACCCAGGCCGATTCCATGTCCACCGCCAGTGCACCGCTGCGCGCCAACTCGGCCCGGCGCTCGCCGTGGACCAGCGTCCGGGACGACACCACGGGGCCGAGGTGCACGCTGCGCCCCCCGGCGCGCAGGGCGCCGGCCACGGCGGCAGCGTCGCCGGCGGGCAGTGGTGTCTCGTCGCCGTCGGGGCCCCGCACCGAGGTCGCCACCACCAGCTCCCCGGGCCGCAGGCCCGGGTCGAGGCCACCCGAGATCCCCGCCAGGACGACGGGGGCGCCCGGCGCCAGGCTCGCAGCCAGCCCCTCGGCGGCGGCGATGGCGCGCCGATGTCCCATGCCGATGCGCACCACGCGCCCGCCGAGCGCCAGCTTCTCGAGCCGCATGGCGGCGAGCACGGTCGCCGGCCGGCCAGGGTCCGAGGAGTCGCGAGCGCGGTCCACGGCGGCGCCTCAGGCCGGCGTCGAGCGCACCGGACGCGGCGCGCCCCCCCGGGCGTCGGGCGCCTCGTCGGCGAGCGGCCGGCCGTCGAGGTAGGTGACCGAGTTCGTCCGCACGGCCGTGACTCGTGACCCGGGGAGGACGATCCCCACCAGGTTGAGTGGGTCGGCCGCGCTCAGCCGGACCGTCTGACCCTGTCGGGTGCTGCGCCGCACGCGCCGCATGGCGTCGATCGCCTCCGGCAGCGCGTACTGCTCGCCGGCGAGGCCGTTCACGAAGCGCCCGCCGCGCACCAGGCCGCGCGCCTCGAGCCGGCGCAGCGCCCAGATCACCTCGCGCCACGGCAGTGCGATGCCCTCGCGCGCCGTGAGGTCCCAGAAGACCACACCCCACCGGGCGAGCAGCTGCCCGGCGACCTGCTCGGCCAGCGTGTCGGGGTCGGTGTCGGGGTCGGTGTCGGGGTCGGTGGCGGCCCCTGGGGTCGCGGGCAGCAGCGCCCACCGGCCCTCGCCCCCTTCGCGCCACGTGGGAGCGCGCCGGCCACCGGTGCGGAGCCGTTGCTCGTGTCGGTGGCGTCGCTTCCACGCCTCGCGTGCCGAGAGCAGCGAGCGCACCGCCTGGAAGCCGTCGGCGGTGACGATGCCGCGGGCCACCAGGTCCCACAGCCCCTCCTCGACCTCCACCGGGAGCCGACCGGTGGCGGTGCGCAGCTCGGAGTGGAACATCGCACCGTGGGCGCGCAGCGCGTCGAGCACCTCCTTGGCCGGGCCGTGCACGGGCTCGGCCGGCACGGCGTCGCCCCGCGACGCCCGCAGGAGCCACGGCAGGTCCTCGCGCAGCGCGAAGGTGACGGGCGTGGCCCGCGACGGCGTGGCCGATCCCCGGCGGGGCGTGTCCTCGGTGCTGTTCGGGCGCGGCGACAAGCGCCCCCAGACGAGCTCGCCGGCGTGGCACAGGTCCTCGAGCCATCGGTGCTGGTAACCCTCGACGCGTGCCGGCAGCACGGACTCCTCCCACGCGCCGGCGGGGATCTCGAACCCCTGGAGCTGGTCGACCACCGCCAGCACACCCGCCCGGCCCTGGCGCTGCGACCCGGGGGCGACGTGCTGCCACTCGAGGAGGAAGCGCATGAACTCCTGGGCGGTGACCGGCTCGATCTCGCGCCGGAGGCGGTGCTGCGTGTAGGCGTGCACGCGCGCCAGGAGGCGGCGGGCGCACCACTGCTCGTCGCCCGTGCCGGGGTCGAAGCGGCCCCGCATGGCGAAGCCCTCGGCTTCGAGGCGCCCCAGGCCGACCTGCACCCGGGTGCTCGGCAGGCCCGTGCGCCGCGCCAGCTCGGACACCGTGACCGGCCCGG
>Ga0307372_10009032_pt1 | contig 13852 bp, 11 predicted proteins | sample OX1MG_FD_202533 | JGI IMG/M metagenome (GOLD analysis project Ga0307372, IMG submission 202533) | Soil microbial communities from Risofladan, Vaasa, Finland - OX-1 | ecosystem: Environmental > Terrestrial > Soil > Coastal area > Acid sulfate soil | place: Finland: Risofladan, Vaasa | collected...
CGGGCTCCCGTTTGGGCAGATTCGCCTTCATCGGAAAGTCCGTCCTGGGAAGTTTCAGGGTCGTCTTGTAATCAGTTTTTTTGTGCTCGGTCTCGGCCACGGGCAAGACGGCCGGCGGCGAAAGTATGCGCGCCGGCCCCTCCGCATATCATCATATCGTTTCTGGTCGTCGTCTCTCTGCTCGCGCGCCGCGCCAAGGGGCGCGCAAGCAGAGATTAACGTAACCGATGGACGGGCGCGAGTATGGGACGCGGGCCGCAGGTCGAAGCAGGGCATCGGGTGCCGGGGATGACCCGGGGGGCGTTTGATTTTCGCGACGGCTAGGTCATCGCTATTTTGACGGCAACCACGATCCCGACAAGGATCATTCCCGGCAACATGAAAACCAACAGCGCGCGCCAGGCCGAAAAGCGGTGCACCGCGCCCACGCAATGCAGCATCAGGATGAATGACCAGATCGAGATGATCGCTTCGACCCCGCGCGTCAGCGTGAACGGGTTCGCCGCCGCTGCCGCTGCGGCGGCAGCCGCGTTGGGGTCGGGCATCGCGGGAATCAGCGCCTGCCAGACTCCGGTGCCCAGAAGGACTAACAGCATCGCGATGGAGAGACAGATCTGCGGCACCTCAGACCAAGCCACCGCCGCTCGCACCGTGATCGCGTTACCGACGCCGCCCAGCGCACGACCGACCCAGTCCATCATGAACGCGGTCGTGTAAAGCCCCACCAGCCCAAACGCCGCGCCAAGAAATGGACTCGCGAAAGTCAGGATCGGCAGGTATGGGACCAGTGGCGCCGGCAACGGGGTCGGAGTGTAGCCGAGCGCCGCGCTCAGCATCGAATCGAGCATCATCAGCGCGCCGGCCAACGCGCCAAGCATTATCACCTGGTTGGTCGGGTCGCGATCGACTATCTTTCTGATCGTTTCCCGCGGGCTCATCCATATTCCGATCCAGGGATGATCCAGAATTGTAAGGATGCGGTCGCCCTTGGCGCCGGTCCTGACGTCGACGCTGCCGAGCCTGTCGACTCTAAACCCCGAATTGTCGGCCATGACCCCCACCTCGTCTGACGACTTCGATGCGGTCCGTCGTTTTTGTGCTGACCCTGCGAGAAAGCATGCTATATGTAGCGAATGGGTTGGTCCATAGCACGTATTTGCCGCTTTAAAATGTTCCGTCGTGCTTTTTATGTACTGAGGTCGCCTTGGTAGGCATTTGGCAATCGTCGCGCACTCAAGCCGCATTGAGCCACTGCCGCCCGGCTTTGCGGTTTGAAAACAAATTCCCGCTCCCTTATCATCGCTCACCATAGATCCTTAGATTCTTCGCCGACGCTCCTTATTTGAATCATGGCACTTAGAAAAGTCACCTTTTTCGACCACCCCGGCGTGGCCCTCGAACCCGTCGAAGAGGACGGCCAAGCCAAGCCCTGTGTTTTCGGCGTACGCTGGGTCAACCCCGATACCTTCGAGACCATCCGTGCGCGGGGCGGGCAGCGCACCGGTCCCAACAACGAAGTGATCAAAGAGATAAGCCCGACGCGCGATCTGAGTCCGTTCGAGCCGGGCAAGGGACCGATCGAAATCGAGGGGCTCGCCGAGGCACCGGCCAGGACGGACGAATGAGCGCGCGCGGCGCGCTGGCCGGCCTGCGCGTCCTCGATCTCACCGACCTCAAAGGACATCTGTGCGCCCGGCTGCTGGCCGACATGGGTGCCGACGCGATCAAGGTCGAGCCGCCCGGCGGCGACGCGGCGCGACATATCGGGCCATTCGTCGATGACCACCCGCATCGCGACCGCAGCCTGTTCTTCTGGTTCTACAACCTAAACAAGCGCTCCCTGACGCTCGACCTTGCTCATCCCGCGGGCGCGGCCATCCTGCGCCGGCTGGCGGAGGGCGCCGATGTCGTAATCGAAAGCTTCGCGCCGGGCGCGATGGCACGGATGGGGCTTGGATGGGAGGTGTTGCACGCGCTTAATCCGGCGCTGATCCTGTGCTCGATAGCGCCGTTTGGTCAGAGCGGGCCGTATAGCGGCTACGCGGCCGACGATAGTGTGCTGGCGGCGCTTTCGGGGATGCTCTACGTCAACGGGTTTCCAGACACCGCGCCGGTGCGTCCGTTCGGCCTGCAGGCGTATCATTCGGCGTCGTACTACGCGGCGATCGCCACGATGTGCGCGCTGTTGGCCCGCGACTCGACGGGCGAAGGCCAATGGATAGACCTCAGCATGCAGGAGGCCACGGCGTCCGCGGTTGAGCACGTCGCGGCGAGTTACTTCGGCATGGGCGAGATCGAGCGCCGGCGCGGCACGCTGCACTGGAGCCGGTTTTTCCGGATCGGGCGATGCCGCGACGGGTACGTGACGCATTGCACGCTGGGCGATTGGACCTCGCTGGTCGAATGGGTCAATGGCGACGGCAAGGCGCGGAATCTTACCACCGACCTCACCGCTCCCGAGTGGGATGACGTGGCCAAGCGACGGACCGACGCCGAGCATCTGTTCGACGTTCTCGACGAGTGGGTCAAGGACTATTCGCGCGACGAGTTGCTCGAGCGCGCGCAACTCCTGCGCCTGCCCTATGCCTCGGTGCGCAACCCGGAGGATCTTTTCGGCGACGAGCAACTCCTCGCGCGCGGCTATTTCCGCGAGGTCGAGCATCCCGAACTCGGCCGCACGTTCCGCTATCCCCGCGCGCCCTACCTGTTTACCGACTCGCCGTGGCGCGTGACGCGGCGTCCTCCGCTGGTCGGCGAGCATAGCGGCGAAATCCTCGGCGGCGAACTCGGGATGGACACGGAGGAGCTCGCCGCCCTGGCCGCCGAGGGAGTGATCTGACGGTGGCGCCGACGGCGCGGATGGCGCTCGAGGGCGTGCGCGTCCTCGACTTCACCTGGGTGGTCGCCGGACCCGTGGCGACGCGAATTCTCGCCGACCAGGGCGCCGAGGTGATCAAGATCGAGCGCGGCGACGAAAATGCGATGAGCGTGATCGGTCCCCGACGCATCGGACTCCAGGGCGAACTGCATCGCAACAAACGCTCGGCCGCGATCAACATGACCAGGCCACGCGGCGTCGAACTCGCGCGCCGGCTCGCCGCCATGAGCGATCTGGTGATGGACAATTTCTCGGCGCGCGTGATGCGGATGTGGGGGATGGACTACGAGAGCCTGGCGAAAATCAAACCTGACATCATAAGCATCAGTATGTCGGGTCTGGGACATACCGGGCCACGATGCAACTACGTCAGTTACGGACCGACGCTGCAGGGGCTCGCCGGATTCACGCGCATGATGGCGAATTCGCGCGGCGAGCCCGGCGGCTTCGGTTACTCATACGCCGACATGGCCGGCGGCTACAGCGGCGCGCTGGCGGCGCTGATCGCGCTGTGGCATCGCAAGCGCACCGGCCGCGGCCAGTTCGTCGATCTATCGCAGTTCGAGGCGCTGACGAGCCTCGTCGGACCGGCGCTGCTCGACATCGCGGTCAATGGCCGCACGCAGGAGGCTCCCGGATGGCGTTCGCAGGAAGCGTCCGCCGCGCCGCACGGCGTGTACCGATGCCGCTCGCGCGGCGGCGACGACGACCGCTGGATCGTCGTCGCGGTGCGTTCGCAGGCGGAGTGGGAGCGTTTCGTAAGCGCAATCGGCAATCCCACCGAAGATCCGAACTACAATTCCGCCTGGACCGCGGAGCCGAAATTCCGCACGCTCTACCTCCGGATGCGCAATCGCGAGGAACTGGACACCCATGTCGCGCGATGGGCCGCAACGGTTGACGCCGAAGCCGCGATGGGGCTGTTGCAACGCGCCGGAGTCGCCGCCGGCGTCGCGTTCAACGGCGCCGATCTTGCGACCGATCCGCACCTGGCCGCGCACGGCTTCTTCGCACCGGTCAAACTTCCCGACGGCGGCTCGACTCGTCTGACCGGCGTGCCGATGCGGCTTTCGGCGACGCCAGGATCGATTCGCACGGTGGCGCCCGAAGTCGGCGAAGACAACGACTACGTCCTGGGCGAACTGCTGGGGTTGGGACGCGCCGAGCGCGCGGAACTCATCGCCGAAGGCGCGGTCTGGGGCTGAATCCAGGCAGAGATCCGCGTCGCGCGTGAGGTTGCGGCGACGAATCAGCGAATTGGTGCAAATTCACCAACCCATTCGCGCACAGGCCAAAACCGCTATTGCGCCCGCGCTCCCATCGGCATGTACTTAGGCATCGTCGTTAGCCACCGTGCCAAGTGGAAAAACGGTGGCGCATCGGAGTGTGCGGTAGCGATTGTCAGCCAGCGTTCTTTCAAGCGCGCTTGCCGGGGTGGATGCCTTCCCGGTCGAAGTCGAGGTTGACATCTCGGGCGGAGTGCCCCAGCTTCGGACCGTCGGCCTCGCCGAGGGCGCCGTGCGCGAGGCCCAGGAACGGGTCAAGGCGGCGATCAAGAATTCCGGCTACGAGTTTCCCAACCGCAAGATAACCATCAACCTGGCCCCGGCCGACACCCGCAAGGAAGGCTCGTCCTTCGACCTGCCAATTGCGCTCGCCATCCTGGCCGCCAACACCGGCGCGCTCAACGCCGAGCGGATGCGCAACTACCTGATCCAGGGCGAGCTCGCGCTCGACGGCCGGATCAAGGGGATCCGCGGGGCGCTGCCGAGCGCGCTACTGGCACGCTCGAAACATTATGCCGGCATCATCCTGCCGCGCGAAAACGCCGCCGAAGCCTCGGTGGCGAGCAACGGCACCGCGGTGCTGGGCGTCGAGACGCTGCGCGACACGGTCGACTTCCTCGAGGGACTGCGCGAGATCGAGCCCTACGCCTCCAACGTCGGCGATTTGTTCACCGCCGCGAGCCATTACGACGTCGACTTCAGCGAAGTGCGCGGCCAGGAGCAGGCCAAGCGCGCGCTCGAGGTCGCCGCCGCCGGCGGCCACAACGTCCTGATGGTCGGGCCGCCGGGTTCGGGCAAGACGATGCTCGCCAAGCGACTGCCGACCATCCTTCCCGCGATGACCTTCGAGGAGGCGATCGAGACCTCCAAGGTGCATAGCGTGGCGGGCCTGATGGACGGGCGGGCGCTGATCGCGACCCGCCCCTTCCGCGCGCCGCATCACACCATCTCCGACGCCGGTCTAATCGGCGGCGGCTCGGTGCCGCGCCCCGGCGAGGTCAGCCTCGCCCACAACGGCGTGCTCTTCCTCGACGAGCTGCCCGAATTCCGCAAGAACGTGATCGAGGTCCTGCGCCAGCCGCTGGAGGACAACCGCATCACCATCGCGCGCGTGATGGGCACCATGACCTTTCCGGCGAGCGTGATGCTGGTGGCGGCGATGAATCCGTGTCCATGCGGCTTTTACACCGACAGCCAGCACGAATGCACCTGCGTGCCGCTGATGATCCAGCGCTACCGCTCGCGCATCTCGGGGCCGCTGCTCGACCGCATCGACATCCACGTCGAGGTTCCGGCGGTGAAGTATCGCGAGCTGACCGCGCGCACGCCGGGCGAAGCCTCGGCGGCGATACGCGAGCGGGCCAACCGTGCGCGCCAGATCCAGCTCGAACGCTTCGCCGGCACCCGGGTCTTCTGCAACGCGCAGATGGGCGCGCGCGAGCTGCAGAGCCATTGCCAGGTCGAGGCCGCCGGCGAGCGGCTGCTCGAACTGGCGATCAACCGGCTGGGGCTGAGCGCGCGCGCCTACACGCGCATCCTGAAGGTCGCGCGGACCTGCGCCGACCTCGACGGCGGCGGCGCGATCGAGGCGCGCCATGTAAGCGAAGCGATCCAGTACCGCTCGCTCGACCGCCCCGCCCCGTAGGGGCGAGCTTGGCTTTTCGTTTGTGCCCTTGCAAGGAGCGCCTTTAGAGTGTTGATAATGGCGTCAAACATGGCAAAAAAAGCAGGTGCGAATAGAAATGGGAAAATCCACGTTAGTGCCGAACGTGATGATCTCGCACAGCTTCTGCCCATGGAACTGGGGTCGCTTGCCGACCCTCAGACTGCGATTCCAGCAATAGCGAAGGACCACAAGGCGACCTCGCAGATAGAACGGGCGGTTAAGCTCGTACCTACGCAACATCGGCTTCTTCTCTACGACTCACGCGAACTCGAAAATCTTGAGAGCGGGTCGGTCCACCTGGTTCTGACGTCGCCACCTTACTGGACTCTGAAGAAGTATCGCGACCATCCGCAACAGCTCGGCGCGATTCCGCTCTATGAGGAGTTTCTCGACGACCTCGACAAAGTGTGGCGTCACTGCTTTCGTGCCCTAGTACCTGGGGGGCGGTTGATCTGCGTGGTGGGCGACGTGTGTCTCTCGCGCCGCCAGAATGATGGCCGCCACACGGTCGTGCCCCTCCATTCGTCTATTCAAGAGCGCTGTCGGAAAATAGGATTCGACAATCTTGCGCCAATCATCTGGCACAAGATCTCCAACGCGGCCTATGAGGTGGATAATGGCTCGCGTTTCCTTGGCAAGCCCTACGAACCCAACGCGGTCATCAAGAACGACATTGAGTTCATTCTCATGGAACGCAAGCCCGGAGGTTATCGCACCCCGTCGATCGCGGCCCGCGTATTGAGCCTTATCTCCGCCGACAGACACCAACAGTGGTTCCAGCAGATTTGGACTGGACTCGGCGGCGCTTCAACGAAAGATCATCCTGCGCCATATCCGTTAGAGCTTGCCGAGCGTCTCGTGCGAATGTTCAGCTTCGTCGAAGACACGGTCATGGATCCGTTCATGGGAACCGGTACCACGAATGTAGCGGCCGCTCGATGGGGCCGAAATAGCATTGGTGTCGAAGTCGACTCTCACTACTTCGCAATGGCGCGCCGTCGAATCGAGGACAGCGCGCGAAACCTATTTGCAAAATCAACGGTAATCGTGAGCTCGCCCAGTTCATCGCATGGCGATTAAGTTACCTCCCCTCGAGAAGAAGCTTTCCAAGGCTGTAGCCCACTACTGGGGCACCCTCTTGAAGCAATCTGAGAAGGGGGCTGAATCTGATCGCGGTAATCGGTCGGCCGTAACTGGCGGCAAACAAATGGACGGGTTTTGCCAGCTGGTACAATGGGTGTTGGTTGAAAATGGGCTTCCCGAGCCGAGCATCCATACAAGAACCGACCTCGAACTGCCAGGGTACTTCCGACCCACCAAGAAGTGGGACATGCTCATCGTTCAAGACGCCAATCTGATCGCTGCGATCGAGTTCAAATCGCAGCGCGGTCCCTCCTTTGGCAACAACCTGAACAACCGGAGCGAAGAAGCCTTGGGCAGCGCGGTAGACCTTTGGACCGCTTACCGTGAAGGCGCATTTGGCAAACAGAAACCAAGGCCCTGGCTTGGATGGGTAATGCTCCTCGAGGAGTGTCCCAGCTCTTTGGCACCGGTCAAAGTCGCACAACCCCACTTCGAGGTATTTCCCGAATTTCGCGACTCCTCCTATGCGAAAAGGTACGAATTACTTCTGCGTAAGCTACTCCTGGAGCGAATATACGATGGGGCGGCGTTGATCCTTGCGACAGCCGACGAAGGTCCCAAAGGAAAATTCTCGGAGCCAGTTAAAGACCTGAGCATGAAGCGAGTGCTGGCCGGTCTCGCAGGCCATGTCGCCTCTTATGAAGCCGCGATCAAGTGACCTTTACGGACCCAAGACTTGAATCGAACCGGTAATGTAGCGCGGCAGTTGAACATCTACTGCATTGCGCCCGCAGTCCGCCTCCTTCGCGGTTTTTCGCTATAGCTGTCCTTTTTCGGTATACCTGCTTAGACCGCCGCGAGGCGCCGAGCGAGCGCGCCGCGGCGGCCCGAGATGCCGACCGATCCATTAGCCGAGTTCCTGGTCTCGCACGCGCAGGCGATCATCCGCGTGCATCGGCGCGGCAACGCCGACGGCTTCGGCCTCACCCCGGCCGACCTCGGCATGGCATTGCATCGCAGCGCGTGCGCCTGGAACGCCGAGGCCCAGCCGGCGGCGATCGACGAATACCTCGACACGCTCCGCGCCGACGATTTTGTGCTCGCGGTCGCCTGCACGCATGGCAACGAACGCGCCTGGGAGGGCTTCATCGAGAAATATCGCCCCGTGCTGTATGGCGCGGCGCACGCCCTGACCCACGACAAAGCCGGCGCGCGGGAACTTGCGGATTCACTGTGGGCGGACTTGTATGGGATCGATCCGCGCACGGCCGAGCGCCGCTCGCTGCTCGGTTACTATGGCGGTCGCAGTTCGCTCGGGACCTGGTTGCACGCGGTCCTCGCGCGACGTTTCATCGATTCGACACGTGCGGCAGCGCGGACTACGCCGCTGGAAAGCCGTCCGCACGAGCCGGCGACGGAAGGAGATCCGCCCGACCCCGATCGCTCTCGTTACGTAAGCGCGCTCGGCACGGCGCTCAGCGAGGCGCTCACGGCGCTCGAGCCACGCGACCGGCTGCGCCTGGGCTACTACTATCTGGAAAACCTGACGCTAAGAGAGATCGCCCGGCTGCTCGACGAGCATCCCTCCAGCGTGTCGCGCAGGCTGCAGCAGACTCGAAGCGAGCTCAAGCGCCGGGTCGAACGCTGGCTTCGCCGCGAACAGCATTTGAGCGAAGAACAAATCCGGCTGTGCTATGCTTATGCAGCCGAACAATCGCCGTTCGACCTGGGGCGCGCGCTCTCGGAGTCGAAGTGAGTGAAATTCCGTAGAGTGCATGTTTTCGCGGTTGGTCCGTTCCAATTATGGGAAGTCCAATCGTAGGATGCTCTGGTCATAGGGAGTTCTCGTTTGGCGCTCGACGATTTTGATGACCGTTTCGCGGCCGCGGTCAAGACGGCACTTGGCGCTTCGCGCAGTTCCGGCAGCGACCACGCGGACGCTTCCGAGGGCGCCGAGTGTCCCTCCCCCGACATGATTGCGTCTTATTACGAGTACGCGCTCAATCGGGTCGAGCGCGCTCGCCTGGAGTCCCACTTCTCCGGGTGCGCGCGATGCCAGGGCACGCTTGCGGCGCTGCTGCGCGCGGCGCCGACGATCGACACCGCTTCCGAGGCGGGCGGCTTCGCCGCTGCCGCCGCGCACACTGCGGCGGCCCAGTCGGACGGCATCCGCGAACGCTGGTTCGAAATCAGCCCCTCGTGGCGTATCGCGGGCGTAACCGCGGCGGCCACGGCGATGCTCGCGGTCGTGGTCGTTGCCGGCCTGCATGTGTACCACGGCGGTTACCAGAACAGGATCGGGAAAACCAGCGAACAGGTTGCCGCCTTGAGCGCTACGCCACGGCGTCATCCCAAAAAATCGCGTCTCCCTTCGAGCGTCACCGAGTTGGCGCTCAATGACAACAAGTCCATGGTGTCGGGCTCGGCCGCCGAGCCCCGGGCCGCCGCCCCATCCGCCGCCACTGCCGCTCCGGGCGTGAAGGCACGTGACACCTTCGGCGCGACCTCGGTCATCGCACCACCCGTCTCGACTGGCCGGCCCTCTGCCGAAGCCGGTTCCGGTGGCACGGCCGGGGAAACGGCCGGGAGGACAGCCGGAACAACAACCGCATTTTCCAACACGCCCGCCAGTGCACCCGCACAGGCGGCCCTTCCCGCGCAGGAGCCGCCGCCGGTGGCGGCGGCGAATGGCGAGCAAGATGAGGCTACCGCGGCAACCGCTGCTCAGGCGGCCGCCGCCCTGGGCGCGTTGGCCGCCGCGCCCGCAACGCCCGCTTCTAAAATCGTGGCGCCGGCTGCCACCGCCGCCTCATCGGGGATCGTCAATCGAAAGCAGGAGCTTGCCGCGCTGGCTGGGCCGCCTTCGCTCCGCCATGAGAGGATGACGACGCCGGAGCCTGCGCAACCGGGGAAGAGCCAACTTGCGAAGGACCAGATCGCGAAAGATCAGTTGAATGCGGAAGCGGCGCGCAAAGCCGAACAAGCGAAACGCGACGCGGAAGCCGCGCATAAGGCCAAAGCTGCGCGCGAAGCTGAAACTGCGCGTCAAGCTGAAGCGGCGCGCAAAGCCGAACAAGCGAAACGCGACGCGGAAGCCGCGCATAAGGCCAAAGCTGCGCGCGAAGCCGAAACTGCGCGTCAAGCCGAAGCGGCGCGCAAAGCCGAACAAGCGAAACGCGACGCGGAAGCTGCGCAAAAGGCCAAAGCTGCGCGCGAGGCTGAAACTGCGCGTCAAGCTGAAGTGGCGCGCAAAGCCGAACAAGCGAGACGCGACGCGAACCTCAAGCGCCAACTGGACCGGGCGCGGCGCGATGCGCAGGCCAAGTCCAACCAAATCGCGGCCGCGGCGCCTCAACCGCAGAGGGAGACCGGCAGCGCCAGCGCGGGCGGCAACGCGATCGCGATGGCGGACCGCCCGGTCGCCAGTGCGCCGATGGTGGCGGCGGTCGCGCCGGGGATTCCAATTGCTCCGCACGCGATCCTGATCTCGTCCCCGGATCATTCGGTCTACTGGTCGCTGCAGAATTCCGGGGTGATCTATCGCACTAACGATCGCAAGAGCTGGACTCCGCAGTACCTCGGCGTGCAGGCGGATCTGCTGGCCGGGATGGCGCCGACGGACACGGTATGCTGGGCGGTCGGGCGCAAGGGCGTCATCCTGCTGACCACGGACGGGACGCATTGGGAGCGAGTCAAATCGCCGACCACTTCCGATGTGACCGGGATCACCGCCGCCAGCAAAGACGTCGCCACCATCTTCACCGCGAGCGGCGTGATGTACAGCACTTTCGACGGCGGCAGCAACTGGGAGCAGGCCAACTGAGCCGATCGCCGGATCCGTCGCCAGGGGCGGCCTGAGCGGCCGCCCGCCAACCATCTCGCACAGAGAACTTCCGCAGCAAAAAAATTCCGCAAAGGATCGCGTCCTCCTCCGTTCCAAGTATCGAGGAACGCGAGCGTGGAGCCTGGTGCGATCGGGATTGCCGTTGATTCACTTTCCGCCGGATCGCCGGCGCCGGCGCGCATCGCACTGGCCGTACGTGCGCGGACGCTGGTGCCGCGCGATCCGCGGATTCTCCAGATCGCGTGCCTTGGAGCGCTGCTCGCGGCCGGCGCATTGTTTCGCGATTTCAGCCTGCGCCCGACCCAAATCGCCCTGACCTTCGCCGCGGCGCTCGGCACCCAGCGCCTGCTCGACCGGCTCACCCGCAAGCCCAGGCCGAGCCTGCTGAGCGCGACGATCACTTCGCTCAGCCTGGCGCTGCTGTTGCGCGCCGACAACCCGTGGGCGATGCCGGTGGCGGCCGCCTTTGCGATCGCTTCGAAATTCCTGCTGCGCGTGCGCGGGAGGCATCTGTTCAACCCGGCCAATTTCGGCGTCGGCGCGGCCCTGCTGATATTGCCCGGCACCTGGATTTCGCCCGGCCAGTGGGGCAACGACGTCGCGCTCGCGGGATGGCTGGTTGTTCTGGGCGCGACGGTCACGGGCTGCGCGCGGCGCGCGGACATCAGTTGGCTGTTCCTGGCCTTCTATCTCGGCGCGCTGGCGGCGCGCGTCGTCTGGCTCGGCCAGCACTGGGCGGTGTGGACGCATCAGCTCAGCAGCGGCGCGCTGCTCTTGTTCGCGTTCTTCATGATTTCGGATCCGATGACCACGCCGAGCCATCCCCGGGGCCGTGCGGCGCACGCCGCGTTGATGGCGGCAATCGCCTACGCGTGGGGCTTCGGTCTGTTCCGCACCAACGCGGTGCTGTGGGCGCTGTTCGTGACGGCCCCGATGGTCGCGGTGTGGGATTGGCTTTGGCCGGCGCCCAAATTCGATTGGACGCCCATACAAAAAGCTTCATGGGCAAACAGGCGTCAATGGGCAAGGAGGCATCCATGGTATTCACGATAGCGTTGAGGACATTCGCCGAACCGCGGCTTCGGCCGAAGTTTCGCACGAGGCTTCGACGTGCCGCGACGAGAGCCACCTCGCTGATCCTGGCGCTCGGCGCGCTGACGGCCGCGATGCTGGCGTTGTGGCCGTCGGCCGAAGCGCGGGCGTTTTGCGGCTTTTACGTGGGCCGCGCCGGCGCACAACTTTACAATCACGCCTCCCAGGTCGTGATGGTGCGCGACGGCGATCGCACCGTGCTCAGCCTGATGAACGACTACCAGGGCGAGCCCGAGCAGTTCGCCCTGGTGATCCCGGTTCCGGTAGTCCTGCAACAGGGCCAGATTCATATCGGCAATCGCGAGCTGTTCCAGCGGATCGACAGCTACAGCGCGCCGCGCCTGGTAGAGTATTACGACCCCAGCCCGTGTCCGCTGCCGATGTCCGAGATGCAGCGGAGTATGAATATGGCGGCGGCCGGCGGGCCGCTTACCGATGCGGCCGCGCGCAAGGACGCGAAGGCGCTCGGCGTGACGGTCGAGGCGCAATACACGGTCGGCGAGTACGACATCGTGATTCTCTCGGCCACGCAATCCGACGGGCTGGAAACGTGGCTCGGACAAAACGGCTATCACCTCCCGCAAGGCCTCGGCGCGGCGCTTGCACCCTATATCCGCCAGGGGATGAAATTCTTCGTCGCGCGGGTCAACCTCAAGGAGCATCGGCGCACCGGGCTCAGCTACCTGCGGCCGATCCAGTTCGCTTTCGAGTCGCCCAAGTTCATGCTGCCGATTCGCCTGGGAATGATTAACGCGAACGGGCCGCAGGACCTGATCGTCTACGTGCTGTCGCGCGAGGGCCGGGTCGAGACCACCGACTATCGCACGGTGAAAATGCCGAGTGGGATGGATGTCCCCGAGTTCGTGCAGGGCGAGTTCGACAAGTTCTACCAGGCGATGTTCGACCAGCAGGTCAAACGCGACGAGATGCGCACGGTGTTCACCGAATACGTGTGGAACATGGGATGGTGCGATCCGTGCGCGGCGCCTCCCCTGAGCCGCGACGAGCTCCGTCAGCTCGGCGTGTTCTGGCTCGACGATAATTCGCCAGGCGGGCCGCGGCCCGGGATGTCCCTGGGGATGCCGATGACGAGCCGGCCGATCTTCCCGATGCCTGCGCGCGGCCCGGTGCAGGTGATCCTGACCCGTCTGCACGTGCGCTATTCGGCGGCGACTTTCCCCGAGGATCTGACCTTCCAGCAGACGCAGGACCAGGAAAATTTCCAGGCCCGCTATGTCATCCGCCATCCCTGGACCGGGTCACCTGACGCTTGCTCGGCTGCGCCCGCTTATTTCGCTGAGCTCCGGCAACGGCGCGAGACCGACGCCACGACGCTCGCCGGCCTGACCGGATGGGACCTCGCCGACGTGCTGAAACAGGCCGGGCTAAGCCCCGATGATCGTCCTCAGCCGTGGTGGCGGCAGTTGTGGGACGCCGGGCGCAACTGAATCCCGCGCGCTAATCGGCATGCCAGTCGGTCGGCAGGCTAATTGGTTTGACGGCGCAGGGGCGGGCGAATCCCGTCGCGGTCCCTGCGCCGCCCCTCGCCGGCGCTGGTCCATGCCGTCAAAAGGCCGCGCAAAGGCGCGCTTTTGGTGCTTTTGTTGACTTGACCCGGACGGTGGCCTAACTTTCTTTAGTTGGGCACAATTCCATTCCACCGACGGCGCTTCATCATCCCCCTCCATGTTTGACACCTTAAGCGATCGCCTCGAAGGCGTTTTCAAAAAGCTCCGGGGGCAGGGCCGGGTCAGCGAGCGCAACATCGAAGAGGCGCTGCGCGAGGTCCGGCTCGCGCTGCTCGAGGCCGACGTCAATATCCGCGTCGTCCGCGACTTCATCGAGCACGTCAAACGCAAGGCGCTTGGCCAGGAGGTGCTGGCGTCGCTGACGCCCGAGCAGCACTTCATCCGCTTCGTCGCGACCGAGCTGCGCGAAATGATGGGCGGCAGCGCCCGGGAGCTTGACCTCAAGGTCAAGCCGCCGGTCAAGATCATGCTGGT
>Ga0307372_10009033_pt1 | contig 13852 bp, 12 predicted proteins | sample OX1MG_FD_202533 | JGI IMG/M metagenome (GOLD analysis project Ga0307372, IMG submission 202533) | Soil microbial communities from Risofladan, Vaasa, Finland - OX-1 | ecosystem: Environmental > Terrestrial > Soil > Coastal area > Acid sulfate soil | place: Finland: Risofladan, Vaasa | collected...
TCGCGAAGCAGCCCAGCGGCTTGGGGTCAGCTATCCCACCGTCAAGCAGTGGATTTACCGCGGCAAGGTCCGCACCGTGAAGACGGTGGGCGGGCACCATCGCATCGCGCAGTCGGAGATTGACCGGCTGCTGTTCCAGCAGGGGCGACGGTCCGAGCCACCGCAGCGGACACGGCCCCCGCTCCCCAAAACGCGGGCGGCATCCGGGACAGGCCTGCAGGAATTCATCAGCGGCAGAAACCAGCTGGTGGGACGGATTGTGGGCCTCAAGACCATCGGGCTGCTGACCAAAGTGTCGCTCGACATCGGCGGGCAGATTGTCACCTCCGTCATCACCCGGGATGCCTGCCTCGACCTGAAACTGAAAGTGGGCGAGACGGCGGCGGCGCTGATCAAGGCCACGGAAGTGATGATCATCCGGCCGAACTGGAAGAGTTCCTGAGCGCTGCCGCGCCCGCAAGCGGGACAGGATTTGCTGCAAAGGCGAAGAGTCCCTGCCCATCATTCGAGGAATCATGAAAGCCACACAACATGCTGCAATCGCACTCTTCATCGCCGCGCTGGCGCTTGGAGCCGCAGCGTGCGGCCCACGGGCCCGCTCCGGCAGTTCCGGCTCCCAGACGAAAAGCATTGTCGTTTCCGCTGCGGTCAGCGTGGAAAATGCTTTTGTGAAAATCGGGCAACTTTACACCACGCGGACCGGCACCAAAATCAATTTCAGTTTTGGCGCGTCGGGTAATCTGGAAAAGCAGATCGAAGCCGGCGCTCCCGTTGACGTTTTTGCCAGCGCGGGCGAAAAGGAGATGGACCAGCTCCAGGCTCAGTCCCTGATTGAGCCCGGCACTCGAAAAGATTTTGCCGGAAACTCGCTGGTCCTGGTGGTTCCCGCAGGCTCAAAGCACAAGCTCGATTCATTTCGCGAGCTGGCTGAACCGCAATTGAAGCGGCTCGCGCTTGGCAATCCCAAAACTGTTCCGGCAGGGTTCTACGCGCAGGAGGCGCTCCAGAACCTTCACCTCTGGCCGGCGCTCCAGCCGCGTCTGATTTTTGCCGAGGACGTTCGCCAGGTGCTCGATTACGTGATGCGAGGAGAGGTGGACGCGGGCATCGTGTACTCCACCGACGTCATGATTGCGCACGGCAAGGTCAGCCAGGTGGCGGAAGCGCCCGCGGGCACTTACGGGCCCATCCGCTATCCGATTGCCGCCATCAAGGGCTGCGTTCATCCGGAGGCGGCAAAGCAATTCATCCAGATGGTCGCCAGCCCGGAGGGCGAAGGCATTCTGAAAAGTTACGGCTTCCGGCCGGCGGACGCGCCATGATCTGGTCGGCTTTTAAATTATCGCTTCTGGTGGTGAGCGTCGCGACGCTGGTGGTCACCCTGGTGGGCACGGCGCTGGCTTTTCTCCTGGCCCGGCGCGAATTTCGGGCCAAGGAAATGCTCGATTCCCTCGTCACCCTGCCCATGGTTTTGCCGCCCACCGTCACCGGCTACTATCTGATTCTCCTGCTCGGCCGGCGCGGCCTTCTGGGCAAATATCTTTTCGCGCTCACCGGCTGGACGGTGGCCTTTACCTGGCAAGCGGCGGCGATTGCCGCGGGCGCCATGGCCCTGCCGCTGATGGTCAAGTCGGCGCGCGCCGCGCTCGAATCAATCGACCGGCGCTACGAACTGGTCAGCTTCAGCCTGGGCAAGAGCGAACTGGAAACCTTTTTCCGCGTGACTCTGCCGCTGGCTTCACGCGGCATTCTGGCCGGAATCGTTCTCAGCTTTGCGCGCGCGCTGGGGGAATTCGGCGCCACGCTGATGCTGGCCGGAAACATCCGCGGCAAAACGCAAACCATGCCGCTGGCCATCTATGAAGCGTTCATTTCGGGCGACGATCAGAGGGCGCAGATCATGGCGGTGATCCTGACCGTGACCTCGATCGCGGTCATCTATCTGACCAACGTTCTGACGCGTCCGCCGAAGGCCGCATAACCCATGCTGAATGTCGCCATCAAGAAACATTTTGGCGCGAGCGGCCACGGCAGCTTTGCGCTGGACGCCGCCTTCGCGGCCAACCAGGGCATCACCGTGCTGTTTGGCGCATCAGGATCGGGCAAGACGACCACCTTGCGCTCGATTGCTGGGATGGTGACGCCAGATGCGGGGCGAATCTCGCTCGGTGATTCCGTTTATTTCGATTCCGCCGCCCGCGTGAATCTCTCCATGCAGAAGCGGCGCGTGGGCTTTGTGTTTCAAGATTACCTGCTGTTTCCGCACCTGACCGCAACTGAAAACGTTGCCTACGGCGCCAAAGCCCAGAACGAGCGCGCACGGCGGCAGCACGCGCAGGAAATGCTCAAACTCGTGGGCGTCGATTACGCCGACGGCCGCCGGCCCCATCAGCTTTCGGGCGGCGAGCAGCAGCGCGTGGCGCTGGCTCGCGCGCTTGCCTCAGACCCAGCCATTCTGCTGCTCGATGAACCGCTTTCGGCCGTTGATGCCACCACCCGCTCGCGGCTGCTGGATGAAATTGTCGAGGTCCAGCGCAAGACCGGCATTCCCTTTATCTACGTCACACACAGCCCCGCCGACGCGGTCCGCATCGGCGACTTGCTGCTGGTCATGACGGAGGGCCGCATCGTGCAACAGGGGAAGCCGCTGGAAGTCTTCAACGCGCCGCTCAACGTTCCGGCGGCCCGCGTGGTGGGAACGGAAAACATTCTGGTGGGGCGCGTTGCCGCGCATCAGCCGGAAGAGGGTATCAGCATCGTGGAACTCGCCAAGGGCCGGATCGTCATTCCTCGTAACCAGCTTCCCGAAGGCAGCCGCGTCACGCTCGGCATCCGCGCCGAAGACATCATCGTATCCCGCGAGCGCGTCAGCCGCACCAGCGCCCGCAACCTGCTGGCCGGGACCGTCCGGTACCTGCTGCACGATGACGAGGGCGTTGAGCTGGTCGCCGATTGCGGCGTCGATCTCAAGGTGCGCATCACCCCGCAAGCCGAGCACTCGCTCGAACTCGCCCCCGGCGTGGAAATTTACCTCCTCATCAAGGCAAGCTCCTGCCACCTCCTCGGTTGACGGGCTGTTACGTGCGTGTTACGTTGCAATTAGAATTTCTCTATCAGGGCCGGGAAAGGCTGGGAGTGGAACGTGACGGAACGTGATTGGCAACGTCTTGAAAATACGATGAACTTTATCGTGGAGCAGCAGGCGAAATTTGAGGCAAACATGGGGGCGAACTCTGCGGCTTCTGAAAAGCGCTTTGCCGCAGCCGACCGCCGCATGGACCGCCTGGAACGTTTTGCCGACCGCACCATCAAGGCCGCCGAGCGCCGCATGGCCAAAGCGGAAGCACGCATGGATCAGGCCGAGGCGGACCGCGCCGAACTGCGCGCCGCTCTCAAATCCTTTCTCCAGTCGATGCGCCGTTCCCAGGGCAACGGAAAACACAAGGGCTGAATCCCAATCCTGGCAGATGTTCCCCAAACAGCTTTGTGCAGCAGCCATGTGCGGCAGGTCACCCTGTGCGCTTGAGGCGCTTGAAGCCATCGATGATGAACATGCGCATCAGGACCTGGTAGGGGACGCCGCGGGATTTTGCTTCGGCTTTGAGTTCCAGGATCAGCTCCGGATCGAGCGCCACCGAAGTCGGCTGCTTGCGGGACTCTTTCCGCCTCTTCATCGCTGCTTTGATCCTGGCGGACTCAAAGCTGACCTCCCGGTATTCGGATTCATTCTTCACGTAGCGAGCCATAGAACTCCCTCTCTGGAGATAGTGTACAACACTATACACCGGGACTGGCCACATCTCTCTGCACGAAGAACCCGCGAAACTATCCTACGAGAATCTGGTGCGTTTCCAGAGGAGAATAGCGCCGGCGACGAGGAGGGAGAGGGTGGCGGCCAGCAGAACGATAATCCACATGGGATGGAGTTCGATGGGCGGGCGCCTGGTCCCGTGGGCAAGCCAGACGAAGATGCCGACAGCGGTGGCGACGATGGCGAGGTCCCACCATCGCCAGCCGTGCGCCCGCGAGGCCATCACGTCTTCGCCCGCCTGAGCGCGGAAGACTTCATCGTGATCCAGGCCGTAGCGGTCGCACTCGCGTTCAATCGCTTCGCTCCACGCGACGTGTTCCGAGGCGGGCGCTGCGGCGCTGCTGATGGCGAGCGCACCCAGAATCATCACCAGGGAGCCGGCAACCACCATCACCTGCGCCGCGGTGCCGCGGCCCGTCAATTCGCTGAAAACCAACGCACCCCACGCCAGTCCCCAAAGCTGGTTGGTGTTGGAAAGCGGAATGCCGCGCCCGATGCCGATATACTTTGCGGCATACTGCTGGAACAGGTCGCCGAGCACCCAGCAGAAGCCGCCGAGGAAAAGCCAGAAGAGCGCCGGGCGCGCTTTCGCCAGGTCCATCAGCACGGGATGCAGGCCGCCGCGAAAAACCAGCGCCAGCGCGGCCACGGTTCCGAGTTCGCCCACCGTAAAGACGGTGACAAACGAAAGCGGATTCATGCCGCTGAGGTACGCTTTGCGGTAGGGAATATACATGGTGCCCCACAGCAGTCCCGCTCCCAGCGCCGCAACAATTCCCGCCGAAGGGTGAGTGGAGGTCGTGAGCGGAGCTGTGGCCGACGCATAGGCCAGCAGGACCGCGCCGCCCGCAATTCCGATGGCTCCGCCCAGAACTTTCGACTGCGCTTTCTTCCCCGCTCCGCGCAATTCGCGGAAGAAGAACCAACCCCAGAACAGTCCTACCAGGCAGTTGGTGTTCCACAGCGGAAAGGCAATGGAAAGCCCGACGTCGCGGATGGCGAAGACGGTCAGGGTGTTGGCCACCGCCCAGAGCGCTCCGGCCAGAATGGCCCAGACGATCAGATGGGATTTATCGCGCAAATCAATGAAGACGTATTCGGTGCCCTTCATGATGGTGGGAACGGTCCAGCGGGCCACAAAGACTCCGGCCACCATGCCTAGAGAAATAATAAAGGGTGAGATGCCCAGGGTAACGAGTTTGGTGGGCGCTTCGGCGGCTCCAAGCCAGGCGCCGGCGGCCAGCCCGCACACCACTCCCAGCGTGTGCAGCGAGCGCGAAACTTTTGAAGAATGGAGTTGTCGGGCCAGTCCGGTTGCTCCCTCAGCGAACGTAAACCAGCAGCAGAATTCCAACCACCAGCACCAGAATGGGCACCCAGAACTGGCTGTCGGTCAGAATAGCTTTCGTCGTCGACGTCTTCACACACCACCTCAGATCCTGCGGTCCCGATGACCAGGCGCGGATAAACAGATTCTTCGCTGCGCTCGGAATGACACCGTGAAGAGCCTGCTTTGAGCGAACTGCTGAGATTCTTCGCTTCGCTCAGAATGACAGGGAACGGGCCCGGAATGGCGCGGCCCCCAATTGCTTTCGAGCGCCCCCTAAAATCCTGCCGCCTGGCGGAAGCAATTCTACCACTGCAACTGGGAAGGAAAATACCTGGAAATCAAATCTTCGTAATAAGGCCGAAGTTTTTCCACGCTGGGCCGGGTCGCAGCCTTGGAGTACAAATCGTACGGATTGAACTCGCGCACCCAGTGGAACATCTCGCGGTCGTGATCGTCCATCAGGTCGTCGTAGGCGCCTTCGCGGTGCGCCGGATAGAACGAATGGTACCGGATCATGTAGAGCGCTTCTTCGGGCAGATAATCCCTGGTCACGTGGTAGAGATACTCGTCATGCCCCCAGGACATGTCCGCGTTGTCGAGCCCGCAATTCTGTGAATAGACGCCCAGCCGCGTCTGATATTCCGGCACCTGCGAATCGGGATTGAGCGCAAAAAATTCATGGAAGACGATTTTGGGCGACCAGGCGCAAGCCACGGGAAAAGTATCGCCGACCACGGCCCATTGTGGCTCACCCCACAGGCAGAGGATTTTGCCGAGATCGTGAATCAGGCCGGTGAGGATGAACCAGTCGGGACGGCCGTCCCGGCGCGCAGCCTCAGAAGTCTGCAGCAGATGTTCGATCTGGGAAAGCTCGGTGTCCGGATCGCTTTCGTCCACCAGCGTGTTCAGAAATTCCATCGCTTCCCAAATGCTCATCTTCGCCCGGGTGCGGTCCAGGAATTCCTGCTTTTTGCCGCGCACAAAGTCGCGCGTCTGGTGCGTGTGATTCTGGCGGTAAAACTCGCGCACGCGCGGCGGCGTGGTGTCGCTATAGTCCCGGAACTCTTCCTGTTTTTTCCCGCTTTGTGTTGTGGCAGCTTGGGGAGCAGCCTCAGGATAGCGCGCCTTGACAAAGTCGTCCCACTCTTCCAAGTCCTTCAACGGCCCCGGCTGAATGCGAAGATCCCTTGATTGCCCCATAGCAGCACCTCTCTCTTGTGACCATCTTTAGCACACTGCCCACCCTGAGTCAACGAACAGAGGTGGCCTGGCCGATTCTCTCCGGCCGGCGGCGCTGCTCCCTTCACCCGATCATGCGTTACGAAGGAGACCGCTCGGCCAGCGTGCAATAAAGCGGCCGCCGGCGCTGAATGCGCTGGATGTTTCCAGCCCGCAGCCACTGATGCTGCGGCGCGCCAACGCGGCTGCGCTTTCCCGGCCTGGACGGCGGCGGCAAAGCAGATGGCCTGAGGTCCGGGCTTATAACACTTCCGAAGGTGCGCCCGGGTTTCGAGGAAGATTGAGCCGGTCGAGCATTTCGAGGATCTTATTGTTCAGGAAAAGCATGTGCTGCCGGTCGTGTGGATTCAATTCAAGATTGGCATCCCGCACGACCGCTTGACGGATGACGCCCCGGGACATCAGCAGTGACTTCTCCACGTGATGAAGCAACTCGAGATTTTGCAGGCTGTAAACGATCTGAGGCAGCACCGACTGGAAAATTTCGTACGCCTCGTCGTTCCGCCCCTGCTGCGCCAACCGGAACACAGAGGCCAGGAGGTCCGCGGCACCCAGGCTGGGCATCACCCCGCAAATTCCCGCCGGGACCAGCTCCAGCATGTACATTCCGCCCCAGCCCTCCAGGACCCCAACCTCCCCTGAGGTCTTCTGAACGATGGCTTCCACCTTGGCGGCCATCAGGGGTTCTTCGAGCTTGATGTAACGAAAGTGCGGATGGGTTCGATGCAGGTTGGCGATGAATTCCAGGCTGACCGTCGGGCCGCCGGGATTGAAATCCTGGATGATTAGAGGAATATCCAGCGCGCCCAGGATTCGGTCAAAGTAGCGGAAGAGGTCGCGCTCCGCCAGAGGGAACAGGCGCGGCACGGAAACGGAAACGGCGTTCACCCCCGCTCGCTGGGCGTCGAGCGCGGTTTCCATGGCCTGCATTGCCGAAAAGGTATTCACCTGCCCAATCACCGGGATTCGTGCGTCCGCCTGAGCAACCGCCTCCGAGATCGCGCGGCGCCTTTCGTCTTCCGAGAGCTTATAGAATTCGCTGGCGTAGGCAGGAAGGCACAGGGCGCAGGCTCCGCTGACGCAGGCAAAATCGACCAGGGCACGCAGGCCTTCCCAGTCAATTTCCTGATCTTCCTTGAAGGGCGTTGGGACGATCGGGACGATGCCTCGGAGTTGGAACTCGGGATGCTTCATCTCTGCCTTTACCATTAATCAAATCTCCTATGCTTCCGAAGGGAGCTTTGCGCTACTCTCGTCACTCAATAATTCCTGCGCCTATTCTATGGCCGATGATCCGGCAACCGGGACTTCAGCTCTGCCGTCTTGCTTGTCCCACACGGTGATCAGCAAGGTGCTCCCCAGAATGATGATGCCGCCCATCAGCGCCAGCGGAGCCAACCTTTCTCCGAGCCAGATGACCGCAATCGGAACACCGAAAAAGGTAATCAGGTAATTTGAAAGGGCCGCCTGAATGGCGTCGAGTTGTTGGAGCGCCTTCAGGAACAGAACCATCGACAGGAAGTTGTGAAAGAACGTCAGCAACGCAAGCCCGACCCAGGTCTTCAAAGTAAAGCCGGGGATGTGCCGGAACACACTGCCTTCTTCCGAGATCACGAGGGGAGTCATCAGGATGAACATCCCCAGATAGGTGTAGAAAAGCACTTCCAGCGGCGAGTACCGTTCAAGGACCTTCTTGCTGTAGGAATTATAAAAAGCGCTGCCCAGCGTTCCAAGAAAGATCAGGGCGTTTCCGAGCAGGAAACCCTTGCCGAAATTCATGCGCCCAAAATGCAGATCAGAGCACATCAGAACGCCCACAATGGCGAGCGAAAAGCTGATCCAGCGGACCCGCGTCATCCGCTCTCCCAGAAAGAGGTAAGCGAGGAATGCCGTTGAAACCGGAAGGGTCAGCATCAGCAGGGCGGCATTGCTGGCGAGCGACCAGCGGGTGCCCCAGGTGATGAAGACCTGCCCGGGGAAGATCCCCACCAGCGCCAGGAGGAAGAAGGTGAACCAGTCCTTTCTCGATCGCTCGCTCTTCGGACCCGACGTCCGCCGTTCCCTCGCGATCATCGGAAGGAGCAGGAGGGTGGCCAGCGTCATGGGCCCCCAGACCGTAAAGAGAGCACCCACCTGGTCCTGCACCAGTTTGACGCAGGTGAACTGCAAGGCCCACATCAGATTGCAAGCGAAGAGTAAGAGCCAGGAACGCATTGCGCCTACTTTGCTGAGAGCGAAGTCAATGGATTGTGAAACCACCGAAATGTCATTTCAAAGTCTCCCACGGTATAAGCAAGCGTCCGGTTGGAGTCACAGCTGCGGACGCCGGGACCGGATGAGCGTTTGAGCAACGCGCCGGCGGCACACATCACCGCTTCCGCACTCCTTCCGGATATTTTTGCGCCAAGGCCCGGATTTCGTAACTGAATTTCATGAACCGCTTTTCCCAGCTCGCGGCTTCTTTTGGCGTATAACGGTAAAACCCTTTGGCGTTCGAAACACCCTTGGCGCCGGACTTCACCACCTTGCGCATCAAGGCGGGCACCTCTCGCGCGCAACTTAATTCAGGGAACAGATCCTTCATCACTGCCGCGTATGCCGGAATCCCCGTGAGATCCATAAAGCGGAAGGGCCCGGCAAAGGTGATCCAATAGCCGAGATCGTTCCGAAGGGAGCGGTCCACGTCAGCGATTGTAGCGTAACCCGACTCCACCAGGTAGAAGGCCTCGCGCATCAACGCATACATGCAACGGTTGGTAATAAAACCCCGGATGTCGCGCTTGACGATTGAAGGCTCCTTGCCCCAGCGGCGGGAAAGCGCCGCGGCGAACTCCGCGCACTTGGGCCTGGTTTCGCTTCCGCAAATGATCTCCATGAAGCGAGTCGTGTGGGCGGGTTCAGCCCAATGGATTCCGACAATGCGCTCCGGGTGAAGCGCTCCCTGCTGCAACAAAGTAACCGGTAAGCCTGAAGTGTTGGTCCCGATGATGCTCTGAGGAGAGACAGCCTCTTCAACTTTTCGAAGGACGCCCTTTTTGATTTCAAGATCTTCGAAGACGCATTCGACAACCAGCCGACTCGATTCCAAAATGGAATATTTTTCGGAAACCGTCAGCCGGCCGATCTCTTTACGTGGATCAGACCGGATCAACCCTTCCTTTTTCATCTGCCGCAAATGACTGAGAATCCTTCGCCGCGCTCTCCGCCGCTTGTCTGCATCAATCTCCACCGCTGCCACGGGATGCCCCGCAGCCAGCAGGCACGTGGCCACGCTGGTCCCCATCAATCCGAGCCCGACCACACCGGCTTGGATGTTTCCGGGATCGACCGGCAAACTTGGGTGCTTCATAGCGGCATCACCTCGGTTGTGTTTGGGCTGCGTCTGCTACGCTCGTTTCCCCACATATCTCTGCAGCCGTTTCCCCGGCTTCTGCGCTCAGCAATGCTGAACTGATGATCACCGGCCGCGATGCTAGTGTACTGGCTCATTAATTCACTGCATAAGTCTGAATGTCATTCCGAGCCCCGAGCAGCGTGTCATTCCGAGCAACGCGAGGAATCTCGCCCTGCCCGGGGTAAACTCCGCGAGGAATCTGCTTTTGATGAGGGATTGAAAACAATGCAGATTCCTCGGGCCGATCGAAACCTCGGCCCTCGGAATGACAGTGACATGCGCATATTTTATCAACGCACTTCTGAGACATGACACTAGTGTGACTCAGCGAAAGATGCCAGGGGCGGCAGCTTGTCTCCTTCATGGGAGGATTCCGAGAACGTCAGCAGCCGGCTCTGCATCCGCCGCCAGTACTCGTATTCCGCGTTCCACCTGCCGACCGCTGAAGCCAGGCGATAAGGTGTGTATTCCGCCCGCCAGGCTGAGCGGTATTCCGCGCGCAACTCCGTGATCGCGTCCATCAGATCGACCAGGCGGGAGTGGTCCTGGTAGATCACCATGGAGCCCCACTCGTTCCACCACATTTCATTGCCCGGCCGTACCGGGCCCAGCCGCTGCCACCACTCCTCAAGTTCCGGCGCGGTCTGGAATTTCTGTCCGGCATAATCGAGCAGCCGGCTGCCGAACAACAGGCTTTCGAGCGTGGTCCGGTCACCGCCCAGGGCCACGGCATGATCCAGACGCGCTTCGGCATCCTCGGCCAGAAGGCGTGTCTGCCGCAGATCGCTATGCCCCGCGGCGCACTTCTTCAGGATCTGAGGATTGAAGGGATCGCGCCACAACTGGATCATGGTCTGGCCCCCGAGAACTTTTTGCAGCGTCCCTTCGGACTTTTTGAGATCCTCCAACGCCGTTGCAACATCAGAGGCGATCGCCGGCGGGTACATCAGGCGCGCGTAATCGGAAAAGAAGGTTGCCTGATCCATGGGAGCCGATTGCCAGGGCGCCGCTGCTCCGTAGGCGATGCCGGGCCACGACATCCGCATCAGCATCTGGCCATCGTCGGTCCACACCGTGTTCATCAGGCCCATCGCGTGCGACTTACGGCCGGCCGCAAGAAAGGTATCAATGTTGTCGAAGGTCGTGTCAAAGTCGGGAGCGATCTGGTTCCAACTGGTCACTCCCGTCGCCACGATGTGCGGGACGCGCTCTGAAACCAACGGTCCCAGATAGCGCTTGTATTCCGGATCGGACCGCGCTTCGTAATGCCAGGGAACCGCAATCAGGCCGGGCGGCAACTGAGACACGATTTCGGGATACTTCACCATGATGTCGGCCCAGGCCATGACGTGCTTGCCCCGTTGCTCGAAGAGGCGGGCGACGTTATTCAACTGATCGACAAAGAGCCGGGTGGGTGTTGCGCCAATTCCGTGCTGTTGAACAGCCATCTGGATCTGGAAGGTTTCGTCGAACCCGATATGCACAAAGGGGCTGGGAAAGAGCTGAGCAAACTGGTTAATCCAGTTGGCGAGCAACTTCATGACCTTCGGGTTGCGGGGATCGAATTCTGTTCCATGGGGGAGATCGGCCAGGTCTGAGTAGCGCTCAACGCGGAAGAGGTCGTGCTGGTGGCCGTAAAGTTCCAGGCAGGGAACCACGTCAATGTGGCGCTTGCGGGCGTAAGCAATAATGTCCCGAAGCTGGTCCTGCGTGAAGCGGCCCTCAGGGTTCAGGAGCGGGAAACCTTCGAGCGCGATGCTGTCTTCGCTGTAGAAGTAATATTGATTCGCCTTCCAGCGCGCCAGGAAGTCCAGTTGACGCTCGACCTCCTGCACCGTGGGCAGCGGTCCGTGGCTCATGTCCACCATCGTTCCGCGGTACGCCAGGCTGGGCCAGTCGTGAATTTTGACCTCGGGAAATACCGCCTGTCCACCCTCGCCCTCCATCAACTGCCGCAGCGTTTCGGCGCCGTAGAAGATTCCCGCCGAGGAGCGCGCGCGAATCGTCACCCCGGTTGGCGTGACCTTGAGTTCGTACGCCTCGCGGGAGTGGGGTCCCGGCTTCTCCCCGGGCACGGGCAGAGGGTCCACCGCGCCGGTACGATCCAGCACGATGGCGGGATGGCTCCGCCTGGCCGCCCAGACTGGAGTTTCGGCGCCGGTGCGCGATCCCAGCCACTTTGACAGTTGATCCGCGGCAAAGCGATCCTCGGGGCTCGGTGACGATGCGAACTCAATCCCCAGGCCCTGCACCGCCAGATGTCCCGTCCCATAGGTGATCTGCTGCGGCCGCGGCAGCAAAGGATGGCGAGCGGCGCGTGTCGAAAACGGACAGGCCAGACACAGGAAGATCAAAAGGGTGCACTGCTCAGTTCGCACGGCTTTCCTCCTTGAATCTTTCTATGCTTTCCTATCCCAATTCGCCCGATCATGCAAGCAACATCTTGCCCCAGGGTTGGGATAAGGAGTCTGCTGAGGCCTTAAAGGCCACTTCGCCGCCAACGAACGGGCGGAAGGCGCCATACAGGTCCGCAGCTTTAAACTCCACCCGGATGGCATCAATGCCATCCCCAACCAGGCCCGTACCATCCGCGCTCAGCAGGAGTTGGTCTCTGGCGGCATCGGAGGAGTCGGGCTGAATTATTTAACCTGACCAACACGCCGAGCTTTTCTACACCTTCATCCAGAAACTTTAGCGACACGAAAAACTTCGGGAAGATTACGAGCACCATCAGTGATCCCAGGGAAATCCAGTTCGCGCTCGAGTTCTTCTTTTAGCCATGGGCGGTGGCACGATACAAGACGTGTATTCGCAGCATGTCAGTGAGGCTATCGCCTAATTAACGCAAGTACACCTGGCGGGGATTGGCAGATCGTCGAAGGAAACATGCCAATCCCTGCTGTATCTATGATAAGAAATGCTTTGAGGTCAGGTAAGGAAGAGACCCGGCGAAGGCAAAAGTGAATTCCAGGCCCTTCGCCATGCCCGGACAAACCCTCACAGCACCGCCGGGTGCACTGCAGCCCGTTCAACTCTGCAGGACACAGGCCGGAGTGAGCCGAGGAGATTTCATGCGGAAGGACTTGATTCTCCAAGCGAGGAGCGACGAATGCGAACAAGCACTGTGCTGGCTCTGATGTGCGCCATCTTTACCCTGAGCGCCAGCGCGCCGAAGCAGTTGTTCGATCTGGAAAGCGATCCGAACGAGCTTAAGAATGTCGCGGATGAACATCCGGATGTGGCGGTAGAACTGGAAAAGGACTTGCGCCATATCTGTTTGCCCGAAATTGAGAACCAGCGAACCGAGAAATTCATTCAGGCGCAACTGAAAGCGATCCGGGAGCTGGAGGCCATTCCCCAATCCATGCTCGAGAAACAGACAGCCTGACAGGCGATACAAATGTCGTAAGAGAATTCACTTCAAGCCGGATCGCAGGAATGAGGAGTGGTCTCCACCCGTTACCGGTAAAGACCGTTGAGGCACGCTGAGGTTCCTATCCCGTGGGAGGTGGCACAAAAATGAGTACCGAAAAGACAGGCAATGTGACTGGAACGTCATCCAGCCGGCGAAGCTTTCTGAAAAAATCGTTTGCAGCCGCTGCGGCGGTTCCGCTTTCGGCGGGAGGTGCGATGGCGCAGAGCGCGGAGGGCCGGACGCCGGGCGCCCCCAAAAGTAAGCCTCCCAATGTTGTGGTCATCATTGCCGATCAGTTTCGCGGGGATTTTATTGGCGCGAACGGCCGGAACCCCATGGGCGTGACGCCCAACCTGGATGCCATGGCCGAGCGCGGCGTCACCATGCAGAATGCGGTGACCAACCAGCCGCTGTGCTCGCCGTCGCGAGCCTGCCTGTTTACCGGCATGTACGCCACCGAGACCGGCATGTGGAAACTGCCGCCCGGGGTCGAGCTGAATCGTGATCTGCCCACCCTGGCCAGCGTTCTGCGAAGCCACGGATATAGCACGAATTACATCGGGAAGTGGCATCTGGCGCCGATCGATCGGGCGGCGCATAAAGGCCTGGGGTTTGTTCAGCCTCAGGACCGGGGAGGCTTTCTGGATCTGTGGGAAGCATCCA